>OJJW01000053.1_pt1 | contig 44125 bp, 38 predicted proteins | sample 1596331 | NCBI WGS metagenome assembly OJJW01 (sample SAMEA4350156, study PRJEB24818) | metagenome | biome: human; feature: gut; material: faeces | place: Denmark | collected 2013-09 | reverse complement strand
ATCAAAAAGTCTGATGTAGATTCGCACAAGATTATAGTTTATTTAGCGAATGATTATCAATGACTTAGATGGTTATTACATTGTTTTTGATACTAAAAACTGGAACACAGAACTGGACACCCTACTTCTTAAATCCATAGTTTTGTTTGATTTTTTAAGGGGTTTATGATTGAGTTGCGGTTCATAAGCTACTGACTTTTGCATCGTAAGTCTCTGACTTTTGCACCGTAAGTCTTTGGTTTCCGTTTCGGAAGTAACTGGCTTCTGGGTGACAGGGTGACAGGGGTGACAGGGAATTCTGAAGATTTACTCTCGCGCGGGCAGGCAGGAAAAATCAGGCCGAAAGTTCCTGCCTGCCCGCGTGCGAGGCGAAATGTTGAAAAACTCGTGTCACCGTGTCACCCTGTCACCCTGAACCGGATGGAACCGAAGGTTGGGAGGAACGGCTAGAACGGGGCATCATCATCGCATTGCGGTGGGTTGATGCAGACGGATACCTGGTAAGCCTTGATTTCCTCGGCAGTACGGACGATTGCCCTGTAACCACGGCTGTGCTTGGTGCGCATCTTTTCGAATCCGAGATCATTGAAAGCCTTGCCCAGTTTCGAACTGTTCAGCTTCTGTGAGATGTTGCAACTGATGATCTGCATCGCCCTGGCTATGGACACGAACTCCCCTGTCTCCGCCTCCGTTGGCTTTCGGAAGTAGAGATCCACAAGTTCCTGTTCTAGTCTGGGCGCCTCAAAAGCGCGGTTGTGCCGGTTCTGCTTTTCTATCTCCTCATCGGTGAACCAGTAGCGGAAATCACTCTTGTAGAGGGCGTAAGCCTGGGCGTAGATGCCTTCGTAATTGAACGGATGCTCACGGGGCGAGAGGATGCTCTCTATCTCGTAGGGCAGCCAGCGACGGTTACCGGTAGGGTCGCTCAAAAACTCGGGATTGTTGCCCGTGCCGCAGAAGGTGTTGATATGCTTGCGCTGCTCGGCATAATGGCCGTATGCCGCCCTTTCGTTGGTATACTGCATCGTTACCACAGCCTTCAGCTGGTTCAGTTCCGACGGACTCATCGTGTCGAGCTCTTCATAACAGATGAGTGCATACTGCGAAAGGGCGATGATATCATCCTTCGTCATGCGCCTGGCATTCGCCTTCGTATAGAAGTATTGCTTCAGTTCCGGCGGCAGGAGATAGTTGAACCAGGTGGTCTTGTAGGCGCCCTGTCTGCCGATGAATACCAGGATGACATTGTTTACGGCACCTTCGTCTATCCATCCTGCTATCATCGCTACGAGCCATTTCCTGAGGGCTTCACAGAAGGGCATCACGGGGTCTCCCTTCATCTTTACCGTGGCAGCGAGTTCGGCAATATAGTCCTTGTCGCCTTCCTGCCAGGGTGGGAGATTCTCCAGATAATCGGTGAAGGGATTGTAGGGCGGGCTATAGTCGCTCTCGATGACATTGATCATGTCGCTCTTGCTCACCCTTGCGGTTAGCGACATGTTGCTCCATAGCGTATTCAGATTGCGGTCCTGGAGGATTCGCCATTTCTCCTTCAGATACTCGTAGCGCAGGGTGATGAGGTTGAAGCGGAGTTTGATATGTCCGTCGAGGAAGTCTTTGATTTCATCTACGGTGGCATAGGGAATCTTTCCGGTTTCTGCCTTCATCTTCTGTGGGTGAGAGGTGTTGTCGTAGCACGATTTGAACACCTGTTCTACGTCGTCGTATTCGGGAAACTGCCTGATAGCCCACTGGGTGGCTTCTTTCCTGTCGTACCGCTTCTTAGCCATCATGTAGCCCACCCGCATCACATACTGGTTGTGGTTGCCGGGTTCGTACCTGATCTTTTCGTTTTCCAGCTTGGGTTTGACGATCTGCTCGTAGTAGTCGGCGATGCGTTCCTGTTTCTTTTTCTTCTGGGCGGTCTTGAGCGTAGCGGAATGGAAATGGCTGATTTCCTCGGCGCTGAAGGCTGTGGCTTCAGGATTGAAATAGACTTCGGGGTCGTAGGCGAGTCCGCTGAGCCTTGTGATGTTCTTGCAGAGCGGATCGCTTTCCTTGCCGATGAGATGCGCATAGTAGTCGTTTCCCATGGCGAAGGCGGCGGGATAATCATCGCCTTCGTAGCGGTAGATGACGCGCAGTCCGTTGCCGCTCATGGTAACGTAGCAGAGCAGGGTGTGGGCATCGTGGCAGATTCTCTCTTTGAGCGAGCGCAGGGTGCCGTCATCCGGTTTTTCTGTGATGTGGTCGAAGTCGACCAGCGACAGATGTGTGAGGCTCCGGATGTTGTCCTTGCCTTTTCCGCCTTCGAAGATGCAGGCTACGGCGAAGAGGGGTGCATCGTGCTTGTACGACTTATTCCCCGTTTTCCGGTAAGACTCGGTGAAAAACCTGAGTTTCTCATCTTCCTTCATGAAGGTTACCAGGCCTTCCAACTGGCCAGGTGAAGGAATCTTGCTGGCCATGTTAATGAATGTGCTGATGTTCATCATCTCCTAAAAATTTTATATTGTTATACAATATATGTATCAGTTATTCGTTTTATTATTGGTAAGCAGATTGTTGAATCTGTTTTATATGGTGCAAAGATACTAAAAAGAAAATAAAAAAGAGTTCCCGTAGCAGGAACTCGTATACAATAATTATAAACATTTTAAAAATTTTAAAAGAATGAAGATTGTTAATTTTGAAGCAGACAACAGCCGTTTCGGTGTTGTTCTGAGTGAAGAGATGAAGAACCATCATGTATCTGGTTCTGATCTGATGTATTATGCTGGGATGCATAAGGAAAACATTTTTGCAATCTAAAAGGGTAAGGGCGATTATCGGCTCAGTGTTTATGTGAGGATTGTTTCTGCTCTTCGGTACTTTATCGAAGACTCGGCAGAATATGCCCGAGTGAAGCAACGCCTTATCGAAGCTGCCTTCGATGATAGTTACTTTTTTAACAAATAATTCTTTTGAATTGGTTTTTTAAATTAAAAAGTGGAATCCGGCGGTTGTCGGATTCCACTGATATCGTATTTTCACCCTGTGTGGGTGGAATTACCCAATACGCCCTGAAACTTCAATTTAACGCAAGAACTTTCCGGTAAGGCTTGCCTTGCAGGCAGCTACTTCTTCCGGAGTTCCGGCAACAACAAGATTGCCGCCTTTATCGCCGCCTTCAGGACCGAGGTCGATGATATAGTCGGCACACTTGATGACATCCAGATTGTGCTCAATCACTACCAGCGAATGACCCCTTTCTATCAGGGCATTGAAGGCATGGAGCAGGCGCTTGATGTCGTGGAAGTGAAGACCCGTGGTAGGCTCGTCGAAGATGAAGAGCGTAGGCTCCTGTTCCTCCTTACCTATGAAGAAGGCGAGCTTTACACGCTGATTCTCACCACCCGAAAGCGAACTTGAATTCTGACCGAGTTTGATATAGCCCAGACCTACATCCTGAAGCGGCTTCAGGCGGTTTACGATGATGCGGCAGTTGTCGAAGTCGCCCTCGTTGCGCTGCAGCTTTTCATCGCTGAAGAACTCAATGGCCTCATTTACCGTCATGTTCAGCACATCATTGACGTCTTTTCCGCCATAGCGTACCTCCAGGATATCGTGCTTGAAACGCTTGCCCATACAAGCCTCGCAGGTCAGCGTGAGGTCTGCCATAAACTGCATCTCGATGGTAACATATCCCGCACCCTTACATTCCTCGCATCTTCCGCCTTCAGTATTGAAAGAGAAGTACTGGGGCGTGAATCCCATCTGCTTAGCCAGTGGCTGGTTGGCAAAGAGGGCACGTATCGCATCGTATGCCTTCAGATAAGTGGCAGGGTTGCTGCGGGTACTCTTTCCGATAGGGTTCTGGTCAACAAACTCTACATGATGGATGCTCTTCCAGTCGCCTTCCATCGATGCATATTCGCCTGGTGCATCTGATACGAGGTCCAGACGGCGACGCATGGCAGGATAGAGGATTCCCTTGATGAGCGAACTCTTGCCTGAGCCTGATACACCGGTTACGCAGGTGAATACATTGAGTGGTATCTTAACATCGATGCCGCGCAGATTGTTCATCCGGGCTCCCTTGATTTCGATATACTGGTTCCAGGCACGGTGGCTCGTTGGCGCCTTTATCTCCTCGTTGTGGGTCAGGTACTTGATGGTATAACTCTCCGGATATTCAGCCAGCAGCTTTTCCTGTTCAGCCTTGTCGGTGGTTGAATATTCTGATGACGGACCGGCGTAGACCACTCTTCCGCCCAGTCTGCCGGCATCGGGACCGATATCGATGAGATAGTCGGCTGCCCGCATAATCTCTTCGTCGTGTTCTACCACAACCACCGTATTGCCCAGTTGCTGCAGTTCTTTCAGCACCTTAATCAGTCGGGCAGTATCGCGGCTATGGAGTCCGATACTAGGTTCGTCGAGGATATATACGCTACCCACGAGCGATGAGCCCAGGTTGGTGGTCAGGTTGATGCGCTGACTCTCACCGCCGGAGAGGGTGTTGGAGAGTCGGTTGAGCGTAAGATAACCCAGACCAACATCCAGGAGGAACTGCAGGCGGTGGGTGATTTCGGTGAGCAGACGCTTGCTGATTTCCTTCTCATGCTCAGAGAGTTCCAATTTCTTGAACCATTCGCTCAGGTTCACAATCGACATCTCAACCAGTTCGGTGATGCTCTTTCCGCCAATCTTCACATAGTTGGCTTCCTTCTTGAGTCGGGTACCATGGCAGTCAGGACAAATCGTCTTTCCACGGAATCGGCTCAACATCACGCGGTATTGTATCTTGTATTGGTTCTCCTTTACCATTCTGAAGAACTCATCGATGCTCACCCTTTCCTGCTGTTTGCGTTTCTTCTCGCCAGGCAGACCGTGCCACAGCCAGTCCTTCTGCTGCTGAGTCAGTTCGAAGTAAGGCTTGAAGATAGGGAAGTCGTATTCTGCAGCTCTGCGGATGAATTCCTTGAGCCACATACCCATCTTTTCGCCTCGCCAGCAAACCACACATCCGTCATATACGCTCATCGAAGTGTTCGGGATGACGAGTTTCTCATCGATGCCTATTATGCTGCCGAAACCTTCGCAGGTAGGGCAGGCTCCGAGAGGGGAGTTGAAGGCAAACATGTTGTCGGTAGGCTCTTCAAACTGCATGCCGTCAGCTTCGAACCGGATAGAGAAGTCGTAGCAGATGTTGCTTGGCAGGAAGACGAGGCGGCAGGCTCCATCGCCTTCATAGAAGGCAGTTTCGGCAGAATCCATCAGTCGGCTGATATCATCCTTCTCATCGCTTACCGAAGCACGGTCGATGACCAGGAAGATTTCTTCATCCTTCTGCTGCATTCTCTTTCTCAGTTTATCGCCGCTTACTTCCAGCAGATCCTTGTCAGCCTGCTCCATGAAGTCTTCGATGCGCACGAATTCACCTTTTATATATATACGCGCGTAACCTTCCTGGTTGTACATCTCCAGCTGTTTGCCCAGACTGCGCCCTTCGATGACGTGGATAGGGGCGAGGATGACAAACCTGGTACCCTGGGAATACTGTCGGGTACAGGCGAGTACATCTTCGGTAGTATGGCGTTTCACCTCCTGTCCGCTGATAGGCGAATAGGTTTTTCCGATGCGTGCGTAGAGCAGTCGCAGGTATTCGTAGATTTCGGTGTTGGTGCCCACGGTAGATCGTGGGTTGCGCGAAATCACTTTCTGTTCGATGGCGATGGCAGGTGGCAATCCTTTGATGAAATCACATTCCGGTTTGCTCATACGTCCCAGAAACTGGCGTGCGTACGAAGAGAGCGACTCCACATAGCGGCGCTGGCCCTCAGCATATAAGGTATCAAAAGCCAACGATGATTTTCCCGATCCCGAGACACCCGTAATGGCAACAAACTTGCCCTGAGGTATCTTCACATCGATATTCTTGAGGTTGTTGGCTCTTGCCCCTTTTATTTCTATATATTTATCTTTTGGCATATTCTTTCTTCTTTTAAGATTAGGGGACCAGCGATGGAATCGCTGGGGACGGGGGCGCAAGGGGGAAAGGCTCTTTTTACCCTTTTACCTTTTTACCCTTTATTCATGGTGGTAAGGTTCACCTTTTATAATAGTACATGCGCGATAGAGCGCCTCGGTAAAGATAAGGCGCACCATCTGATGCGAGAAGGTCATCTTGGAGAGGGAAATCTTCTCGTTGGCGCGGTCGTAGACAGACGGTGAGAAACCGTAAGGACCGCCGATGACAAAGACGAGCCTTCTTGCCGTGGCCTGCTTGCGCTCTATCCATTTGGCAAACTCGATGCTTCGGAATTCCTGTCCATGTTCATCCATCAGCACCACCGTATCCGAAGGCTGGAGGAGTTTCAGAATCAGTTCTCCTTCCCGTTCCTTCTGCTGCTGTTCGCTGAGACTCTTGGTGTTCTTGAGCTCAGGAATGGTTGTTATATTGAAAGGCATATAATGGGTGATGCGCTCGGCATAATCCTTGATGCCCGCAATGAAATGCTTGTTTACGGTCTTTCCGACCAGAATGAGTTCTGTCTTCATTTCGTTGGCGTTTTCTTCCTATACACTTTACACTTGAATTGACTTTCACTTCGTCCGTCGAACGTTGTTTCTTCGTTCTTCACTTTTCTTCGTTCTTCACTTCTTCTCGTCCCTGTAATATCCTGTTCCTATTCTTTTCGGATTCTTCGGGAACCAGCCTTTCTCGCAGCGTTGTCTCTGTTCGAAGAGTTCACCGATGCTCCAAAGGCATGAAGCACCTACTACGCCCAGTATGGCAGAGAAGAGCACGTTGGCAACCAGGAAGGCAGCTCCTATGCAGATGATGCCTGCAACGAGGAAAACCCACCAATAGCGGGTGCCCGTATAATATTCCGTCTTCATGACGATAGGGTGAAAGATACCTATTATTAAAAAAGTGGATACGGCGATGATGACGCCCGTGTAATATACTTCCATATTCTATTGTTTTATATTTTGTTCATTCAACTTTTGCTATCTTACCAATACAATATTGCTAAATATGAGCTTTATTCTATTTTCAATTCCATTTCAATGTGCAAAAATACAAAAAAAACTTCATTCTTGCTTGGTTTATCAAAATTTTTATATAACTTTGTACGCAAATAGAGAAATTATGCATTGTTTTCGTGCACATCCTTCTCGATAAGAATTAATTAATAACATAATATAATCAAACTATGGCTAATAACGCAGAATTGATCAAGCAGTGTGAAGAAAGAGCACAGCAGTGGCTCACACCTGCTTTTGACGAAGAAACCCGTAAGGAAGTAAAGGCAATGCTCGACGCAGAGGACAAGTCTGCTCTCGTTGATGCATTCTATCAGAACTTGGAGTTCGGTACTGGTGGTTTGCGCGGTATCATGGGCGCAGGTACCAACCGCATGAACAAGTATATCGTTGGTATGGCTACACAGGGCTTTGCTAACTACATCCTCAAGGCTTTCCCAGGTGAGGAGAACCTTTCTGTAGTGGTAGGTCACGACTGCCGTAACAATTCCCGTCTCTTCGCTGAGACCGTAGCTGCCATCTTCTCTGCCAATGGCATCAAGGCTTATCTCTTCGAGAGCCTCCGTCCTACACCAGAGATTTCTTTCGCTATCCGTGAACTCGGTGCAAAGGCCGGTGTCAACGTAACAGCTTCTCACAACCCTAAGGAGTACAACGGTTACAAGGCTTACTGGAGCGACGGTGCTCAGGTTCTGGCTCCACACGATACAGGTATTATCGAGGAGGTAAACAAGGTTACTATCGACCAGGTGAAGTTTGAGGCTAACTGGGATAAGATCAAGATTATCGGTGGTGAGATGGATTACGACTACATGACAGCCGTTCATTCTGCTATGATTGACCAGGATGTCATCAACCGTCAGAAAGACCTCAACATCGTTTATTCAGCTATGCACGGTACAGGTCGTGTCATCGTTCCTCTCTGTCTGCGTTCTTGGGGCTTCCAGAACATCAATGTAGTTCCTGAGCAGATGGTTGTAGATGGCAACTTCCCAACAGTCGTTTCTCCAAACCCAGAGAATGCAGAGGCTATGACTCTCGGTATGAAGCTCGGTACCAAGTTGAACGCTGACCTCGTGGTTGCTACTGACCCAGATGCTGACCGCCTGGCCATCGTTTGCCGCGACGACAAGGGCGAGTGGATGATCATCAATGGTAACCAGACAGCCATGATGTTCTGCTACTACATCATTGAGAACAAGAAGAAGTTGGGCAAGTTGAAGCCAACAGACTTCCTTGTAAAGACCATCGTAACAACAGAAGTTATCGCTGAGATTGCCAAGAAGAACAACGTAGAGTTGCGCGATTGCTACACCGGTTTCAAGTGGATTGCACGCGAGATTGCTATCTCTGAGGGCAAGCAGCAGTACATCGGTGGTGGTGAGGAGAGCTTCGGTTTCTTGCCATACGATAAGGTACGCGATAAGGATGCTCCTGCATCTATCTGTCTGATTTGCGAGATTGCAGCATGGGCTAAGGATCAGGGCAAGACTCTCTACGACCTCCTGATGCAGATTTATGCAGAGTATGGCTTCAGCAAGGAGTTCACAGTAAATGTAGTTCGCCCAGGTAAGACCGGTGCTGACGAGATTAAGCAGATGATGACAGACTTTCGTGCCAACCCTCCACAGGAGTTGGGTGGCAGCAAGGTGGTAACCTGGAAGGACTATCAGTCTTTGGAGGTTAAGCATGCTGACGGCAGCGTAGAGAAGCTCGATATGCCTGCTACAAGCAATGTACTCCAGTGGTTCTGCGATGACAACACCAAGGTAAGTGTCCGTCCATCAGGTACAGAGCCTAAGATCAAGTTCTATATTGAGGTTAAGGATCCTTCATTCAAGTGCGCTGGTTGCTACAACCGCTGCACAGCTGCTGCAATGGATAAGATCGAGGCTATCAAGAAGAGCCTGAAGTTGGATTAATTTCATAGGAAATCATATCATGGCGCTCCGGTAATTATTGCCGGAGCGCTTTTCGTTTCAGTAGCCGTTTATTCTTCTCGAAATAGGGTAGCAAGTTACCCTCATAATCATGTTTTTATAGAAAAAAAGCAAAAAGACTTGCATATTTTCTGATTTTTATTTATCTTTGCACCCATATTACAAAATTATAACATAGAATTATACTCTTATGGGAGGCATTTTCGGAACTATTTCCAAGAAAAGCTGTGTCGCTGATCTCTTTTACGGCACAGATTACAACTCACATCTCGGCACACGCCGGGGCGGTTTGGCAACCTACAGTAGTGAGAAGGGCTTCGTGCGCTCTATCCACAATCTGGAAAGTTCATACTTCAGAACGAAGTTTGAATCTACACTCGACAAGTTTGAAGGAGCTACATCGGGCATCGGCGTGATTAGCGATACAGATGCCCAGCCACTCATCATGAACTCTCATCTTGGCCGCTTTGCCATTTGCACTGTAGCTAAGATAGTAAACAAGGATGAACTTACTCAGCTTCTGCTCGAAAAGAACATGCACTTTGCTGAAATGTCTTCGGGTAGTACCAATCCTACTGAGTTGGTGGCTCTGCTCATTATTCAGGGTAAAACCTTCAGAGAAGGTATCGAAAACGTTTTCCATCACATCAAAGGTTCCTGCACCATGATGATCCTTACCGAGGATGGCATCATCTGTGCGCGCGACAGTTGGGGACGTACTCCAATCATCATCGGCAAGAAGGAAGGAGCCTATGCGGCTTCCAGCGAAACCACCTCGTTCCCTAATCTCGATTATGAAACAGCATATGAGGTAGGACCAGGCGAAATCGTGAAGATTAAAGCTGATGGCATGGAGCAGATCCGTCCTGCCAACAAGAAGATGCAGGTTTGCTCTTTCCTCTGGGTTTACTACGGATTCCCTACATCTACCTACGAGGGCAAGAATGTAGAGGAGGCGCGTTTTACCAACGGCTTTAATCTCGCCAAGACCGATGATGTGGAGGTAGACTGCTGCAGCGGTATTCCTGATTCAGGTACGGGTATGGCGATGGGTTATGCTGCTGGCAAGGGTGTGCCTTACCAGCGTTGTATTGCCAAGTATACGCCTACATGGCCTCGCAGTTTTACTCCAAGCAACCAGAGCATGCGTTCACTGGTAGCCAAGATGAAGCTGATTCCTAACAAGGCGATGCTGAAGGGCAAGCGTGTGTTGTTCTGCGATGACAGTATAGTGCGTGGTACCCAGCTTCGCGACAATGTTAAGGTGCTTTTCGACCAGGCAGGCTTGAAGGAGTGCCACATGCGTATTGCATGTCCTCCATTGGTATACGGCTGTCCGTTCATCAACTTCACTTCTTCAAAGAGTGATATGGAGCTGATAACCCGCCGTATTATTGAGAAGTTTGAGGGCGATGCCAACAAGAATCTTGAGAAATACGCTACCACCGGTTCTCCTGAGTATCAGAGAATGGTAGATGAGATTGCTAACCAGTTGGGCTTGACTTCCCTGAAGTTCAACACCATCGAGCAGCTGGTAGAGGCCATCGGTCTTCCAAAGTGCCAGGTATGTACCCATTGCTTTGATGGCAGCAGCGCATATACTCTGAATGAGTTTGCTGATGAAGACTAAAATAAGAATATAAGTTCTTGATAGATAAGAAGATAGGTCTAGTGATCCCGCTTAGCGCGGTGTTGCTAGACCTATTTTTATTGTTATTTTCGGAAATTTTGAACATATTGTGATAAGATGTGAATAGTCTTTTATCACCGAAAAGCTGTACCTTTGCATCCAGATAATAAATAGGGTGTCCAGTTCCATGTTCTCGTTTTTGATTATGTTTTAGCAACTTAGCACACTGTAAATCAGTAAATTAAGCATAAAATATAAGACAAATTTAACTGTCAAAAAGTCTGATGTAGATTCGCACAAGATTATAGTTTATTTAGCGAATGATTATCAATGACTTAGATGGTTATTACATTGTTTTTGATACTAAAAACTGGAACACAGAACTGGACACCCTAGATAATAAATGAAACGTAAATCAATAGAAATCATTAAGAAGATATGAAGAAAATAATCATCTTATGTTTCGCGCTCGGAGCTTTCCATACTCTTGGCGCACAGGAGACGCTTACGCTCAGCCAGTGCCTGCAGATGGCAGTGGATAACAACCTGTCGCTCCAGAGCAGCCGAAACGAAATAGCTAAGGGAAAGTACGCTATCAGCGAAAATCAGGCTAAACTCTATCCGCAGATCAATGCGGTGGCACAGCTCAACGACAACTTTACGCCGCCTGTTTCGGTTACCGACGGCTCGGCTTACGGCAAGCCTTATAATGTAACCAAGACGTTGCAGTATAATGCTTCGGCGGGTGTACAATTGCAGATGCCGCTATATAACCAGATGATTCTTACCGCCATCGACATTACCAAGATTGCCGATAAACTCAACCAACTCTCTTATGAGAAGGCGCGTGAAGACCTCATCGTGCAGACTGCCAAGATGTATTACATGGCGCAGAACACATCTGAGCAGATTCGTCTGACGGATGACAATATCAAGCGACTGGTAGAACTCAGAAACATCACCCAGGCTTTCTATGATAACCAGATGAGTCTGGAGGTAGATCTGAAGCGAGTGAATCTCAATATCGAGAACCTCACCGTGCAGCGCGATAACGCCATCGCCATGCTCGAACAGCAGTATACCATGCTCAAGTATGTGATAGATTATCCTGCCGAGAAGGAGATGAAGGTGACAGCCGTAGATCCGGGAAAGATTGAGATGGTGAAGGCTGACGGACTGGATACGGGACTCTACGAACTCCAGTTGCTGGAACAGAAGAAATTGCTCACCCAGAAGCAGACCAAACTTGCCAAGGACGGCTATCTGCCATCGCTCTCGCTGACCGGAAACCTGATGTATTCTGCCTTTACCGATAGGATAGATCACTGGATTCATTCGGGCGAGTCAAACCACTGGTATGGTTCCAATGGTCTGGGCATTCAACTGAGAGTGCCTGTATTCGATGGTTTTGAAAAGCGTTCTAAAATCAGAAAGGCGAAGATAGAGGAGGAGAATGCACGCATCGGTTACGAGGACGCCCTGAAGGGACTGCAGGCAAACTATATGAATGCGGTGAGCGAGGTGAACAACAGTCAGCGCAACTACAAGAAGCAGTTTGATAATTATACCATGGCGCAGGATGTTTACAACGTAACAGCCGACCAGTATAAGGAGGGTGTGGCTTCGATGACAGCGGTGCTGCAGGACGAGATGCGTATGAGCGAGGCAATGAACAATTATCTCACAGCCTACTATCGCTATAAAGTTGCCAATCTCTCGCTGCTCAAGTTGACTGGACAGCTCAACCAGATTTCGGTTGCTAAATAACGGAGAAGAATAAATCATTAAGAAATAAAATATAAACAGGAAAACGGGATGTAAAAAACTTTTCTTCATATTCCCTGATTCCAAATTACAATAAAACTATGGAACAGAACGAAAATAAAAATGTAGAAACAGCAGAGGCTACACAGGTATCTCACGAAGAAACCAGGAAGAAACTGAAGAAGCAGCGCGTAAGACAGATTATCGCCAGCCTGATAGGTGTTGCTATCCTGGCTTTCGGACTCTGGAAAATCGTATGCCTCTTCCTCGATTATAACTCTAACGAAACGAGCAATGATGCTCAGATAGAACAATATATCTCACCGGTTAATCTCCGTGCATCCGGCTATATCGCCAAGGTATGCTTCAGAGAACATCAGGAAGTACACAAGGGAGATACCCTCCTTGTGCTCGACGACCGGGAGTATCGTATCCGTCTGATGGAGGCTGAAGCAGCCCTCAAGGATGCCAAGGCAGGAGCCAATGTCATCAATGCTACAGAGCAGACCACCGAGACATCAGCTTCTATCTATCAGGCATCTATCGATGAAATAAATGTACGACTTGCCAAACTCGCCAAGGACTGCGAACGCTATCGCAACCTGGTAGAAAAGAAGGCGGCTACTCCTATCCAGCTCGAACAGCTGGAGGTGGAATATGCAGCCACCAGAAAGAAACTCGAAGGGGTAAAGAAGCAGCAGGCTGCTGCCTATAAGGGAGTAAACGAGGTAACTACCCGCAAGCAGAATGTGGCTGCCTCCATCGAGCGTGCCGAGGCTGCCGTAGAGATGGCAAAGCTGAATCTCTCTTACTGTGTGGTTGTGGCCCCTTGTGATGGTAAACTGGGTCGCCGCTCTATCGAGGAGGGACAGATGGTGAATGCAGGAACCACCATTACCTACATCATTCCAACCAACAACAAATGGGTGATTGCCAACTATAAGGAAACCCAGATAGAGAATCTCTATGTAGGACAGAAGGTGCGTATGACCGTAGATGCCATCAGTAACAAGGAGTTTGAGGGTACGGTGACCGCCATTTCTGGTGCTACCGGTTCGAAATATTCGCTGGTACCTACAGACAATTCGGCTGGCAACTTTGTCAAGATTCAGCAGCGTGTGCCTGTAAGAATCGATTTCAACAACCTCAGCAAAGAGGATAATGAGCATCTTGCTGCCGGCATGATGGTGGTTGTCAAGGCTGAGAGAAAGTAAAAAACAGCTAGATGGAAATGAAGTAATATATGGAAGAAGAATATAAGAATTATCCGTTTTATGATTGGGTGCCCAAACCGCTCGGAATCATCTTCATGATCATCCTCTTCGTGCCGATGATTACGATGAGTGGCGTCTATTCTGCCAACAGCGGCGAGATGATGAGCGGACTCGGCATCCAGTCGGAATACATCGCCTTTGCTGGCTTCTGCACCTCGATAGGAATGGCGGCTTTCTCGCCGTTCTTCTATGATCTGGTGTGCATCCGTAGAGAGAAGATGATGTGTATCGTGGGCTTCTCCATTCTCTTTATCCTCAGTTTCGTGTGTGCCCAGACCGACTCGCTGTTTATACTCGGACTGTGCAGTCTGCTGATGGGTTTTGTCCGTCAGACGCTGCTGATGGCGCATCTCTTCGTGCTCATCAGATATGGTTTCGGAATAGAAGCTACGAGGAATATCACGCCGGGATGCGAGCCTACTACCGAGGAAGCATGGGATGCGGTAGATTCGGAGAAGATGGTCTCGCAGCCGGTCATCTATCTCTTCTTCATGATTATCGGACAGTTGGGAACCTGGCTAACGGCATGGCTTGCCTATGCCTATGAGTGGCAGTATGTTTATCATTTCATGATGGCATTCATGCTGGCGGGCATCATCATCGTGTTCTTCACCATGCCTTATCATAAGTATCCGATGCCTAAGTTCCCGATAACGATGTCGAAGTTTGGCAATGTTACGGTGTTCAGTATCATGCTCTGTTCGTTTGCTTATGTCATGGTTTTCGGTAAGACACTCGACTGGTTTGATGATCCTACCATCCGTTTCTCTTCGGTGGTTTGTCTTATCTTTACCGCTCTGTTCATCTATCTGGAGAAGACGAGGCGTTCACCTTATTTCATCATGGAGGTGTTCCAGCTCAGGGTCATCAACTACGGCATCCTGCTCTTCTTCCTGCTGATGGTCTGCAATTCGAGTGCCATGTTTGTCAACGTGTTCACCAATGTGAGTATGAAGATAGATAACTGGCAGAACGCCACGCTAGGCAACTGGGTGATGGTGGGCTACACCGTGGGACTGATATTCGCCGTCATTGCCCGAGCCAAGAATGTTCACCTGAAGTGGATGTACTGTCTGGGTTTCCTCTTTATCGGAGCCTATGCGCTGTACATGTATTTCGAGGTACAGAACGACGGCATGTATGAACGTATGAAATGGCCTATCATCATCCGTTCTACAGGAATGATGCTGCTCTATTCGCTCATCTCCACGATAGCCAACCAGCGCATGCCTTACCGCTTCATGTCAACCTGGGTTTGCATCATGCTTACCGTTCGTATGGTCATTGCCCCTTGCATCGGCTCTGCGCTCTATACCAATGTGCTGCAGCACAGACAGCAGTATTATGTAACCCGCTTTGCCCAGGATTACGACCGCACGAACATCGAGACGGCGAAGACTTACGACCAGACGGTGAGAGGCATGCAATATCAGGGCAAGAGTGTAACCGAGGCGCAGAATATGGCTGCCATGAGTACGAAGGGAAAGGTACAGGTACAGGCTACGCTGGTGAGCATCAAGGAGATGGCAGGCTGGACCTTCTACGGCTGTCTGCTGTGTGCCGGACTGATGCTCGTTCTCCCTTGGCGCAAGCGCAATATCGGGGAACTGACGCGTGAGTATCTGCTGAAGAATGTAGATGTAAAATCCCTGGGAAGAAGGTAGTGGAGTGCTAAAATATCATAAAAGATACAGGCTGCTCATCTGATGAATGGATATTTTTGTTATCTTCGCAGTTAAATCTGAAGATAACAGATCCATATTCATCATGAAAATAACAGATAATATCATCATATATGAGGCTCATGAGTTTCCTCAGCTGTTGATGCAGCCTTTCTACTCCGACTATGTCGGAATCGTAATCTGTCATCAGGGGATGTTCCGTTTCTGTGTAGACGGAACATCCTTTGTTGCATCTGAGGGTGAGACCGTTTTCCTCTCCAAAGGAGTGATGTTTCATGTGCAGGAAACGGGCAAGAACCTCAAATATACCCTTCTTTTTTACCGTGCTGAACAGATTCGTCACATGTTGGGTAATACCGTGGTTACCATGCGTCTTTATGCTACGATTTATCCCAAATCCTGCCATGTCAGGACGACGGGCTATGAGGATATGCTTACTTCTTATGCCCTGATGCTGAGGAAACTGGAGCTGGAAAAAGAGAAGAGTGGTGAACTGGATGCATATTGTGTGCATGAGCAGAAACTGTTGCTGATGGCTGTTACGTACCGTTTGTGCAGCATCTTCTCGGCATCGTTCAAGGCTGCCGGCAAGGAGATGGAACGGAAGATTGCCATCTTTGAGTCGCTGGTGCTGCTGATAGAGAAGAACTATATGCGTGAGCGCAGTGTGGCTTTCTATGCAGACGAACTCTGTCTTACACCGAAATATCTGTCGGTACTGGTCAAGTCGGTTTGCGGTCAGACGGTCCAGCAGTTGCTTTTCAAGGCGATGATCCGTCGCAGTATCTACCTGATGAAGAACACCACGAAGACGATACAGCAGATAGCCAATGAACTCAGTTTTCCCAATGCTTCAGCCTTCGGAACCTTCTTCAAGAAACATACCGGTCTGTCGCCTAAGCATTACCGTAATTGGGAAGAGGGAATGAACCGAGATTTCATCCTATATCTATAAAATAAAAAAGGGACAGAGGATTTGTTCTGTCCCCTGTCCCGAAACTGTGATATAACTAAAACAACTGAGCGAAAGCTTCGGCTGTCTTTCCTGTATAGGTCTTCATCTCTGTAACCGGCTTGTAACTGAAATCCTTGAAGGCAAGGAGCTGTGTGGCAACAAACTGGTGGTCGTCAGAGATGCAAGCCTGTAACTTCATATTACCCATGCTGATGGGGCTGAAACAGGGAATTTGCTGATCGCTGTTTCTACATCCTTAGGGGCTGCACTGAGGATGTTCTCAAGCTTTCTTCCATCCTCTACAGAATATTCTTTCTCTTTTATCTTAATCACACTGTTGGTAGGTTGATAGATGAGCTTGACAGTCAAACCCATGAAACCTTTCTTTACCTGTACATCCTGGAGTGCCAAAACATCAGCACCCATCTCTAAATGATTAATCTTTGCCATAATTTTATACTGTTATTTTGCTTATTCTTAATTCTTGAAAAATAATATATATTGAACTGTTTTTTGTTTTGAATAGGGGTGTAACCAGTCTTATCGCAAATCTTAGGAAAGATGCGATAAACCTATATGAAATTTTAAAAAGAGAAAAGAATAAGCACTAACAGAGCAGACGTCGCAGGCAAATGACATAATACTTGCAGGCGACATCAAAGTGGATTGGGGCAGTTTCCTGTCGGAAAGGCTCCATGCCACCTTCTATAGCTGATAAAAGGGATGATAAATAACGGATTCTATTTGTAAGCAATCTACTGGCAGTCTGACTGTTGTGCATGTTGCCACTTGGCAATAAGCGCTGCGGACGGCTGCTACAGATGCGGTAAGCAAGCTGTGAGGCGTTTTCAAGCTGTGCCTCAGGCTGGCTCTTGTCATACTCAACCTTCGCCAAACCATCTTTCTTATGGCTTGCATCTTCGGTATAAGAATCCTCGGGAGTAAAAGAAATAGGGGCAGCAGATACCTCTCCATAGCCTGAGAAGACCATGGATACCAGAAAAAGGATGTATAGTATCAACTGCCTCATATTAAATATATTATGGTGTCAGGATAAACTCCCGACACCAGGGATGATTAATAGCTTCTTGCGATGATGACACGGGCTACAGCTGGCTTGCCGCTTACCATATCTACACCTGGAGTCTGCTCGTAAGCGAAAGGCACGCAGCGGATGGTAGCCTGAGTCTCTTCCTTAATCTTAGCCTCGGTCTCGGCTGTACCGTCCCAATGGCAGAGGAAGAAACCACCGTCCTTCACACGCTTCTTGAACTCCTCGTAGTTGTCGCACTCATAAACGTGAGCATCACGGTAAGCACGAGCCTTCTCGAAGATATTCTTCTGGATGTCTTCCAGCATATTCTTTACGCGCTCAACGATACCGTCGAAGCTTACGTTCTCCTTCTCCAAGGTATCACGGCGCATAATCTCGATGGTGTTGTTCTCCAAGTCACGGCCACCCATAGCCAGACGAACAGGAACACCCTTCAACTCATAGTCAGCGAACTTGAAGCCAGGACGCTTGGCAGGGTTGTCATCATACTTCACGGTGATGCCCAACTCGCGGAGCTGGTCGATGACAGGCTGCAACTTAGCAGTAATCTGAGCCAACTGCTCATCGCCCTTGTTGATAGGAACGATAACCACCTGGATAGGAGCCAGCTTTGGAGGCAATACGAGACCGTTATCATCGCTGTGAACCATGATGAGGGCACCCATCAGTCGGGTAGAAACACCCCATGAAGTAGCCCATACGTACTCAGGCTTGTTCTCCTTGTTCAAGTAGGTAACATCGAAACTCTTGGCGAAGTTCTGACCCAGGAAGTGAGAAGTACCACTCTGGAGAGCCTTGCCATCCTGCATCATTGCCTCGATGGTATAAGTGTTGAGAGCACCTGCGAAACGCTCAGTTTCACTCTTCACACCCTGCAATACAGGAACACCCATGTAGTTTTCAGCAAACTCAGCGTAAACCTTGAGCATCTCCTGAGCCTTTGCCTCAGCCTCTTCCTTAGTGGCATGAGCGGTATGACCCTCCTGCCAGAGGAACTCAGAAGTACGGAGGAACGGACGGGTACGCATCTCCCAACGCATTACGTTACACCACTGGTTGCAGAGGATAGGGAGATCACGCCATGAATGGATCCAGTTCTTATAGGTGTTCCAGATGATGGTCTCAGAAGTAGGACGGATGATGAGCTCCTCATCGAGCTTTGCGTTAGGATCAACCTCAACCTCTTTGCCATCCTCTGTAGAACGGAGGCGGTAGTGGGTAACTACGGCACACTCCTTGGCGAAACCTGCCACGTGCTCAGCTTCACGAGAGAAGAAACTCTTCGGGATGAGGAGAGGGAAGTATGCGTTCTGTACACCTGTCTGCTTAAACATCTTGTCGAGCTGTTGCTGCATCTTCTCCCAGATAGCGTAACCGTATGGTTTGATAATCATACAACCACGAACTGGTGACAACTCAGCGAGATCAGCCTTTACTACCAAATCATTGTACCACTGACTGTAGTTGTCAGCGCGCTTGGTTAAATTCTTGAGTTCTTTAGCCATATTGCTTTATTCTATTTATTTTGTTTTTTATTTCTTCTGTTATATATATATTAAGGTATAAGCTTGAGCCTTCATCATCTGCTGGCGGCAGTTCATCTGTCTGCAGGTGTCTGAAATCCGACTTTTAGGGATTTTCCACCCCCAAATAGGTGATTTCCTAGCTCTATTTCGACAAATACCCTTAAATTTGCATGCAAAAATACAAAAAAATATTAGAAAACTCTCCATTATGGAGAAAAAAGAGTTATCTTTGCAATTAAATAACATAAATATAGGAGATTTTAAAATGAAAAAGACTAATTTTGCAGTTGCAGGCCTCTCTTTGTGCTTGCTTTTTTCAAGTTGTGGAACCAATCAGAAGACAGGTACAGCTGTAGGTGCCGGTTCTGGTGCAGCTCTGGGTGCTCTCGTAGGTGGATTGCTTAACAATAGCCATCGTGGTACCGGTGCTCTCGTAGGTGCTGCTATCGGTGCAGCTGTTGGTGGCGGTGCTGGTAACCTCATAGGAAAGCACATGGATAAGGTAAAGGCTGAGGCTGAACAGGTGAAGAATGCACAGGTTGAGACTGTAACAGATGCCAATGGCTTGTCTGCCGTTAAGGTAACATTTGCTTCTGGTATCCTCTTCCCAACTAATGGTTCTACTCTCAGCAGTAGCGCAAAGACTGATTTGGCTCAGTTTGCCGGTGTATTGAAGAACAATACCGACTGCGAGGTTTCTATCCAGGGTTATACCGATGCTACAGGTAATGATGGTATCAACTTGCCATTGAGCCAGAAGCGTGCTGAGGCAGTTTACAACTATCTCGCTTCTTGCGGTGTTACAAGCCGTCAGGTAAAGAATGTTCAGGGTTTGGGTTCTGCTAACCCTGTTGTTAATACTACTGCTGCTTGTGCCCAGAACCGTCGTGTAGAGGTTTACATGTATGCTAGCCAGGCTATGGTTAACGCAGCCAACAACGGTACATTGAAGTAATAACTTTCATGCTCCCGGAAGGGAAAAACTAAATAGATGATTTTGAAGAAAATCAAGAATATAGTAAAATGGGTGGTGGTGCTGTTTTTCAGTACCACCATTCTTGCTGTAGTGGCATATAGGTTCATTCCTGTGTATGTCACTCCTCTGATGTTTATCCGATGCTTTCAGCAAGTAGCTGATGGAGAGAGTATTACCCTGCATCATCATTGGATTTCGATGGATAAGATCTCGCCTCACATGCCTGTGGCGGTGATGGCGAGCGAAGATGCGAGATTCCTGAAGCATCACGGTTTCGACTTCAATGCCATCGAGAGTGCGGCGAAGAATAATGCACGTGGCGGAAAGGTGCATGGAGCCAGTACCATCAGTCAGCAGACTGCTAAGAATGTCTTCCTGTGGCCTGGCCGTTCATGGACCCGCAAGGGATTTGAAGTCTACTTTACCTTCCTCATCGAAATGATGTGGAGCAAGCAGCGCATCATGGAGGTTTATCTCAACAGCATTGAGATGGGACCGGGTATCTATGGTGTGGATGCGGTTGCAGAATATCATTTCGACAAGAAAGCGAAAGATCTGTTTCGTGGCGAGTGTGCGCTGATAGCAGCTACACTTCCTAATCCGCGCAAATTCAGTTCGCTGCATCCTAGCGCTTATATGAAGAAGCGCCAGCGACAGATAGAACATCAGATGAGATTTATCCCTACCTTCCCTCGTGAGGGTGAAGATTTCGACCCGGGCACGGCTGTGGGAGGATATAGGGGGAAGTGAAGAATGAAGAGTGAAAAATCTGGTAAATATTGATTAATGGATTTACTGAACGACTTGAACGAAGCGCAGCGTGCTGCGGTAGAATATATTGACGGACCTTCGCTGGTGATAGCCGGTGCAGGTTCGGGTAAAACGCGTGTGCTTACTTATAAGATAGCTTATCTCCTGAGCCAGGGCATGAAACCCTGGAGCATCATGGCGCTCACCTTTACCAACAAGGCGGCAAGAGAGATGAAGGAACGTATCGGAAAACTGGTGGGAAATGACCTCGCCCAGCATCTCTATATGGGTACCTTCCACAGCATCTTCTCCCGAATCCTGAGAGCGGAGGCTGAGCATATCGGCTTCAACAACAACTTTACCATTTATGACGAAAGTGACTCGCGCTCGCTGATCAAGGCGATAGTGAAGGAGATGGGGCTGGATGATAAAAAGTATAAGCCTGCTGCCGTTCATGCCAAGATTTCGATGGCGAAGAACAACCTGATGAGTGCTGCGGCTTATGACAGCGATGCGGCTATCTTCGAGCAGAACAAGCGTGCGCAGATGCCTGAGGTTGGTAAGATTTTCGTGGCTTACGTGCAGCGCTGCAAGCAGGCCAATGCCATGGATTTCGATGATTTGCTGACACTTACCTATCAGCTCTTCAGGGAACATGAGGATATTCGCCACAAATATGCCGCCCGCTTCGATTATGTCCTGGTGGATGAGTATCAGGATACCAATCACGTTCAGATGTCTATCGTCATGCAACTCTGTCAGGAGAAGCAGCGTGTTTGTGCCGTGGGTGATGACTCGCAGAGTATCTATAGTTTCCGTGGTGCCAATATCGATAATATTCTCAACTATCAGCGCCAGTTTCAGGGCACGCGTCTCTTCAAACTGGAACAGAACTACCGCTCTACCCAGACCATCGTTGAGGCGGCTAACAGTCTGATCAAGCATAACCGCAACCAGATTCCTAAGGATGTGTTCAGCGAGAATGCGAAGGGTGAGAAGATTCAGTATAAGCCTGCTTACAGCGACAAGGAAGAGGCGGCGATTGTGGCGAAGGACGTGAAGCGTATCCGGCGCGAGGATGGCTGCCAGTATAGTGATTTTGCCATTCTCTATCGTACCAATGCCCAGAGTCGTAGCTTCGAGGAGGAGTTCAGAAAGCAGGGTATTCCTTATCGCATTTATGGCGGACTGAGTTTCTACCAGCGCAAGGAAATTAAGGATATTATTGCATATTTCCGTCTGGTGGCGAATCCGGATGATGAAGAGGCTATCAAGCGTATTATCAACTATCCGGCTCGTGGAATCGGTGCTGCTACGGTGCTGAAGATTGCTGACTGTGCCCATCAGAACCAGGTGAGTTTCTGGGAGGTAATCGGTGCCCCTGAGCGGTATGGACTGGCGGTTACCAAGGGTACGATGAACAAGCTGGAAACTTTCAGATTGCTAATTTCTTCGTTTATCGAACGGGCTCAAACTACGGATGTCTATGAATTGGGTGATGCCATTATCAAGGAGAGTGGCATCAGTCAGGATATCATGTCGGGCAAGGATGCCGATGATCTGGCACGTCAGGAGAACCTGGAGGAATTCTTGAGCGGTATGTCGGCTTTTGTGGAGGAACGCCGTGAAGAGGGTAGGTTTGATGAACTCTTCCTGCAGGATTATCTGCAGGATGTGGCTCTGCTTACCGATGCTGACAGCGATGGTGATAAGGATGAACCTCGTGTTTCTCTGATGACGGTTCATGCTGCCAAGGGTCTGGAGTTTCCTACGGTATTCGTGGTTGGTTTGGAAGAGAATATCTTCCCAAGTCCGCTTTCTGCTGCTTCGCTCAGAGAACTGGAGGAGGAACGAAGATTGCTTTACGTTGCCATTACTCGAGCTGAGAAACATTGTATCCTGACGAACGCCAAGAACCGCTGGCGATATGGCAAGATGGAGTTTGATAATCCGAGTCGGTTTATCGATGAGATTGACGGCAAGTTGATTGATAGCCAGGATGAGGCTGGTGGAAGCTTGTTTGGCTCCAGAGCTGATTCGATATCTGACCAGCCGGAGTGGGCGAGAGCGCAACGTCCTCGCAGACCGTGGGAGGATGCTGAGCAGCCTAGATACAGTAGCAGGTATCAGAATTCCAAACCGGTAGCATCGCAGTTTGTAGCAGATTCTAAGCCTTCTCTCTTTGATGATGAACCGGAGACTTCACATACTTCCGGACGCTCATCTCTCTCTGAAGGTAATTTCAAGTCTGTTAGAGCGCTGAATGCAGCTAAACGTTACATGGAGACGCATTCTTCTCATCCTGCTTCTCGCAGTACAGGATCTTCTGCAGCATCAGTTTCTTCTTCTGCAGCTTCATCTGCTGGCAGTTCTTCTTGTGGTTTGCAGGAGGGAATGAAGATTGAACATCAGCGTTTTGGACGGGGAACGGTGTTGAAGATTGAAGGTACTGGTGAGAATACGAAGGCTACGGTTGAGTTCGTTCATTCTGGCACCAAACAGCTTCTGCTGAAATATGCCAAGTTTACGGTAGTAGATTAAGTTCTGTAGTCTGATGTTTATATTTAAAGGTTTATCTTGTTTTGAAGTTCTCTCTTACAGGTAGAATCTTATAATATTGATAAAGAGTTATAAAAATAGATTGGGCAAGGTCATCTCTGGTCTTGCCCTTTTTGTTTCTATATACTATAAATTGAAAAAGCGTCCCCGCAGTAGCCTCACGGTTACTACGGGGACTTATATTACTAACATCTAACTTTAGCATTTTTGTTTAAACTTAAAAACGAATTCTTTATGAGAGTAATTTCTCCATTATCTATAAACATAAACCAAGTATCTCATATATTGCAAGTAACTTGTATCCTGCAAATATCTTGTATCCTTAAATGCAAGTTCTTAGAAAAGTTAAACCCATAAATCAGTATCTCTACTAATATCTTGATTATTTTTATTTTATTGCTTTTTGTCTGTTTAATATTTAATACTTTTAATTTACAATGCAAAGATATAAAAAAAATGGGTAAATTCCAAATTAATTTTGTTTTATTTTGTGTTAAATGGCTTTTATCGTACTTATGCGGCGTTTTTTAAGGATTAACTGGCAAAGTTAAAAGGGTGTATCATAAACATTCAAATGCTTTATGATACACCCTCTTTCTCAGGATTCTGAATATTTTTCGTGTTTATAACGCTTCGTCTTCAGGACGTGGCATCTGTGTCTGGGGCTTCTGTTTCTTGCCTGACTTCATGAATAGTTTCTTCTTCTTGAGCCATGCAGCCTTGCGTATTTCGTATTCTTCGCGATGACGCTCCAAAAAATTATCTGCCATGTTTCGTTTCCTTTTTTACTTTGCGTTATGAATGCTTATTCTTTTTCTTTAAACTTACTGTAAATCACCTTTATCTGTATAGGACTTGTCTCCTTGCCGTTGCTGTCGGTGGTTATTACACCTCTTTTCAGTCGGGTAGAAGCGAGTGACATATCGTGATTAATCTTGGAGATGACGGTAGTATGTCCCTGTGCGGTTGTGATGATGTTTACAGGAACCAGTACTACTTTATTCCAGTTTTCTCCCTTGCCCTTGTTCTTATACATGGCAGAAACCAGGTTGGCGATATTCTGGAATGTATAGGCATTCTTATAAGTACCTGTACTGCTGTAGCTTGTGGTATAAGAAGTACGGCTATCTGCCAACTTGCTCTTTTCGAAGAACGACTGCAAACTGTCTTTCTGAACCATCAGGATGGTGCTTGGTGTAGCAAAGTTGTATGGGTTGTCTTCGTTTTCATTGTTGAGCCGTGGGAAAGAGATGGTAGCTGTGTTGAGCGTATCCTTCTCATGTCCCTTCATGATATCTTCGATAGGGAGGGTAACCTCGGTGAAGATACCTGCCGGTGACTTGAGATAAGTACAGTTCTTCTCCTGACTTGCCAACTGCTTCAGTTTCACGGTGTCGTTCTCAATCTTGTTGAGCTGCAATACCTCTTCTGTACCATCGAAACGGTTGTATCCGATGCCTACAGCTATACTGTCTGTAACGCCGTCCTTTGCCTTGATGGTCTTGTGACGGGTCCAGTAGAAGATAAGCTCTGTATTCCAGATCTTAGCCATGTTACCCGTACCACCTACATTCTTGATGTAGAAGCCAGGGCAGACATTGTGCAGGAACTTGAAGTTGGTCTTGAAGTACTCAGGATGTTCTGCGTATGTTTGCATGATGTAAGAACCATAGTTCTTGTATGTCTTACCATCTTTCTCATACTTCTTATTCAAGTAAATCTTGAAGTTCTTGACATCTGATGTATTGCTCAAGTTGTAATTACTGCTCCAATGCTGGTTGTTTTCGCTTACTTCTTCCTTGAAGGCATCATAATCAGAGTAATACTCCTTATCTTCTGCCATCGGCTTTGTCATCTCATAGGCTGTCACCTTCATTGGGGCGATAGTATCGCCGTAGCTGGCATTGTATGAAACCAGGAGGTAGCATGAGTCTGCTTCGATAGAACCTTTGTTTGCCTGCTTGATGTAATCGAGTGTATCTATAGAGAAAGTAGGCAATACGCTCAACTGGGTCATGTAGTCACCCTTTACATAGTTGCCGGTTTCCGGGTCTTTCATCTTACCGATGAGACCGCTGTTGTTGCGGCTCAATACGGCACCTGAAACCATAGACTTTGTAGCTACAGGAAATACTGCGCTAGTGATGTTGATGTTGTCAATATCGTTAGTGATGCTACCACCGATTCCCTCGGTGGTGTCATCACATGCAGCGAAAGTAAGCGCTGCTATTACTAATACTGTTAAGAGTCTTAAAATTTTCATTATCCTTGTATGTATGTGTCTCTGTTGTCGGAATTTTATTCTGCGTCAGGACAAACCTTGTTGATGAAGTCTGCGTATGGCTCCTGGATATCTTCTCCCGGATAAGCCAGTACAGGCTTGTTCTTCTCCTTCGCATAATCAAAGAGAATCTGGTTAGCTTCTTCTTCACCTTCTACCACACCGTCGCTATAGTCGATGGCAAGTTTGCCGAGCTCAATGAAGTTGAAGTCGTCCTGATAGCCGTCGAGCAGTTCAGACTTGGCATCGCGGAAGGCAACGCAACGTTTGAAGTTGGTACCCAGTTCACCCTTGAGTTCGTTGGTATAGAGAGCGGTAATCACCTTTGATTCTGCAAATGAAGGCTCTTCGCTGTAGGCTGTCTTTACATAGAATGGTACTACTGCGCTAGCCCAACCCTGGCAGACAATCACATCAGGCTGCCAGCGGAGCTTCTTTACGGTTTCCAATACGCCACGTGCAAAGAAGATAGCTCTTTCTCCGTTGTCGGCATATTCCTTTCCGTTTTCATCGGTGCCCATCTGGCGGCTCTTGAAATAGTCGTCATTATCGATGAAATAAATCTGCTGTCGTGTTGTTGGTATAGATGCAACCTTGATGAGCAGCGGATGGTCTGTATCATCTATGATAAGGTTCATACCAGACAGGCGAATGACCTCGTGCAATTGTCCGCGACGCTCGTTGATGGTGCCCCACTTAGGCATGAAGGTGCGGATCTCAAAACCTGCTTCCTGCATCTTCTGAGGCAGTTCGCGTCCCATGATTGACATGTGAGACTCGGCTACGTATGGGTCGATCTCCTGATTGATAAATAATACTTTTTTTGCCATAAAAATTAATTTTATTCTTACGAATTACGTGCAAAGGTACAAAAAAAACTTCAAATAGGGGCATTTTTTTCTCCGAAATTCATTATTTTCGGCATTAATTCGCATATTTTTAGGTTTTTTCTTTCTCATTTGAGAAAAAAGTTGTTATTTTGCACCCGAAAACAGATTATGACGATGAAAGTATTCAATAAGATTGTTGACCTCCAGAACGAACTCTTCATGTGTCGTAAGGAGGGAAAGGAAATCGGCCTTGTGCCAACTATGGGTGCGCTGCATGAGGGTCACGCCTCTCTTGTTAAGCGCAGTGTGAAGGAAAATGGCGTGACTGTGGTTTCTGTGTTCCTGAATCCTACACAGTTTAATGATCAGGGTGACTTGGATCGCTATCCTCGTACCCTCGATGCTGACTGTAAGCTCTTGGAGGCTTGTGGTGCTGACTATGTGTTTGCACCATCGGTGAAGGAGATGTATCCTACACCAGATACACGCCACTTTGAGTTTCCACCTGTTTCTACCGTGATGGAGGGTGCCAAGCGCCCGGGTCATTTCAATGGTGTATGTCAGGTAGTGAGCCGTCTTTTCTATATCGTTCGACCAACTCGTGCTTATTTCGGTGAGAAGGATTGGCAGCAGATTGCTGTCATCAAGCAGCTCGTGAAGTACATCAACAGCGATGTGCAGATTGTAGAGTGCCCTATTGTCCGTGATGAGGACGGTTTGGCTAAGAGCAGCCGTAATACTTTGCTGGCTCCTGATGAGCGTGCCATTGCGCCAAACATCTATAAGGCCCTGAAGGAGAGTGTGGAGTATGCCAAGACTCATACCGTACAGGAAACTCACGATAAGGTGGTTGCCGACATCAATGCTGTAGAGGGTCTGGAGGTAGAGTATTTCCAGATTGTGGATGGCGACAGCCTGCAGGATGTTTCTTCATGGGAGGATAGTGCCTATGTGGTAGGGTGCATCACCGTTTATTGCGGTAAGACTCCTATCCGTCTCATCGACCATATCAAGTATAAGGGATAATTCCTCGATAGATATTCTTTATTAAGTTTAATCCGTAACAGATCAAGTAATAACAGAACAATGCAGATAGAAGTATTGAAGAGTAAGCTCCATTGTGTGACCGTAACTGAGGCTAACCTGAATTATATGGGTAGCATCACCATCGATGAGGACTTGATGGACGCTGCTAATCTGATAGCAGGCGAGAAGGTTCAGATTGTAGACAACAACAATGGTGAGCGCTTGGAGACCTATATTATCAAGGGTGAGCGTGGCAGCGGTTGTATCTGCCTGAATGGTGCTGCAGCCCGCAAGGTGCAGGTGGGAGATACCGTTATCATCATCGCTTATGCCCTGATGGACTTTGAGGAGGCTAAGACCTTCAAGCCAACCGTGGTTTTCCCTAGAGGGAAATAAGGTTTAATATTCAATGGAAACAAAAGAAAGGGTGTGTCATGGACTTATGGCACACCCTTTCTTTTGTTATGGTGAGGACGAATCACATCGCTCTTGTTCACCACGTTGTCGCCATCCTTGGCGCTGATAGGGATAAATAAGGTGTAATTACTATATAATTTAAGGTGTAATTGCGATGGGTTAAGGATAGATCTCGATATGGCTGCTGCCGGAGTTGCCATTCTTGATAATCCTTATCTGGGTGGTGATGCGCTCGCTCATCGTGTCGGTATGACTGATGACGCCCACCTTCTTGCCTTGCGAACTTTGCAGCATGGCGAGGGAGTCGATGACCGTGGCTAAGGTATCGGGGTCGAGGGTTCCGAAGCCTTCGTCGATGAACAGGTTCTCGAAGGAGATGTTGCGGGAGGATAACGCCGACAGACCCAGGGCGAGACCGAGACTCACGATGAAGGTTTCGCCACCTGATAGGGAGGTGGTGTCTCGGATATCGTCGGCACGGTCGTGGTCGATGACTCGGATGCCCAAGGAATGCTTTACCTGCTGCAGTTCGTAACGGCTGTTGAACTTTCTGATTTCCTGGTTGGCGTGCGCTATCAGGAAACTGAGCGTATAGCATTGGGCTATCTTGCGCAGCGTTTTGCCGTCTGCTCCGATGGCATCCGTAATGGCTGTCCAGTCATCCTTTTCCTGTGTTACGAGATTCAGAGCCTCAGCCTTGTCGCCCAACTGCTTCACGGCTTCCTGATGGTTCTGCATCCTGGCGTTGGCAGCAATCAGTTCGTTGCGCTGGCTTCTTTCCTGATACTCCTGCTGAATGGCTAGGAGAGCATCACGGGTTTGGGCAGGCTGATGTTCCAAATGCTGCTGATGTGCCTTTTCTGCGCTCTGGTAAAGGGCGGTAGTTGAAGCCACGGCTTTCTCCTTTTCTTCCTTTTCCCGACGGATGGCATTCCAGTCTTCGGCAGAGTGAAGCATCTCTCCGATGATATTTCTGTCGATGAATCTTGATTCGAAGCTTCTTTCCTCGATGCCTTCTTCCTCGGAGTCTTTTCCTTCGATGCTCTTTTCTTCAAGCTGCTTGTTATATTCCTCAATCCAAAAGTCGAGTTCCTTTTCCTTCGTTTGCAGATTCTCTTTCATCGTTTTGTTCTGAGACAGCATGGTTTGATGCGAACCTTTACTGTTGGCGAGTTCAGCCTTCAGTTTGTTGATATTCTCGTTCTGGTTATCTGCTGCTTTCGTAGCCTCATCCTTTGCTGCTGTCAGTCTTTGTTCAGCCGCATCTGGTTCTTCTCCATTCAGAATCTGCTTATATTTCTCCTGCCATTCCTCCATTTCCTTCTTGGCGCTATTCCATGTCTGAAGGGCTTTCTCGTAAGCCTCCTTCTTACTCTTTTGCTGCGAGGTAAGGTTGATGGTAAGTGCTTTCTGCTCAGCCAGTTTTGTGGTGCAGGTTGAAGTATTTTCCTGGACTTTATTCAGCATTGTTGAAGCCTTGCTTTCATACGCAGCTTCATCCTTTACAGCCTTATCCTTGAGTTGGGTCAGCCGTTCTATCTCTTTCTGAATCTTGTTAAAGAGGCTCAGTTTGCTGCTCGCATCTTTCGCCTTGTTTTCATAGATAGGCAAGAGCGATTTCAGTTCTGCCTCTGCCTTCGGAATCTTTGGATACTGGGCTATGAGCGCCTTCCAATCCTCTTCGTAAGTTGCGATTTCTCCCAAGAGCTTTTCCTGTTGTTTCTGGAGCGTCTGTACTTCGCCGTCGTTCTGTTTTCTCTCGCCGGAAAGATCCTTCTCCTCTTTCTGCTGCAGTTTCAGCAGATCCTCCTTGGCTTTCAGAAGTTGAGAGAGTTCTGTAGTGGCTTCCTCAAACTGTCTGTTGTCGGTATGATAAGGATGGGTCGTGCTGCCGCAGAGCGGACAAGGCTTGCCTTCGGTCAGGTTGGCACGATGAATCTCCCATTTCTCACTCACCATGAGGGTATAGGCATTTCTCAGCGTCAGGGTCTCTTGGGTCAGAGCCTCGATGGTCAACTTGCCCAGGGCTTCATCTATCTCTGCGTTTCTCTTGCCCAAGACCTGGATTCGCTCCTCATTCTTCTGCTTTTCTGTTGTGGCAGCATCGAGATGAGCCACAACCTTGATGGCTTGCTGGACATCCTGTAGTTTCCTGTCGGCTACAGTCTTGCTGTTCTGCAGTTCCTCTATGTTCTGTCCGACAGTCTTATTTCTTTCCGTCTCCCAAGCCTGTTCAGCGGCTTGCGTCGCTTCGTGCAGAACCTGTTTCTGCTTGGCAATCTCTTCCTGTGTCGCTTTGAGAGCAAGGTTCGCTTTCTCCGTTTCAGCTTCCCATTTTTGGATGTTTCGGGCGTTTTCCTCCACATCTCTTTGGGCAGTTAGATTCTCTTTCTGCGCCAACTCCAAAGCCTCTTTCTTTTCTTTCAGATTCGGCATTGCCGCTTCCATTTTTGTTTTCAGCGCCCTTGCTTCAGCGATGACCGGCAGGGCCTTTTCCAGCTGTTCCTGTGCCTTGCCGACTGCTTCCTTCAGACTGGTGAGAGTTTTCTCGCTTTCGCTGATGGCAGACTCTTGACTTTTGATGTTTCCTTCCGCTTTCAGGATGTTTTCTTCCTGCTCGTGGATGCTTTGCGTCTGTCGCTCTACTTCCTGCAGCAGGTTGACAGCTGGCTGTACTTCATCGTGCAACTGCAGACGGAGAATCTGGGCTCGCATCGCTTTAATGACATCAGCAGCTTGCTCCATATCAGTCTGGTAGATAGCGATTTGCTTGATTTGCTTATCGTTTTCCTCAAACCATTGCAGGTCTTTCGAGATGGCTTGCAACTGGCTGTCGAGTTCCTTCTCAGCCTTTTCCAGGCGGTCGATTTCCTCCTTCAGTTGGGTGAGTTCTTCAGCGTTCAGCAGGTTCTGTTTTACGGCTTCCACCGATGCAGCCATCTGGTTGTAGGCATCCGTCGCCTGGTCTTTCGCCTTCTTGATTTCAGTAGCGATGTTCGTATAAGTTTCCTCGCATCCGATGAGTTTTTCCAAGAGTTCGTACCGCTCGTTTTCCTTCGCCGTCAGGAAGTTGGCAAACGAGCCTTGGGCGATGAGCACGGTACGGAGAAACTGGTCGTAGTCGAGTCCGATGATATTCGGCAGTTCGTTCCAGTCGGCAGCTTCCTCTGTTATCTCTTCTCCGTTTCTCGTGATTTTATAGAGCGCTGTCTTGGCGTTCTCGTAGCGCACTCTCTGGAATCTGACGTGCCATTCTGCGCGGTAGATGCTGCCGTTGTTGGCAAGGAAGGTGAGTTTGCTGTAGCCTTCCTTCTTGCCACGTGTCAGGATGTTTCTACTGTCGGTAGGTGCCAGACGGTTGTTTTCGCTGGCATCGGCAGCTCCGAAAATCTCGATGTTCTGGTTCTTGTCGCCTTTCTTCCTGGGGTAGCGAGGGGCGCGGTTGTAGAGGGCAAGGCAGATAGCATCGAGTAGGGTAGACTTGCCACTTCCCGTCGGACCTACGATGCTGAAGATGGTACTCTCGCCTAAGGCACCTTCTTCAAAGTTGATGACCTCGCCTCCCTGTTTGTCAAGCGAAGCGAGGTTGAGTATTTCGAGTTGTAGGAATTTCATAATGATGATGTCGTTAATAAATCGGATAACATTTTCTCCTGTCTTTCGTTCATCGGAGCGTTGTGTCTGATGGCGAAGGCTTCTTTCAGCGTGTCGAGCGGAGGACGGTTGATGATGTCTTCTATGCTGGTGATGTGCTGGGAACCCTGGATGGTGGAGAGGTCCAGTTGCGGGATGATGCGCTGGATTTTGCAGAGCACGGCATCCTTTTCGTTGACGAGTTTCTCCAGTTCCTTGATGTCATCGCTGGTCAGTTTCTCCTGTTTCACCTTCAGCATCAAGTAGTCGAAATGGTCGCTCAGTTCGCCGTCGGTTCTCTCCGAGAGTTCAGAATTGATGACCTTCTGCCATTTCTTGAAGGTCAGTTCTTCCTCATTTTCGGGCAGGATGCGGAGGGCGTGCTGAGGCTTGTATTCCAGGAAATCTACTTTCCATTCCTTGCTCTTGCCGGTTTCCTTTCCTTCCTCCTCTTCTCCGTGTTTTATGGTGATGAGGTCGATGCCGTGGGTGTAGTCTTTCTCGGCAAACGACATCGGGAGGATACTTCCCGTATATCTTGCCCAGTCGGTGTTCCAGATATGTTGCCGTTTGTGGATGTGTCCGCAAGTCATATAGTCGGGATGGTCGTTCCATCCTTCCAGGTCCACTTCCTCCTGTCCGCCGATGATGATTTTCTCGCTCGCATCCTTTTTGGCGATATCCGAACCCTTGGCGTACATGTGTGTCATCATGATGCACTTCCTGCCCGGGTATTTCTTTCGAGCCTCAGCCGTCAGTTCTCTCAGAAAGTCGTTGACTCCCTGCGAGTAACTGGCGTTCTGCACCACATCGCTTCTTAGGAAAGGTACGGCGAGGATGATGACTTCTTCTCCTGCCTCGTTGGTTACGGGGATGATGAGGTCATCGAAGGAATAGATCCAATGTCCGCCGGTTTTATCATCGTCCTCGCTTTCTCCCTGCTTCCAGATTTTCCTTACGTTTCCTCTTATTTCCACGTGGTATCGGGTGAGCAGCGGACGGGGAGCCTCCAGTCGGCTGGCGGAATCGTGGTTGCCGGCGGTAATGATGACCTGCATGTTAGGGCACAGTTGGGTAGCATCGGCAAGAAACTCGTAATAAACGGTCTGTGCCGCTGCCGATGGATTTCCGTTATCGAAGATGTCTCCTGCTATGAGGAGAGCATCGGGCTTTTGTTCAGCTATCTGCTCCAGGAGCCATTTCAGGAAATGCTTGTGTTCCGGCAGACGGTCGTTGCCGTGAAACAGGTTGCCCAGATGCCAGTCGCTGGTTGCTAATATCTTCATACTCATAAGAATGTCTAATCTTAGTCTTTTTCTTTGTCTTTGGTTTGCAATCCTTTAGTCTTTGGTTTGCAATCCTTTGACCTTTTGCTTGCAATCTGACTACAAAGTTAACACAATTATTTGGGATACGCAAAGAAATAAGCTCAAAAAACGAAGAATTATGGCCGGAATAGTAAAGATATTCAGGAAAAGTCTTGTTTTATATCTGATAAAGTTGTATCTTTGCAAGGTAGAAATCTTCGTTCACCGACGTTGAACCGCCATTCACCGACGTTGAACCGCCGTTCATCGTCGCTGAACGGACATTCAGCGTCGGTGAACGGAGATTTCTCCTAGGATAAAATACTTTTCTTCCTAGGTTTGTGGTCTTTTCTTCTTAGGTATGATCATAAATACTGTAGGATGCAAAGGCTGCTGCAATAAGGAGTGATAACCATCTTAATAAGAAAGGAAACTGATATGGCTAAGTACAAGTTGCAAGAGTTGAATGATTTGCGTGATGAAGGCAAGCGCAGAGTTTATCCCAAGATGGTGACCAACCGGACACTATCCCGAAAAGAGTTCGTCAAGATGATGCAGAACTACCATCGCGGTATTTCGGAAAGTACCACGGAGGCTGTATTGACCGATGTGGTTGATATGCTGACAGACATGCTCTCCATGGGGTACAACGTGAATCTGGAAGGTTTCGGCACCTTCTCCCTCTCCCTCGCTTTCGAGGATGAGAAGCCTAGGGAAATTCTGAATCCAGATGATAAGATGACGTATCGCAAGGTGGGAGTGAAGGACATCAACTTCAAGGCGTCTCCAGAGTTTATCAAGGATGTGAAGCGTGAAACCGACCGTGACCTGGAGCGTGATATGGGTGGTGTAAAGGTTATCCGTAAGCAGCTGTATTCCAGGGAAGAGCGCATCGCCCGTGCCCTGGAGGTGATAGAGAAGAACGGAGTCCTCACCCTAGGCGATTATGCCTCCATCAACAACCTGAGCCGTACTGCTGCCTCTATGGAACTGAAGGAGCTGACAAATGACAAGACTTCACCGATAGATTCACTAGGCCGCGGCAGCCATAAGGTTTGGGTGAAGAGAAAAGAATAAATGCAAATATCTCTCAGAATATTTGTTAGTTTCAATTCTTTTTCGTATTTTTGCGGTGTAATTTAAATGGTAGTGTTATGACAACAGTAACAAGGGAACATCTTGAAGATGAGGTACTCAAGTCGATTCAGAAGAAAGCGGAGTCGATTATGCCGAAAGATGCCAAGGTTATTCTTTTCGGGTCAAGGGCCAGAAGGGATGCCAAGGCAGATTCCGACTGGGACATCCTTGTGCTTCTGAATAAGGATAAGATAGACGAGCAGGATCATGATAATTATACCTATCCTCTTTGGGAATTGGGTTGGCAAATTAATCAGATGATTCATCCGATAGTGTATTCGATGAAGGATTGGAACAGCAAAAAAGGCAGTCCTTTTTATAATAACGTGGAAGAGGAAGGGGTGATGCTATGCTAGAGAGTCAACAACGTAGAGATCTTGTACGCTACAGGATAGAAAAAGCTTATAAGAGTTTTGAAGAGGCTAAAGGTGTGGCAAAATTGAAGTTTTGGAATTTGACGGGAAATCGTTTGTATTATACTGTATTCCATATGGCTTCTGCATTGTTACTTGACAAGGGCTTTACTGCAAAGACTCATGCCGGTGTAATACATTTAGTTGGAGAGAAATTTATTGCAACAGGTTTGTTGGATCGAACTTATGGAAAGTTGTTCTCTCGTCTTTATGAGCTTCGGCAGTCTGGTGATTATGATGATACCTTTGATGCTACAGAAGAAGAGGTCTTGCCGTATTTTGAGAAAGTAGAGAATTTTATCAAAGATATGGAAGCGTTGATTACTCATAAGTAAAACATGGGTAAATATTTAAAATGATAGTGTTATGGCGACAGATAGTCGATATTTTGCGCAAAAAGCGATTGATGCCGCAGATGCATTGTGGGATGAGGGCTTGATAGATGAAGAAACTATTGAGCAATGGAAGCATGAGCATATGAGAACGCCTTATTCTGAATAAGTGTAACGGATAGTATTAAAATAGATGTTTAATTTAAAGTCCAAATAATCATGGAGCAGATTACTATAGATTTTAAGAACGCTTTTGATTGTTCCAAGAAGGAAAAGTCGAAGGGTTGTCGCTCTGGCTATGTATGTCTGGTTCGTTTTATGGATGATAAGAAGCATACTAGGCCACAAGTGTATGAGGGCGATTTGTTGGAAGCTATTATGGATGTAAAGAGGGGCAATGTCAAGAACTTCGATACATTGGAGGATATGATGGACTATCTGGAGGCTTAGTCATGAGTATAAGATGCCTGCTTTAGAAATAAATCATCAACTATTTTATTGGGATTTGCAAGAAACTTTTCGATTTTCTTGCAAATCCCAATTCTTTTTCGTACTTTTGCAATCGTCTTGCTGTGGATGGCTGGCGATGAGTCGCTGGCTAGGTAAAAATCCATGGCTTGGCCTATTTTAATAAGAAAGACGTGTACTGACGTTTTCTTCTGAATTATAGGAATCTGGAAAATTCAAATAGACACTCAGAGGAAGATTGTGGTAGGCGTCTACGCATCGTGTATATACGCGAGGCATAGGTGTGCCCTTTTCTTAAATAAGAAGAGGGTGCTCCCTATGCTATCTATATATACAAGTTTGGCGTAGGGTCTATTGCTTCTCCTTGGTGTCTAAGGCATTTTCCAGAGCCTCTATAATCAAGGGTTATATAGAAGTAATATGATTCCTATGCCTTTCTTTTTATTATAGCCATTACAAACACAAACAATCTTCTCTGCTTAGGGAATCGGTGGAGCATATTTATAGGGCTAGGAGACACCGATATGGCAAAGAAAATAGATTTGCAAGCTTTGCGCCAGCAGATAAATGAGCTTCAGATTGATAAAGATTTGAAGCACGACTTGTTGGCTGCTATCAACGATAAGCAACGTTATGGACTTGTGTGGGAGGAGAGTTCCGAGGAAGCATGGGATGAAATGCAAGACAAACTTCCTGTTTTTGTTGAGGATGCCACCAAGCGTTTGGATTCTGCGCCAGAAGGTTCGCCTAATCATTTGTTGATAGAAGGTGATAACCTTAATGCTCTTGCTGCTCTTACTTATGCTTATGCAGGGAAGATTGATGTAATTTATATCGATCCTCCTTATAATACTGGTAATAAAGACTTTATCTACAATGACTCTTTTGTAGATAAAGAAGATGGCTATCGCCATTCTAAATGGTTGTCTTTTATGAATCGTCGATTGAAAATTGCCAAGAAGTTACTTTCTGAAAAGGGAGTGATTTTTATTTCTATTGATGATAATCAGCAGGCCGCTTTAAAGTTACTATGTGATGATATTTATGGCGAAAATAACTGTTTGGTTAATATGGTCTGGGATTTAGGAGCGGGAACTTCTGCAGGACATTTTACTAGAGCTCATGAATATGTACTTGTTTATGCACTGAATAAAAGTATTATTCCTAATTTCAGTGGAGGTGAAGGTGTAATAGATGATAGAGCTTTAAAAAAGAAGTCAGCAAAGAATGCTGAATTTAATTATCATTTTAAAGCCGGAACAAAATTTGAAGCTCCTGATGATTTTGAACTTTCAGGAGAATGGGGTGGTTCAGAGAAAACTAAACTAATTAGTGGACGCTTTATTTGTGAAAATAAAAAATTGAAGGAAGATGTTGTGTTGGCAGCATGTTGGACACAAAAAAATCAGATGGATTCCTTTTTCGCAGGAAATGAAACCTTTGATTCGAAAGGACAGAAGGTTATAGAATTCTATTTCAGAGATAATGGAAAGTTATATTGTAGAAAAGAAAGAGATACAATTAATCCTCCTTCTGTTTTGAGGAATATTGCTACCACCAAACAAGGTAGCGCTTTACTGAAGGATATGTTTGAAGGTGAAGTTGTTTTCGATTTTTCAAAGCCAATAAAGTTAATCACTTTTTTGTTGTCTTTGCGACCTAAGGACTCCACTATCCTCGACTTCTTCGCTGGCTCAGGCACCACTCTCCACGCAACGATGCAATTGAACTCAGAAGACGGCGGTCATCGCAGATGTATCTTAGTGACCAACAACGAGAATAACATCTGTGAAAAAGTAACCTACGAGCGAAACAAACGAGTCATTAATGGTTATACGAACCAGAAGGGTGAAGAAGTCCCTGGCTTGAGTCACAATAATCTTCGTTATTATAAAACGGAGTTTGTGCCTCGTGACCAAAGCAGCAGTAAGAGTCGTCGAGCATTGATGGCTTCTCTCGTTGACCTCCTCTGCATCAAGAACAATATCTATAAAGAGCAAGAAACATTTGGAGGCAAGAAATTTAAGAAGAACGTATTGCGCTATTTTAAGGATGAGGCTGGACAGATGCTTGTTGTCCTCGACGAGCGTGTAGTCAGTATTATCATTCCGATGATAGCTGAGGTTGCGACCAAGCAGAATCCTTTGAAGGTTTATGTTTATAGTGATGGCGCATACGCATATGAGGACGAATTCCATAAAGTCATGCCTGTTATAGAACTTTGTGCCATGCCAGATGCTTTCTTGCAAGCTTTAGAAGGTGGAACGGATATTCTGCCAAAGCAAAAGTATAGTGAGGCTATGATGAAAGAGTTTCAGCAAAACGAGGCACTCGCCATGCAAAACGAGGAGGTTGTGAAAGAAGCTCTCAGCGATGACTATGATTATGTTTTGAAGGAGAAAGAAGATAATGTTACTAATAACATAATAGACTAAGGAGGTAACGAAAATGATAGAACTACGAGATTACCAGAAAAAGGCGGTGCGTGAACTGAAACAGAAGATGATTGACATGCTCAATGATTCTGAAGACCGCCAAAAGTTGATATTCAAGGCTCCAACAGGAGCAGGAAAGACGGTAATGGTGAGTACCTTGCTGGATGAGCTGACTCGTGACCTACCTATGAATGGGCAGTGCCGATATTCTCGTGTAGCATGGGTTTGGATTGCTCCTAACAAGTTGCATCAGCAGAGTTATCGCTCCATGCGCAATTTCTTTAGTGAACGAAGGTCGTTGCGTCCTGTTATGTTTGATGAGTGTGATCATGTGGATGGTCTGCATCCTGGCGATGTGCTCTTTTTAAACTGGGAGAGTATCAATAAGGATAATGCCGTCATGATTCGTGACAATGAGCAGAACCGCACGCTCTACGAACTGATACGGAAGACCAAGATAGAGCAGCATCTGCCAGTGGTGGTTATCATAGACGAGGAACACATGTTTGCCGGACGTAATGCCAAGAAAAGCGAGATGGTATTGCAAGCTATCCAGCCACATATAGAACTTCGTGTATCAGCAACACCAGTCACCCAAAGCTATCATGCGGTTCTTGTGAAACGCCAAGATGTAATCAATGAAGAAATGATTAAGAAGGGCATAGAACTGAATCCGAATGTAAAGAGCAGTAAGGAACAGTCGGAGCTTACGGTGAACCAGCGTCTCTTGAATAAGGCTCTCGAAAAGCGAAAGGAACTGGCTGAGGCTTACAAGGAATATGGCATCAATCCGTTATTGCTCATTCAGTTGCCTAATGATAGCAGCGAATCTATGTCGTCGAAGGACAAGACTATCGCCGAGGAGATGCAAGCCTACTTAGAACAGGTTTGCGACATCAGCGTGGCAAATGGCAGGTTGGCAGTATGGCTATCAAAGGATAAATCGCCTAATCTTCAGAATATCACTCAGCCTGATGATATTTCCGAGGTGTTGCTGTTCAAGCAGGCCATAGCCTTGGGCTGGGATTGTCCTCGTGCATCCGTTCTTCTTATATTCAGAGAATTGCAGAGCATGACTTTTACCACGCAGACCGTGGGACGAATACTCCGAATGCCAGAGCAGCATTTTTATAAGAACGACATTCTGAACTATGGTTATGTTTATACCGACCTTTCGGCAGACATGATTAATATTGTGGGAGATGACATGAACTATATCAGCACCCTCTACGCCAATCGCAAGAAAGACTTGCCGAACATCACGCTCCGTTCCTATTATACGGATAAGCATGGGGCAACAAGAAACCGCTTGGGCTCCCAGTTCCGCAGCATCTTCTATAAGACCATGGAACGGGAATGGGAACAAAACCCATTGTTGCTCTTCTCTGTAGAAGATTTCTTTGAGGATGATGGTGAGACTGAGGATGCTGACGAGGCGAAAAAAAAGGAGGCAGACATGGATGCCAAAATCAAGTTGAATCGCTACAATGCCAAGCGACATGGCGTGCAGACCGATGTATCAAGAATCTTGGTGGCTATCCCGAAGGACACCCCATTGACGGGTGATTCGGGCATCGTGGAGATAACAGACAAGGCAAGGCTGGCTCTGAACGCTTCAGAATTGCAGAATCTCTTTACGCTCTTCTGCCGTAAGAATGTGGGTGGGTTCTCCAAATTTGACAGTACGCCAGTCTTGCAAGGAGCCATCGAGAGTGCCTTGGAGGAATACCTGCAAGTCTTTTCGATGGATGTGCCTAAGGTGGTGCTCTATCATCAGAACCGTCCGCGCTTCGAGGAACTGATACGCAAGGCGTTGGTTACCTACGAGGCTACGCTGAAGAAAAATGCCAAGGAGGTGTCGATGGAATATCAGCAGTCTGTATGGCAAGTGCCGGAGACTCGTCTCTATAATGCGGCAATGGTGAGAACTACGGAAGGCGAAATCTTCAACCATGCCTTGTATCCTTATTTTGAGCAGATTACGGCATCGAGACCCGAGCAAGAGTTTGCACGTTGGTTGGATGACAAGATGGAATATGTGGAGTGGTGGTACAAGAATGGAGACGAGGGAAAACAGCATTTCGCCGTGCCTTATACGGATTCGGGGAGTAGAAAACGTTGTTTCTATGTGGATTTCATCGTCAGATTGAAGTCGGGTACCATCTGCCTCTTCGACACCAAAACCAAGGGCAGCGATGCGGATGCGCCAGAAAAGAACAATGCCCTCTTGGATTACATCTCCAGTTATCAAGCTACAGGCAAGAAGATTGTGGGTGGCGTGCTCATCAAAGACGAGGGTACGAGCAACTGGTATTATCCTGGAGGCGTTATCGAGAACACAGACAATATAGATGGGTGGTCGGCATTGCATCTGGAAACCCTATAATATAATAAGGTAATCATATATAATAAGGTATGAAGAAAAGCTTGGACAGAACATTCCTGAACTATGGAATCAGGCAGGAAGACATGCAACTCATAGAGAGTGCATGCCAATCGGAGGGTATCGATGCGGAATGGCTCAAGGATTATATCCTCAAGCCTTTCCATGAAGAGCGTAATAACCAAAATGAGTCAAGTCTTGAGGAAAAGAAGGTGACGAAAATACTCAAGAAGGCTCTCAAAGAAATTAAGAAGTAATGAAACTGAAGCGTATCTACATAGAGAATTATAAGACCTACAGAAAGTTGGACTTAAACTTAGAGGTAACGAGCGACCGTCCCATCATCTTGATAGGTGGTGCCAACGGTTGTGGTAAAACTACGCTCTTCGATGCCATCTATTCTGCACTCTATGGATTGAAGATATCCAACAAACGACAGTTTGAGGAAATCTTCAATTCGGGGGTAAAGAACGAGAGCGGTATAGAAGGCAAGACCATCATGCTGGAGATTACTTTCTCTGGGATGGTTTTGGGGCAAGAAACGCCTTATCGGTTGTGTCGTGCCTATCGGTTTGTGGATGGCAGGATACAGGAGAGCAACGTGCTCAATATGAATGGTAACAGTTATCCTTACGGTTCTGGTTCAACGGCTATCCAACGCAGCACCAATGAAGCGATAGTCAACAAGATTATTTCTGCCAATCTGCCTGCTGAATTGAGCAACTATTTCCTCTTTGATGCTATGAAGACTTCCGACCTCGTGAAGGAAGAACAAATCAACAAGCTCATCATGAAGAACATCAATTCGGTGATGGGTTTCAATAAATACACTCAGTTGCAAAATGCAGCCTCGGCTTATCTTGATGAGAAGAAGGCGGAACGCTTGGAGAACGAAAACCTGCGTGCCGAATACTTGAAACTGACCAAACAGAAGGTGGAGATGGAAAGGGATGTGGCAAGTCTGATCGATGCCTATAACCAGGCGTTGAACTATGCCAATGATCATAAGCTGCAGTATGAGCAACTGAAGGAGGGACGGAACTCGGATGATGTGATTCGTGACAAAATGCATCAGATTGAGGAGAACATCAACAGCTTCTATCAGAAGGAAAAGGACTATAGACAGGATGCTGAGGCTATCTCCAAAGATTTAGAGTGGAAAGTAATTATGCCAAAGGTTGCCAATAGCATCAGTACCGAGGTGGAACTTATTCTGAACGAGAAGGAGGTGGTGGCTTCTGCAAGGGGTAATATCCTCAATGATCAACAGCTAGAAAAGGTTACCCAGGATGTAATACGATTGCTTAAGGAGAAATACCCGCAGGTAGGTGAGGTTTCTATTGCCGAGATTATTAAAGACATCAAATGTGAGCAAGACAACAGCGATGATTATAATGATAAATATGGTTTTCTGAGTGATGCTGATGTCAATGTGTTGAGAAAACTGGTTCAGCAATCATATTCCAATCCTTATCTTTCGCTGGATGAGAGACGTGAAAGCTTAAACTTAGAGTTGGCGGATATTCCAAAGAAACAGGAACAATTGGAAGAATATAAACGCGCCTTGACTGGTCACGATTACAGCATCATCGAACTCTATGAAAAAAATGACAGGAAGATAGAGGAATTGAAGGCAAAAATCGTGGAACAGAAGAATGCTATCAAGGAAATGGAGAGGAAGATTTCTACTTACGATTATGATATGCCACAAGTGCCAGATCCTCAGTATGATATGTTATGCAAACTGCCTGGTTTCTTCAAATCGCTTTCCTGTAAGTTACTCAAGTCTAAGAAGGCAAGTATCGAGCGTATGATGAAGGAGCAGTTGAACATCAACTTGGTGATTTATGCTGGTTACATCGGTAGGGTAGAGCTTTCGGCAGATGATTCGGAGGAAATCTCGTTCAAGATATTCCACAAGAATGGTAATGAAATTTATCTGAGTCAGCTGAATGCTGGTGCCAAGCAAACTGTGATGCAGGTGTTACTGAAAGTCCTGTATGAACTGGGTGATTACGACCCTCCTGTAATGATAGATACTGTAATGGGTGTTCTTGACAAGGAGAGTCGTGAAGTTATCATCAACCGTTATTTCCCGGATTTGGCTCATCAAACCATCCTGTTAAGTACTGATACGGAAATAACAACAGAGACTGATTTCAAGAAGATAGTGGCTTATGTGGCAAGAACTTATACTTTGCATAGAGACCAGGAAAGGCAGTGTACTACTGTCAGCGATGATTACTTTGGATTACAAACTTACGAATTCTAGTAGAAATGAATGTACAAGATATAAAACTTGAGGGAATGAGAATTCTGGAAGGAACTCATGATTTGCTTGAAGAAGTGAAATATGCTATCGAGCAGAAACTGAACCTTTCGGATTACTCAGATATGGTTCGCCCTGTAGTATTGAACTTTACTACGGTTATGCGAATCTGTCTTCTTGTTGGATTGAGCGATAAGACACCAAGAAGTAAGTCAAAGGTAGAGAAATTGCAAACCTCTGCAGGTATGCAGCCATTGGGTGGTTCTTTCTTTACCAAGTCAAATATAAAGGAGGTCTTCGTGGCTCTTATCAAGATGCGTTATAGTGATATTGATGCCGACTGGCAGAATTCTACTTTTCTGAGCAAGGTGCTTTTTAGCGAAATGATGAGGGGTAAGAGTATCTTGATGGAAGAAGGTGGTATTGATGAATGGCTGCACTTCTCTCCGTTGAGAGGTGGAAAGTCGTTGATGGATATTCCTGAGTTGAATCTTTATATCGGTCAGTATGAGGATGGAATGGATGCGGCTTTAGACATCAACAGTACTGCTATTTCAAATACACAGATATTGATAGCAGGAACTACTGGTTCGGGTAAGTCAAACTTATTAGCTGTCCTCATCAATCAGATTAGAATGGCATCGGCTGATACCTACTATCCAGTCAACTTTCTCTTGTTCGATTACAAGGGGGAGTTCTCGGATCCAGCCCATGCCGATTGGCTGTCGAAGTTTGAGACCGATTCCTCTGCCATCTTGAATCCGATGGAGAAACCTTTGCCGTTTACTCCGTTCAAGGACTTTACTGGCAGACCTATCAATGAAATCCACCTGTATTCCACGACCTTGGCAAATGCCATCTGTGCTATATCTTCCGCTAAGATTGGTGCTTTGATGGATAACAGACTGAGCGAAGCTATCATCAATGCCTACAAGGCGAAGAACCAGAAACCAATCACCTTTCAGGAAGTTTTTGATCATTATACGATGTTGATGCCCGAGAAGAAACAGGGTGATATGGATAGTGTAAAATCAGTCTTAAACCAGTTGATTCTGAATAATATTTTTGCAGAGGAAGACAAGGTAGATTTGGTGAAAGGTTGTTATATTATCAATTTAGGAAAGTTTGACAAGGAAGGTATCATGGCAAAGGCTATCGTGTATTTCGTGACATCGAAGTTGAACAATATCTATGAGCAACTGCCTCCACAGGCAAAGAATGAGGACAGGGTGGAACTACGCCATTTCACCATCATTGATGAGGCTCACTATATGCTTGGTTTCGAAAACAAGCCTTTACAGAACTTGATAGCTGTGGGTAGAAACAAGGGTATGAGCATCATCCTTGCTACACAGAATATGGATTCGTTTAAGAAAGCCTCTTTTGATTTTTATGCCAATGCCCAATATCCTCTCATTATGAAGCAACAGCAACAGAATGATGGAGTGTTGAAGGATTTGTTTGGTGTGAGTGGCATGGCTCTGCAGGAGCTTCTGCAAGCTATTGCTGGCTTGCAGAAGGGTGAACTGATAACCAAGGATACCCAGGCTATGACCCTCGGCATCGGCAAACATTGGAAGAAAATTAAGGTTACTCATCTTATTTGATAATGGATAAAGATATAGACTATTATCTGGGTGCTTTTGAAAAGATGAAAAGGGCGCTTATGCGGGGCGTAAAAGCTCCGCATAAGCCCCTTTTGCTCTTGGCTATTTTAAATCTTTGCCAGCGAGGTACCATAAAAGATAATCATATCGTTCTTTCAAGTGTAAAGTCTTTGCGCGATGGTTTTGCTTATGCAGAAATAGACCAGGAATTATATAATTTAATGGTTAATAGAGAGTCTGCTGTAATACTGGAGTGTAAGCTTCGGGAACTCGTATAAACTAATCCCGAAGTATTTATGAATGCTTGCTAGGAGTAAAGAGAGTGTAAACTAAACTGTGTCAAGCTACAATAAAAGTAGTTTAATACAGTTTTTATATTATGGACAACTTAGAAATTGATTACAAGAAAGCAGCTCAGCAGTTGCGTAGTGGTGAAGCCTTATTT
>OJJW01000046.1_pt1 | contig 47863 bp, 37 predicted proteins | sample 1596331 | NCBI WGS metagenome assembly OJJW01 (sample SAMEA4350156, study PRJEB24818) | metagenome | biome: human; feature: gut; material: faeces | place: Denmark | collected 2013-09 | reverse complement strand
TCATATTCATTATTTCTGCTTCTTCTTTTCATTGTGCTCGATTTTCTACTACTTCTTTCTTTTTTTTTTTTGTGAATGTCGCGCCGCCCACCGAGATCTCCACTATCCTCTTCGTCGGCAGCGTCAGATGTGTATAAGAGACAGCCCATGCGCTTGAGCTCGTCCAGACCCAGCGCCGCCTGCTTGCGGGCGCGCCAGATGCGCCGGGCACTTTTTGGGCCGATGCCCGGCACCCGCAGCAGCATCTCGAAGGGAGCGCGGTTCACGTCCACCGGGAACAGCCCGTAGTGCTGCACCGCCCAGTTGCATTTGGGGTCCAGATAGGGGTTGAAGTTGGGATTGTTCTTATCTAAAATTTCGTCTGCTTCGAACTGGTAGAACCGCAGCAGCCAGTCGGCCTGATACAGCCGGTGCTCCCGCAGAAGGGGTGGCTTTGTGTTCAGTGCGGGCAGGCGGGTGTCCTCGGCTACCGGGATGTAAGCGGAGTAGAACACCCGCTTCAGCCCGTATTTCTGGTACATCCCCTCGGTCAGCTTTAAAATGTGGTAGTCCGTCTCCGGCGAAGCGCCCACGATCATCTGGGTGCTCTGCCCGGCGGGGGCAAACTTGGGCGCGTGACGGTAAAGGGTAAGCTCCTCCCGGCTGGCAGCGCCGGACACCGCGATCTGCTTCATGGGGCGGAAGATGGAGTGCCGCCCCTTGTCCGGGGCAAGCAGGTTCAGGCTGCGCTCACTGGGCAGCTCCACGTTCACGCTCAAACGGTCGGCCAGATACCCCAGCTGCTGCAAAAGTTCCGGGCTTGTGCCCGGGATAGCCTTGGCGTGGATGTAGCCCCCGAAGCGGTATTCGCCCCGCAGCAGCCGCAGCACCGCCAGCATCCGCTCGGTGGTGTAGTCCGGGGTGCCCAGCACCGCGCTGGACAAAAACAGCCCCTCGATGTAGTTGCGGCGGTAGAACTCCATGGTCAGCTCTGCCAGTTCCCGGGGCGCAAAGGTGGCGCGGGGGATATCGTTGGAGCGGCGGTTGACGCAGTAGCCGCAGTCGAAGGAGCAGCAGTTGGTCATCAGCACCTTGAGCAGGCTGACGCAGCGGCCATCGGCGGTAAAGGCGTGGCAGCAGCCCGGGGCATAGCAGCTGCCTACCGTGCCCGGGCGCGCGGTGCGGGACGCCCCGCTGGAGGTGCAGGCAACGTCATATTTGGCGCTGTCCGCCAGAATAGTCAGCTTGTCCATCAGGGTCTGTTCCATGCAAAAAACACCTCCAAAGAGGATAAAATCGGGAAAAAGGGTCAAAAAATAAAGCCATACGCAACACAGCAGATGGCTTTATGAAAAACAGGGGGACGTCTGGCCGCAAACCCTCTCAGTCATCGCTACGCGATGACTGAGAGGGTTCCGCTTACCACTTGGCCTTGGTCTCCACCACGCGGCCTGCAATGTGCAGGTGGTTCAGGTCCTCGCCCTTGATGACCATCTCATGATAGGCGGGGTTGAAGGGCTGCAATACCACGCAGTTGCCACGCTGGATGTAGCGCTTCAGGGTGCCCTCGCCCTCGTCGCCGTAGATCAGCACGCCCAGGTCGCCGTTTTCCAGCGTGTCCTGCTTGTGCACCAGCGCAAGGTCGCCGTCCTGAATGCGGGGCTCCATGCTGTCGCCGCGCACCACCAGATAAAAATAGTTGGCGGGGTCCTTCACCCGGGCGTACTCCTGCCCGTAGTCCTCTTCAAAGGCCAGTGCGCCGTAGCCTGCCTTCACTGTGCCGATGACCGGGATTAGGCTCTCGGTGTAGCTGCCGAAAAAGCGCTCCTCGGGGGCAGAAACATTGCTGACCGGGCGGTACAGCCCCAGCAGATAGTCCGCCGTGGTGTTCAGCAACTCCGCAATGCGGGCCACAGTGGAGGGGTCGGGGGAGGACTTGCCGCTTTCCCACTTGCCGACAGCCTGCTGGGTGACCCCCAGTCTGGCGGCAAGCTCCGCTTGGCTGACGCCCTGCTTTTTGCGGCACTCCTTCAATAGCTCTGAAAACGACATAATGATGCTCCTTTTCCCGATGGGTGGTTTATGTTGGTTTTATTATACAACAAAAAGGTGTTTCTGTAAAGAGAAATTCCAAAAAAACTTCGAATAAAGGTTGTGGTAAATGCGGCTGCTGTGCAGCTATCGGACAGAAAAAAGAAAAAATTTGCATAAGGGCTTGACAGAACAGCGTAAATCTGGTAAAGTAAATAGGCATTCGACACGGCGTAACGCGAGTGTCCACAAGGAGAGATGTCCGAGTGGTTTAAGGAAGCAGTCTTGAAAACTGCCGTACGGCAACGTACCGTGGGTTCGAATCCCACTCTCTCCGCCATTTTTTATTGAATAAGTGTAATGCACTTTGCTCTGGAGTAGTACTCAAGAGGCCGAAGAGGCGCCCCTGCTAAGGGCGTAGGTCGTCTAAACAACGGCGCGAGGGTTCAAATCCCTCCTACTCCGCCAAGAAAATCCCTCGTAGTTTCGTGAAAACTGCGGGGGATTTTCCTTTTTGTGACCCCTTCAGCCTCACTCCGTTCGGCAGCTCCCCCAAGGGGGCGCCTGAACTCCCTCAGTCAAAACCTATCGGTTTTGCCAGCTCCCTCTGGGAGGGAGCCTTTGGCATGGCGGGAAGGCTTCTTATTTCGCCTGAAACTTTAGCGACAAGGCTAATGGCGTGCGCCCTCTCATAAATAATACAATGCCGGACAGCCCGCAGACTGTCCGGCATTGTGCTATTTATCGGTAAAATTACAGCAGCAGGTTCGTAATACCTGCCAGCACCAGCAGGTGCACCGGGTAGAACCAGTAAAAGGCCTTCTTTTGCAGCGGACTGCACGCGCCGCGCTGCCCGTTGTAGAACCAGACCAGTACAAAGGCCAGCGGTGCGGTGAGCTCGAACATAAACAGCAGCGCGCCTGCAAGGCACTGCCGCTTGCGGTCTGCGCGGGTGAGGTACAGCGCGCAGATGATGATCACGCCGATGGCGTTGTAGTCGGTATTGGCAGCCAGCGCCAGTGCGGCGCACCCGCCCGCCCACACAAGCCCCTGCCAGCCGGGCAGGCCGTTTTCCTTTTCAAAGCGCTTGAGCCCTGCCATAGCCAGCACGCCCAGCGCCAGCGTCCAGTAAACGTTCTGTGCACCCGGGTAAAAGGGGGTGCGGAAGAACGCAAGGTCAAAGGGTACTTCGCTCAGAAGGCCGAACAGCACCAGCCGCCCCCAATAGCCTTTGACGTTGTGGGTGTGCACAAAGCCTTCCACCAGCAAAAAGCAGAACAGGGGAAAGGCCAGCCGTCCGGTGAAGCGCAGCACCATGTCCAGCCGGTAAAGCGGATAGGCAGAAAGGGTGTCCTGCGAGAGGGTGCCGGCGTCCAGCCCGGGCGTAAGGATACCTGCCTCGATGCAGGACGCGCCGATGTGGTCCACCAGCATGGTGATGCAGGCAATGGTTTTCAGAGCGGTGCCGCTGAAAGTGCGGCGCGGGGATAGTGCGGTCATAAAAACACCTCGTTCAGGTCGTTAAAATCGTTACAGGAACTATAACGGAGGAAAGGCGGCATTTCCTGCAAAAATCGCGGCAAAATCCGCACAGAGCGTGCAAAAATCGGGGCAAAATGCTTGACAGAAAAGGCGCGGGATAGTACAATCAAGAAGATAATTGAACTGACTCAAACGAAAGATGAAAAAGATTCACAGAGAATCGGGCGTCTCCGAACCAGTAAAGACGGAAGGAGGCTTTGGGCATGACGCTATTTTCCTACGAAATTTTTGATGCTGTGGCGCGGCAGGGCAGCTTCAACAAGGCGGCACAGCAGCTGCACCTGACCCCCTCGGCCATTAGTCACGCCATTGCCGTAATGGAGGAGGAGCTGGGCTTTGCTCTGTTCAACCGCGGCAAAAACGGCGTATCCATGACCAGCTACGGCGCTTCCCTGTACCCCTCTATCCGCGATGTGCTGAACAGTGACGAGGCGCTGAAGCAGAGCATCGCCCGCCTGAACGGCTTGGAAAAGGGCAAGGTGAAGCTGGGCGTATTCAACTCGGTGTGCGCATCGCTGCTGCCCGGGCTGCTGAAAAGCTTTGCAGCGCATTATCCGCAGATCGAGATCGAAGTATATCAGGGCACCTACGACGATGTCAAGGAATGGCTGCGCACCGGTCAGGTGGACATCGCCTTCCTGTCCTCCACCTGCCGGGAGGAGTTCAGCCTCACCGAGCTGTTCCGGGAGCCGCTGCTGTGCATCGTGCCGCAGGACTGGCCGGAGCCGCAGGACGGCGTAATGACCCCGGCGCTGATGAACGGCCAGAGCTTTGTAGTGCAGTGCGACGCCACCGACGCCGAGATGCGCCAGTTCCTCAAGAAATACAAGATCGGCACCGAGCGCCGCTGCCATGTCATCGACGACCAGTCCAACATTGCCATGGTGGAGGCCGGGCTTGGCATCTCCATCATGCCGCAGATGCTGCTGCGGGACTGCAAGGCCGCCGTCAAGGTGTACCCCATCGAGCCGGAGGAGTACCGCGTGGTGGGCTTGGCCGTGCAGCGCCCGGCGTCTATGGCTCCCGCCGTGGAGCAGATGTTCCACCACATCGTGGAGTACTGCCACGAGCTGGATCTTTCGCTGTAATAAAGAATACTTTTGTATCTGTCAACCGGGAAGTTCTGCGGAGCTTCCCGGTTGATTTTTTACAGGGAGTGTAGAGAAAAAGCGGCAGTTACAGCGCTGCGGGGTAGGAGGTGGTAGCCGAGGGATGTTCTCTTTTGGTGGCAAAAGAGAACCAGAAAACCACCAGCGATTTCGACGCGCTGGAGCCACGAAAAAGGGGCTGCTCGCCCCTTTTAACCCCAAAGAAGTGAGCTTCACCGGAAAAAACTGAAGATTCACGCCTGTTCGGCGTGAAGATCTTTTAACCGTTTTTTCCGGCTCCGCCGATTCAAAACCCCTCAGTCGCTGCGCGCATTCCAAATCGTCCCGTCTGCCGCCGCAAGTAAAAATTGCATCCGGCGGCAAAAAGGATTATACTATAAAAAATGTCTGCGGTGCACAGGCCGCAGGGGCAGAGGAGATGAAGCATGAAACGACGGGACTTTTGTAAGGGTCTTGCGGTGACCCTTGCGGCGGGGGCACTGGCTCCCGGAGCGGCGCTGCCGCAGGCCGGGGCGGCTACGGCGCTGGTCGGCCGCGCCGTGCCGGACGACTACTATACCCTGTGGTACCGCAGCGACCGCTGCAGCGCTGACCTGCGGCACGATTACTATTACAGCGACAGCCTGTTCGACCACGCCGCCACAGAGTACGACGATAAGCTGGCACTGGCCACCTTGGGCATGGCTGCGGCTGCGGACAGCTCGTGGGAGAGCGACCAGTACTATTGGATGACGGGCGAGGTCGGCCGTGCCGACCATATCCGGGATGCCTTTGCAAAGCTGGGCTTTGCCGAGGTGCAGCTGTTCAACTATACCCACAGCCTGAACGATGCCCCGGACACGGTGGCCTGTGCCGTTGCACGCAAAACACTGGTGCGCGGCGGCAGACAGGTGACCATCATCGGGGCGTTCGTGCGCGGCTCCGGTTATGGAGCCGAGTGGTCCGGCAACCTTCATACAGGCTCCGGCAGCGCCCACACGGGTTTTGTAGCAGCGGCGCGGCAGCTGACTGAAAAAATACGCGGATATGTTCAGGCATCGGCCAAGCGCCAGCCGCTGGGTACCCTGAAGCTCTGGATGGGCGGCTACAGCCGTGCCGGCGGCGTAACGAATTTAGTGGCGGCGCGTCTGCCCGCCGTGCTGCCGCAGCTGGAAAAGAAAAACACCTTCATCTATACCTTTGCCGCCCCGGCTGCGCTGGCGGCGGCAGACTGCCCCGAGCTGCAGCAGGACTTTGACAACAACCATACGGCAAGCGGCAGTCTGAAAAAGAACTGGGGCGCCAGCAACATCTTCAACATCATCTCCAGCGGAGATGTGGTCCCCCGGGTGCTGCCCGCAGAGTGGGGCTTCTACCGCAACGGCAACGACCGTTTTCTGCCCGCTACAGTTGTCCCGGAGGAACTGCAGGCGCTGAACGACCGCAGCGCAGGGATGGAGGGCGCACCGCTGGATTTCGGGCGGCTGGCCGTCACCGAGGAGACCGATGCCGTGCTGCAGTCCATGATGACCCTGTTCGGCAGCCGTCAGACCTATCACGAGGACTACGAGGATGCCATGCGCTGTATACTGCAATGCGTGACCACCCGCTCGGAAGCAGAGGTGACCCGGGGCGTCATTCTGGACGATGCTGCCGTGGTGGCGCAGCTGCGCAGCATGGAGCCCATGCAGCAGTTCCCGCAGGAAAAGGTGGAGCGCTGTGTGCAGGCGGCCTCTGCCCTGAGCCGCCCGCTGCTGGAAAAGCTGGGCAATGCAGTGCCGCTGCAGGCACAGCAGATCGTGATCCCCATGCTGGCAGTCGGTCTGTGCTTTGAATTGGACCCGGAGACGCTGCAGCTGGTGTCAGACTTTGTATTGTCCACCATCACGGTAAAGGGGCAGCTGAGCGGCATCCTGAAAACAGTGCTGTGTCACTTTTTGGAAACCTACATTACCCTGCTGGAATACTATGACCCTGCCGACCACGGCATGGAGCCCTATACCCGGCAGGAAGAGCTATAAGCAAAAGGCCGCTGCGCAGATATCGCGCAGCGGCCTTGGCTTTTTACAGATAAGATCAGAACTTGAACAGGTTCAGCCCGGTAACGGGGTCGTACTGGCGGTCTACTGTGCCGTCCAGAACATCCACCACCATCTCACAGGTGGCGCTGACCACCGCCCGGTTCAGATGTCCGCCGAACACCTCGCCCTTGTCGTTGCCGGCGCTCATGTGCAGGTGGGTGTAGAATGCGTCGTTCATGGTGTTGATGGTGCCGGTCAGGGACACGATCTCAAAACTGCCGCTGAAGGTGTTGGCGTAGTATTTCTTCTCCGCTACATTGTATACGCCCACCGTAAAGCTGTTGGTGGCGCCCAGCGCCTGCACGGCGGCAAGGCGGATGTTTTCCTTCAGGGCAAGCTCTTTGACCTGTTCAAGGATCTCTTCGTCCTTGTCGATGCGTACAATGATCTTATTGCCAAAACGTTTGTATTCCATGGAAAAGCATCTCCTTTATGTGGCTTTTTTGTGCGCTGCCCTTTGCCGGGAGCGCGTGCGGATTTATTGATCTTCTGAACCCGATCCCTCCAAATTTCAATTTGTTGAACTAAATCGAGTATACCACACCCGCCAAGGAAAGAACACCCCGATAGCGTAAAATTTGCAGGTGGAAACTTGTCGGGGCGGGGACTTGGCAAACCCGGCGTGATTGCGCTATAATAGAGCCGTAACAGTTCCACAAAGGTGTGGTAAGGGAGGTGCGGTCATGATCCGGGTGGCAGTCGTAGAGGATGACGCGGAGGTGCAGGGGGTATTGCAGGAGTACATCCGGCGGTATACCCGGCAGTACGGGACAGAATTTGAAGTATCGGTCTTTGCGGACGGGGTGGACATTCTGGAGGATTACCGCGCGGTCTACGATGTTATTTTTCTGGATGTGGAGATGAAGCATCTGGACGGAATGACCACGGCAGAGCGCATCCGGCAGATGGATGCAGACGTCATCCTGATCTTCATCACCAATATGGCGCAGTATGCCATCCGGGGCTACTCGGTGGGAGCGCTGGACTATGTGCTGAAGCCGGTGCCGTATTTTGCATTTTCCGAGCAGCTGAAAAAGGCCGAGAAAAATTTGGCCCGCCGCGCCAGCCACTATCTCATGGTCCCGGTGGAGAGCGGCCTGCGGCGGCTGGACAGCTCCCGGCTGTATTATCTGGAAAGCGAAGGCCACCGGGTGCATTACTACACCGAGGACGGCGATTTTTCGGCACCGGGCACCCTCAAGGCAGTGGAGGAAAAGCTGGCGGGCCGCCCCTTTGCCCGCTGCAACAGCGGCTATCTGGTAAATCTGGCGCAGGTGCAGGCGGTGCAGCAGAACACGGTGCAGGTGGGACCCTATGAGCTGCAGGTCAGCCGCCCCAAGCGCAAGGCCTTTCTTGCCGCACTGACCGACTACATCGGAGGTGAGGGCTCATGACCATGCTGCCGAACATCCCCCGCCTGTACACGGCGCTGGCAGAGGTGTTGGCGGTGCTGCTCTACGCCCGCCACCTGCCGCGGCGGTTCCACCGGCAGACCGCGGTCACGGTGGTGTGGGCACTGGTGCTGGGAATCTTTTTGCACAAGACCGGCTATGTGCCGCTGGCGTGGTGGGTGCCCTGTATGCTCTGCGCGGTGCTGCTGCTCTACGGGTACCTGTGGGGCAGCCGGGCGGTCAACTGGCTGGAGGCACTGTACATCACCGCCCGGGCGTTTCTGCTGGCAGAGTTTGCTGCCAGCGCAGAATGGCAGCTGCACTGCTGGCTGTTCCCGCACCGGAGCGGCTTTGACCCGCTGGCGCTGGCGCTGCTGGCGGCGGTCTACGGCGCGGTCTACGGCCTGATGTTCTGGCTGGAGCGCAGCCGTCCGCTGCCCGAAAAGCATCTGGACATCAGCAACAAGGCTGCGCTGGCGGCATTTGTCATGGCGGGCACGGTGTTCGTGGTCAGCAACCTTCTGTTTCTGGGGGAGAGCCCGGCGACCATGAACGTGTTCTGCATCCGCACGCTGGTGGATTTCTGCGGGGTGCTGATCCTGACGCTGCAGCACGAGCAACTGCGGGAGAGCGCGCTGCATCAGGAGCTTTCTGCCATGGACAATGTGCTGCACCGGCAGTACGAACAGTACAAGCGCAGCAAGGAGGGCATCGAGCTCATCAACAGCCGCTACCATGAATTGAAGGTCCAGATCGCTGATATCCGTGCCCAGCGGGACCGCGCCAAGCAGGACGCGGCGCTGGCAAAGATGGAGAACAGCATTCTGCAGTATGAGGCGGAGAACAAGACCGGAAACCCGGTGCTGGACATCCTGCTCACCGCCAAGAGCATGGAATGTCAGGAAAAGCAGATCCGCATGACCAGCGTGGCAGACGGGCATCTGCTGGACCATCTGTCCACCCGGGAGATCTGCACGCTGGTGGGCACCGCGCTGGACAACGCCATTGAAAGCTGTGCCGCCGAGCAGGACCCGGAAAAGCGGCTGATCCGCACGGCGGTGTATGCCCAGAACGGCTTTGTGCTGTTCCGGGTGGAGAACTACTGCCAAAAGCCGGTGGAGCTGGGTGCAGACGGTCTGCCGCTGCGCAGTGCCCACGGCGGTTACGACCTGCGCAGCCTGCGGGCGGCTGCGCAGCAGCACGGCGGCAGCATGACCGTGCACTGGGAGGACGGCTGGTTCACCCTGCGGGTGCTTCTGCCGCAGGCGGGGATTCAACAGACCGAGGGCGGGGAGTGATCCCCGCCCTTTTTGCAATATGCACAAAATCAGGGGCAGTGGAATTGTGAATAAGCACAATAAAAAATGAAACCAATTTGAAACTTTTTTCAAATTATGCATCCCAAACGACAGATTGTGCAAAAGATGATAACGATGCGCAAATATCCGTTATAATGGGTCACAGTTGGGTACGGCCCAAAAAATATAAAAGAATATGGAGGAGACAATACAATGAAGCGCGATCCGAACAGCAAAAAGCCCACAAAGTTGCTGACATCTGTTACAGCACTCTTACTGGCAGTTGGAATAGTGGCAGATGTAGCAATGTTTGGTGTGTTTCCTAGTTCTCTGGACAAGGCATTCCCTGGCCAGAATGGAGACCCGGAATTGCAAAAAACATCTTATGCAAATGGTTTGTCAGTGGCTCAGAAAATCGAGGAGGAAGGCGCAGTCCTTCTGAAAAATGACGGCGCTCTGCCGTTGGCAGGAACAAACCGAAAAATCAATCTTTTGGGCTATGCTTCCGCAAATCCGGTTTATGGCGGTACGGGTTCCGGTGGCAGCAGCTACACTGCAAACCGGACAGATTTTGTAAAAGCCTTTACGGATGCAGGTTTTGAAGTGAATCAAAATCTGGTCAATCTCTACAGCCCCAAAAACAACGAAGGCGGAAATACATTCTCTGTTGATTTTTCCATCCCGGAACTGCCTGCAACCGAGGAATTGGCTAAGGACATGGGTGTGGAGTACCAGTATACTGGAGACTGCTCATTTGAAGCAATGAAGGATTTTTCGGATACTGCTGTGGTCGTGTTCTCCCGCAAGGGCGGTGAAGGCAATGACCTGCCCACTTCGATGGCTGAAAATACCTCGTATGCACCGGATCAGAGCAAGCATTATCTGGAACTGAACAGCGCGGAACAGTCTTTGCTGGAACAGGCAGAAGCGACATTTGATAATGTTATCGTTCTGATCAATTCAGGCAATGCTATGGAACTGGGCTTCCTGAATGATGAAGGCGTTGATGCAGCCCTCTGGATCGGTGATCCCGGTGATGTGGGCACGATTGGAATTGTCAACATTCTGACGGGTGCAGTCAACCCCTCTGGCCGTCTGCCGGATATCTACCCTTATGCAGTAGAAACGACCCCTTCTTACTACAACTTTGATACCTTTGAGTATACCAACTCTAATGACTGCTTCAAAAACTTCGAAAGTCATCCTGCCTACCTTGTAGAGTATCAGGAAGGCATTTATGTGGGATATCGTTATTACGAAACTCGTGAAAGCTACGATTACACTACCCGTGAAGGAGAAAATCTGACGGGACTTTCCTACAATGATGTAGTGCAGTTCCCCTTTGGCTATGGCTTGAGCTACACAAGCTTTGACTGGGAACTGGAAAACACGATTCCGACTACCGTTACCGCACAGGATACGCTGGAGTGGAATGTCAAAGTTACCAATACTGGCAATGTGGCTGGCAAAGATGTTGTGGAACTGTATTACAGTGCGCCCTATTACAGTGCAGCTGAAGGCGGCAGCGGCTTGCAGAAGGCTGGCGAAGTACTGGGCGGCTTTGCAAAGACGAAGGAATTGCAGCCGGGCGAAACGGAAACGGTTACGATTTCTATGCCGGTAGAGCAGATGGCTTCTTATGATGCACAGAAGTACTACACTTCTACCGGTTCCTACGTGCTGGAAGCTGGCGAGTATCAGATTTCTCTGCGTACGGATTCTCATACGGTGAAAGATAATCTGACCATGACCTGCAAGGTTGCTGAGAATGAAGTGTTCCAGGACAGTGCGGTTGGCAGTGGTGTGGAAAACTGCAAGTATGTCGGCAAGCGCTCTTCGGACGAAGTGGTAGCAACAAATCAGTTTGATGATGCAGCTGGTGATGTGGCTTACCTCAACCGTGACACTTGGCAGATCGTTCCCGGTACCAGCAAGGAAGCAACTGCTGAACAGCTGGAAGCCTTCAACAATGCGCTGTTAGTGGATGATAGCTATGTGGATGCAGATGACACTGCGCCGACCTTTGGTGCAAAGAATGGCCTTACTCTGAAAGACATGGAAGGCCTTGCCTATGATGATGCACAGTGGGATAAGCTGCTGGATCAGCTGACCCTTGATGATATGTACAAACTGCTGGGCGCAGATGGCTGGGGAAGTGCAGCAGTTGATAATATCGGTAAGGGACAGACTTATGAAATGGACGGACCTGCCGCTCTGAGTTATGTGTTCGATGCCTTTATGGGTACCTGCACATATAAGACGGTTACTTATCCGGCAGAAGTTCTGCTGGCGGCTACTTGGAATGTAGACCTGGCTTCTGAATTTGGCGATGCAATCTCGCAGGAAGGAAAGGCGTGGAATATTTCCGGCTGGTATGCACCTGGTGCTAATACCCACCGCAATGCATTTGCTGGCCGTAACTTTGAGTACTATTCTGAGGATGGCTTCCTTTCTGGTTCCATGTCCGCTGCTACGGTTGGTGCGGCAGAGAAAAATGGTATGTACTGCTACATTAAGCATTTTGCACTGAATGAGCGTGAAACCTGGCGTCATTATGGTCTGTGCACCTGGGCCGATGAGCAGGCAATGCGTGAAATTTACTTCATGCCGTTTGAAAAGGCTGTGAAGGAAGGCGGCAGCACGGCTGTGATGTCTTCCTACAATAATATTGGTACTACTTGGGCCGGTGCAAGTACTGCACTACTGACCAATGTTCTGCGTAATGAATGGGGCTTTATTGGCACTGTGATTACGGATAACAACGAGGAGCATGGCTTTATGGATATTGAAAAAGCTGTCTTGGCAGGTGGTACCAGTCTGCTGTTTGGCTGGGGCACTAAGACCTTCGATAACCTGAGCCAGACTGCTACCGGTCAGCTGAAGATGCGCGAAGCTGCACATCAGTATCTGTATACGCTGGCGAATAGCTACGGTGTAGATGTAGATGCGCCTGTGCCTATGTGGCGCACGCCTGCACTGGTAGGCAGTGTGATTGTCTATGTGTTGGTTCTGGCAGGTGTTGTGGTGATTCTTCGCCGCCGCAAGTATAATAAAACGCTGGCTAATACCAATGCAGGTGCGGATGTGAGTAAGGCATAAGTACTGACCCGTAATCAAAACTGTCTTTCTTCTAATCCCGGAACACGGCTGCACGGCAGTTACGACCCGCAGCCGTGTTCCCTTTTGGAAACAGAATCACGCTTCTTCTCCTTATGCGTGGTCCTGTTTCCAAAGGCAATACCGTTTCTACTGAAAGGAGATTTCCCCGTGAAACATCAGGATATTATTGCAAAACTGAGCCTGGAACAGAAATGCGCCCTGCTGAGCGGCGGCACGGTGTTCACCACCCGGGCGCTGCCGGGCAAGGGCATCCCGGCCATTACCCTGTCGGACGGCCCCAACGGCGTGCGCAAGCAGGCGGGCGCGGCTGACCATCTGGGCCTGAACCCCAGTGTGCCTGCCACCTGCTTCCCCACCTCGGCTACCGTTGCCAACAGCTGGGACCCGGAGCTTGGCGAGGCTGTGGGCGCAGCCATGGGCGAAGAAGCAGCGGCACAGGGCGTGTCGGTGCTGCTGGGCCCCGGCCTGAACATCAAGCGCAGCCCCCTGTGCGGCCGCAACTTCGAGTATTTCTCGGAGGACCCCTACCTTGCCGGTAAGATGGCTGCGGCCTACGTCCGCGGCATCCAGAAAAACGGCATTGCCGCCTGCCCCAAGCACTTTGCGGTGAACAGTCAGGAGCTGCGCCGCATGGCCTCGGATTCCATCGTGGACGAGCGCACCCTGCGGGAAATTTACCTGACCGGCTTCGAGATGGTGGTCAAGGAAGCGCAGCCTAAGACCATCATGTCCGCCTATAACCTTGTCAACGGCACCTACGCCAACGAGAACACCCACCTGCTCATGGATATCCTGCGCGGGGACTGGGGCTTTGACGGCGCAGTGGTCACCGACTGGGGCGGCAGCAACGACCACGCCCTTGGCGTAAAGAACGGATCTACGCTGGAAATGCCCGCCCCCGGCGGGGACGCCATCCGGGAGCTGATGAAAGCGGTGCAGACCGGCAAGATCACCGAAGCGGACGTGGACGCCCGGCTGGAGGAGCTGCTGGAGCTGGTGTTCACCACCAAGGCGGCGGTGGACGCCGCACCCGGCAAGTTCGATGCCGACGCCCACCACGCACTGGCACGCCGGGCTGCTGCCCAGAGCATCGTGCTGCTGAAGAACGAAAACGGCCTGCTGCCCCTTGCAAAAGGGGAAAAGGTGGCGGTCATCGGCGACTTTGCCCAGACGCCCCGCTATCAGGGCGCAGGCTCCAGCGCCGTCAACTCCATCAAGGTGGATTCCTTTCTGGACTGCCTTGCCGAGAGCGGCCTGAACAGCGTCGGCTACGCCAAGGGCTTTGACCGGCAGGGCAAGCCCGATGAGGCGCTGAAAGCCGAGGCGGTGCTGCTGGCAAAGAACGCCAATGTGGTGCTGCTATGCATGGGTCTGGACGAGATCAAGGAGAGCGAGGGCATCGACCGCGCCGACATGAAGCTGGCAGAGAACCAGCTGGAACTGCTGGCGGCTGTGGCGGCGGCAAACCCCAACGTGGTGGTGCTGCTGAGCGCGGGCTCCTCGCTGGAAAGCGGTTGGGTCAAGGACTGCAAGGCGCTGGTCTACGGCTGTCTGGGCGGTCAGGCCGGTGCGGGCGCACTGGTCGAGGTGCTCACCGGCGCGCAGAACCCCTGCGGCAAGCTGGCGGAGACTTGGGCGCGCAGCTACGCCGACACCCCCGCAAAGGCGCATTTCGGCGGCGACGGCCCCACTGTGGAGTACCGCGAGGGGCTGTATGTGGGCTACCGCTACTACGACACTGCCGGTGTGCCCACCGCCTTCCCCTTCGGCTACGGCCTGAGCTATACCAGCTTTGCGTACAGTGACCTGAAAGCGGACGAAAAGGGCGTGACCCTGACTGTCACCAACACCGGCAGCTGTGCAGGTGCCGAGGTGGTGCAGCTTTATGTGGCAAAGCCGGATGCAACGATTTTCCGCCCCGCCAAGGAGCTGAAGGGCTTTACCAAGGTGCAGCTGGAAGCCGGAGAGAGCAAGACCGTCACCATCCCGCTGGATGATAAGGCGTTCCGCTACTGGAACGTCAAGACCAACCGCTGGGAGGTGGAAGACGGCAGCTATCAGCTGCTGGTGGGCGCTTCCAGCGCCGATATCCGTCTGACTGCCGCCGTCACGGTGGCGGGCACCGGCGCACCCGACCCCTATGCGGGCAAAGACCTTGCCCATTACCGCACCGCACAGGTGCAGAATGTGCCGGACGCGGAGTTTGAAGCGCTGCTGGGCCGTCCCATCCCGGAGAACAAGGTACACATCGACCGCAACATGACGCTGGGCGAGATGGGACACGGACGCAGCCCCATCGGCTGGCTGGCGGCTGCCGTGCTGGGCACCCTGCTGCGCCGCAGCATCAAAAAGGGCAAGCCCGACCTGAACATCCTGTTCCAGTACAATATGCCTCTGCGTGCGCTGGCCAAAATGACCAACGGCGCTATCAGCATGGGCATGGTGGACGGCATCGTGATGGAGCTGCAGGGCTTCTGGGTCATCGGCCTTGTGCGGGTGATCGTGGAGGCTGTGAAGAACATCGTGCTGAACAGCCGCATGGAAGAGCGTCTGAAAAACAGCTGAAAGGAAGCAGGCTATGAATTTCTGGAATAACTTCGCGGCAAAGCACCCCGCCGCTGCCAAGTGGGTGCGCGAGGGCGGCCTGTTCGTCATCGTGTCCAACCTCATCACGGTGTTCAAGTACTTGCTGCTGCAATTTCTGCCCAAGGCCTTTGCAAGCCTGCCGGTGGTGGATTTCGGCTGGCCGGGCATTGATATCACCCTGTTCGGCGAGACCTTCAAGTGGAACATCCTCGGCTACGACACCGCCCACGGCGGTCTGCCCTACTTCTGCGCCTACATGATCGCCATGGTCATCGGCGAGTGCATCAATTTCCCCATTCAGCGCAATTTCGTGTTCCGCAGCAAGGGCAATCTGGCAAAGCAGATCGGCTGGTATGTGCTGGCGTTCTGCGTCATCACCTGCATCGTCAACTCCATCAACTGCATCTGGGTGGCGGTGGCAGGTCTGCTGGTGCCGGACTTCATCTACAACATCGGCACCACCGTCCTCAACGGCGGCATCTCCATGGTCATCTTCTTCTTCGTGAATAAGATCATCTTCCCGGAGGGCGAAAAAGCCGCCAAATAACAAGTCATCTCCTTCATTTTCTTCTTTTCATCACAAAGACTCTCGCCCGCTCTGTGCATACGACAGAACAGGTGGGAGCCTTTGGCTTATGATCATCCTATCGCACAAAAGGCAGGATACCATCGTAATGATGATACCCTGCCTTTGCTCGTTCCGGTCCTCGTCCTGTGACCTCCGCCACAAAAAAATCCCCAGACCGAATGGTCTGGCGGCATCTTTCTTGGTAGACATTCCTACGCGTTGGGAACCGCGCACTAATCAAAGCCCTGCTAGGGCTTTGATTGCCCCGCCTGCGGCGCGGCCGTGCTGTTCGAGCCCTGTACCGTCCTGCTCTGACGCAGGTTAGTGGATGACGCAACAAAAAAGCCCCTGACCGAATGGTCTGGCGGCATCTTTCTTGGTAGACATTCCTACGCGTTGGGAACCGCGCACTAATCAAAGCCCTGCTAGGGCTTTGATTGCCTTCGCTGCGCTCGGCACGTGCTGTTCTCGTCCTGTACCGCCCACCACAAAAAATCCCCAGACCGAATGGTCTGGGGATGTGGTGGACGGTACAGGACTCGAACCTGTGACCTCCTGCACGTCAAGCAGATGCTCTACCAGCTGAGCTAACCGTCCATATTCTGTTTTGCCGAAATCAGCTAGATTATAATACCATAGCCTGTGCCAAAAAGCAAGACCTTTTTTCAAAAATTGTAAAACTTTTTTGAAAAAGCACCCCGAAACCCGGCTTCTGTGCGGTGCAGCGCGGGTTTTGGGGCGGCTGGCAACAGCTTTCTTGTTGCCCCCAACCAGACGTTGTGCTATAATAGAAAACTATAATAGGAGTAGTGTCGGAAAGGGAACACAGCATGAGAGTTTTGGGCATCGACCCCGGTTACGCCATCGTGGGCTGGGGCGTGGTGGAGTATGCGGGCAACCGCTTTGCGCCGGTGGATTTCGGCGCGGTGTGCACGGACGCGGGCGTACCGTTTGAGCGGCGGCTGGACGAGGTGTATACCGGCATCAAGGAGGTCATCGAACGCACAAAGCCCGAGGTGCTGGCCATCGAAAAGCTGTTCTACCAGCACAACCAGACCACCGTCATCGGCGTAGCCGAAGCGCGCGGGGTCATACTGCTGGCGGCGGCGCAGGCGGGGCTGCCCATCTACGAGTACACCCCCATGCAGGTCAAGCAGGCAGTCACCGGCTACGGCAAGGCCGTGAAAAAGCAGGTGCAGGAGATGACCCGGGTACTGCTGCACCTGCCCGCCGTGCCAAAGCCGGACGATACCGCCGATGCGCTGGCCATGGCCATTACCTTCTGCCACACCAACGGCAACCAGCTCAACCGCTATACCCGCCGGGTGGCGGGTCCCATCTGACCGCATACCACAGCCGCCCTGCGGGGCGGCGGGTCTTGACTGAGAGGATTCTATGATCTACTGTCTGACTGGAAAAATCGTGAAAAAAAGCCTGAACGCCGTGGTGCTCAGCTGCGGCGGCGTGGGCTACTATACCCAGTGCCCGGCCAGCGTGGCGGGGGCACTGCCCGGTGTGGGGCAGGAAACCACTCTGTACACCGTGATGAGCGTGACCGAGAACGATGTAAGCCTGTACGGCTTTGCCACCGAGGAGCAGCAGGCCTGCTTTGAGATGCTGACCGCCGTGTCCGGCGTGGGCCCCAAGGTGGGGCTTGCCATCCTTAGCGTCATGGAGCCGCAGCGGGTGGCGCTGGCTATCTCGGCGGGGGACCACAAGGCGTTCAAGGCTGCTTCCGGCGTTGGGCCAAAGCTGGCGCAGCGCATCGTGCTGGAACTGAAGGATAAGGTGGCCAAGGGCTTTGTGGACGGTATCTCGCTGGAAGATGTGGCGGGCTCTGCCGCCGACACGCCCGCGACCCAGAGCAGCGCACAGGCCATTGCGGCGCTGGTGTCGCTGGGGTACAGCCAGAGCGAGGCGGCACTGGCTATCGCAAAGATCGATGCCACGCTGCCGGTGGAAGAGATCATCAAGCTGGCCTTGCGCAGCATGGCAGGCAGGAGGTAAGCAATGCAGGACGATACCGCGCTGTACGGCGCAAAAATGATGCAGCCCGTCATGACCTCGGCGGACAGTGAGGAAAATAACCTCCGCCCGCAGCATCTGGAGGACTACATCGGGCAGGAAAAGGCCAAGCAGAACCTGAAGATCTATCTGGAAGCCGCCAAGCGCCGGGGCGAGCCGGTGGATCACATTCTGCTGTACGGCCCGCCGGGTCTGGGCAAGACCACGCTGGCGGGCATCATCGCCAACGAGATGGGAGTACAGATCCGCATCACCAGCGGCCCGGCTATTGAAAAGCCCGGCGACCTTGCCGCCCTGCTGACCAACCTGCAGGAGGGCGATGTGCTGTTCATCGACGAGATCCACCGCCTGTCCCGGCAGGTGGAGGAGGTGCTGTATCCCGCGCTGGAGGACTACGCGCTGGATATCATGATCGGCAAAGGCCCCAGCGCCCAGAGCATCCGCATCAACCTGCCCCGGTTCACGCTGGTGGGCGCTACCACCCGCGCCGGACAGATCACCGGCCCGCTGCGCGACCGCTTCGGCGTGCTGCTCAAGCTGGAGCTGTACAGCCCGGACGAGCTTTCCCGCATCATCATGCGGTCGGCGGGCATTCTGGATCAGCCCATCACCCCGGAAGGCGCTTATGAGCTGGCAAAGTGCAGCCGTGGCACGCCCCGCGTGGCGAACCGCTTTTTGAAGCGCATCCGCGACTTTGCCACCGTGCTGGGCGACGGCATCATCGATCGGGACGTGGCGCTGCTGGGGCTCAAGCGGATGGACGTGGACGCGCTGGGTCTGGATGAGCTGGACCGCAGCCTGCTGCGCGCCATCATTGAGATGTACAACGGCGGCCCGGTAGGTCTGGAAACGCTGGCCGCCGCGCTGGGCGAGGAAGCGGTCACGCTGGAAGATCTGTGCGAGCCGTATCTGATGCAGATGGGCTTTTTGACCCGCACCCCGCGCGGACGCTGCGCCACCCGCCTTGCCTACGAGCATCTGGGCATGAAAGCCCCGGAGACCGGCAGCGCCGAGGAAAACGGCCAGCAGAGCCTGTTCTGACTTTTATATAAAGGATTATTTGAAGCAGTAAACGGAAGGAGGACGCTATGCGCCCTGCAGATACTTGGAAAGACTACGAACTGCTGGATGCCACCGACGGCAACCGGCTGGAACGCTGGGGAGAGACTTTGCTCATCCGCCCCGACCCGCAGGTGGTGTGGAAGACCCCCAAGCAGAGCCCCCTGTGGGCAAAGGCAGATGCCATCTACCACCGCTCCAATCAGGGCGGCGGCGAGTGGGAGTACCGCCGCCGTCTGCCGGAAAAGTGGAAGATCAGCTGCGGCGAGGGGGAGGATAAGCTGACCCTTATCGTCAGCCCCACCGGCTTCAAGCACACCGGCGTGTTCCCGGAACAGGCGGTCAACTGGGCTTGGTACCAGCAGAAGATCCGCGCCGCGAACCGCCCGGTAAAGGTGCTGAACCTCTTCGGCTACACCGGCGGCGCTACGCTGGCCTGTGCCGCTGCCGGTGCTACCGTCTGCCATGTGGATGCCTCCAAGGGCATCGTGGCATGGGGCAAGGACAACGCCGTGGCAAGCGGCCTGACCGATAAGCCCATCCGCTGGCTGGTGGACGACTGCGCCAAGTTCGTGGCGCGGGAAAAGCGCCGTGGCAACACCTATGATGGCATCATCATGGACCCGCCCAGCTACGGACGTGGCCCCGGCGGCGAGATCTGGAAGCTGGAGGACTGCATCTACGACCTCATCAGCCAGTGTGAAGAGGTGCTCAGCGATACCCCGCTGTTCTTTGCGGTCAACAGCTACACCACCGGCCTGTCCCCGGCAGTCATGGAGTATATGCTCAAGACCACGCTGGTGCCCCGCTTTGGCGGCAAAACCAGCTGCGATGAGATCGGCCTGCCGGTGTCTGCCACCGGCGGCGTGGTGCCCTGCGGCGCCACCGCCATTTGGGAAGAATAAGGAAAGAACTCCCTCAGTCACGGCTGTCGCCGTGCCAGCTCCCTCGGGGAGGGAGCCTTTGGCAAAACCGAAAACTTATCCTCTTCGCCAGAGGCTCCCCCTTTGGGAGAGCTGGCGCGTCAGCGCCTGAGAGGGCGAGGACGTTAAAAACAAGCAATCAATTTCAATAGAATGGGGTACAGCCCCTTTCGGAGGGGCGCACCACCAGAAAGAGAAACAAAGCATGAGTGATACGATTTTAACTGCTGAAAATTTGAAGTTCCGCTACGATGCCGAGCAGCCGGTCTATGCGCTGGACGGCGTATCTGCGCAGGTAAAGCGCGGGGAGTTCGTGGCGGTGCTGGGTGCAAACGGCTGCGGTAAATCCACGCTGGCCAAGCACTTCAACGCCATTCTGCTGCCCGAGAGCGGCAAGGTGTATGTGGAGGGCATGGACACCGCAGACGAAGAGAAACTCTACGATATCCGCCAGACCGTGGGCATGGTGTTCCAGAACCCGGACAACCAGATCGTTGCCACCGTGGTGGAAGAGGACGTGGCTTTTGCGCTGGAAAACCTCGGCGTGCCGCAGGACGAGATGCGCCGCCGGGTGGACGACTCCATGAAGATGGCCGGCATCTACGAATACCGCGAACGCGCACCCCACAACCTTTCCGGCGGTCAGAAGCAGCGGGTGGCCATTGCCGGTGTGGTTGCCATGCGCCCGGACTGTCTGATCTTGGACGAAGCTACCGCCATGCTGGACCCGCGCGGCCGCGAGCAGGTGATGCAGACCATCCACTACCTGAACAGGAACATGGGCATCACGGTGGTGTCCATCACCCACTATATGGAAGAAGCCGCACAGGCCGACCGTGTGCTGGTGATGAGCAAGGGTCATGTGGTGATGGAGGGCACCCCGAAAGAGGTGTTCAGCCAGACCGAAAAGGTGCGCAGTCTGCATCTGGACGTGCCGCAGGCCGCTGAGCTGCGGGACGAGCTGGTGAAGGCCGGCATCCCGATGCCGGAGGGCATCATCGACACCGGTGCCTGCGCACAGGCGCTGTATGAACTGCTGCAGTAAGGGGGGCGGACGAAATGGCAGATATCATTAAGGTAGAACATCTGAGCTACGTCTATAACCCCGGCCTGCCCACCGCAGTGACCGCGCTGGATGACGTGAGCTTTACCGTAGAAGAGGGCGATTTTGTGGGCATCATCGGAGCGACCGGCTCCGGCAAAAGCACCCTCATCACCCACATGAACGGCCTGAACAAGCCCACCAGCGGCAAAATTTACATTGACGGCCGCGACTTGTGGGCAGACCCGGAAAAGATCCGGGATTTCCGCTTTCTCACCGGCCTTGTGTTCCAGTACCCGGAGTACCAGCTGTTTGAGGAGACCTGCTACAAAGACATCGCCTTTGGCCCCAAGAACATGGGCTTGGACGAAGCCGAGGTAGACCGCCGCGTCCACGAAGCCGCAGACTTTGTAGGCTTAGACCCGGCGCTTTTGGAGCGCAGCCCCTTTGAGCTGTCCGGCGGTCAGAAGCGCCGGGTGGCGGTGGCGGGTGTGATGGCCATGAAGCCCCGCATCCTTGTGCTGGACGAGCCCGCCGCCGGCCTTGACCCGGAGGGACGGGACGATATCCTTTCCGAGGTGAAGGAGTACCACAAAAAGACCGGCACCACCGTGCTGCTGGTGTCCCACAGCATGGAGGATATTGCCAAGTACGCCAACCGCGTGCTGGTGATGAGCAACAAAAAAATTGCCATGTATGACACGGTGGAAAAGGTCTTTGCCCGCGCCCCGGAGCTGCTGGAGCTGGGGCTGTCGGTGCCGCAGGTGACGAAAATTTTCCTCAAGCTGCGGGAGATGGGGGTGGACGTCCCGGCGGACGTGTACACCATCCCCTACGCGGTCAAGACCCTGCTGGAAGCCAAGCGCCGCCGCGATGCCGGGGAAAGCCTTGTGCTGCCCCGCAGCACTGCACAGAAAGGGGGTGCTGTCTGATGCTGCGAGATATCACCATCGGTCAGCACTTCCCGGGCAACAGTCTGGTGCACCGGTTCGACCCCAGACTGAAGCTTGTGCTGACGGTCGCTTATATCGTGCTGCTGTTTGCAGCCTCCAACCCCTTGGGGCTTACTTTGTCCATCCTCTTTTTGGGGGTCATGTACAAGGTGGCAAAAATTCCGGTCAAGATGATCGGCAAAAGCCTGAAGCCCATTCTGCCCATCGTGCTGTTCACGGCGGTGCTGAACCTGTTCTTTGTTTCCGGCGAGGGCGACCCGCTGGTGCATTTCTGGTTCTTGACCATCTACGCCGAGGGCGTGCGCTATGCAGTGCTGATGGCGGTGCGCGTGATGGCGCTCATTGCGGGCACCAGCCTGCTTACCTACACCACCAGCCCCATCGTGCTGACCGATGCCATTGAGCAGCTGCTCAAGCCCTTGGGCAAGCTGCACTTCCCGGTGCACGAGCTGGCCATGATGATGAGCATTGCCCTGCGCTTCATCCCCACCCTCATCGAGGAGACGGATAAGATCATGAACGCGCAGAAGGCGCGCGGCGCACAGCTGGACACCGGCAAAATGACCGACCGGGTCAAAGCGCTGGTGCCGGTGCTCATTCCGCTGTTCATCTCGGCCTTCCGCCGCGCAGACGAGCTGGCTATGGCCATGGAGTGCCGCTGCTACCGCGGCGGCACGGGCCGCACCCGCCTGAAGGTGCTGCGCTGCGAAAAGCAGGACTACATCGACCTTGCGGTCTGCATCGCCTGCTTTGCCGTCATCCTTGCCTCCCGGCTGGTGTTCCCGAATTATTAAAGATTAACAGCCTCGCCCTCTCCGTCATTGCTTCGCAATGCCACATTCCCCCTTTTGTCGCTGCGCGACATCTTCCCCCGGCCGGGGGAAGTCTTTCCTCAAAGGGGGAGGCATTGGCAGTCCACGCAAACTTTCCGGTTTTGCCAAGGGCTCTCCCTTTGGGAGAGCTGTCAAGGCAGCAGGCCTTGACTGAGAGGGCGAGCCCGGCAGAATAAGAGTTGGTTTTTATGAATTTTCTGCTCACATTAGCCTACGACGGCACAAATTATTGCGGCTTTCAGGTGCAGCCCAACGGGCGCAGCGTGGCAGCCACCTTTCAGGATGCACTGGAAGCGGTGCTGGGCTCCCGCCCCGATATCAAGGGCTGCAGCCGCACCGATGCCGGGGTGCACGCGCTGGGCTTCCGGCTGAATTTTCACGCCGATACCCGCATCCCGCCCCAGAAGCTGCCGCTGGCGCTCAACCAGCATCTGCCGCCGGATATCCGGGTGCTGGCGGCGCAGACCGTGCCGGAGGATTTCCACGCCCGGTACGCCGCCCATACCAAGACCTACCTGTACCGCATCCATAACCACCCCATCGACTCGCCCTTTGATGCCGCCTACTACACCCGCGTGCCCCGGCGGCTGGACGAAGCCGCCATGCAGGCGGCGGCGCAGCAGTTCGTGGGGACCCACGATTTTCTGGCGCTGTGCGCGGCGGGCTCTTCTGCCGCCGCTCATGGGGACACCGTGCGCACCATCACAGACTGCCATGTCACCCGGCGCGGGGACGAGGTGGACATTGAAGTGACCGCCGACGGCTACCTGTACAACATGGTGCGCATTCTGGCGGGTACTTTGTGCGAGGTGGGCGCGGGGCGGCTGCGCGCGGCGGACATCCCCGCCATTCTGGCAAGCCGGGACCGCAGCCGGGCGGGCCCTACTCTGCCCGCAAAGGGCTTGTTTTTAAAGTGCGTGGATTACCCGGAAAAGGAGGAGCAGCCATGAAAAAGCTTCATCGCGGCGGCAGCAGCCCGGACGGAGAACCGCTTTCTGCCGGGCGTGTGGAATATCTGGAAGCAGCGCGCCAGCGGGTGCGCCGCCGCCGTTTACGCCGCACCGCCATTCTTCTGGCGGCGCTGATACTGGTCACCCTGTTTGCCACCGGCGCGGTGGGTGCATCCATCGCCCGGGTAAAGGATATGGTGGATACGGTGCACATCGCCCTGTCCCCGGCGGTGGGCTGGCCGCAGCAGACCGGCCTTGGCGATTTAACGGCAGTGCAGCCCATGTCCGGCAGCTTTGCAGCCATGGACGAGGATGCCTGCGTGGTGTACAGCTTGGGCGGCACCCGCCTTGCCGGCATCCAGAGCGGCTACGCCCGCCCGGCGCTGGCTGCGGGCAAGACCCGCTTTGTGCTGTACAACCGCTCCGGCAACGAGCTGCGGGTGGAAAGCCGCACCCAGAACCTTTACAGCAAAACGCTGGAAAACAGCATCTATCTGTGTGCCATGTCGGACACCGGAACGCTGGCAGTGGCAACGGACTCTGCCGACAGCACCGCCCGGCTGACCGTGTATACCCCCACCATGAGCGAACAGCTGCACTGGGATATGACCGGCACGCAGGGCACCCCGGTGCGGATGGCTTTTGCCGCCGACAGCCGCCGTCTGGCGGTGGCGGCTGTCACCTCCAGCGCCGGACAGTTACAGGCAAACCTCTTTGTGCTCAGCCTTGCGCAGGGCGACCCGGTGCAGCTGAGCAGCGGGGACAGCGTGCCCCAATGGCTGGGCTGGCTGAACAACGACACCGTGCTGGCTGTGTACGAGAACTGCGCCGTGGTGTACGGTGCGGACGGCGGCGAGCGGGGACGCTTCGACCTTGGCGGCGGCAGTCTTGTCAGCGTTTCGCAGGACGGTGCAAACGCTGCCCTGCTGCTGGAAAACGGGCAGGTGTGCACCGCCGTACTGCTGGATAAAGACCTGAACGTGCAGTACAGCGGCAATGTGCCTGCGGCAAACCAGATCCTGCGCCGGGGTCAAAACTTTTATCTGCTTACCGACAGCGGCGTGGAATGCTTTACCGCAGACGGGGTGTACCAGTGGGGACAGACGCTTTCCGTCCGTCCGCAGGCACTCATCGCGGGCAAGCAGCTGCTGGTGCTGTGCGGCAACACGGTGCAGCAGATCGCTCCGCCGGAGCAAACGGCTTCCAGCGCCCGGTGAACGAGGGGGAAACCGGTATTTTTGCGGGGAAAGTGATCTTTATAACAGGGAAAACAAGGTATGTTCAAGAATCCGTCATTTCTTTTTGATATCCTATGTACGGTGGTCTGGCTGGTGCTGATGGTACGCTATGCCCGCAAGGGCTTTCTTGCCAGCATCGTGCAGCTGTCCGGCAACCTCATCAGCCTGCTGGGCGCACGGCAGTGTTCTGCCGCCTGTGCGGGCTGGGTGTTCGAAAATCTGCTGGCCGGGGGCTTCCGCACCCAGATCGCCGCCCACCTTTCGGAGGACGGGGTGGTGAACCTTTCCGGCATTGCCCAGCAGTACGCGGGCTTTCTGCCGGAAAGCTTCCGCGCTTCCATCGTGGCGGCGTGCGAGCGCAGCATCAACGCTGTGCTGGCAGATAACGCCGTGGTGCTGGCCGATACCATCGTGGAAAAAGTATTGCAGCCGCTGCTCACCCCGGTGATCATGCTGGTACTGTTCTTTGTGTTCTACGCGGTGCTGCGGCTGCTGGTCAGTATGCTGGTCACCGTGCTGGGGCTGGTGAATAAGCTGCCGGTCATCGGCACCGTCAACCGGGGTCTTGGCTGGCTGACCGGCGGCATGACCGCAATGCTGGACCTGTACCTCGTGCTGTGCGTGGTGTGGGGGCTGGTGGTCATCACCGGCGGCAACCTGAATGTGCTTAACGACACTGTAATGCACAGCAGTCTTTACTATAAAGCGTTTAATGTGTTCAACCCCTTTTTGTAACAGGGGCGACAAGGAGGAACTATGGTCTGTATTCGATGCCAGAAGCGTCCGGCGATCATCTTTATCCAGCGGATGGAGAATGGTCAGATGAAGCAGGAGGGGTACTGTCTGCACTGTGCCCGGGAACTGCACATCAAGCCCGTGGACGATCTGATGAAACAATTCGGGATGTCGGAGCAGGATCTGGATAACATGGAAAACCGCATGGAGAGCATGATGGAGGAGCTGGGCGATTCCAACCCCCTTTCCATGCTGATGAATATGTCCGGCAGCGGCGAGGATGCCGATGCGGAGAACATGGACGAGGATCTTGTACCCGGCAGCAATGCCACCTTCCCGCTGGGCTTTACCGGCACGGAAAAGCAGGACGGCGACAAAAAGGCCGACCGCAAAAACGGCAAAAAGCCGCCCAAGCGCAAGTTTTTGGATACCTACTGCGAAAACCTGACCCGCAAGGCGCGGGAGGGCAAGCTGGATGATATCATCGGCCGCGACCGCGAGATCTACCGCACCATCCAGATCTTGAGCCGCCGCCAGAAGAATAACCCCTGTCTCATCGGTGAAGCCGGTGTGGGCAAGACCGCCATTGCCGAGGGTATTGCCGAGCGCATTGCCAAGGGGCAGGTGCCCATCGGCCTGCGGGATAAGGAAATCTTCCTGCTGGACCTCACCAGCCTTGTGGCAGGCACCCAGTTCCGTGGTCAGTTCGAGCAGCGGGTCAAGGGCTTGCTGAGCGAGGTAAAGGCCGCAGGCAACGTCATCCTGTTCATCGACGAGATCCACACCATCACCTCTGCCGGTGAGAGCGAGGGTGCTATGAACGCGGGCAACATCTTGAAGCCCGCCCTCTCCCGTGGGGAAATTCAGGTCATCGGTGCCACCACCTTTACCGAGTACCGCAAGTACATCGAAAAAGATCAGGCGCTGGAGCGCCGTTTCCAGCCTGTGCGGGTGGAGGAGCCCAGCGTGGCAGACACCCTTGCGGTGATGAACGGAATCAAGCGCTACTACGAGCAGCACCACCATGTGCAGGTGCCCGCCGAGGTGCTTTCGGCGGTGGTCACCCTGAGCGAGCGGTACATCACCGACCGTTTTCTGCCGGATAAGGCCATCGACCTGCTGGACGAAGCCTGCGCCTGCTGCAATCTGGCGCACCCGGTCATCTCCGAGTATCTGGGGATGCAGAAGGAGCTGGACGCCCTGAAGCAGGAAGAAGCCGAGATGGAAAGCGCGGATGTGAACGAAGCCATCGACTACGAGCGTGTAGCCGAGCGCAAGACCCGCATCGCAAAGCTGGAATCCGAGCTGCCCGCTAAGCAGGCTGCTGCCAGCGAAATTCAGGTGACCATGGATGATGTAGCCAAGGTCATCGAGCTGTGGACGGGCATCCCGGCGGTAAAGATCCGTGAGACCGAGTTCGTCAAGCTGGCAGGGCTGGAAAATGCCCTCAAGCAGAAGGTCATCGGTCAGGACGAAGCCGTGCATCTGGTGGCGCAGGCCATCAAGCGCAGCCGCGCCGACCTTTCCGGCCGCCGCCGTCCCGCAAGCTTCATCTTTGTGGGCCCCACCGGCGTGGGCAAGACCGAGCTGGTCAAGCAGCTGGCAGAACAGTTGTTCGACGGTCCCGACCCGCTCATTCGTCTGGACATGAGCGAGTACATGGAAAAATACGCGGTGTCCCGCATGATCGGTTCTCCTCCGGGCTATGTGGGCTACGAGGAAGCCGGTCAGCTCACCGAGAAGGTGCGCCGCCGCCCCTACAGCGTGGTGCTGTTTGACGAGATCGAAAAGGCACACCCGGACGTGATGAACATTCTGCTGCAGATTCTGGACGAGGGCAAGATCAACGATGCGCAGGGACGCACGGTGGATTTTTCCAACACGGTCATCTGCATGACCTCCAACGCCGGCAGCAGCGACCAGAGCGCGGGCAGCCTTGGCTTTAACAAGAGCGACGCCCAGCGCAGCGAGGAAAAGACCCGCAAGGCACTGGCACAGTTCCTGCGCCCGGAGTTCCTTGGCCGTGTGGACGAGGTCATCGCCTTCAAGCCCCTGACCGAGGAGACCTTGCAGGGCATCGCCGCCCTGATGCTGGACGAGTACAAGCCCGGCATGAAAGCCAAGGGCATCGCATACAGCTACACCCCGGCAGCGCTCAAGGCACTGGTGCAAAAGAGTCAGGGCGGTCGCTTTGGCGCACGCGACCTGCGCCGCACCATCCGCAAGGCGGTGGAGGACCCCGCCGCCGAGCGCCTGATCGACGGCACGCTGGCATCCGGCGGCACCCTTGTGGTGGATGCCGATGAAAACGGCGAAGTCGTGCTGAAATAATCATAACCGCAAAGCACCCCGGCTGGAAACAGCCGGGGTGCTTTTTGTCTGCTCATAAAAACTTTTTGTAATATATACTTGACATTTAGAATGGTAAATGCTACTATATGTCCAGAGGATAAAACAAATGCCGACCCGGCAGGAAAGGAGCGTATCAATGCCGAAGAACCTGAAATTAAAGGCCGCCCGTGCGGAAAAGGACATGACGCAAGGCGCGCTTGCCGAAGCGGCAGGCGTTTCGCGTCAGACCATCAACGCCATTGAAAAAGGGGAGTACAACCCCACCATCAACCTTTGCCGCAGTATCTGTAAAATTCTGGATAAGACATTGGATGAACTGTTCTGGGAGGAATGAGTTATGAAATTTTCACTGTATAGCAAGAAAAACCGGTTGGACGAGATGCAAGAGCAGACCATGCGCAAAATTGAAAGCCATGGCTTCTGGCTGCTGTGGTACAGCCTTCTGGCGGCGTGGATCGTGCAGACGGTGTTCGGGGCTGTGGACAAGGCCGCTGGAGAGTGGGTCGTATTCATGATCGGCTGCATTTATATGGTTGTCGCGTGTCTGCGCAATGGTCTGTGGGAACGCCACTTTTCGGATACGCCCCCGGCCAATGCTGTGTATTCTCTGGTGGCTGCGGTGGCGGTTACGCTGATCATCGGGTTTTCCCGTGGATACTGGGTCGGTGCCGCTTTTGCCGGTGTTTTTGCCGGCATCCTGTGCTTTGCATTGCTGCAGCTGTGCGTCGCTCTGGTACGCAAACGGCGCGAGCATCTGGATGACCCGAAGGACGGAGAATAATATTATAAAAAGGGGCTGCTGCACAGCATTTGATGCAGCAGCCCCTTTTTGCATGGGTGCATGATATTATCCCGCATTGACAAAACTGCGCAGAATAAGTACAATAAAACATAGCTATCCGCAAATTTTTTGCATGAGAATAAAGGAGCGTTTTTCTATGCCGAGCAATAAAGTCCGCACCCGTTTTGCACCCTCGCCCACGGGTTATATGCACGTTGGCAACCTGCGTACCGCCCTGTACACCTACCTGATGGCAAAGCACGAGGATGGCACCTTCATCCTGCGCATCGAGGACACCGATCAGGGCCGCTATGTGGAGGGCGCTGTGGATGTCATCTACAACACCCTGCGGGAGACCGGCCTTCTGTGGGACGAGGGCCCGGATATCGGCGGCCCCGTGGGCCCCTATGTGCAGAGCGAGCGTATGGGAATGTTCAAGCAGTATGCCGAGCAGCTGGTGGCAGAGGGCAAGGCGTATTACTGCTTCTGCACCGAGGAGCGGCTGGAAGCCCTGCACGCCGAGCAGCGCGCTGCCGGTGAGATGACCCACTACGACGGCTGCTGCCGCGAGCTGCCCAAGGAAGAAGTGGAAAAGCGCCTTGCCGCAGGCGAGCCTTACGTCATCCGCCAGAAGATCCCCCGCGAGGGCGTGACCGGCTTTGACGATGTGGTGTACGGCCACATCGAGGTGAACAACAGCGAGATGGACGACCAGATCCTCATCAAGACCGACGGGATGCCCACCTACAACTTTGCCAACGTAGTGGACGACCACCTGATGGGCATTACCCACGTCATCCGCGGCAGCGAGTACCTGTCCTCCACCCCCAAGTATAACCTGCTGTATCAGGCCTTTGGCTGGGACATCCCCACCTATATCCACTGCCCGCCGGTGATGAAGGACGCGCAGAACAAGCTGTCCAAGCGCAACGGCGATGCAAGCTATCAGGACTTGGTGGCAAAGGGCTACCTGACCGAAGCTGTGCTGAACTATATCTGCCTGCTGGGCTGGAGCCCCCGCGGCGAGTACGCCGAGCAGGAGATCTTCTCCCTGCCGGAGCTGGTCAAGATCTGGTCCCCGGAGGGCATCTCCAAGTCCCCCGCCATCTTCGACCCCCTCAAGCTGCGCGCCATCAATGCGGAGTATATCCGCCGCCTGAGCCCCGAGGAATTCCAGAAAAAGGCCGAGCCGTGGATCGACAGCGCCGTGCACAGCGCCATCGACAAAAAGCTGCTGTGCGCAAACCTGCAGCCCCGGTGCGAGGTGCTGGGCGAGATCCCCGAGCAGCTGGATTTCTTTGACGCCATGCCGGACTACGACGTGAGCCTGTACGCCAACAAAAAGCAAAAGACCACCCCGGAAACGGCCAAGGAAGCACTGGAAGCCCTGCTGCCGGTGCTGAGCGATGAGGCACTGGATTTTGCAAACCGCGATGCCGTGTTCGATGCCTGCAAGGCAAAGGCAGAGGAGCTGGGCAAAAAGAACGGCTGGCTGCTCTACCCGCTGGGCATTGCCCTGTCCGGCAAGCAGCGCACCCCCGGCGGCGGCACCGACCTTGCCTGCATGATGGGCCGCGAAAAGACCCTGCAGCGCGTGCAGGATGCCATTGCAAAGCTGAACGGTTAAGTTTTACAAAATACCCCCAAAGCCCTGCGGCAAAATGACGGCCGCAGGGCTTTTTTGTGTCTTTGGGCGGGTTTGGGACGGTTCTATGCACCGCGCCAAAAACTGCCGCTGCCCCGCGTTACAGTATATGCAGACAGTGCGGGGAACAGAACAAAACTCCCCGCCGGAAAGCGGGGGATTTTTATGACAGAGCGGATGGGTGTTTTATCTTCGGACGGGCGGTGTTTGCAGCCTTCGCCCTTGGCGGCACGGGCCATGCTGCGCCCGGCGGCGCGGCGGCTGGCAGCGGTGGGCATCGGCTTTGCCGGCGGCTGGGCGGTGCTGTACGGGGCGCTGATGCCCTTTGGGCTGGGGCTGACCCTTGGGCTGGCAGAGGATTGCTTTGCCCCCTGCGCGGCAGGGGCGGCGCTGGGGCTGCTGCTCCACGGGCTGGGGGCGCTTTCGCTGCGCAGCCTGTGTCAGCTGTGTGCGCTGGGCGCTGCCGTGGCGGCACGCTGGCTGCTGCCGCAAAGGTTTGTGCCCGCCGCGCTGGCGGGCTGCGGCACCCTGACCGGCATGGCGCTGTGTTTTGCGCTGGGCAGCAGCGGCGGGGCAGACCTTTTGCTGTACAGCGCGGCGGACGCATTGCTTGCGGTGAGCATCGGCTTTGGGCTGCGCAAATTTGCCCCGGAGCGCCCGGGCATGGGCACGCTGCTGGTGGGCGCAGCCGTGGCAGCGGCGCTGGGCAGTGTGCGGTGGGGATGGTTTTCGCCCGGGGTATTGGCGTGTGCCGCCGCAGAGCTGGCACTGTGCTGCCGGGCACAGAGGTTTGCCGCCCTGAGCGGCAGTGCGGTGCTGGGCGCAGCCCTCTGCGCCGCAGACCCTGCCCTTGCCCCGGCGGCAGCGGGGCTGGGCTGTGCCACGGCAGCGGCGGCGGTGCTGGCGCCCGGACGGCGGGTGGAGACCCTTGCCGCCTACGCGGGCGGGTGTGTATCCGGGGTACTCTGCGTGCAGCCGCCCGGAAACGCCTTTGGGATGCTGTTCAGCGCCTGCGGCGGCATGGCGGTGGTCTGTCTGCTGCCCGGCTGCTGGCTTGCCCCGGCGGCAGACATCTCACAGAGCGGAGAGAGCGCCCCCGCGCCCGCCCGCAGTGCGGCGGCATCTACCCGGCTGGAAGCCGTGGCGCAGAGCCTTTCCTCACTGGCGGAGACGGTGAACGCGGTCTACGAGGGCTTGCCCCGGCGGCGGGAAGGTTTCCGTTGGGTCATAGATAATGTACATGATACTCTTTGTTTTAACTGCGGGCGGCGGGAGACCTGCTGGAAGCAGGAATACACTGCCACCATGGCGGGCATGGAAGCGCTGCGCCCGCTGCTGGAACAGAATGGCAGCGTGGAAACAGCGCAATTGCCTGGGCAATTGTCCCGCTGCATCCACCCGGCAGCGCTGTGCGCGGCGGCGGGGCGCAGCTTTGCGCTGTACCGCAGCCGCAAGGAAGCGCGCATCCATTCCGAAGCCATGCGCACCGCCCTGACCGAGCAGTACAGCGCCGTAGCCGAAGCGCTTGGGGTGCTCAGCGAGCAGCTGGGGCGTCCCGGCGACCCGGAACCCTATAAATCCAGCCGGGTGGCGGAGTTCTTTACCGGGCTGGGTGCGCCGCCGCAGGAGTGCGCCGTCACGCTGGACGACCTTGGGCGCACCCATGCCGCCGTCACGCTGCCGCGCACCCGGTTCACCCCGCAGGAGCTGGCGGCGCTGGCGGGGGAGGTGGGGCATATCTGCCGCCGCACGCTGGAAGTGCCGCAGGTGCTCTCCTGCAAGGGCATGACCACCCTGCTGTTCAGCGAAAGACCGGCGCTGCGGGCGGTGTTCGGCGCGGCAAGCGCTGCCGCCCGGGGTGAGGTATCCGGGGATGCGGTGCAGCAATTCTGCAGCCCTACGGCGGCGCAGATGATCTTATGTGACGGCATGGGTACCGGACGCCCGGCGGCGGTGGACGGCAATCTGGCGGCAGAGCTGACCGCCCGGCTGCTCAAGGCGGGCTTTACCGCCGAGCTGGCGGCGCGGCTGGTGAACGTGGCGCTGGCGCTGAAAAGCGAGGACGAGAGCGGCGCAACGCTGGACCTCATCAGCGTGGACTTATACACCGGCACGGCGCGGCTGTTCAAGGCCGGAGCCGCCCCGGGGTTTCTGGTGCACGGCGGGCGGGTGCGGGCTGTGGGCGAAGCTACCCTGCCCATGGGGGTGCTGGGCGGGGTGAACGGACAGAGCCGGGTGGTGCACCTGACCGCCGGGGACTACGCGGTGCTGGTATCGGACGGCTTGCTGGTGGACGGCGCGGGCTGGGTGGCAAAGCAGGTGGAGCTTTCGGCGGCGGCAGGAGACGCGCCGGAAAAGCTTGCTGAAACGCTGGTGGAGACTGCCCGCATCCGCGCACAAAAGACCGGACGCCCGGACGATATCACCGCCGCCGTGCTCCGGCTGGAAAAGAGCGGGTGACGGCGGCAGAGTTTCCGTTGCAATTTGCGGGAAGGAGGGGTATACTGGAAGCATATTTTTCAGCCCGGCAGTGCCGGGCGTAGGAGGCGGCTTATGCTTACCATCAACGTTGCACCCGACGGCAGCGGACAGTTTACCACCATTTCCGAGGCGGTGCTGGCGGTGCCCTACGACTGCTCTGCGGTCATCCGCATCGCACCGGGCATTTACCGGGAAAAGCTGGTTTGTGAGAAAAAGGATATCACCCTTGCGGGCGCGGGCATGGATGCCACCCGGCTGGTATGGAACGATGGCGGCAAGCTGCCGCACCCGGACGGGCGTCCCACCCACACCTTCCGCAGCTACACCGCCTTTTTCAGCGGCGAAAAGCTGCGGGTGGAGGATATGACCATCGAGAACGATGCAGGCCCCGGCGCAAAGGCGGGACAGGCCATCGCAGCCTATGTGGACAGCGCCCGGGCGGCGTTCAGCCGCGTGCGGCTGCTGGGCAATCAGGATACCCTGTTTTGCGCCCCTCTGCCGGAGAAAGAGCGGGAGAAGGACGGCTTTCTGGGCCCGCGCGGGCTGGCACCCCGCCGGGCAAGCGCACAGTATTACCACGCCTGCGAGATCGCCGGGGACATCGATTTTATCTTTGGCGGGGCGGACGCCCTGTTTGAGCACTGCACCCTGCGCACGGTGGACAATGGCCTTGCGCACAGCTGGGTCACCGCGCCTTCCGGCGCGGCGGATGGGCTGGGCTTTGTGTTCTGGGACTGCGATTTTGTCTCGGACTGCCCGGCGGGCAGTGTGTATCTGGGCAGACCGTGGCGGCCTACCGGCAAAACGGCGGTGCTGGACTGCCGCCTTGGGGCGCATATTGCGCCAGAGGGCTTTGCCGGCTGGAACGACCGCACCGACACGGCGCTGGCCGGCTTTGCCGAAGCAGGCAGCACCGGCGCGGGCGCAGGGGAGCGCCCCGGCTGGGTACAGGCGCTTTCGGCTGCTGAAGCCGCTGCGCTGCTGCGCGCTGCCCGGCAGAAGTGCCGCATGGAGACTACGGAAAGGATAACGGAATGAAAAAATTACCCAATGCAGTAAAATGGCTCATCATTCTGGTGGTGCTGGGCGCTATGGGCGCTATGATGTGGGCGGTGAACGACCGCGCCTCCCGGGTGGAGATGCCCGCCCCGGACAACACCTTTGGCATCTACCATACGGCAGAGAGCGGAACATAATAAAAGCACCGGCAGTTTCCCGATTGGAAAATCAGGAAAACTGCCGGTGCTTTTTCTGTATTACAGGGGGCGTTTACTTGCCCTCAAAATCGTCCACATAGGGCAGATCGCTCATGACGAACCAGAAGGTGGTGCCCTTGCCTACGGTGCTTTGTACGCCAAAGCGGAAGCTGTGCTGCTGGAAGATGGCCTTGGTGATGGAAAGCCCCAGACCGGTGCCCTGCTTGCCTGCATCCGAGCGGGAGCGGTAGTACCGGTCAAAGATATAGGGCAGGTCGGCGGCGGCAATGCCCGGGCCGTGATCCTCTACCTCTACCCGCACGCCCTCGGTGCAGCGGAAGGCGCGCAGGATAAAGATGCCGTCCTTGCCGATGTGGTGCATGGCGTTGCCCAGCAGATTGTGCAGCGCACGCTGCATCATGTCCGGGTCGGCGTAGACCGGCAGCTCCTCCTCCGGCAGTTCCAGCTGCAATTGCCAGCCGTTCTGGGCGCAGACAGCGTCGTAGCGCTCGCTTACCTCATCACACAGCTGTCCCATGTCAAAGTGCACCCGCTCGCACTTATAAGTGCCGCTGGTCACCTTGCTCAGCTCCATCACGCTGGACACCAGCGCGGTCAGGCGGTCGGCTTCGTCCACGATGATGTTCATTTGCTCGTCTCGGTGGGCCTTGTCGTCACCGGTCAGATCGCGCACCGTCTCGGCGTAGCCCTTGATGAGGGTCAGCGGGGTGCGCAGGTCGTGGGAGACGTTGGCCAGCAAATCGCGCTGCATCTGCACCGCGTGCTGCACCTCCTCGGCCATGTGGTTAAAGTCCCGGGCAAGGTCGCCCAGCTCGTCGTTGCGGCGGTTGTCCACCTGCACGGCGTAGTTGCCCAGCGCCATCTGCCGCGCCGCGCTGGAAAGCTGGCGCAGCGGCTTTGTGAACCACTCGCTGAACAGCCACGCCGCCGACATGGCAAAGCCGAAGATGAGCGCCGCCGCCAGCGGCAGCAGGGTGCTGAGCACCTTTCCGGCCTCGGCAACGTGCACAAGGCTGGTGGTCACCAGCACGGTGTAGCTGCCGTCTGCCGTGGTGCGCCCTACCAATAGCTGCGCCGAGCCGGAGAGCCGGGGCGGGTTGAGCGTCTGCACAAAGCTGCCCATGCTGCGGCACTTGCGCCGCATGGCAAGGGCGGTGGCAATGATCTTATCGTTGTTGGCAGAGTCCGAAAGATAGGTGCCGTGCAGGTTGCAGAAGGACTGGTTCTCGATCTTATAAATGGTGTGCAGGGTGGTGTCCGAGATGTCCACGCAGAAGCTGTTCAAAGTGCCCTTGGTGTACAGTTCCAGCGTGAGCTTATCAAAAAAATCGCTGTTGACCGCAAGCTGCCCGAAAGACCAGCTGGACAGCACTTTGCCCTCGGCAATGGCATCGTCCAGCCGCTCTACGATGCTGTCGGCTTGATTGGTAAGCTGGGTCTCGATGTGTTTGGTGTACAAAGGCTCCAGCAGCTGGGTGGACAGCAGCCAGAACAGCCCCAGCAGAAACAGGCAGATGAAGCACAAAAACCACATCAGCTGCCCGCGGATGCCAAGGGTATGCCGTGCTTTGGTGGTTTGCCGCATGGACCGCACGCTCCTTCAGTCAACGGGCGGCATCGGGGTCGAACTTATAGCCGATGCCCCATACCGTAGCAATGTAGCTGCGGCATTTGCCCAGATGGCCGCGCAGCATCTTTACATGGGTGTCCACGGTGCGGTCCTCGCCAAAGTAGTCGTAGTTCCACACCTTCTGCAGGATCTTTTCCCGGCTCAGGGCAATGCCCTTGTTGGACGCCAGAAATACCAGCAGGTCAAACTCCTTGGGGGTCAGGGCCACTTCCTCGCCGGATACCCGCACGGTATGGCTGGCAGTGTCGATGGTCAGCTCGCCAAAGGTCATGGTGTCGGCAGTCTCGGGGGTGCGGGGCATGGTGCGGTTCAGCACCGCGCGTACCCGCGCCACCAGCTCCCGGGGGGAGAAAGGCTTTACCACATAGTCGTCTGCGCCGCTTTCCAGCCCGGCCAGCTTGTCGTATTCCTCGCCCCGGGCGGTCAGGATGATGACCGGGGTGTTGATGTGGCGGGCACGCATCTCCCGCAGGCAGGTCATGCCGTCCATAAAGGGCATCATCAGGTCTAAGATCACCAGATCAAACCCGCCGCCGGACAGCTGTGCCAGCGCCGCAGAGCCGTCCCCGGCTTCCTCGCAGATATACCCGGAATATTGCAGATGCTCGTGGATCAGTTCCCGGATGCGGGGCTCATCGTCAACGATCAGGATCTTTGCCATAAAACAGGACTCCTCCCTATCATATATCAGTATACAGCTCTATTTTAATGCAAGAATTGGAAAAAGCTGTGAATTTTAAGTGAATGGTTTGGAAAAACAAAGCCGTCTGCACCCAGTATACCACACAGGGCGGCAGGGCGGCAATCTTTTTGCGGGAAAGCGCAGAAAAAGGCACTGGGGAACTTGACAAGAAAACGGGCGTTTTTGTAAAATAAAGTCGTAAAGACTGGGGTATTTGCGATGAAAAAGGAGAAGTGATCATGAGCATCCCCAAGATCATCCACTACTGCTGGTTCGGCGGCGGGCCCATCAGCCCGGAGAGCCGCAAATGTATGGAAAGCTGGAAGAAATACTGCCCGGATTACAAGATCATGGCGTGGAACGAGCAGAACTTTGATATCAGCGCAAACCGCTACGCACAGCAGGCGTATGCGGCAAAGAAATATGCCTTTGTATCGGACTATGCGCGGCTGGCAGTGCTGTACGAGTACGGCGGCATCTATCTGGACACGGACGTGGAACTGGTGCGCCCGCTGGACGAACTGCTGGAGCACAAGGGCTTTATCGGCATGGAGCACAGTATGCCAACACCCTACGGCCGCACGCTGCTGGTGAACACCGGCTCCGGCGTGGGCGCAGAGCCGGGCTGCGAGATGATCGGCAAAATGCTGGCGGCTTACCGGAATGCCGCCTTTATTCAGGAAACCGGCGAGCCGGATCTGCGCACCTGCACCCAGCGGGACACCCCGCTGTTTGCCAAGGCCGGTTTGCAGCAGAAAAACGAGCAGCAGGAGCTGGACGGCTTTCTGGTGCTGCCCACCGACTGCTTTTCGCCCTTTGATTATGTGACCGAGCGGATGCACCGGACACCGCGCACCTTCGGCATCCACTACTATCAGGGCAGCTGGCAAAGCGGCGATAAGGCAAACCGCTGGCGCAAGCGCTTCAAGTGCACCAAAGTCGGGCGCTGGTGTATGTGGCTGCGGCAGTGTTCGCCCCGCTGGCTGCGGGAAAAACGGCGCAGCCTGCATAACCGCTGCCGCCTGCAATGGAAACGGTGGTTCAGCTGCCGCGGGCTGCAATTTGGCAGCTGCATCCTGCTGGACAGGGAACTCCGGCTGCGGCTGAACAGCGGCTCCCGGGTGACGCTGGGCGACCGGGTGGAGAGCGACGGGCGGGTGTCCATCACCACCGGCTATTCCAGCCGGCTGAACATCGGCAGCGGGGTCTACTTCAACGACGGCGCGGTCATCAGCTGTCTTGGAAAGATAACCATCGGCGAGAACACCCTTTTCGGCCCCGGAGTGAAGATCTTTGATAATAACCACCGCTTCAGCCGGGAGGAAGGGGTCAGCCGGGAATGCGCTGCAGGCTGCATCACCGTGGGACGCAGCTGCTGGATCGCCTCGGACGTGGTGCTGCTCAAGGGCACGGATATCGGGGACAACTGCGTTATCGGCGCGGGCTGCATCATCCGTGGCAAAGTGCCCGCCGGTTCCCTCGTGACCCGCAGCGGGGAGCAGACCATCCGCCCGATCGAAATAAGATGAGAATCTCCTTCTCGTAAAAATGTGTTCATCGCGGCCCGCAGGCCGCGATGAACACTCAAATTTAAAAAAATCATTCCGCTGTGCATGGCCAGAGCAACGCGGAGGCCATTTAAAATCGTTGTTCTTAGAAGAGCTGCTGCACAATGCTGTGCGGCAGTTCTTTTTTGTCCCGCTTGCCCTTTTTGCGCAGGAATGCTATACTTTAGCGATAAAGGACAGTGCGCTGTCCGCAGGTTTTTCAGAGATAAGGATAAGCGCTTATGCGAATCGGACTGATCGAATTTTTGCTCATACTTGCCATTGCGTCCCTCACGGTAGGGCCGCAGGTGGCGTTGTTCGTGGACCGGTGGATGCGGCGCGCCAACCGCGCCAACGCCATGGCGGCGCGCCGCCGGGCAGAGTATGCCGCCCAGATGGCTGCCGAGCGGGACGCCATGCTCAAGCGGTTCCGCACCGCCAGCACCGTGTTCGGGGTGGGCATTCTGCTGGTGCTGGTGTATGCGCTGGGCTTCCGTCCCATCGACACCCCGCCGCAGACCTATAAAGCACCCGACCTCCGGCAGGAGACGGGCGCGATGCAGACGGCAGTTTCCACCGACCGCAAGACCCGGCTGGAGCTGGGGGAGTATCAGGGGGTGGACTGCATCCGCGCCAAGGACGGCCTGTTATATGCCGCTGCATGGAACGGTGCCGCCCTGAAAAAGCGCACCAGCGACCTTGTGCGCACCGATGGCGGGCACGCTGCCGCCATCCTGAGCGTGGAGGGCGAACTGACCGGCTTTGCCTTTGATGCCGCCGGGGATGTGTGGCTGACCCAGTTGACCACCGCCGGGGGTACCTTGTGCCGCGCCAAGCACGACAGCTGGGGCGCAGCGGTGGAACAGGTGGTCATCCAGCTGGACGGTGCGCCGCTGGGGGCGGTATCTGCCGTGGAGGTAAGCCCGGCGGGCAAGGTATACTTTGCGGTGGTTGCGGCGGCAGGCGCAGAGAACGGGCTGGAAAGCGCCCTGCGCACCGAGCTGCTGGCGCACACCGCCACCGGCTGCGTGTATGTGTACGACCCCGCCGCCCGCACGGTGGAAAAGGTGCTGGGCGGGGTGGCAGGTGCTGCGGGTCTGGCGCTCAGCCCGGACGGCAGCACCCTGTATGTCTCCGACCTTGGCAGCCGCTGCATCTGGGCGGTGGATGCCGCTGCCCGGGAGCTGACCGCCGGGGGACGGGGCTGCACCGCCGCGTTTGCCGGTCTGCCGGGCTATCCCGGAGCGCTGGCGGCAGACACGGACGGCACGCTGTACATCAGCTACCGCTGGGCGCGCAGCAGCTGGCTGGAAAAGAACGCGGACAGCACCCTGCTGCGGGGCATCGCCCTGCGGGCGGGGCAGAATACGCAGGAGCGGCTGTTCCGGCGCACGGCAGACGCCCCCTGCGCCGAAGCAGTGAGCCTTGCCACCGGGGCTTGGGAACAGACCTTTACCGGCCTTGCACAGGACAGCTGCGCGGCGGTGTGTCCGGTGGAAAGTAAAGTATATTTCGGTGCAGCAGGGGCGGACAGTCTGCTGGCTGCAAACCGATAAGCGAGGTGTTTTTGTATGACCGAAGCATTTGCAAAACAGATCGAGACCGAAGCGCGGCAGGCCATGACCGAGCTGGTGGCTGCGGCAAAGCTGAAAAAGGGAGATGTGCTTGTGGTGGGCTGCTCTTCCAGTGAGATGGTGGGCGGTCACATCGGCAAGGATTCCAGCTTGGAAGCTGCCCGGGCGCTGTACGCGGGCGCTGCGCCGGTGCTGGCGGAAAAAGGCATCTGGCTGGCAGCGCAGTGCTGTGAGCATTTGAACCGCGCCCTTATCCTTGAGCGGGAAGCCGCAGAGAAGTACGGCTGGGAGGAAGTGTGCGTTGTGCCCCGTCCTCATGCGGGCGGCAGCTGGGCGACCACCTGCTGGAAGAACTTCAAAGACCCGGTGGCGGTGGAAGAGATCCGCGCCAACGCGGGCATGGATATCGGCGGCACCCTGATCGGGATGCATCTGAAGCGGGTGGCAGTGCCGGTGCGGCTGAGCCTTAATAAGATCGGCGAAGCAAACATTCTGTGTGCCTACACCCGCCCGAAGCTGATCGGCGGCGAGCGCGCCCGCTATACCGAGGAGGACTGAGTCAGATGGCAGAAAAGAATTTGGAAGAGATGCGGCAGGCCGTGGCCGAGATCCGGGAAAAAATGGCCGCCGCCGCCCGGGAAGCCGGACGCGATCCGGCAGCGGTGCAGCTGTGCGCCGCCTGCAAGACCCGCACGGCGCAGACCATTGCCGCCAGTGCCGCCCTGCCCATTGATGTGTTCGGCGAGAACCATGTGCAGGAGCTGTGCGCAAACTACGATGCCGGAGCTTACTGCGGCAAGCCCAGCCATTTTATCGGCCATTTGCAAACCAATAAGATCAAAAAGGTGCTGGGGCGGGCAAGCCTGATCCAGAGCGTGGACAGCGAGCATCTGCTGCTGGCTATCGAGAAGGAAGCCGCCAAGGCCGGCATCGTGCAGGATATCCTGCTGGAAGTGAACATCGGCGGGGAAGAGAGCAAAACCGGTGCTGCGCCGGAGCTGCTCTGGCCGCTGCTGGACACCGCCGCCGCACAGGAGCATATCCGGGTCAAGGGCCTGATGGCCATCCCGCCCGTGAACGATGACGACGCCCAGAACCGCCGGTATCTGGCACAGGTGTATCAGCTGTTCGTCCGGGCAGGGGAGCGGGGCTACCGTAACGTGGAGATGCAGACCCTTTCCATGGGCATGAGCGGCGATTTTGAAAACGCCATCCGGGAGGGTGCTACCCTTGTGCGCATCGGTACCGCCATCTACGGTGAGCGGGATTACAGTAAAAAGTAACGATAAAAACGGAGGAACCATGCCGAAAACCAAAACTAACGACCCCGGGGCGCACCACGCAAGCAGCGGTGCGCTGATCCGGCGTTTTCTGCCGTATCTGGCAAACTATAAGATGGTGCTGTGCCTTGATTTGTTCTGCGCAGCGCTGACCACCCTGTGCGATATCGTGCTGCCCAAGATCATGAGCATCATCACCAACTCCGCCATGGGGGTGGGCATCACCCTGACGGCGGGCATCGTGCTGAAGCTGGCGGCACTCTACTTTGTGCTGCGCATCATCGACGGTGCAGCCAGCTACTATATGTCCAGCATCGGCCACATCATGGGCGTGCATATTGAGACGGATATGCGCCGGGATGCCTTTGACCATCTTTTGCAGCTGGATCACACCTACTACAACAACACCAAGGTGGGCACCATCATGGGGCGCATCACCAACGATTTGTTTGACGTGACCGAGTTCGCCCACCACTGCCCGGAGGAGTTCTTTATCGCGGGCATCAAGATCGTGGCGTCCTTTGTCATTTTGTGCCGCGCCAGCATCCCGCTGACCTTGGCAGTGTTTGCCTGTGTGCCGCTGATGGGCGTGGTATCGGTGTACCTGAACGGACGTCTGCGGGCGCGGTTCCGTCAGCAGCGCGTCCAGATCGGCGAGCTGAACTCCACCATCGAGGACAGCCTGCTGGGACAGGGTGTGGTCAAGGCCTTTGCCGCCGAGGACGAGGAGCGGGAAAAGTTCGCCAAGGGCAACCGCGCCTTTGAGCAGATCAAGACCCTTGGCTACTACGCCATGGGTGCCTTCAACACCTCCACCCGCCTGTTTGACGGGTTGATGTATCTGGTGGTCATTCTGGCAGGCGGCCTGTCGCTGGTGTACGGTAAGATCACCGCCGGTGACATGGTGGCGTATATGCTCTACGTCACCACCCTTATCGCCACCATCCGGCGCATCGTGGAGTTTGCCGAGCAGTTCCAGCGCGGCATGACCGGTATCGAGCGCTTTGCCGAGATCATGGACACCCCGGTTGCCATCAAGGACGCCCCGGACGCCGTGCCATTGCAGCCCGGCCCCGGCGAGATCCGGTTCGAGAAGGTGTGCTTTGAGTACCCGGACGACCACAACAAGGTGCTGCACGACGTCAGTCTGGACATCCGCGCCGGGGAGCGTCTGGCGCTGGTGGGTGCCTCCGGCGGCGGCAAAACTACCCTGTGCAACCTGATCCCCCGCTTTTACGAGGTGACCAGCGGCCGCATCCTCATTGACGGGCAGGATATCCGCCGGGTCACCCTGAAGAGCCTGCGGCAGGATATCGGCATTGTGCAGCAGGATGTGTACCTGTTCAGCGGCACGGTGGCGCAGAATATCGCCTACGGCAAGCCCGGCGCCACCCGGCAGGAGATCGAAGCCGCCGCCCGGCTGGCGGGCGCGGAAAAGTTCATCCTTGCGCTGAAGGACGGCTACGACACCTATGTGGGCGAGCGCGGCGTCAAGCTGTCCGGCGGACAGAAGCAGCGCATCGCCATTGCCCGGGTGTTTTTGAAGAACCCGCCCATCCTGATTCTGGACGAAGCCACCAGCGCACTGGACAACGAGAGCGAGATCCTTGTGGGACAGAGCCTTGAAAAGCTGGCGCACGGCCGCACCACCTTGACCATCGCCCACCGCCTGACCACCATCAAGGACTACGACCGCATCCTTGTGCTGGGCGAGGAGGGCATCGTGGAAGAGGGTACCCACGCCCAGCTGCTGGAAAAGCAGGGCGTCTACTATCGCCTGTGGAACCAGCTGCCCGCAGAGGATGGGGAATAAAAGCGCCTGAAATACAAAAAAGACACCCGAAAGGGTGTCTTTTTGTCTCTTGTCAAGGGAAGTGAACGGGTTTCATCTCTAGGCACCCACCGATTCATCTTGTTTGGCGTTTTGCATCCACCGCACCAGCGCTTCGGCGTCCTGTTTGCCTTTGGCGTACATTCTTTCAAGGCCGGCGCGGTTCTTGGTCAGGGTGGACATTCCCTCGGTGCTGTCCGGGGCGATGATGCAGACAAGGCCCTGTCGCTCCAGCTCCCGCGCCCGCTGGACAGCCGTGTTGTACCGCCATGCCCGGCGGCGCAGCCCCTCGGCTGCAGCGGGGTAATGCGACTGCAGCAGGTGTGCCAGATGCTTGTCCCGGGCATCACTACTCACCAGCCCGATGGGCTTGGTCAGGATGAGAGCCACCCGGTCGCAGCCGTGGGCAAAGGCCCATTCCAGCGGAACGGGGTCGGCCAGGCCGCCATCAAAATAAGGCACGCCGTCGATGACGCAGGGCTGGTCGATGACCGGGATGCAGCAGGACGCCATGAGGATGCGGTAGTCGTCCGGGTGGAGGTCTGCCTTGGTGAAATACTGCGCCTCGCCGTTCTGTGCATTAGCGGCCACCACGCAGAGCTCTGCCGGGCTGCGGACAAGCGCCGCATAATCCAGCGGATTCTCGCCGCCTGCATTGCTGAGGGTGCCGTAGACATAGCCCAGATCGAGATAGGAGTGCTTGCAGATGAGGTTGTGCACACTCATGTACTCCCTGCGGAAGGAGTATTCATCGTAAAAGGGCTTGTTCCGCCCATGCTGGCCTGCCAGATAGGACGCCATATTGGCGCTGCCCGCCGAAACGCCGATGCAGAGATCGAAGCGGAGGTCCTCCTCCAGGCAGCGGTCCAGCACGCCAGCACCGTAAATGCCCCGCAGGCCGCCACCCACATCGATGACACCGTATTTCATGGTCTGTTCCTCCATCGTTTCATTCCATTTTCCTCCCAGTATAACGGGACGGCAGGAAATACTCATTGAGCAAACGGCGGGATCTGATGCAATTTGCGGCAGAAAGCAGGATCTGCCGCAATGGGGGCAAACAAAAACGGCCAGCGTATCATGTGCTCTGTGATATGTACCCCTAATCGAGAAAATCCATCCGCATATGTTCCGGCACACCTTCGTGAGCATCTTGATGTCCAATCCCAATATCGGTGTGGCAACGGTAGCCGCAGAAGCCGGACACGCACAGCCCAGTACCACTCTTGCAATCTACACGCAGGTCTATGACAAGCGGCGCAAAGAGATTCGCAACCAAATGAGCAAGGAACTGTACGAATGAGCAAAAAAGAAGCACGAAGGCCGGAACCTTCGTGCTTTTTTGGTGGAGCGAAGCAACCTAAATCCGAACCATTGCCCTCTGGGGCATCTTTGGCAGCAATCTCATCGAACGTGATGGTTTTTGTGCCGTCTTTGTAGTTGAACGCAATCAAAACTTTTTCATCATAGAGATAAACAGCATTCACGAACGTATTGATAAGCGTTTCCCGGTGGCTTTTCACGTTCGGGTCGAGTTTGCGGAAGTTGGTGAGCCAAAATTTCACAAAATCTGCGCTGACTTTCGGTTTCGCCAGCTTTTCTTCCGCGATGCGGATTTCCAACTCTTTCTGCTGAGCCTCCAACTTTTCCAAGCGTCCTTTGGTCGAGCTGGTTAGTACACCTGCCTGAATCGCATTTAACAGATTCTCGATGCCGTTCTCTATATCCTTCATCTGCTTTTCCAGCAGGGGCAGCACCGTGTTCTCCTGTTCCTGAAGAATCATCACCGCATCCACGATGGACTGGATACTGTCATCGTCACGAATCATCTTCATGGTTTCGTTGACTACCAGATCTTCCAGCCACTCTTTGCGGACGGTCTTTTTCTTGCAGGTCTTGGTGCGCTTGGCATTAGCACATTTATAATAATGGTGGACGTTCTTATTTCGACTCGTTCCGCACTCGCCGAACATCATCGCTCCACACATTCCACAGAACAGCTTGGTCGTCAGCAAATAATCGTCCTCCGCTTTGTGCCGAGCCGGAGCGCGGCGGTTCTTGGCAATTTTGTCCTGCACACTGTCGAACAGTTCTTTCTCAATGATAACCGGGATGCTATCTGGCATCACAATGTCCTTAAAACGGTTCTCTCCGATATAGCGGCGATTCGTCAACAAAGTTTGAATACTGTTATAGGTGAACTTCTGGTTGCGGTTGGTGGTCACGCCACTGTCGTTCAGCCAGTTCATCAGTTCCTTCATGGTCGCACCATCGTTATACCGCTGAAAGGCTTCTACCACAAAGGGAGCTTTCAAAGGGTCGATTTGAAAGAACTTCTCCTCGTCCACTGTATAGCCGATGGGAATCGTTCCACCATTATATTTGCCCTTCAGAACATTCTCGGTCATGCCGCGCACGACCTTTTCAGAAAGTTCTGCGGAATAGTATTCAGCCATGCCGGTGAGCATACTTTTGACCATAATACCTGCTGGACCATCTGAAATTGGTTCAGTAGCAGACACCAGCTTGACATGGTTTCGCTCCAACTGGTACTCATAATGTGCAGAATCGTAACGGTTCCGGGCAAAGCGGTCAAGTTTCCAGACCAGCACAATGTCAAACAACCGTTTCTCGCTGTCCTTGATCATCTGCTGAAACTCCGGGCGATTGTCCGTTTTTGCGGAGAATGCACGATCAATGTAGTGCTTGACGATGGTGATGCCATTCTTTTCGGCATAGGCCGTGCATTCCCGAATCTGACCTTCGATGGATTCTTCACGCTGGTTGTCACTGGAATAGCGGGCGTAGATCACGGCGGTCATGGCAGGCACCTCCTATTTACACATCATCGAACGGTGGAACGTTCATCTTAAGCAATGTTTCGTATAATGGGTATACCATATTTCAAAGCAAAATGCAAGATTGGATTTGCACAAAATAGGCTTCACTACAACAATATAAGCCCACCAGGCGCAATGTCTAACGCAAAGCGTCTGGCGGGCTTATGTTAAAAGAATCCTTTACAGAAAATCGCACTCTCAGTAGGGGGGTGGAACCGATTCCTTTCAGCTCCGGTATTCAGCAGGCAGCTGGTCCATGGTCTGCCACTTGTCCATGGCTTCTTCCAGCTTCATGCCCTTGGCCACTGCATCGCGGCGGCAGGCGTTGACAGCCTGGATCTCCTTCATCTTGGCACCGGTCAGGGTGTAGCCCTTCATGGCGATGAGGGTAGCCGCCCAAGCCACCATGGGGATGATGCAGAACAGCACGATGACCACCCAGTTCATGCCCGGGGTGTAGGGGTCATACTGAGTGGGCAGGCTCTGCAAGCCCACAAAGCTGACAGCAATACCCACAACGGTAGCGGACAGGCTGGACACCAGCTTGTCCACCAGGCTGAACAGGGTGCCCATGATGCCGGGGATGTAGTTGCCGCTGCGGTAGGTCTCGTAGTCGGAGCAGTCGGCAACCATGGGGATGGGCATATCAGCCGTTGCGTAGTAAGCGCCATAGCCGATGCCGAAGAACGCGATGAACAGGATGGTGTACAGATTGATGGACAGGCCGTTCTCACCCATGATGGACAGGGTGAACGCATCGCTCTTGCCCCAGAGCAGCAGCAGCACCAGCACGCCGATGTAGCAGAGGAACGCCACGGAGACATACTTCATCAGGCTGGCCTTCTGGCCCTGCTTCTGGCTGGTGCGGACGGTGAGCAGGAAGAAAGGCACGCTGAACACATAGCCCAGCACCATCATGGGCAGGTAGAGGCCGTCGTAATTGCCCATCATGCAGCCGTACAGCATACAGAGCACGGTGGTGTTGGTGGCGATGGAAAGTGCCAGCTTGCAGCCAGCACCGGCCACCATCAGCCGCTGCATGGGGTTATTGTTCTTGATGATCTGGATATACTCGGAGACTTTGACTTTCTCGGTCTTCTCGCCGCCGATGCCGAAGTACTTGGGCTGGTCCTTCTCCCAGATGCCGATAACAGCCAGCAGGGTGAGCAGAATAGAGATGACGATGCCCACGGGAGCCAGGGTGCGGAAGAACCCGGCGGAAGCGTAGCCGCCCTCATAGTTCTTGGCCAGGATGGGGGCAAAGAACTGCATGGCACCCATGCCCAGCAGGCTGCCCACCGTGTTGAAGATGGTAAACAGGGGGCGCTGCTTGGGGTCGTTGGTCAACACGGTCTGGCCAGAGCGGGTGCAGCTGGTCTGGAACGTATAGCCGATGACCCAGACCGCGTACAGAGCCACAAACGCCACGTAGCGCAGAGCCATGGCGCTGGCCGGGATGAGGGGGGTCAGGCAGTACAGCGCCAGGATGCTGGCCGCCATGATGAGGTTGCCAATGACCATAAACGGCCGGAACTTGCCGAATTTGCCGTTGGTGCGGTCCATCAGCGCGCCGATGATGGGGTCGGTAATGGCGTCGAACAGGCGCATCCCCGTGACCATGACCGAGGCAAAGAGCATGGAGAGGGCCAGCACCTTGCTGCCGAAAGTAGCGATGTAGGAAAGCACCAGCACATAGTACACGTTCGTCGCGCCGTTGTTCAGCGGAAACAGCACCAGCTGGTAGGTTTTGGCGCGGTTCAGGCCCGGCGCCTTTGCGGTTTGTTCACCCATTTGCGGTGTCTCCTTTTTTCTAAAAAAGCGGCAGCCTGCCCGCCTTTTGTTGGGGAGACAGGCTGCCTTGGGTTTCTTGCGGGGGATCCTTGGGGAAATGAGAAGAAGAGGAAGGAATCTACTTGGAGATTACTGCTGGTCCGCCGCGGGAGCGGTGTTCACAGCGCTCTTCTTGGCTTTGAGGGCCTTGCTGAGCTGCCATGCGCAGAGCACGGTCAGCACAGCCAGCACAGCGATCAGTGCATAGATCGCGGTCTGCCACCAGGGGGTAACGGTCTTCAGGGTATCGGTGGATGCCCAGCCGTTCATGGCGTTGGAGTTAACGACGGTGTACAGGATGTGATGCATTGCGTTGCGCATCTGGGTCACAATGTAAGCGTCGTTCTCATAGTTCGCAGCCTTGGTGGTGTGGATCTTGGGCATGGGGCTGTCCCAGATATCGGAACCGGCGATCAGGCCGTCCACCAGATCCATGTACTGGCTGGAGCCGGAGAAGTCGGTGATGCACATGCCGCGCATCCCCAGCTCCTCACGCAGGAAGCCGGTCAGCAGGTTCTGGTTTGCGCCGCACCAGGTAGCGCCCCAGCGGTTGAAGCCGGTCATGACATCCCACGCGCCGCCATCGGTGATGGCCTTATCGGCCACTTCCAGATAGATCTCACGGGCGGTCTGCTCGTTGAGCCAGGTGTTGACGCCGCGGCGGCTGGTCTCGGAGTCGTTCAGGGCCACGTGCTTCAGGTAGACGTAGACGCCCTTGGACTGGATGCCCT
>OJJW01000031.1_pt1 | contig 60893 bp, 48 predicted proteins | sample 1596331 | NCBI WGS metagenome assembly OJJW01 (sample SAMEA4350156, study PRJEB24818) | metagenome | biome: human; feature: gut; material: faeces | place: Denmark | collected 2013-09 | reverse complement strand
CTCTGTTGGTTGGTCTTTCTTCTTGTGTAGCCATACCATTATCATTTTTTTTTTATCTTTCTTTTTTTTTTGTATGATCCGGCTACCCCCGAGATCTACACTATCCTCTTCGTCGGCAGCGTCAGATGTGTATAAGAGACAGGGCTGTAAGGTCGTACTCAACGCGCCCGAGACCTCGGCAACCGTCGAGACCAAGGGCATCTCCAAGAGCGGCGGCATCCAGACCTTCCGTAGCTCTATCGTGGCCACGCCCAAGGCCGAGGGCTCCAAGGCAACCGTGAGCTGCCAGTCGCTCATGCTCGACGACCAGAGCCGCTCCGACACTATTCCGGCCATGGACATCCGCGCCAAGAACGTCGACATCGGCCACGAGGCCACCATCGGCCGCATCGGCGACGACAAGGTGTTCTACCTGATGAGCCGCGGCATCTCGGAGGAAGAGGCCCGCACCATGATCGTCAACGGCTTTGCCAACCCGGTCTCCAAGGAGCTGCCGCTTGAGTACGCCGTCGAGATGAACAACCTGATCAAGCTGGAGATGGAAGGAGCGATCGGATAATGAAACAGGAAACCAACACCGCTGCTACCACGCTCGAGCAGGTTAATGCGATGCCGGCAGCAACTTGGGGCTGGCTCAAAATGAACCAGACCAAGCTCGAGCTTTCGGACGAGCTTTCCGCCGCTCCCGCCGAGGCCGTTGAGGTTGAGGGCTTGGAAGAGCAGTTTACTGGCACGGCCGACGCCTTCGATACCGCCATGGACGCCATGGCCGAGCGCTTCCCCGAGCGCCGTGCCTCCGCCCCCGGCGACGCCGCCGACCGCGCCCGCATCACGCCCGAGACCGAGCTCGACGTGCCCGCCACCTCCGTCTACCAGGCCGGCGCTATCAAGCTCGAGGAGGAGCTCTCCCCTGCCGAAGCCTTCGAGACCGGCATGGGCGAGGCTGCCTGCACCTATCTGATCGACCACGCCACCAAGTGCATCGTCATCGATGTGCCCGCATACCAGCACGCCACGGTTACCGTGCGCGTGAGTGGCGCCGACGCGGCGGCGGCCATCGCCGCTATCGATGTCGTCGCCCGTCCGCAGGCAACGCTCGACCTCGCTCTAGCCCTGGACTCCCCCGTCAGCGGCCAAGGCGTCGTGGGCTCCGTGCTGCGCGTGTGCGCTCACGAGTACGCCACCGTCAACGTGACCTGCACACAGACGCTCGATGACAGCTGGATCGCACTCGATGACACCGGTCTATTCCTAGACGAGGGCGCGCGCGTCAACGTGCAGCACACCGTCCTGGGTGCCGGTGCCAGCGCCACCGGCCTCGCCGGCGATCTGCTGGGCGACACCGCCAAGGTGACCATCGATACCGATTACCTAGGTGCCCGCGAACAGGTGCGCGACTTTAACTACGAGCTGCGCCACCGCGGTCGTAAGACCGAGTGCGAGATCGACGCCAACGGCGTGCTGACTGGCACGTCCAAGAAGGTCTACCGCGGCACCATCGACCTCGTGCACGGCTGCAAGGGCGCAACCGGCACCGAGCGCGAGACCGTGCTGCTCGCCAACAAGGGCGTCGACAACAAAACCGTCCCCGTCATCCTCTGCGACGAGGACGACGTCGCTGGCAACCACGGCGCCACCATCGGCCACGTCCGCGACGAGCAGCTGTTCTACCTCGCCTGCCGCGGCCTTGACCAAAACGCCGCCGAGGACCTGTTCATCCGCGCCAAGCTGGAGGACGCTGCGCTTTCCGCCACCGATGAGCGCACCCGCGCCGCCGTCGTCCGCCTGGGCAACAACTTGATCGATAACTTTGAGGAGGAGCTCGCATGATCGACACCGAGCACGTTAAATGCGATACCTGTACTGCCCCCGAGCCCATGGAACTCGACGCCAGCGACGAGGCCTCGCGCGGCTGGCCTACCGTCGACATCGAGACCAATCCCTACAAGGCGCAGTTCCCGCTGTTCCAGCAGCACCCCGAGATCGCCTTCCTCGATAGCGCGGCCACCGCGCAGCGCCCCGCCTGCGTGCTCGACGCCGAGCGTGACTTCTACCAGCGCATGAACGCCAACCCCCTGCGCGGCCTGTACTCGCTGTCCGTCGAGGCCACCGAGGCCATCGCAAAGGTGCGTCAGCAGATCGCCGACGTCATCGGCGCCCCCCAGGCCAACGAGGTCGTCTTCACCCGCAACACGAGCGAGTCGCTCAACCTGGTCGCCAAGAGCTTTGCGCCCACGGTCCTCGAACCGGGCGACGAGGTCGTCATCACCATCATGGAGCACCACTCCAACCTGATTCCGTGGCAGCAGGTCTGCCGTGAGACCGGCGCCAAGCTCGTCTACCTCTACCCCACCAAGACCGGCCAGCTCACCACCGAGGAAGTTCTTGCCAAGGTGGGCCCCAAGACCAAGATCTTGGCCGTGGGTCAGGTCTCTAACGTCCTGGGCGTTGAGAACCCGGTCAAGAACCTCGGCAAGCTCGTGCACAAGTACGGCGGCTATCTGGTCGTCGACGGCGCGCAGTCGCTGCCGCACATGCCGGTCGATGTGGCCGACCTTGGAGCCGATTTCTTTGCCTTTAGCGCGCACAAGGCCATGGGCCCCATGGGCATCGGCGTGCTGTGGGGCAAGATGGACCTGCTCAACGCCATGCCGCCCATGCTTACCGGCGGCGAGATGATCGACTCGGTCACCGAGCAGGACGCCGTCTGGGCGCCCGTCCCCGAGAAGTTCGAGGCCGGCACGCAGGACGCCGCCGGCATCTTCGCCACGGGCGCGGCGCTTGACTACCTGGTTAACACCGTGGGCTACGAAAACATCCAGGCACGCGAGCAGGCACTCGTCCACTACCTGATGGGCGAACTCATGCAGCTCGACTTTGTCCAGATTATCGGCTCCATCTATTGGGACAATCACCATGGCGTCGTGAGCTTTAACGTCAAGGGTATCCACCCGCACGATGTCGCGAGCATCATGGACATGGACGGCGTCTGCATCCGCGCCGGTCACCACTGCGCACAGCCGCTGCTCACCTGGCTGGGCGTCGAGAACCTTGCCTGCTGCCGCGCCAGCGTGGCCTTCTACAACGACAAGGCCGACATTGACAAGTTCATCGCCGGTCTGCATCACGTTTGGAGCACGTTCAATGGGTAATCTGTACACCTCCACCACATTTATGGAGCACAACTCGCACCCCGACTATAAGTACGAGATGGACGCTCCCACGCACGAGCACGACGGCATCAACCCCAGCTGCGGTGACGAACTCACCTTGCAGCTGCGCGTCGAGAACGGCGTGATCGAGGAGGCCTCCTTTACCGGTCATGGCTGCGCCATCAGCCAGGCCAGCGCCGACATCATGGCCGACCTCATCACCGGCGAGACGGTCGAGGAGGCGCGCCGCCTGGCGGGGCTCTTCCTCGCCATGATCCGCGGCGAACAGCTCTCCGAGGAAGACCTGGAAGACCTAGACGAGGCTGCCCAGCTCCAGGACATCTCGCACATGCCCGCCCGCGTCAAATGCGCCGAGCTCGCCTGGCGCACCCTCGACGGCATGCTCGAGGGGTAAACTAACCAGTAGCGTATGCCCCGAATCCAAGGTTTTTGATTGCCGAGCCGCCCGATACGGGCGGCTCTGTTTTTCCTAATGAGCGCCGGACGCACGAAGTCCGCGCGTCCGGCGCTCCGTCTGTCATTTACCACACAGCAGACGCGAACACGGGCGTTTTCCACAGCACCAAAGGCCTGCGGCAGGGCCCCGGACCCGCCAAGCAATGCGCCAAGCCCCGTTCTGCTGAGCTCCGACTCGCTTCGCGCCTGCCGCAGAAGGGTCCCATAGGATGCTGCGTGCATTTTTGCGAGTATTCAGCACGCCAAGCTGTGTGCATACGCATCGGAAGCGTTAATCAACGTCTCCAGGCGCATAAATATTGTGTTTTAGACCAGACATCGCGGTCTGACGGGACGCAGGCACATACTCCGGGGGTGCAACGGCAGGGATCAATAGCTTCGGGACCCGTATGTTGCAAGATTGCGGCAGTGCCGACAGCACCACGATGCTGAAAACTCCGTTTTTTGCACGGCGCAGACGGGGGTAGGCACGGGCAAACCCGGACTGAGCTGTTATTTTATGCAAGATGACGATTGTTCTATGCATATTAAGAAGTGCAGTTACCGTACCAAGCTTTTGAACGCTGGTTGCGGCGTATGGACGACCCCAACTGCGGTGAACAGGCGACCTTACATCACGTTTCCGCCAGCCCGCATCGCCGTTCGCGCGCGGGCGCGCACGATACGAGAGACGGTACTTTTGCCAATCCCGGTATACCGCTCAATCTGGCGCACCGTAAGGCCGGCATTGCTCAATCCAACAATAACGGTATCGCGCTGCGCCGGCGGTGCAGTTTTAACCACATTGAGCGGAACCCCGAGGCTCTTCGCCATCTTGTCGGCAAAGGCGTGGCGTTCCCACTCTGTCTCTTTCATATCGCGCAGCGCCGGTTCGCCGCCGTCGGGCGTCGAAAGCGAATAGGCAATAAAGCCCTCGGCAGAACCAAAAAGCTCAAGCACGCAAGAAGGATCAGAAAATCCCCTCGCGACATCGGCCGCGTCACCGTCGTAAGCGCACAAATGCTCCGGAAAGCTGCTCCAGGGATAACGCTCAATGAGACTGATGCCCGCCTCCTGCGGATCGGCGTGAACGGAGCGAATAGCCTCCATCACCTGCCAGTCGGTATCGAGCGAGCGCCGGTCAAAACGGTTCTGGAACAGATGCCCTGTGCGCCCCGTGCGTTTATTGAACCGCCGCGCGTACGTCAAAAGCAGCCGGTGCATCGCCGCGCTCATCGCGTCCTCGTAATCTGCAAGCACCAGACGCACGTGATTGCCCATAAGGCACCAGGCGATAACCGTCACGCCCGCCTTGCGGCAGCACTCACGCATCAGCTCCAAGAACTCCCACCGGTCTTCATCGCCCTCAAAGATGAGCTGCTTGCCCGTACCGCGGGCACAGACATGGTAAAAGCCGGTAACCGTTCTCCAAACGCGCTGCATGGCGCTCCCTTCGCCGGGATCTGCTTGCCATCCAATACAGCACGATTGAAGCGTGCCATCAAAACATTCACGCAAAACAATTCGCTCGCGCGGCCAAAGGCAGTAAACAGGCGGCGAACGGCACCGTTGCAACAGGTCAACCCCTGCAACGCTTACAAAAGCTGACCAAAAGCTTGCCCAAGACGGACCCCCTCTACGGAAGTGCACGACCACAGAATATAGAGTTAAACCGTTTCAATTGAAAGTTCCGCGCATCTCGCTACGAAAACTGAGCCGTTCGCCGAATATTCCGTGCATTTCGCGGTATTATAGGGGCTGCATGTCATGTCCCTTTCGAAGGGTCGCCCGGCAATCGCCAGCCACGGCCCCCAGACGGGACGCCAACACGATAGAGAGGAGAGGCATGCAGTACTCACAGGAAGTGGAGAACATGTGCCCCGTTGCCAAGGGTGCATACCACGGCCCCGCACCCATCCCCGAGGAGGGCAAGTGGGTCCAGGCTAAGGAGATTTCCGACATCTCCGGTCTTACGCACGGTGTGGGTTGGTGCGCACCTCAGCAGGGCGCCTGCAAGCTCACGCTGAACGTCAAGGACGGCATCATCGAGGAGGCCCTCGTTGAGACCATCGGCTGCTCGGGTATGACCCACTCTGCCGCCATGGCTTCCGAGATCCTTCCCGGTAAGACCATCCTCGAGGCCCTCAACACCGACCTCGTCTGCGACGCCATCAACGTTGCTATGCGCGAGATCTTCCTGCAGATCGTTTACGGCCGCAGCCAGACCGCGTTCTCCGAGGGCGGCCTGCCCGTGGGCGCCTCCCTCGACGACCTCGGCAAGGGCCTTCGCTCTCAGGTCGGCACCATGTTCGGCACCAAGGCCAAGGGCGCTCGTTACCTCGAGCTCGCTCAGGGCTACGTCACCCGCATGGCTCTCAACGACAAGAACGAGATCATCGCATTCGAGTTCCTGAACCTCGGCAAGTTCACCGACGCCGTCAAGGCCGGCAAGACCCCCGAGGAGGCCATCGCTGGCGCTATGGGCCACTATGGTCAGTGGGAGAACGCTGCCAAGTACATCGACCCGCGCACCGACGAGGAGACTCACTCCGTCGCCAGCGTGTTCCCGGTTCACGAGTAGAAAGGGAGGGAAATAACTATGACTGTTACGTTCGAAGGTTACGAGCGCCGCGCTGACAAGATCAACAAGTGCCTCGCCGACAACGGCATCGCCTCCCTCGAGGAAGCTCTGCAGATCTGCACCGACAAGGGCTTCAACCCGCGTGAGATCGTCAACAACACCCAGTCCATCGCCTTCCAGAACGCCGAGTGGGCCTACACCCTCGGTTGCGCTCTCGCTGTCAAGCGTGGCGCCAAGTCCGCTTCTGAGGCTGCCGCCATCATCGGCGAGGGCATCCAGGCCTTCACCGTTCCCGGCTCCGTCGCCGAGGACCGCAAGGTCGGTCTGGGCCACGGCAACCTGGGCGCTATGCTGCTCTCCGACGACACCGAGTGCTTCGCCTTCCTGGCCGGTCACGAGTCCTTCGCTGCCGCTGAGGGTGCTATCGGCCTGGCTCTAAACGCCAACAAGGCTCGCAAGAAGCCGCTGCGCGTCATCCTCAACGGTCTGGGCAAGGACGCTGCTCAGATCATCGCCCGCATCAACGGCTTCACCTACGTGAAGACCCAGTTCGACTACTTCACGGGCGAGCTCAAGGTCGTCGAGACCATCCCCTACTCCGATGGTCCCCGCGCCGCCGTCAACTGCTACGGCGCCGACGACGTCCGCGAGGGCGTTGCCATCATGTGGCACGAGAACGTCGACATCTCGATCACCGGTAACTCCACCAACCCCACGCGCTTCCAGCACCCCGTCGCTGGCACCTACAAGAAGGAGCGCCTCGAGGCTGGCAAGAAGTACTTCTCCGTCGCTTCTGGTGGCGGCACTGGTCGTACCCTGCACCCGGACAACATGGGCGCCGGCCCTGCCTCTTACGGCATGACCGACACCATGGGCCGTATGCACTCCGACGCCCAGTTCGCCGGTTCTTCCTCCGTGCCTGCGCACGTTGACATGATGGGTCTCATCGGCATGGGCAACAACCCCATGGTCGGTGCCACCGTCGCCTGCGCTGTCGCCGTCGAGGAGGCCCTCAAGGCCTAATCGCGCCCGCGCGATGCTCATATAGTTGAGCTTTGGAGCCGCTACCCACCCAGGTAGCGGCTCTTTTTGTTTGCGCTGTCGCAGGGTAGCTAATGCCGATATATCAGTTGGGGCGAAATACAAGATGTGATGAGATGGAGCGTCAGAGCGTCCATGACGCCCACCTGCCATATTTGCCCTTTACCGATTTGCCGAGTCTTTGCGGCCCCATTGCCGATCACCCGTGCGACAATGCGCCGGACGAGAAAGGAATCCGATGGAATCGACTGATGTACTGGTAATTGGATCTGGCATTGCGGGCCTTTGCGCCGCCATCGAAGCGGCACGCACGGGTGCAACCGTCACTGTGGCAAGCGCCGGCAAGACTATGAGTGGATCGAGCTTCTTCCCCGGAACCTGGGGCCTAGGGCTTATCGGACCCGTTAACGAAGACGACGAGCAGGACCTCATCGACACCATCCTGGCCGTCGGCGGCGGCGTTGCCGACCCCGAACTCGTCCAAGCGTTCGTCCACGGCATTCCCCAAGCGATTGACTGGCTCGAGCAAGACCTGGGCGTTGAGCTCCAGCGTCCGCAAAGCGCCAAGAGTGCTCAACAAAAGCAATTTATCCCCTGCTTTGACCACAAGACGCGCATGTGGCGCGGCCTCACCCGCAAGCCCCTTGAGGACGCTCTGACGACCTGGATCGAGTCGCTCGGCATTCGCCTGCTCCCCCGCCATGAGCTTATCGACCTTGTTGAGGACACGAACGGCAGAATAACCGGAACCGTACTCTACGACCTTACCGAAAATCGAATCGTGCCCTTTGCTGCCAAGGCCACGGTCATCGCAGCCGGTGGCACAGGCGGCCTGTTCGAGCGCAGCCTTACGTCGGCTGATGTGCTCAGTTCCTCGCAGGCCATCGCGCTGGCGCACGGCGCAACACTTACTAATATAGAGTTCATGCAGATGATGCCCGGCTTCATTGAGCCCAAGCGCAACCTCGTCTTTAACGAGAAGACCTGGCGCTACGTCAAATTCGATCAGTCGGTTGACATCGACGACGACAAACTGGACAAGCTGCTTGAGCAGCGCTCCGGATACGGCCCCTTCACGTCACGCCTGGATTCACGTGCTATCGACCTTGCCATCGACCAAGCGGGCGCCGAGGGCCTAGCGCTGCATTACGACTTCCCCAGTGAGGACGTCCCCGAGTTTGTCCAGACCTTTGCCACATGGCTCCAGGACGAGCACGGCATTGCTCCGACTGACGAGATGCGCGTAGCGATGTACGCCCATGCCTCCAACGGCGGAATCAAGATCGACAAGGCAGCCGCGACCGGCGTTGCGGGTCTCTACGCCTGTGGCGAGGCAACGGGCGGCATGCACGGCGCCGACCGCATTGGTGGCTTGTCAAGCGCCAACGGCATCGTGTTCGGACGCATCGCGGGCGCATCGGCAGCCCTTGCAGCGCAGAAAGAGCCTGAGACAGCCCTGAAGGCGGATATCGCCCTCCCCCGCTACGGCATTTCCACAACAGATGCCGAACGCCTGACACACGGCCTTAAGCACACGATGAGCACCTATTGCATGATCAACAGGACCGAAACAGGCCTATCCGAGGCCCTGCAACAGCTTGAAAGCCTGCAAGACAAGGCCATGGCGCTGAGCAAGCCGCATGCCGATGACAGCGAGATCGCAGCCCTCGCCCGCCTACAGTCGCAGATTCGACTAGCACAGGAAATGGTCAAAGCCATGCGCAAGCGAACTGAAAGCTTAGGTTCGCACTATCGAGCAGACTAAATCGATTCTCACTTTGAGTTTGATCACAACTTCTCAACATGCATCGAGCCCCGTAAGCATGATTCCCCTAAGGAGAACACGCCTACGGGGCTTTAGCCGTGTTTCCCTAAGGGAATCACGGTGCAGATTACTCAGCTCCGCGCCCTTTCGGGTTCGACCCCATGCGTGGTCAACAAAAAACGACCAGCCTGAGCCAGTCGCTTTAACAATCTTTGGGTGGGCCGTCAGGGGGTCAGCCTGCTGCGCAGGCGGTCGCTGCGGCGCTTCGCGCCTTGCGCGCTGCGCTGGCAAATGCTTACGCATTTCCTCAGCTCCGCACCCCGACGGGTTCGACCCCATGTGAGGTCAACAAAAAAGCGACCAGCCTAAGCCAGTCGCTTAAACGATCTTTGGGTGGGCCGTCAGGGGGTCGAACCCTGGACCTTGGGATTAAGAGTCCCCTGCTCTACCAACTGAGCTAACGACCCAAAGCTAAAGTCCGTTATGGCGGACTTTAGAGGAGATATCGTGTGGTGGGCCGTCAGGGGTTCGAACCCTGGACCTTGGGATTAAGAGTCCCCTGCTCTACCAACTGAGCTAACGACCCGATATCAACACGAAGCAAGAACTGGGGTGGGTAAAGGGACTCGAACCCTCGACCTACGGGACCACAACCCGTCGCTCTAGCCAACTGAGCTACACCCACCGTGTCCTGTGCGCTTCGCGCTCGACTATTATTGCAAGGAACGCCACGCGATGCAAGCCCCAATTTTCAAGAATTTTGAAAAGAGTTTTTCGAGCGCGTTTCGAGCAATTCCCACCGGTTCCATAGGAGTAAACTTGCCCCACTGCAAATCCTCGAAAGGACCGGCATGAAAGAACTCTCCAACCGCACGGCAACATTTACCGATTCGGTCATCCGCCGCATGACACGCATCTCCAATAAGTACGATGCCGTCAATCTCTCGCAGGGCTTCCCCGACTTCGATCCTCCGGCGCAGCTGCTCAACAGCCTGAGCACCATCGCCGCCGACCCCAAGCCGCTCTACCACCAGTACTCCATTACCTGGGGCTCCCAGGCCATGCGCGAGGCGCTCGCCGCCAAACAGGAGCACTTTATGGGCATGCCGATCGACCCCAACCAGAATATCGTGGTCACCTGCGGCTCCACCGAGGCCATGATGGCCGCCATGATGACGGTCACGAACCCCGGCGATAAGGTCGTCATCTTCTCGCCGTTCTACGAGAACTACGGCGCCGACACGATCCTTTCGGGTGCCGAGCCCATCTACGTGCCGCTCAACCCGCCCACATTCGACTTTGACCGCGAGACACTCGAGGCGGCCTTCCGCGACAACGACCCCAAGGCCATCGTCCTGTGCAACCCTTCCAACCCCTGCGGCAAGGTCTTTACGCGCGAGGAGCTCACCTTTATCGCCGACCTCTGCAAAAAGTACGACGCCTACTGCATTACCGACGAGGTATACGAGCACATCGTCTACGCGCCCCACGAGCACGTCTATATGGCCACGCTGCCCGGCATGTTCGAGCGAACCATCAGCTGCAGTTCGCTGTCTAAGACGTACTCCATCACCGGCTGGCGTCTTGGCTACACCATTGCCCCGGCCCAGATCACCGAGCGCATCAAGAAGGTCCACGACTTCCTCACCGTGGGTGCCGCCGCTCCCCTGCAGGAAGCCGTCGTCACCGCCCTCAATTTCGACGGCAGCTATTACGATGAGGTCCTTGACCTCTATACCGCCAAACGCGACCTGTTCTGCCAAGGGCTCGATAGTATCGGACTTAAGCACAACGTACCGCAGGGCGCCTACTACGTGATGATGGATATCTCTGAGTTTGGCTACGACAGCGACCTCGAGTTCTGCGAGGACCTGGCCTCAAAGGTGGGCGTGGGCGCAGTGCCCGGCTCGAGCTTCTTCCGCGAGCCCGTCAACCATCTGATTCGTTTCCACTTTGCCAAGCGAGACGAGACGCTTAACGCGGCACTGGAGAACCTCAAGTCTCTACGTGATAAAATCAAGCCGCGCGGGTAAGGACGGCCCGGCAGCTAAAGTAGCCAAAGAAGCCTCGCACCGCCCGCCGCGTTGCGAGGCTTCTTTTTATAACGCTTTCTTAAATAGTTTAGAGCCCTATACTCTAGTCACGGAGCAACTCGTCCCAGAGAGAGGAATACTATGGCAGATCAGCAGCTTATCGGAGCGCTCGAGGCCGGCGGCACCAAGATGGTCTGCGCCACGGGCTATGCAGACGGTACGGTCCTGGAGCGTGAGCAGATCGCGACCACGACCCCGCAGGAGACCGTTGAGGCCGTCAATGCATGGTTTGCCGACAAGGGCATCACCGCGCTGGGCATCGGCGCCTTTGGCCCCACCGCAGTCAACCCCGCGTCGCCCCAATACGGCAAGATCCTGGAGACGCCCAAAACGGCATGGCGCTACTTTGATCTGCTGGGCACCATCCAAAACGAGCTCAATATTCCCTGTGGCTACGACACCGACGTCAACGTTGCCTGCTTGGGCGAGGTCACCTTTGGTTGCGCCAAGGGCCTCACTGACGTTGTGTATCTGACCATCGGCACCGGCGTGGGCGCCGGCGTGCTCTCGGGCGGCCAGCTCGTGCACGGCATGATGCATCCCGAGGCCGGCCACATCCTGGTCACGCGCGACCCGCGCGACACCATCGGCGAGCATAGCGCCTGCCCCTTCCATGACAACTGCCTCGAGGGCCTCATCGCCGGCCCTGGCGTTAAAAAGCGCTGGGATGGCAAGAGCGCCGGAGACATGGCCGATGACCCGGAGGCCATGGACCTGCTCGCAGGCTATCTGGCACAGGCGCTCATGACCTACACGCTGTGCTACGCACCGCAAAAGATCATCATCGGCGGCGGCGTGGCCGACCACACCCCCATCGTGCCGCTCGCACGCAAAAAGTGCGCCGAGATGCTCAACGGCTATATCGTCACGCCCGAGGTCAACGACATCGATTCCTATATTGTCAACAACAGCCTCGAGGGCAAGCAGGGCATCATGGGCTGCCTGGCCCTGGGCGCACAGGCGCTTCAGTAGCAGACGCACCCACAGGGCGTGGCGCGCTCGGCAAATCCAACCTACGGAACGACGCCACCACGCCTCATATAACCCCTCAAATAAAAAAGGCCGCCTAGGACCAAACAATACGTCCTAGGCGGCTTTTTTGGCGCACATCAGCCACCGTAAGAGATATCGAAGCACAACGCCCGTTGCCGCTCCACAGCAGTCGATCATCACATCGGTGATCATGCCGGCGCGTCCCGGCACAAAGAGCTGAATCGTCTCGTCGATCGAGGGAATCAGCAGCAGGAACACCGCCGTGGGCAGCAGCACGTCAAAGGTGCGCCGGCCCTCAAAATCAAAGGCGTGCGTTGCCAGGATGCCGAGCACCATATACTCGGTAAAATGCGCGCACTTGCGAACAACAAAGTTGGTCACCCATTCATATGGAAGTCCCACGCCGTGCAGGAAACCGCGGATAGCTTCCATGACCGTTAGGCTCAGCGAGCCCGACCCCGAGCCGGGAACCAGCGAATTGCCCCAGATCAAGAGCGCCATCAGGCAGGTAACAACCGCCCATTTTCGATTGATCTTAACCATGCAGAAGTTATGCCTCCGCGCGGAGCGGCGCGAAGCTGGCGGTACCGCCCTCGATAACGCTCAGATAGGCACGGCCCGTACGCTTGGCGGTAGAGGACTGCAGGCGCTCGATCTCTTCCTCGAGGATCTGATTGACGCGCTCGTGACGACGGTTTTCCATAATGCCGGCGGCAATAGCCTCGGCCCGCTCGATGCTCTCGCGCGAGATACGGGCGGTATCCTCGGGGAACACAGCGCTGTGACGGCCGACATAGGCGGGGGCAGCAGGCTGAGGGGCAGCGACGGGAGCGGGCGCTGCAACAGGAGCGGGCTCGTCAATCTCATCCAGAATCGCGGTGGCGGCGGCCCACATGTCCTCGTGGCCCGAGTAATCGGCCATGGGAACATCAACCTCGAGCGAGGCGTCCGGAAGGTCGCCGGTGTCGATGCGATCTTGGGCATCAATCGATGCGGTGATGGCTGCAGGCTCATCGAGGTCATCGAGATCGATGTCCGCGGCACCGGAGATGATAGGCATGCTGGCGAGGTTTGCATTGTACGGCACAGCCTCAGCCGCCTGCTGCTGGGCAGGAGCGCCCCACAATGAGCTTTCGGCGGCACGGCGGGCGGCAACGGCCTCCTCGTCCGCAGTCATGGCTTCATCAACGTACGAATTGTCGGCAGAAGCGTTCGCGTCCGCCGAGGTAGCGTTGTAGGCGTTATTGGCTGCCGCGTTGGCAACGAGTGCCACGAAAGCCGCCGTGCTGCCCGCAGGGGCGGCCTGGGAACCAGACACGGCGCGTGCCGCGGCGGCGATGTCGTCGCGATTGAAGGAGCCGGTCTGCCCGCCGTTGGTGAGCTCGTCGATGGCGACTTGATAGACGTCGCGCGAGTGTGCAGGGTCGCAGCTCACCGGCGAATCGTCGTCGAGCATGCTGTCGATCATAGACCAAGCCTCGTCTTCGTCCATAGCATCTGCGGCTCGAGCGATGGTAGGGACACCATCATCGGCATGACGGCGCTGGAACGCACCAGTCAGGCCGGAAAGGAATGCCGAGGTAGACTGCTCCGCCTGAGCCTGAGAAGCAGAAGCCGCAGCGTAAGGAGTCGCATCCTGCTGCTGAGCTGGAATCGAGGCGGTCTTGAACTCGCTTTGATGCTGATTGAGATTGGCGGCACCGCCCATGGCATCGGGCTGGAACAGACGCTCTTCACGTTGCGCACGATACTCGGAGATACCCAGCGAGGCGGCATAGATACCCACGCCCGCCACCGCGCCCACGGCGAAGGGAACCGCACCCGCCACGACCGTCTCGTTCACAGACGAAAACGGCAGCGTCGCGGCATACATAACCACGGGAGCGGCAAGGCCGATCCCGCACGAAAGTCCGGCAAGGACTGCTCGTTGTGTTGCATCAGAAGAAGCCATGAGCTCTCCCCATCTTCCAGCACCCAAATCGCATCATTCAGTTGGCTGCGCGAGAGAAGATGAAGCGGGGCTATGCCCCAAAGCAACGGTATATGGTTCGTTTCATCTGCGTTTTCCGTCGCGAAGCTTAAAAGCTATTATGCGAAACCGCCCCGTCGATTGCAAGCGACGATGTCGGATTGAAACGGGAAACCTGCTGCTCGTCGGTCTTATGGTTAAAAATAAGCGCGGAGCGGCGATATGGAAAAGGGCCGAGGCTCAAAGCCCCGACCCTTTATCGCATTGATGGCTATCGCTGCGTGTGGATGACAACCTAGAACGTCTGCTCGTAGTCGCTGTGCTTTTTGGCCGAACGCACCAGGAACTCCTGGTTGGTGTTGGTGCCCTTAAGACCCTTGATAAACGATGCGGCTGCGCGCTCGGTGTTGTTCATGCCGGCAAGAATGCGACGCAGACCAAAGACAAACGGACGCATCTGCTCGTCGACCAACAGGTCCTCGTTACGCGTACCGGAGGCAACGGGGTCGATAGCCGGGAAGATGCGGCGGTCGGCCAGTTCGCGGTCGAGCTTAAGCTCCATGTTGCCGGTGCCCTTGAACTCCTCAAAGATGACCTCGTCCATCTTGGAACCAGTGTCGATGAGGGCAGAGGCCAGGATGGTAAGCGAACCACCGTTCTCGATATTACGGGCTGCGCCCAGGAAGCGCTTGGGCGGATACAGGGCCGCCGAATCGACGCCGCCCGAAAGGATGCGGCCTGAGGCGGGCGCCGCCAAGTTGTAGGCGCGGGCAAGACGCGTGATGGAGTCGAGCACCACCACGACATCGCCACCCAGCTCCACGATGCGCTTGGCGCGCTCGATAACGAGCTCTGCCACGCGAGTGTGGTTGTCGGCGGGCATATCGAAGGTCGACGCCACAACCTCGCCCTTGATGGAACGCTGCATATCGGTGACCTCTTCGGGGCGCTCGTCGACGAGCAGGCAGATGAGGTGCACCTCGGGGTTGTTAATCGAGATAGACTGGCAGATCTTCTTGAGGATCGTGGTCTTGCCGGCCTTAGGCGGGGACACGATCAGGCCACGCTGACCCTTGCCGATCGGCGACACGATGTCGATGGCGCGACCGGTAATGGAGTCCTTGCCGTGCTCCATGCGCAGCGGCTCGTTGGGATAGACCGGGGTGAGGTCACCAAACTTGGGGCGATTGCGAATCTGCTCGGGGTCCAGACCGTTGACGGTCGTGATCTTGGCGAGGCCGGCGCGCTTGTCGCCGCCGCGCGAAGGACGCAGCGAGCCCTCGATGACGTCGCCCGTGCGCAGGCGCGCGGAGCGGATGAGGTAGGCGGGCACGAAGGCGTCGTCGTTGGACTTCATGTAGCCGTGAGCATGGATGATGCCGGAGCTATCCGGGCGAATCTGCAGGATGCCCTTGATGTCGCGGAAGCCCTCGGCCTTCGCGGCGGTGGTGTAGATCTCTTCGACGAGTTCGGCCTTCTTCTTGCCGGTCGTCTCAATCTCGAACTCCTTGGCCTTCTCGCGCAGCTCGGCGACCTTCATGGCCGCGAGTTCCTCGCGCGAAAGCGTGGGCTCGGTGGGGGCGGCGTTGCGCTCCTTGTTGCGCTGTTTGCGATCGCGCTGGCGGTTGCGACGGTCGTTGTTGCGCTCGTCCTTGCGGTCGTTGCGCTCGTCGTTACGCTTGTGCTGGCGACGGTTGGAGCGAGCGCCGTCTTCGGCCTCGGCGGGCGCGGCACCATCAGTTGCGGCGGCGTCGGCATTGGCCGCAGCGGCATCATTGGCCTCGGCGCCGGAATCGACCTGCGCTTCGACATCAGCCTGCCGCTCGGACGCCTTGGACTTAGCGGATTTCTTACGACCGCGCTTGGGCTTCTCGGGCGCAGGCTGTTCGACGTCCTGGGACTCAGCGGCATCAATCGATGCATCGGCGGTCGTCTCGGCGGAATCCTCGGACGCACCCTTCTTGGCAGCCTTGGCCTTGGACGTGCGCTTAGCAGCAGTACGACGGCTGCGACCGGGACGGACGTCGGCGGGCTCGGCATCGGCGGGAGTGGCCGCGGAAGTCGTAGCATCCTGAACGGGCGCGTCGGCAGCGGTTGCAGACTCGGCGGTCGCCGCAGCATCCCGAGCGGCGGCGGCTGCGGCTGCGGCCTTCTCGGCCTCGACGAAGGCCTTGGGCTTGCGACCGCGACGGTGCGGGCGCAAAGCCGGATCGACAACGGGAACTTCGCTGGCCTCGGCAGGCGCAGCGGGCTCAGCAGGCGATGCGTCCTCCCCCGCTGCGGAACGGACCGAAGCCTCAGTGAGCTCGGGGGTTACCTGTTCAGCAACCTGCTCGGCCTTAGCAGCCGTGCGACGGCGCGTGCGCGGTGCCGGCTTCTCGGTCGGCTGGTCGGCGGCAGACGTCTCGGGTAAAGACGGAGCTGCGAGCTCAGTCAGAGCCGCGGCCTCACGCTCGGCAGCACGACGGCGGGCGCGCACCACCTGAGCCTCGCTAATCTGCGCCAACGCACGTGCCTGCGCGACCTCATCGGAAATCGGCGCCGAGGAGTCAGCTGCAACGGTGCGCTTGGCGCGCGTCGTGCGCGTAGTACGGCGCTTGGGCTTGGTGACCTCCTCGCCGTCAGCAGCAGGCTTGGTCGTGCGGCGCGTACGCTTGGGCTTTGCCGGAGCAGCCTCCTCACCAGTTGCAGGCACGGCCTTCTCAGCCGCTGCAGGCGTAGGCGTCGAAGCAGCCTTAGGCGTCTCAGGAGCCGAGGCTTGCGCGGGCGCCGCGACCTGGTCCGACGCAACCGGTGCAGCGGGAGCGGCTTGCGTCGTCGTTATTTCGTTTTCTTGCTGTTGATCAGACACAGTGTTTGCTCAACTTTCTTTTCAAGCCCTGTGATCACATGCTCCCTGCATAAACCTTCAGGGCGGCTAAACAGTCTAGTTCCGTTCAAAACGACGGACATCATTGATCTGTATCGAGATGATTGCGTCAATTACGCAGCGTTAGTGTAACACAACCGCCACCACCTGCAACTTAGTCATTGAGGACGTTCTTAAACGACTATTCAAAAGGGACACTCTTTGGTTTAACACCCACAAATCTGACTGCCTCCGCCAAAACTATGGCGGTTTACTACGATGAATCGCTCAACCGCGACCACTCCGAAACTTGTTGAACAAAAACCGCAGGTAGATGCCTTGCACTTTTTTGCGAAAAGCCGGCGTGGTTGGAATTTCTCATTTCATCGTAGTAAACCGGCATAGTTTCGTATTTCCAGCAGTTCCAAATTCGTCAATACGTCGGCGTTTGCAAAAAGCCCGACCTCCGTGGGAGATCGGGCTTTCAAGGCTTAGTTAAACCAAGTCTGTACGGTCAAATGACCCGTAGCTTACATCTGCTCGGGCGCGGAAACGCCAACGAGGGTGAGCACCAGGGCGAGCGTCACACGGACGGCATCGCAAGCGGCCAGACGGGCACGCGAAAGCTCGGGGTCGACGGGACGGCCCTCGCTCGGCAGCACCTGACAGGCAGCGTAGAAGCTGTGGAAGTCGCCGGCGAGTTCCTCAGCAAAGTGCGTCAGACGGAACGGGGCGCGGTCGCGAGCGCAGCTGGCGATGAGGTCGGTGAGCTCGTTGAGCTTGCGCGAAAGGGCGAGCTCGGTCGGGTCGGTCAGCAGCGAGTAATCGACGTTCTCACCGATGGCCTTGGCGGCGACGGCCTTCATGCCCATCTCGTCAGCCTGCTCGGGCGTAACGTCAGCGGCACGGCGCAGGATGGAGCACACGCGGGCGTGAGCGTACTGCACGTAGTACACCGGGTTGGAGTTGTCGCGCTTCTTGACGGCCTCAATATCGAAGTCGACCATCTGGTTGGAGCTCTTGGAGATGAGGGTGTAACGGGCAGCGTCGGAGCCGACCTCGTCGACGAGCTCCTGCAGGGTCACCATGGTGCCCTTACGCTTGGACATACGGACGGGCTTGCCGTTGCGCAGCAGGTTGACGAGCTGGCCCAGCAGAACCTCAAACTTGCCGGGGTAACCCAAGGCATCGCAGACGCAGCGGACGCGCTCGATGTAGCCGTGGTGGTCGGCGCCCCAGATGTCGATGACGTGGTCGACGCGCTGGAACTTATCCCAGTGATAGGCAACGTCGGAGGCGAAGTAGGTGTACTCGCCGTCGGACTTGATCAGAACGCGGTCCTTGTCATCGCCCAGGTCGGTGGAGCGGAACCACAGGGCGCCGTCCTTGGTGTAGAGATAGCCCATCTTGTCGAGCTTCTCAAAAGCGCGGTCGACGGCGGAGGTGCCGGCGGTCTCGCCCTCGGTGTCCTTCACATACAGCGAGCGCTCGGAGAACCAACGATCGAAGTCGCAATTGACGGCGTGGCAGAGGTCGCGCATGTTGTCGACCATCTTTACATAGCCGCGCTCGCGGAAGCTCTCCATGCGCTTCTGCGGATCGGCGTTGACCCACTTATCGCCGTCGGTGCGCCAGAACTCGGCGGCCTCGTCGATGATGTAGTCGCCGCCGTAGGAGTCCTTGCCCAGAGTCTCGGCAAAGTTGTCCTGGTACGGATGGGTCTCGGGGTGCTCGTCGTTCTCGTCGGCAACAAAGGCGTCGCGGTCTGCGATCAGCAGCTTGTGAGCCTCGTCGATATCCACACCCTGCTTGGCGATGATGTCGGCAAGCTGCATATAGCGCGTGCTGATGGAGTTGCCGAAGGTGTTCATCTGAGAGCCGTGGTCGTTGATGTAGAACTCACGCTGGATGTCGTAACCGGCGTGGTCCATAACGCGGCAGAGCGAGTCGCCCAGCGCGGCCCAGCGGCCGTGGCCGATGTGCATGGGGCCAACTGGGTTGGCGGAAACGAACTCAACCTGGGTCTTCAGGCCACCACCGACGTTGGACTTAGCGAAGTCCATACCCTTCTCGCGAGCCTCGCCAAAGATGGCATTCTTGACGGCAACGGAGAGGTAGAAGTTGATGAAGCCGGGGCCTGCGATCTCGACCTTCTCGATCGCGGGGTCCTCGGGCATATGGGCAACGATGGCCTCGGCGATCTTGCGCGGGGCGCAGTGGGCCAGCTTGGCGGACTTCAGGGCCATGGTAGAGGTCCACTCGCCATGAGAAGTGTCAGCCGGTCGCTCGATAGCGCAATCGTCAAGTTCAAATGCGGAAAGGTCGCCGGCCTCCTGGGCCGCAGCAAGCGCAGCGCGTACCAGCTCTTCAATCTTCTCGGGCATAGATCCTCCTTGTGTTAAAGCCCCCGAGCTCTTGGTCACTCGTAGGGCAAAAGCCAGAGTTTGTAGCACTCTATCACAAGCGACGGGCACTGTCGCAGGGTAAAGCCAATAGATATTGCATATGCACAAAAATGACTACAGCTTGTATGGAGTCACTCAAAGATGCCGGTCTGCCTGCAGATTATGCAGGCGTTGAAAATGCGTAAAGGTGTGAATGAGCTGCGTCTGTTATCGAATACTCTTACCTATCAGAGTTGTGTGCTTTTCCTGCATAAAGTAACGGTTTGCGCACGTCAGCGTGTTATTCTAGACATACGTAAATTCGTATAAGTTGGAGGTAGCATGTTCTCAATCGGTCAACACGTCATTCATCCGGGCCAGGGAGTCTGCACCGTCGTCGGTTTTAGGGACGACACACCGCAGCCCATGCTGCTGCTCGAGACCAAGCAGGGACATGCGCAGACGATCCTCATGTACCCCGTGGCGCAGGCCGACCGTTTGCACGCCGCCATCTCGCAGCAAGATGCCGAGCACTTGCTGAGCCACTATGACGAGCTGGAGTGCGACACCTTTACCGAGCGCAACAGCTCACTTGAGGAGACACACTTTAAGCAGCAGCTCAAGCTGGGCGCGCCCGAGACGGTCCGCGTGGCAAAAACCATGATGCACCGCATTCGCCTGGCCGAGGAAGCTGATAAAAAACCCAGCTCCTACTACATGCGCGTACTCAAGGAGGCCAAGCGCCGCTCCATCGAGGAGTTCGCCGTGGCCCTTGGCGTCACCGAGGAGGCCGCCGAAGCCCGCCTAGCCCAAGCCGCCCTCAACTAACCCATCCGCGCCAAAAACCACCACAAAGGGAACAGGCACCTTTGTGGTGGTTTTCTTGTTCTAGTAGTATTCATTCTTATCGATACCCACGAGCACAAGGAGTCTCTTATGGCAGAGCCGCTTACCGCCGGAATCACCCGCGACCGCGCGTTCGAACTGCTCAATGAGCACAACAAGGACCCGTTCCACATCACCCATGGCGAGACGGTCGAGGGCACTATGCGCTACTTTGCGCGCGAGTTCGACCCCGAGAACGAGGAGTTTTGGGGCACCGTCGGTCTGCTGCACGACCTGGATTGGGAGGAGCATGAGGACGACCCCATGAACCACACCATCTATGCTGCCGAGATTCTTGAGGGCGAAGGTGCGTCTCCCGAGCTCATTCGCGCCATCCAAACGCACACGTCCGACTTCAACACCTCGCTGCCCAAACCAGAGCTGCAGATGGAAAAGATCCTGTTTGCCTGCGATGAGCTCACCGGCCTGATCGGCGCTGCAGTCATCATGCGTCCGAGCAAAAGCGTCATGGACTTTACGACCAAGTCGCTCAAGAAGAAGTTCAAGGACAAGCGCTTTGCCGCTGGCTGTTCGCGCGACGTGATTACGCAGGGCGCCGAGATGCTGGGTTGGGAGCTACCCGAACTCTTTGACCGCACCATCGCGGCCATGCAGTCCTTCGCCCCCGACCGCGATACCTTCCAGGCCTAACCGCCCATGCCACCTAAAACCACCACAAAGGAGAAAGGCACCTTTGTGGTGGTTTTTCTTGCGCGGGCGTTAGGGGCGGACCTGGCCGGTGCCGCGGAGCTTGTATTTGTAGGTGGTGAGGGCCTCGGCGGCAAAGGGGCCACGGGCGTGGAGCTTTTGGGTCGAGATGCCGATCTCGGCGCCCAGGCCAAACTCGCCGCCGTCGGTAAAGCGCGTGCTGGCGTTGGCGTACACGGCCGAGGCATCGACCGCATCCAGGAAGCGCTCGCAAGCATCCGTGTCCTCGGCAACGATGGCCTCGGAGTGCATCGTGCCGTAGCGGTTGATGTGTGCGATGGCCTCGTCCTCTTTTGCCACGACCTTCACGCTCATCTCGAGCGCCAGGTACTCGCGACCCCAGTCCTCCTCAGTCGCGGCGACGTAGTCATCGCCCTCCACAAAGCCGGCGTCGGCGCACGCGGCGCACGTGGCCTCGTCGCCGTGAATGAGCACGCCGTGGTCGTGCAGCACGGCAACGACCGCCGGCAAAAACGAATCTGCCACGGCACGGTCGACCAGCAGCGACTCGGCGGCATTGCACACGCCTACGCGCTGGGTCTTGGCATTAACGATAATGTTGAGCGCCTTATCAAAGTCGGCGGATTCATGCACGTAGATGTGGCAGTTGCCAGTGCCCGTCTCGATCACCGGCACAAGCGACTCGCGCACGCAGCGCTGGATCAGGCCTGCACCGCCGCGCGGAATGAGCACGTCGACGACACCGCGGAGCTTCATGAGCTCGCCAGTTGCCTCGCGGTCGGTGGACTCGATCATCGACACGGCCTCACGCGGGAAGCCCTTGGCCTCAAGCGCATCGGCCAGCAGCTCGGCGATCATGGCACACGAGTGATAGGCCAGCGAGCCGCCGCGCAGAATGCAGGCGTTGCCGGTACGGATGCAGATGCCCGCGGCGTCGGCCGTCACGTTGGGGCGCGCCTCGTAGACCATAGCGACCAGGCCCAGCGGCACACTCACACGGGTCAGGTCCACGCCGCTTGCAAGCACGCGGTGGTCGAGCACGCGGCCCACGGGATCAGGCAGCTCGGCGAGCTTTTCCAGGCCGGCGGCCATGCCCTCGACGCGCTCGGGCGTCAGCAGCAGGCGATCGAGCAGTCCGGCCGAGGTGCCCGCATCGCGCGCGGCGGACATATCGAGCTCGTTGGCGGCGACGATGGAGTCGACACCGTTGCGCAGTGCTGCGGCCATGGCGCGCACGGCCTCCTGGCGCTGCTCATCGCTCGCCGTGGCAAGCGAGGCCGACGCTGCCTTGGCGGCAACGGCAAGATCGTGGACATACGTGGCTATATCGACCGACATGGGCGGCCCTTTCTCCTAGAAGTTTGCAACCATGGTAGCCGATTTGCGCATGGCCTCGCCCGCGGCGGTAGAATTGGTCAACCCGAAACACCGCAACGAACGGAAGACTCACATGGCCCTCATCACTTCGTACCACGTCCCCGGCCTTTACGTCGAGGACCACAGCATCGACGTCCCCCTTGACTGGCGCGGCCTGGAGCCGATGCTCCTGGCCGTCGGCAGTACCATGCGCCGCGGCGCTATGCCGGCACCAATCGCCGGCGCGCCCGAGAGCATCAAGCTCTTCTACCGCGTGGTTTGCGCGCCCGACCGCATCAACGACGATCTGCCGCTGCTCCTGTTTTTGCAGGGCGGCCCCGGCGGCGAGAGCCCGCGTCCGCTGTCGCCCACAAGCGACGGCTGGATCGAGGAGGCCGTCAAGCACTTCCGCGTGGTCCTTCCCGACCAGCGCGGCACCGGACGCAGTTGCTGCGTGGACGGGCGCACGATTGCCGCACTGGGCGAGCGCGCGACGGCGGCCGGCTCCGATGCCGCACGCTCGCAGGCTGACTTCCTCAAGCGCCACCTCGCCAGCTCCATCGTGCGCGATTTTGAGTACCTGCGCCTGGTGGGCTTTGGCGGCAAGCCCTGGGTCACACTCGGGCAGAGCTACGGCGGCTTTTTGACGTTGAGCTATCTGTCGCTCTTCCCCGAAGGCGTGGCGGCGAGCTTTACCTGCGGCGGCATTCCACATGTGCCAGCGAGCGCAAGCGAGGTCTACGCGCACACCTTCCCGCGCATGGCGGCCAAGACTCAGCAGTATTACGACCGCTACCCCGCCGACGTCGAGCGCGTGGCGGCACTGGCCGATGCGCTCGAGGCCCAGAAGCCCGTGCTGCCCGACGGCTCACCGATGACGGTCGAGCGCCTACAGCTCATGGGCAGCGACTTTGGTATGAAGCCGAGCTTTGAGCGCATGCATTGGATTGTCGATCACGCTTTTGCCGACGGCGACGGCACGCTGGCCTGCGGCGCCTCGGTATCTGACAGCTTTTTGATGCGCGCCTTCGAGCGCACCAACACGCGTACAAACCCGCTGTACTGGACACTGCAGGAGTTTATCTACGCCGACGGCGACACCATGCCCATTCGCTGGGCCGCAGCAGAGGAGAAGGCCCATCGTGCCGAGTTCGACACACTCGCGCGCCCGCTCATGTTTACCGGCGAGGCAATGTTCCCGTGGATGTTCGAGCAGATGCCCGAGCTCAAGCCCTTCAAACCCGCCATGGACCTGCTGATGGAAGACACCAGCTGGGACAAGATCTACGACCCGCAGCGACTGGCGTGCAACGAGGTGCCGCTCCAGGCCGCGGTGTATTTCGACGACATGTACGTCGATTCGGGCTTGCAGCTCGATACGCTCAGCCGCGTGGGCGACTCGCATGCCTGGGTGACCAACGAGTTCGAGCACGACGGTCTGCACGGCAGCGTGGTGTTCAAGCACCTCTTCGACGAAGCCCTCAACCGCGGAGACCTGCGCCGGATCTTCTAGCAAAGGAGTGTCCCCACCTGCCGGCACAAAAGGAACGTCCCCAAGTGCCGGCACGAGAAAGACAGCGCTGCGGGAAACGATCCGCAGTGCTGTCTTTCTTTATGCAAATACGATCAAGTTATCCCTGTGTATCGCCGGCTTCTCGGCCAGGTTAGCGAGCAGGCGGTTGCTGGCGATCTGGTCCTGGCGGCGACCGGCAGCAAGTTCCAGCACGTCCGAATCGGCCTCGGCGATACCGCGGGCGACGACCATACCGCTCGGATCGCACACATCGAGCACATCGCCCTCGGCAAACTGGCCATCGACCTCGCGAATACCCACCGCAAGCAAGGAAGAGCCACGGCTAACCAGCGCCTTCGCAGCACCATCATCAACCGTCACCGACCCATGTGCCTTGTCGCCCAGCGCGATCCACAGCTTGCGGGGCGCGATGTCCAGACGCTCCGCCGGCGGATCGAACAGCGTGCCCACGCTCTCGCCGCGGGCGAGGCGCACGAGCGCATCGGGCTCCTCGCCCGAGCAAATCACGCTCTGAATGCCCGCCGTCATCAGGATGCGACTCGCGCGGATCTTGGTAATCATGCCGCCCGTGCCCACCGATGTGGAAGAATCGCCCGCCGAGGCAATAATCTTGGCATCGATCTTATGCACGACAGGAACAAACTCGGCCGTGGGGTCCTCATGCGGATTGGCAGTATAGAGACCATCGATGTCCGAGAGCGTCACGCACAGATCGGCAGATACCAGGCAGCTCACGAGCGCCGCCAGTGTGTCGTTGTCGCCAAACTTGATCTCGTCGACGGTAACGGTGTCGTTCTCGTTGACGACCGGCACCACGCCCAGCTCCACCAGACGCAGCAGGGCGTCGCGCGCGTGCAGGTAGGACGTGCGACGCGCCGTGTCGTGACGCGTGAGCAGCACGAGCGAGGTGAGCAGGTCGCGCGCATGGAACTCCTCGTCGTAGGCCGACGAGATGATGCACTGACCAGCCGAGGCGCAGGCCTGCAGGCTCGGAAGGTCGCCGACCGGCTTGCGGTCGAAGCCCAACACGGGATAGCCACAGGCAATAGCGCCCGAGCTCACCACGACCAGACGCCAGCCGAGCTTGCGCAGCGCTGCGGCTTGATCGGCAAGTCCGCCGATAAAGGCGCGGTTGACCTTGCCATCGGCGCCCACCACCGTGGACGAACCGATCTTTACCACCATCGTTTTATAAGAAGTCGTCATACGTCAAACCAATCAACTGTTCAGCGAACGGCCGAGCTGGCGGCCAAGGGAGCGTGACTCGCCCCTACCGCCCAAGGAATCATTTTGCCCAGGGGAAAGCCGAGGCCGCGGCCATATTCTTGCGCACGAGCTCGTCGCGCACCTGGGCCAGGCCCTGTTCCATACCCACCACGTAGGTCTGCGGATACAGGAAGCGCTTGAAAGCCGCATCCAGATGATCGAGCGCCCAAACACAGCGCTCGCGCGCGTCCTGGATGCTCTCACGCGGAGCCACCGCACTGCCGTCGCGCACGATCGGCACCAACAGCTCACGATACTCAAGTTCGGACACGTCGGTCACCAGGGCGGCATCATTCACGGCCACGAGGGTATTGCCGCGCGCGGCGCCCTCCCCCGCCAGATGGTCCTCGTCGTAGATCATGTCGCAGACCGGGCCGCCAAAGCCGTCGTAATAACGGCGCACGCGCTGTACGCCCGGGATCGTGCGCTTGTAGGGCTGCTCGGAGAGCTTGACCACCGGCGTCCATGGATCTGCCTCGCTCGCACGGCGGGCGGAAAGCTTGTACACGCCACCCAGCGCCGGCTGGTCATAGCAGGTCGCGAGCTTGGTACCCACGCCAAAGCTATCGATGGGCGCGCCCTGGTCCAGCAGCGACTGAATCGTGTACTCGTCAAGATCGTTGGAAACCGAGATCCCCACATAGGGCAGGCCCTCGGCATCAAAACGGCCGCGAACATACTTGGAGAGCTTGGCGAGGTCGCCGGAGTCGATGCGAATAGCCGACAGACGCTCGCCCACCGCCTCCATCTCCTTGGCAACCGTAATGGCATGCTCGCAGCCCTCGCGCACGTCATAGGTGTCGATGAGCAGCGTACAGTTCTTGGGGCTCGACTTGGCAAAGGCGCGGAAGGCCTCGAGCTCGGAATCGAAGCTCATCACCCAGCTGTGCGCATGCGTGCCAAAGACGGGAATACCATAGCGGCGGCCGGCGAGCACATTGGACGTAGAGGAGCAGCCGGCAACGTAGCTCGCGCGCGCAACGGCCAGGCCGCCATCGGGACCCTGGGCGCGGCGCAGGCCAAACTCCGCCACGGGGCGACCGTCGGCGGCGAGCACCACGCGCGCCGTCTTGGTGGCGACAAGCGTCTGGAACCCGACGATGTTGAGCAGCGCCGTCTCAAGCAGCTGGCACTCGAGCGCAGGACCGGTGACGCGCACCATGGGCTCGCGCGGAAAGACGAGCTCGCCCTCGGGGACGGCGTCGATATTTACATGCGCACGAAAATCGCGCAGGTAGTCGAGGAATGCGGACTTGAACATCGCGCCGCCGGCAGGGGCCTCAAGCGAGGCGAGGTAGTCGATATCCTCGGGCGTAAAGCGCAGGTTCTCGACGAGCTCGGGCAGCTCGGCGGTGCCGCACATGACGGCATAGGCGCTGCCAAAGGGATGGTCGCGGTAAAACGCGGTAAAACAACCCTGCTCATTGGCCTTGCCGCTCTCCCACAGGCCCTGGGCCATAGTGAGCTCGTAAAGATCGGTGAGCATTGCAATGTCGGTGGGATGCGAGATGTCGGTCAAAGCCATGGGGCGACCTTTCGGATGTGTGGTGCAGAATTTGAGGGTTGGACGAGAGCAGAGCATGCGGACATGACGCCCGATGCGAGTCGGTTAGAGCAGGCCCATGCTGGTCAGGATCGTGTAGCCCATAAAGATGACAAACGCGATGAGGGCAAGGACAATGATGATTTTTTGAGCCGGCGCCATGCCAGGGATCTCGTTCTCGCCCATAGGCTCCTTGGAGGTAACCATGCGCTGGGCAAAGGTCATCTCGTCACGGCTCGGCTTGGGCTCGACGGACTTGGGACGGGCGGCCTTTTTAGGCTGAGGTTTGGGCGCGGCAGGTGCAGGCTTCACAGCAGCGGGCTTGGGTGCGGGCGCGGGCGCCGATGCGGATGCGGCGTTCGCGGCGGCCTCCTCGGCCTTCGCACGCTCGGCACGCAGGGCAGCCAGCTCCTCACGCTCGCGACGGGCCTCTTCCCGAGCCTCGCGGCGGGCCTTCTCAGCGCGGAGCTCTTCCAACTCGGCGCGCTCCTCGTCGGACAATGGTTGGGACTCAAGCTCGGCCATGGTATAGCCCTTTCTTTTAAAAAAAGCCGCCGACACAATGTCAGCGGCTTATCAAATCCATGGGTGGAGACGAAGGGAGTCGAACCCTCGGCCTCTGCCATGCGACGGCAGCGCTCTCCCAACTGAGCTACGTCCCCAGGACAAGTCGATATTTTACCTACGGCTCGCCAACTGTCAACGCCCAATAACCAGTCTTTTTGGGACGCGGCTATTTTGACAACTTTTCGAACAGGCGATCCTCTCGATGATTTTTTAATCCCCGTCCCAGAAAAATCATCAGCGTGCGCTCTACTTTGCGCTGGTGAGGACGCCGGTGGTGTCGAAGGCGGGGGTGAAGCTCTCGTCTACCGCGCCGCCCTCTTGCCAGAACATTGTCGTAAAGCCCAGGTCGTCGGCATGGTCGAGCACCTGCTCGTACTCCTCGCGCGTCACGGCGCGCGCCAACTCGCCGCCCTGCTCGCGCATGAGCGCATTGGGCGTGTACTGGTTCATGACCGAGATCGGCACGTCGCCCACCGTCTGCCACACCAGGTCTAACACGCGGCACGAGTCATCCGCATGCCCCGGCAGCACCAGGTGGCGTACGATGATGCCGCGCTTCATGAGCCCGTCGTCATCCACCAGCTCTCCCCCGCGGCGATCGATCTCGCGCGCCATCTGGGCCAGACCCGACACGGCCACACGCGGGTAATCCTTTATATGGGAGAGCGACTGCGCAAGCGCCGCATCGGCATATTTAAAGTCGGTGAGCCACACATCGACCAGGTCGCCCAGCGCCGCCACGGCACTCGCGCGCTCGTAACCACTCGTGTTGTAGACGATTGGGATAACCAGTCCGCGCGCCCGTGCCGCGGCAATCGCGGCAGGCAACAGGTGCGCATAGTGCGTCGCCGTCACCAAATTGATGTTGTTGGCACCCTGGTCCTGCAGTTCCAGCATAATCTCGACCAGGCGCTCAGGCGAAATCTCAAGGCCAAAATTGCCGGTCGAGATCTCGTGGTTCTGGCAGTAGATACATTTGAGCGAGCAGCCGCTAAAGAAGATCGTGCCCGAACCGGCCTCGCCCGAGATAGGCGGCTCCTCCCACATATGAAGCGCGGCGCGGGCCACCTTGAGCGTGTCGTTAGCACCGCAGACGCCGTGCGCGCCCTCATCGCGCGCCGCACCGCAACGGCGCGGACACAAATGGCAGGCGGGCGAAAAAAGTTCGGTCAACGACGTCGGCATAAAACCATGCTCCAAAACAACGATTCAGCAGCTCAAACGTAAAGGGATCAACCCCACAGACGGCTCGAGCCCAAGGCGCCGTAATCGTCCGACACGATTTTTGTAATGTCAAGACTGGAATCGATAAAGTGCCGCTTTATGATGTAGTTATTCCGCCCCCCGCGGAGCAACTGGGTGAACCGTCGCGTTTATTTAGGGAGCCCACACAGTCGTGCCTAGTACAGGTATCCTTCGTTGTTAAGGACGCTGGAACAGTCGATGAGGGCACCCACCTGTTTTAGGTGGGTTCATTTTCGTAACGTGGGGGGTGGTTTTCTTTTGCCGAAAATCACCATACAGTCCATATGGATCCCCGCCGGCATCCCGACAAGCCATCGACAACATTCCAATATCTGGTATGCGCGTGATAATCGCACGGTGCAAACCTCCGCACCCCCCTCGGTCGAGTATCATGGGACAGCTATGCCATTTCCGCGTAGCAACCTTTGACCTTTTCCTTCGACGCTTGGCGGTTTTTAGATTCATGGCTTCATCCCCGAGCTACATACCGTACCTATGCGTGGCAGCGGCGGCTTTTATCACGACCTTCCTCGCGGTGCCCCTGGTCAAGCGCTTGGCAATTAAGCTCGATGCCGTCGACTATCCTTCTAAGCGCCGCATCAACACCAAGCCCATCCCGCGTTTGGGCGGAACGGCGGTGTTTTTGGGCCTGGTCGTTGCCTGCATTGTGCAAATCCTAGGCACCTGGTACCTAGGCTGGCCACCCGTCCTGGTGCCGCACCCGCGCCTTCACATTAGCTATCCCATGCTGGCGCTCTCCTTTACCGTCATCTTTGCGACCGGCGCTATCGACGACGTCTTCCAGCTCACGCCCAAGCAAAAGCTGGCCGGACAGGTCCTCGCCGCGCTTATCGCCTGCATGGGCGGCCTAAAAATCGGCGTCATCGTCAACCCGTTTGCTCCCGGCGAGATCATGCTCGGATGGCTCGCCTACCCCATCACCGTAATCTATCTGGTGGCATTCACCAACATCATTAACCTCATCGACGGCCTCGACGGCTTGGCCACGGGCATCTGCGGCATCGCCTCGTTCACCATGTTTTCGATGGCCGTTCTCTCGGGCCGCATCGACGCCGCCGCGCTCTCCATTGCGCTCTTTGGCGCCTGTCTGGCCTTTTTGCGCTACAACTTCAACCCCGCAAGCATCTTCTTGGGCGACTCGGGGTCGCTGCTTCTGGGCTTTGCGCTGGGCTCCATCTCGCTGCTCAACGTGAGCCGCACCGCCGCACTCACCTCGCTTATCATCCCGCTCATCGTTGCCGGCGTGCCTATCATCGACACGTTTAGCGCCATCGTGCGCCGCAAGCGCGCCCACATTAGCATCGGGCAGGCCGACAAGGGCCACATCCACCACCGCCTGATCCAAGAAGGCTACAACCAAAAACAGGCTGTGCTGCTCATCTATGCCTGGTGCATTATGCTTTCGGCCGGCGCCGCCGCCATCAATCAGGTCGAGGTGCCCATGCGCGTGCTCATCTTTACCGTGCTTGCCATTGGCTCGGCGGCCTTTGCCAAGCACCTGCACCTGTTTGAACCCGTGCTGCGCCACCATTACAACAAGCGCACGCACGAGGACGAACTGGTCACCCCCGACGACCCCGCCTTTAAGCAGGAGGAGCAGGCAGCCGAGGAGCGCAAAGAAGAGCGCCACCACAAGCTCTAGGGCAAGCTGCCGAGGATGTGCCAAGGCACCGTTAGCCAAGCACGGCCGCGCCGCACCCATCGCACATGCCGCACCACGCGCGTCCCTCTCCCGCCCCTCGCCTACTTACGCACCACCCCTCCAATAAACGCGTTATCATCTTGACCCATGAACATACGTTAGGAGCAATCATGCCAAACGAGAACAGCTACGAAGTCGCGCTGCAAAAGAGCAACGCCATTCGCGAGGGCCTGACCAAGACGCCCGAGAAGTTCACCATGCTCACCGGCGACCGCCCCACCGGCCGTCTGCACCTGGGCCACTACTTCGGCACCCTCAAGGGCCGTGTTGAGCTGCAGAACATGGGCGCCAAGACCAACGTGCTCATCGCCGACTACCAGGTCATCACTGACCGCGACACGACCGAGCACATCCAGGACAACGTGTACAACATGGTCATGGACTACCTTGCCTGCGGTATCGATCCCGACAAGACCATGATCTACGCGCACTCCGCCGTGCCCGCCGCCAACCAGCTCATGCTGCCGTTCCTGTCGCTGGTGTCCGAGGCCGAGCTGGCGCGCAACCCCACCGTCAAGGCCGAGATGGAGGCCTCGGGCCATGAGCTTACCGGCCTTCTGCTCACCTACCCGGTGCATCAGGCCTGCGACATCCTGTTCTGCAAGGGCAACGTGGTGCCCGTCGGTCGTGACCAGCTGCCGCACATCGAGCTCACCCGCACCATCGCCCGCCGCTTTAACAACCGCTACGGCAAGGTGTTCCCCGAGGTCGACGCGCTGCTGTCCGAGACCCCGCTGCTGCCCGGCCTGGACGGCCGCAAGATGAGCAAGAGCTACGGCAACGCCATCAACATCTCGATGACCGCCGAGGAAACGGCCAAGCGCATCAAAAAGAGCCAGACCGACTCCGAGCGCATGATCACGTTCGATCCCGAGAACCGCCCCGGCGTGTCCGGTTTGCTTTCGACGGCCGCCATCTGCACCGGTCGCTCCGAGGTCGAGATTGCCGAGGAGATCGGCATGGGCGGCTCCGGCCAGCTCAAGAAGTACGTGACCGAGGCCGTCAACGAGTACTTCGCACCGATCCGCGAGCGTCGCCAGCGCTACGAGAACGATCTGGACTATGTGAAGGACGTCCTGCACGAGGGCAACCGTCGCGCCAACGAGATCGCCGATCAGACCCTGGCAGAGGTTCAGGACGCCATGGGCATGGTGTACTAGACCGATCTACTGGCTTGAGCTTTCGATTGCTTTAGGGCGGGCGCTGCGGCGTCCGCCTTTTTTGGAGCCGGACCGCTTCGGCTCCGTCCATCGCACCCCCTCGACAAACAGGAACAGGCCCGCCGGCAGTTAGCTGCCAGCGGGCCTGTTCCCGAAGTACACCGTTGAATCGCACAGAGGGGAGGGATGCGAATCAAACTCAACAGGGCAGGCTTTTTCATCGCCTATTGCCTGCTCCCTTGCTGAAACCAATATAGTTCACCGTGGTTTACTTTCTGACGGCAAAGTACGCCGCCACACCTTCTCCATAAGTTAGCTCTGGTAAACCTACAGTGTAAAACCACCACAAAGGGGACAGGCGCCTTTGTGGTGGTTTTCGCCACGGAAGAACCGCTAGAGCCCGGCAGGCCAGCGACAGGCGGCCAAGTCGACGTGCATGTCGTCCTTAAACGCCACACCTTCCCCTAGCAAAAGCTCACGTTGAGCATCGGGACCGCCAAAAGCGAAGCCCTCGCATATGTGCCCGTCGGCAAACACCACGCGGTGACAGGGAATCTCGCCGGGGCGCGGATTACTATGCAGGGCATACCCCACGTACCGCGCACTTCGTGGACGACCGGCAAGCAGCGCCACCTGGCCATACGTGGCGACCATCCCCTCGGGGATCTGCTCGACCACCTCGTACACCCGTTCAAAAAAGCCCTCAGACGCCATTGCTCGCTCCCTTCCACCCGGAAAAGCATAAACCACCACAAAGGTGCCTGTCCCCTTTGTGGTGGTTTTGACCGGAAAGCTAGTTGGCGGGGCGGAAGAAGGCTACGGCTACGGCGCCGGGGCCCACGTGGGTGCCGATGGTGGCGCCAATGGTGTGGATGGACAGCTCGCCCTCGGTGTGACCGGCCCACAGTGCCGCGCTGTCCTCGATATATTTCTTGAGCACGGCGTCCGAAAGGCCTGTATAGCCCAGCGCCAGCGGCATGGAAAAGTCGACGCCGCCCGCCTTTTCTACCTTCTGGTTGAGCAGGTTACGACCGTTCTTGGAACCGCGCGCCTTGCCCAGCTGCACGATCAGGCCGTCCTCGGCGGCCACAACGGGCTTTACGTTGAGCAACGTGCCCACAGCGCCGGCCGCAGCAGACAGGCGACCGCCGCGCACCAAGTACTCCAGCGTCTCAAGCAGACCGATAACCACCACGCGGTCACGGACTGCCTCGACGGCCGCCGCGATCTGGGCCGCACTACGGCCCTCGTCCACCAAGCGCAACGCATACTCGACCAGGACACGCTCGCCCAGGGTGACGTTATTGCTGTCCACCACGAACACGTCGCCGCCCGGCGCCTCGGCAAGTGCGGTACGGGCACTCTGATTGGTGCCCGAAAGCTTGGCGCCCACGGTAATAATCACTGCCTCGTCGCCGGCCTCACGTGCCTCGGCAATCGTCTGCGAAAACGCGTACGGGTTGACCTGGCCGGTCTTGGGCAGCTCATCGCGCTCCACGAGCATCTCGTAAAAGCGCTGATGATCGATGTCGACGCCATCCATATACACATCGGTGCCAAAGGTGACGGACAGCGGCAAAACACGCAGAGCGGGGTGCTCCGCCGGCGACATATCGCTTGCGGAATCGGTAATAATACGAATGGACATAACAAATCCTTTCTTGCGCGGAGCTCGCGCGGGGAATTTTGACAGCAATGCCCCGGCACGGTATACGCGCTCAAACGGGACTATGCAGTTGTTAATGGGAAGCAAATGCCTTGGCGGCCTTAGATCTCGCGCAGGGTGTCGAGAATCGTACGCAGCGATGCATACATCTGCTCGCGCTGCTCCACACCCATAGCCTTACCGGTGGTATCGAGCACCTCGCGAATGATGCGGTCCGCCTCGCTCATGCTCTCGCCGCCCAGAGCGGTCAGGCGAACCGGAGCACGATACTTAACGGCGGCATCGCCCGAATCATCGACTTCGACGTAGCCGCCCTCCTCCAGATGCGCGAGCGTACGCGAGACGGCGGCGCGGGTCACGCCTGCCATGCGAGCCAGGTCGGCACCAGTCAGGCCGTCCTTGCTGCGCTCAAGATAGTACAGGCACATAACGTCGGAGCCCTTGAGGCCCAGCCTTGCGCCCTCAGACGTCTTAATGCGCTGGATCTCCTTGTAGAGACCGCTGATCAGTCCGACAAAGTCCTCGAAACGTGTCTCGTCGCTCTGCTGCATGGGAGACGACCGCCTTTCGCTTGCATAATGCTAACGGGTAAACATCTTAGTCGCATAAGGCGACACCCGTACCCAAATACCCCATTTGTTAACCCATCAACATAAAAACCACCACAAAGGGGACAGGCACCTTTGTGGTGGTTTGGGGCATCAATAGGTTCTAGGCGCCGCTACAGCTCCACGCAAGGATTGTCGCGGGTCACAAGCGTCTTAATGACAACCGTCGCTCCCAGATAGCGCTCAAGCAGCTCGGCTAAGCGATCGATCGCAGCCTGGCAATCCCCCATCCGCTCGGGCTCCACGCACTCAATCGCTAGGAACGCATCGGCCGAATCATCGGACAGCGCCGTGCGAACGCCGTCGCGCCAGTTCCAGCAGCGGCACACAGCGCCCGCATCATCGATGTAGGCGAGCTCGCCGGGCAGCGTCGGATCGTCCGTCTCCTCGCCAAGCGGCAAGAACGCATCGCCACCGTCGGTCACCTTCAGGCGAAGGTCCCCCTCGATCGCATGCAGATCCTCGCCTCCCACGGGCAGCGCGTAGGTCAGCGACACCGTGTTGTAAATATCCACCGCGGGCGTAATGTGGCCCACCGGCTTGCCTTTGAGCACGCGTTTGAGCAAGTTCTCGATCGAGCAGCGCGCGCCTTTCTTGGTCTTGAACAGACGATAGGCCTCGCGCCATGCCCTGACCGGTGCGTTCTCGCTGATAGTGTCGCTGGTCAGATGACGCTCCGCATCGATATTGGCGCGGTCGAGCAACGCCGCAATCGCATCCACGTCCTCTTGAGGAATCTGAGCCGTGGGCTTCATGCCCTCCACGACCACAACACCGACCGCTGCCTGCGGAAACAGCTCCCAGAATGAATCCTCGGCAATAAAGCTCTTCATACGCTCTCCCTTCATTGTGCGCGCCCGAGTGAGGGCGCCTAAACAAAAAGCGCCCTTACAACGGCCACCTTCAAAGTCCTACGGTGCCGTCACAAGAACGCTTGCGCTGTCCCCATCCGGAGAAGGGAACGATATGTCAGGCGTATTGTAACCCGAGTCATCCACACGAGCAAAACCACCACAAAGGTGCCTGTCCCCTTTGTGGTGGATATGGACTCACGGCGAAGCTAGTGGCGGAGTCCCAGCAGGCCGCGGCCGTGATGACGGGCCTCGGCGGACACCTGGGCGTGCGGGCCGGCGGCTTTGACGGACTCGGGCAGGTGCGAGTACTTCTTCTCGAAGTTCTCCTCGAACATCACGGCCAAGTTGTGCGCGGCCTCGTCGTAGCGAGCGGTGCTCTGCCAATACTGGCGCGGCACCAGGATGCCGTCGGGTACGCCGTGGCACGTGGTGGGAATGTCGACGTTAAAGATGTCGTCGTGCACGAACTCGCTGTCCTCGATGGTACCGTCGAGGGCGCGGGCCACCAGGGCGCGCGTGTAGGCAAGCTCGATGCGATGACCCACGCCGTAGCCGCCGCCGATCCAGCCGGTGTTGACCAGGTACACACGCGTGCGGCCGTCGGCGATGCGCTCACCGAGCATCTTGGCATAGACCATGGGGTCGAGCGGCATAAACGGCTCGCCAAACAGCGAAGAGAACGTGGGCGTGGGCTCGGTGACGCCGACCTCGGTGCCGGGGATCTTGGCCGTAAAGCCCGTCACAAAGTGATACATGGCGGCGTCGGCCGTCAGGCGCGAGATGGGCGGCAGCACGCCAAAGGCATCGCAGGTCAGGAAGAGCACGACGCTTGGAGTGGTGCCCATGCCCTTGGTCCACGCGTTGGGAATGTGCTCCACAGGGTATGCCACGCGCGTGTTGTGCGTGATCGAGATGTCGTCGTAGTTGGGCTTGCGGTTCTCGTCGAGCACCACGTTTTCGCAGATCGCGCCAAAGCGGACAGCGTTGAAGATCTCGGGCTCGTGGAACGCGTCCAGGCCCTCGCATTTGGCGTAGCAGCCACCTTCGATGTTGAAGATGCCCATGTCGGACCAACCGTGCTCGTCGTCGCCGATCAGCAGCCGCGTGGGGTTGGCCGAAAGCGTGGTCTTGCCCGTGCCCGAAAGGCCAAAGAACACGGCGGTCTCGTGCGTGACGGGATCCATGCTGGCCGAGCAGTGCATGGGTAGCACGTCGTCCTCGACGGGCAGCAGGTAATTCATGACGCTGAAGATGGACTTTTTGATTTCGCCGGAGTAACCGGTGCCGGCAACCAAAATCACGCGCTCCTGGAAGTTGATGACCACGGCGGCGCTGGAGTTGAGGCCCTTAATGGCGGGATCGCACTGGTAGCCGGGAGCGGCGAGCACGCAGAAGTCCGGCTCGCCGGTGCGTGCGATTTCACGGGCAAGCGGGCGGGCGAGCATCTGCTTAATAAAGAGCGCTTGGCTGGCACGCTCGCAGGCGACAAGCAGGCGACGCGTATGGTTGCGATCGGCACCGGCCATACCGCGAGTGACGAACACATCGCGCTCGTTGAGGTAGTTGACGATACCGGCCTTGATGGCCTCGTAGCTCTCGGCAGAAAGCGGGCGGTTGACGGCACCCCAGGCAATCTTGTCGTGAACATCGGGGGTGTCAACGATAAAGCGGTCATTGGGGGAACGACCAGTGCGCTCCCCCGTCTCGATCACCAGCGCGCCGTTGGATGCCATGCGGCCTTCTTCGCGGCGGATGGCGTGCTCGACGAGCTCCGCGGCGGATAGATCGACCAGCAGACGGGGCTGATTCTCGGCGGGATCTTCGACCAGCGCAATACCAAAGTTGGACAGAACTTCTGCAGGGGTAACACCAGGCATGGGGCCTCCTTTAAAAGCGCGACACGTGGACGCGGCGCGCACTTTACTCACGTAAAGCCCGTTGTACCCGATATGCAAAAACGTTTTTGCGGCAACGGCGAAGCGCCCGCCCAACGGTCAAAAATCGCAGGCAAGCGGCCTAGTCGTTAGGGACGCTTTTAAACGACTAGTCATTGGGGACACTCTTGAACAGACAACATTCAAGGAGTGTCCCCGGATGCCGGCACTTAGGGACGTTCCCAAAGTGCCGGCACATAAGGAACGTCCCTAAGTGCCGACTACAGCGGCAGGCCTTGGCCGAGCATGGCTATGGCGCTCATCAGGACCAGCATGCCGGCGGCGTAGGGCAGGACGGCGCCCAGGAGTTCGGCATCCTTACCGCGCACGAGCACGGCGGCAAGACCAATGGCGAGGGTCTGCGGCGAGATCATCTTACCGGCGGCGACGCCCAGGGCGTTCAACGCGACCATCCAGTAGTCGCTCACACCCAGCGCAGTGGCAGCCTGGCTCTGAATGGGGCCAAACAGCATGCCCGAGGACGTGCCCGAGCCGGTCACAAACGCACCGACTGCGCCGATCCACGGAGCCAGAATCGGGTACAGCCCACCGGCGACGGCGATGCAGAACGCGCTGATCGAAGAGATCATGCCCGCATAGCCCATCACCTTGGCACAGCCCAGCACCGAAAGCATCGTGATCACCGTCGGCATCATCTGCTTCACAGTCGCGGCCAGCACCTCGCCCATCATGCGTGGCGAAGCACCCTGAATGGCACCGCCGGCAAACGCCGCCAGGAAAATCCAGACGCCCGGCGTGTTGATCCACGAAAACGTAAGCGTACCGGGATTCTCACCGCAATACACCTGCACGTGGCTCGCAAACGGCGCGAGCGCGGCATGTACAGCGGGCACCAGGTTAGACGTGCCCAGCAGCAACACAAAGATCAGGATGAAGCACGACCAGGCCGAAAGCGCCGACTTAACGGTGAGCTTCTCCCCCGCCTCGATATTCATGTGAAAGCGTGCGTCCAGACGCCCCGACTTCTCGGCACGCATGGCAAGCGCAGCTGTCAGCGCGAGCGAAACGATGGATCCTACGACCACGGCCAGCTCGGGGCCCACAAACATGGCAACGACCAGAGCCGCGCCGACAAACGACACGCCGGAGAGCAACGCCACGCCGGCAACACCGTGCAGACGCTCGCCCACACTCGCGGCATTGCCCTAGTCATCGGCAACACGGCCCGCAACCAGCACAATAAATAGCGGCATCACCACAAAGAACGGCGCGAGCTGCACCAGCTGAACGGTCGCTAGGTGAAGGGAATCCAAACCCACCAGGTCGGCAACGGACACCGTGGGGATGCCGATGGAGCCGTAGGGCGTGGGCACGCCGTTGGCCAGCAGGCAGATGAGCACGGCAGGCACGGCCTCAAAGCCCAGGCCCGCGAGCATGCCGGCGGGAATGGCGACAGCGGTACCGAAGCCGGCCATGCCCTCCATAAAGCCACCGAAGCACCAAGCCACGAGCAGCGCCAGCAGACGGCGGTCGCTGCTGATGGAGGTGATCATGCTGCCGATCACGTCCATGGCGCCCGTACGAACGCACAGGTTATACGTGAACACCGCGGCGATGATCACCAGGACGATGGGCCACAGAGCCATCAAAAAACCTTCGAGCGAGGCGGTCGCGATCTGCGCTGCCGGCAGGTGCCACCATGCGAAGGCAAGCAAGCACGAAAGGACAAACGATCCGATAGCGGCCTTCCAAGCTGGCCATTTAACGCACAGCAGCATCACGACCAGCCAAATAATCGGCACAAGAGCCAGTAAGAATGCGGCGACGTCCATAGGTAGAAGCTCCTTGGTACCGCGTGGGCGGCATCGGGGGTGTCACAAAACTTTAACAGGATACCGCACGTTTACCGACAAATTACAGCCGCCCGCCGAAATTATTGAACAATCCGTTCAAAAACACGAGCGAACACCGTCGCGTCTATACTAAAGCGCAGCAATAGAAAGGACTCCGCTTTGAGTATCACGCCCCTCGATAGCATTCGCCGCGCCATCGCCCGCCGCAACGGCACCTCCAACCCCGCTGCATCGAAGGACGGCGCCGCGAAGGCCCAGGGCGGCCGCATCGAGAACGGCCTCTTCCCTGCCTCGCACACTGCCGAGGAACTCGCACGCATCCAAGAGCTGAGTCAGCGCAACGCCGGCGGGCCCGATAGCAGCCAAGCCACACGTCGCCGGCGCGAACGCGATCGGGAGCCCGGCCCCGTCCGCCGCATGGTCAACGCTTGGTGGAACCGTCTGCTCGGCGCCGTCTACGGCGGCGGGTTCTCCATGCAGGAAGCGGAATACGAGGAGCACGCCACCCGCCGCGATTACCTTTGGAACGCTCTCGGCACCGCCGTGTGGGGCTTGGCGTTTCCGCTGCTCACCATCGTGTCCACACAGCTCGTGGGCGCCGAAGAAGCCGGCAAGTTCTCCATCGCCTTTGTCACCGGCACGCTCATCATGATCGCGTGCAACTACGGCGTGCGCAATTTCCAGGTCTCGGACATCGACGAAAAGACGTCCTTCGCCTCCTACCAGCTCAATCGTTGGATCTGCGGAGCGCTCGCCCTAGGCTGCGGCCTCATGTATAGCAGCGCCCGCGGCTATGACGCGCAGATGGCGACGATCGGCCTGGGCGTCTACCTGTATAAGGTCATCGACGGCGTCGCCGACGTGTACGAAGGCCGCCTGCAGCAGGCCGACAAACTCTACTTGGCTGGAATGAGCCAAACGCTACGCTCCGTCGGCGTCATCGCGGTCTTCAGCGTGGCGCTGTTCCTCACGCGCAGCATGCCCATCGCGGCCATGGACATGGGTGTCACCGCGATCGCCTCGCTCGTGCTGGTCACCGCGCCGCTCGCCCTGCTCGAGACCGAAAAATCGCGCCGCGTGAGCCTGCGCGAGGTCGGCCACCTGTTTGTCCAGTGCGCCCCGCTCTTTGGTGCACTGTTCCTGTTCAACCTTATCGAGAGCATGCCCAAGTTTGTGATGGAAGGCACGCTGGCATACAAATATCAGCTGTACTTTAATGCCCTGTTCTTTCCTGCGCAGGCTATTTTGCTGAGCATTGGATTTATCTATAAACCGCAGCTCCTGCGCTTGTCGAACATTTGGGCTAATCCTCGCAAGCGTCGTCGCTTTGACCTGATTATTGTTGCCGTTATGGCGCTGATCGTGGTCATCACCGGCATGTGCGCCGCATTTATGGCAGGTCCCGGTATTCCCCTCATGAGCTTTATGTACGGCCTCAGCTTTGAGCGCTACCGTACGCTGGCGCTGCTGATGGTCGTCGCCGGCGGCGTCACCGCGGCCATCGACTTTATCTACGCCATCATCACGGTGCTACGCCACGCTAGAGACGTCACCAAGATCTACCTGATCTGCTTCGCCGTAAGCGTGGTGCTGCCGGTGATCCTGATTAAGCTGCTGGGTCTGATGGGCGCTGTAGTGAGCTACCTAGCCATCATGGCCCTACTCCTGGTGCTGCTGATAATCGAGTACCGCCGCATCCGCCAACGCATCGAACGCGACCGCAACCCATACGGCGCCTAATTAGCTGCCCGGTCACCGGAATTTGCGATGGAATCACCCCGTCTGGGGTCTCGTTGCGGACAATATTCATCACGCAAAACTAAGTGAGTAGACTTTTACCGAATCCCCGACCACACCAACAGAGCACAAGTCTGTGACCTGCGGTTTTATTGAGGCAAATATGTTGGGTGCTCGGCATTTCCAAAAAAGTCTACTCACTTAGCAAGCGGGCAGCCAAAAAAGAACCGCCGCGACGTCGTTTGACTCCGTTGCGACGGTTTTTCGAGCATTTTCGCGCTGTCGAGGACGCAGACGCTCCTCATTTCTAGCGCTTACCGAGCAAGAAGGCGCTACTCTCCGAAAGTAGTCAAAAAAGCCCCGTCCCAAATTAGCTACGGTAGATCGGCGGAACAAGGTTATTCGCCCGGGTTGATGTTCGCGTAGAACTCGGCCCCGTCGTCCAGGCGCAGGATGCCCACGCGGCCGAACTCGGAGCCGGTGGCGGCGGCGCAGTCGATGTCGATGCGATCGGGCACACCAGCAGTGTCCTCGCCGCCCAAGCGCACGATCTGCCCGCGTCCCGATTCCTCATCGAGCCCCGCCAGACCACCGACCTCGCAATAGCGCCCAAGCGATACCGTGGGCGTGTGACCGCTCACCACGACCGGGCCCTTGCCCTCGGCAGAAAGCAGCCCGGTCGACGCATCCCAATAGCCATGACGAATCCACAGCAGGTCATCGGACGACTGCACCGCGAGCATCTGCTGCAGCAGCTCGCGATCGGCACCCACCGCTCCAACGCCATCGGCACAATCGACGCCATGCTCAAGCAAAAACGCGCGCGCCGCCTTCATCTCGATTCCAGCATGTACCAGCAGATACGGGCGCTCCTCGGTCTCGACCACTGCGTAGAGCGGCAGCGCGGCCATCCATCGCACGAGCTCCTCGTATGCCTCAAATTCCATGTCGTTGAGCTGCTCGCGCGTCGTCCAACCACCGTTGATATCCCAGGTCTCGGCATCGAGCGGATCCTGGCCAATGATGGCATCGAGCATGATCTGCTCGTGATTACCCTTGAGCACGTGGGCGTTGGGCAGCGAGCGCACGAGCTTAATAACGCCGACCGGATCGGGCCCGCGATCGATCATGTCGCCCAGCACGTACAGCGTGTCGTCGGACGTCAACGAGATCTTAGACAGGGCTTCGTCAAGCGCACGCACGTGCCCGTGAGCATCAGATGTCACATAGATCGCCATGGTACGCCTCTCCTTGCATTGCGGCCGAAGCCCGGCGCCGCAACTAAAACTTCAAGTTGAACTTAAACGTTACCCATTGTACTCCGTTGCAATAAAGCTGGAAAGGGTTTCCGAGCAGAGGCAAAGACGGCAGCCGTCTATGACGATATCGCGCACGCCCGCAATCCAACCCCATAAACCCACCATCTTTGGGTACAAATAACCGCAGGCAACTGACCGTGCCACGCCAACCAACCAGGAGCGGACACCATCCATGAACCAGATCCTTCTCTTTATCGGCCTCGTCATCATTCTGTGTCTGACCATCAAACCCGTCGGCAAAAAGCTCCCCTTCCCCACCCTGCTCATCTTTATCGCGCTCGGCATGCTGTTGGGCGTCAACGGCCCGGCGCATATCGACTTTAGCGACTATGCGCTCACCGAAACCGTCTGCAGCACGGCGCTGCTGTTCATCATGTTCTACGGCGGCTTTAACACCAATATCGACCGTGCCAAACCCGTCGCTGTGCCGGCGGTGCTGCTGAGCACGCTCGGCGTCGTCATCACTGCCGGCATCACCGGCGTGTTCGCCCACTTCGCGCTGGGGTTCGACTGGATCGACGGCCTGCTGTTGGGATCGGTCGTGGCATCCACCGACGCGGCCAGCGTCTTTAGCGTGCTGCGCGAGCACAACCTTTCGCTGAAGGGCGGCACCGACTCGCTGCTCGAGGTCGAATCGGGCTCCAACGACCCCGTCGCCTACATGCTCACCGCCGTGCTCGCCACACTCGCGGCCGGCGGCGACATTAACATCCCCGTGCTGCTGGCCAAGCAGATTATCCTGGGCGTGGGCCTGGGCCTCGCCATCGGCTGGGCGGCGGGCCGCCTGATTGAACGCGCGCACGCAACGGCCGAGGGCGCGCAGACCATCTATTTGTTCGCCGTGGCCATCGTCGCCTACGCGCTGCCGAGCTACCTGGGCGGCAACGGCTTTTTGGCTGTATACCTGGCCGGCATTGTGCTGGGCGCCAGCGACATCACCGGCAAAGTCGAGATGGCGCACTTCTTTGACACCCTCACCGAGATGGCCGAGATGACGATCTTCTTCTTGCTCGGCCTGCTCGTAACGCCCGCACGCCTGCCGCAGATGCTGCTGCCGGGCCTGGCACTCATGGCGTTCATGCTCTTCGTGAGCCGCCCCATCGCCGTCGGCGTGCTCCTAGCGCCCTTTAAGACGAATCCCCGCCAGGTCGCGCTCGTAAGCTGGGCGGGCCTACGCGGAGCGGCTTCGGTCGTCTTTAGTCTCTTTGCCGTAGTGGCCGGCGTTCCCGGCGGACACGACCTATTTGACCTGGTGTTTGCGATTGCCGTGTCGAGCATTGTGGTGCAGGGCTCGCTGCTGCCGGCGGTGGCGAAGAAGCTCGATATGATCGATGCGACCGGCGACGTGCGTCGCACCTTTAACGACTACCGCGACGAAGACGGCATGTCGTTCGTCAAGCTCAAAGTAGGCGCTGGACATCCGTTTGCCGGACGCTCGCTCGCCGACATTGGCAGCGCAACGAACATGCTGGTGGTCCTGGTACTGCGCGACGGTGCGCACCCGGTGTTGCCCAACGGCGATACCGTAATTGAGGAAGGCGACCTATTGGTGATGGCTGCCCCGACGTTTGAAGAGCGTGCCGAGGTTACGCTGCGCGAGGTCACCGTGACGCCCCACGGTCACCTGGCCGGCCAGCGCCTGCGCGATGTGCCGCAAGGCAAGCATCCGTTTATTGTGGTGATGCTCAAGCGCGAAGGCCAAACGATCATCCCCGACGGCAACACCCTAATATACGCCGGCGACGAAGCCGTCATCGCCACGCTCGCGTCGTAGCGGGCAGGAGGTAGCTAATTTGCGACGAAGAGATCAAGCGCCTAGAAAGCCTCATGCCTTCGCTCGCAGATTTGGATTTGCCTGAGGAGTAAAGCACCCCTCCCCCATGTAACCATCCTGCAAATCATAGCGGCGCAGTCGAGTTTTACCGTGATGCGGTCGCGCCTGGCGCTCCACTGTGCTAAAGTATCCCGAACGTTCAAACGACTACGAGGGGGAACTAGAAGATGGCACGTGTGCACAACTTCTCAGCTGGCCCGGCCGCGCTGCCTACCAGCGTGCTCGCCGAGATCGCCGACGAGATGATGGACTACCGCGGTTGTGGCATGTCCGTGCTCGAGATGAGCCATCGATCTAGCATGTACCAGCAGATTATCGACGACGTCGAGGCAACCCTGCGTCGTCTGCTGAGCATCCCCGACAACTACCGTGTCCTGTTTTTGCAGGGCGGCGCCACGCTGCAGTTTGCGGGCATCCCCATGAACCTCATGCGCCGCGGGCGCGCCGGCTACATCGTGACCGGCAACTTTGCCAACAAGGCATACAAAGAAGCCGCCAAGTACGGCGAGGCCGTGCTGCTCGCGAGCTCCAAGGACACCAATTTCGACCGCATACCCACCATGGCCGACGTCAACGCGCGCATTGCCGCCGAGGCCGCAAGCAACGGGCTCGACTACGTCTACATCTGCCAGAACAACACCATCTTTGGCACCATGTACCACGAGCTGCCCAACTGCGGCGACGTACCGCTGGTCGCCGATGTCTCGAGCTGCTTTCTGTCGCAGCCGCTCGACGTTGAGCGCTACGGGCTCATTTACGCCGGCGCGCAGAAAAACGCCGGCGCCGCGGGCGTGACCGTGGTCATCGTGCGCGACGACCTCATCGCAGATGGCTCCGCCTTTGCGCAAACGCCGCAGTACATGGACCTCAAGGCCCAGGCCGCCAAGGGCTCCATGCTCAACACGCCCAACACCTTTGGTATCTACGTATGCGGCAAGGTGTTCCGTTGGGTTGAGAAAACCGGCGGACTTGCCGCCATGGCCGAGCGCAACTGGGCCAAGGCCAATCTGCTCTATGACCTGCTCGAGCACAGCGAGCTGTTCCATAGCACTACGCAGGCCGACAGCCGCTCCATCGCCAACGTCACCTTCCGCACCGGCGACGCCGAACTCGACGCGGCCTTTGTCGCAGGCGCGGCCGGGCACCAGATTCAAAACGTCAAGGGCCATCGCCTGGTGGGCGGTATGCGCGCCAGCGTCTACAACGCCGTAACCATGGAAGACGTGCAGGCACTGGCCTCGTACATGAAGGACTTCGAAGCGCAGCATAGTTTGAGCCCGCGATCTAACTAGCCCGCAACGCGCGGGCCGACCAGCCACTTCAAACCACTTGTTTTAGACAAACCTGCTAAGGAGTTTTTCCATGCGTAAGATTAAGACCATCGACGACATCACTAAAGACGGCAAAGTCGAGTTTGGCGAGGGCTACGAATTTGTGAGCACCGCCGAAGAGGCCGACGCCATCCTGATGCGCTCGACCGACCTGCACGGCTACGAGCTGCCCGAGGGCATCCGCGCCATCGCCCGCTGCGGCGCCGGCGTCAACAACATCCCCGTCGAGGAGTACGCCAAGAAGGGCGTCGTCGTCTTTAACTCCCCCGGCGCCAACAGCAACGCCGTCAAGGAGCTCGTCCTAGGCATGCTGGTGCTCTCGAGCCGCGGCGTGGTGCAATCGATGAACTGGGTGCGCGACAACGCCGACGATCCCGAGATCCAGGTCGATGCCGAGAAGGCCAAGAAGGCCTTTGTGGGCCGCGAGCTCAAGGGCAAGCGCATCGGCGTCATCGGCCTGGGCAACGTGGGCTCCAAGGTAGCCAACGCCTGCGTCGATCTGGGCATGGACGTCTACGGCTACGATCCGTTCATTTCCGTCGAGCACGCATGGGTGCTGAGCCGCGAAGTGCAGCGCGTAGGCACGCTCGAGGACCTGTGCCGCGGCTGCGACTACCTCACCGTGCACGTACCCAGCAAGGCCGACACCATCGGTATGATCAGCACCCAGCAGATCGATCTGCTGGCACCCGACGCCGTGCTCATCAACTACGCGCGAGAGACCATCATCGACGAAGACGCCGTCGACGCCGCCCTGCGCGAGGGCAAGCTCAGCTGGTTTAGCTGCGACTTCGCCACGCCCAAGACGGTCAAGATGCCCAATACGTTTATCACCACGCATTCGGGCGCCGGCACCGGTGAGGCTGAAGCCAACTGCGCAGACATGGCCATCAGCGAGCTCAAGGATTACCTGGAGAACGGCAACATCGCACATAGCGTCAACTACCCCACCTGCAGCATGGGCAAGGCGCGCGCCGCAAGCCGCATCGCCTGCCTGCACGCCAACGTGCCCAACATGATCGGCCAGATCACGGCCATTCTTGCCAAGGACAACGCCAACGTGCAGCGTATGACCAACGAGTCCGCTGGCGAGAACGCCTACACCATGTTCGACACCGACGAGCACCTGGACAGCAGCACCATCGAGGCGCTCAAGCAGATTCCGTCGATGTATCGCGTGCGCGTGATCAAGTAGCGCCGACTGACCTGACGGGCAGCTCCCCATGTGGCCTGCCCGTCACTGACATTGAATGCCCGCGGGGGTGCCTTTCGCACGAGAGGCGCCCCCGTTTTTGTGAGCGCTCCATTAAGTGCACCGAGCCGCTTCTTGGCATACAATCTGTATGTTGACCTAACTATCTGTGAGGTGCCTATGGTTGATACAGATTTTGCTTGGCGGCTTACGCAGGGGCTCGTGCGGATCGACAGTTCCGACCCAGGTGCGTATGAGGGCGAGATTGAACGCTATATCAAAGCGTTGGTTGAGGAACGGTTAGCGCAGCTGAGCCATCCGGTACTCGATGCCGTGCAGATTGCAGAGCACGAAGTACTCCCCGGGCGCCGCAACCTTATGGTCACCGTGCCGGGACTGAGCGACGAGCCACGGCTCGTCTATATCTGCCATATGGATACCGTTACGCTGGGCGATGGCTGGGACGCGGACATTCCGCCGCTCGGAGCGATCGTGCGCAACGATAAACTCTATGGCCGCGGTGCCTGCGATATGAAGGGTGGCCTGGCCTGCGCCATTGCCGCACTGGTCCATACGCTCGAGCGCGTGGCGGCAGAAGGCGAGCTGCCCCGCCGTGGCTTCTCACTCATTTGCTCGGTCGACGAGGAGGACTTTATGCGCGGCTCAGAGGCAGCCATCGATGCCGGCTGGGTCGGCTCGCGTGAATGGGTGCTGGACACCGAGCCCACCGACGGACAGATCCAGGTGGCGCACAAGGGGCGCACGTGGTTCGAGATTGAAATGGCTGGCGTAACGGCGCATGCGAGCCAGCCGTGGAAGGGCGCGGATGCCGTCGCCGCCATGGCCGAGGTCGTGTGTTCGCTCCGTCGCGCGTTTGTGGCGCTGCCCGCGCACGATGAGCTGGGGCCTTCGACCATCACGTTTGGCCAAATCGAGGGCGGATATCGCCCCTATGTCGTGCCCGACCGCGCCAAAGTCTGGGTCGACATGCGTCTGACCCCGCCGACCGATACGGCCGCCGCAATCAATATGGTCGAGCATGCTATTGCCGCCGCCGAGGCCGCGGTTCCCGGTTGCCACGGCAGCTACGCCGTGACGGGCGACCGCCCCGCTATCGAGCGCGATCCGGTCTCTCCCCTTCTAGCTGCACTCAAGTGCGCAGCAGACGATGTAACGGGCACGGACACGACCGTCGGCTTCTTTACCGGCTACACCGACACTGCCGTCATTGCCGGCAAGACGGGTAACCGTAGCTGCATGAGCTATGGCCCAGGCTCGCTCGCACTCGCCCACAAGCCCAACGAATATGTGCCCCACGCCGACATCGTTCGCTGCCAGAGTGTGCTCATCGCGCTCGCCGACAACACGCTCTGGGGCGCGGATGGCCAAGTTGGGGCATAATAAGCCGCGAACAAACCAACTCGTGCGTTAGGACCGCCCATGAAAGCACTTCCGTTTCCCTGCATCCGCCCGGCTCAGGACCGCGTGCTCGAGGCGTTGCCCGCAATGGGCAGCATCCTGAGCGGCAACGATGCTCTGCGCGGAGCCATTGCCGATGGCCTGATGCTCAAGGACCCGGGTGCGGCGTATTACGTGTACGAATGCTCGGGGGAGCCGGGGCGCGTGACGGGCGTTGTGGCGATCTGCCCGGTTGGTGCGCTGGCGGGCGGCGACGCGGTTGCCGCCGATACGGCCGCCGCTGCGCGCGCATTCGCCGACCTCAAGGTACAGCCCCGTCCCGTAACGCTCGCCTACGAGGCCTCGCCCGTCATGGATATCATCCTGGGCGCCGCCAAAGAGGGCGCCTCGCTCTACGCCGTCACCGATCCTGCGGGCATTACACACCGCGTGTGGGAGGTTAAGCGCGAGGACGCCGTCGGCGCCATCCGTGCCATGCTCGACCAGGCGCCGGAGCCGGTACTGGCCGACGACCCTGCCTACGCTGGCGCACTAGTCGGGGTATCACAGCTCCTGGCCGATGAGGCCCGTTCCGCCGGAACGTACACCGGCAAGGAGCCGTTCAACTTTACCGTTGCCGCGCTCTTCCCCGCTGCGCAGGTCAGCGGCGGCGCACCGCAGGTTCCGACGGGTCTGCTCACGCACCAAGTCGCGCGGTTCTAGCAAGACCAGACCGCGCAGCACAAAAATCGGCAGCTCAACAAACAGGGGGCGGAGATGCAGCAGGTACATGCATCTCCGCCCCTTTTGCGTCGAGAAGTTATGCCGGCGACCCGAGCCGCCACGCTCGCGTTATCCGCGCTGCGGACCTGCAGTAGCCACAAGCGGTTCAAGGCCCAGCTCGCGTGCGTAATCCTCCTGCGTAAAAATCTCAATCAGCTCAAACGTGTCGGATTCGTCGTCAAACGCAAAGTGCAGCACCGAGCAGTTGCCCGGCACGCGTTCGCGCTCGTCTGCCGCCGCGCCCCGCACGTGGTCCAAAAACTCCTTGATAGCCGAGCCGTGGCTCACCGCGAGCACGCACTCGTGGTCCGGACGTCGCATAAGCTCGGTCAGCGTCGCCACCATGCGCTCACGCACCTGCATCTGGCCCTCGCCGCCAAACTGACGATAGAAATCGCGCCACGGGCGCTCGGGCATAAGCATCACGCGCTCGGCCTCAAAGTCGCCAAAGAACCACTCGCGCAGACCGTCCAGGCGCTCGTACGCCAAGCCCGGCCACAGGTTGGCGATAGTCTGCTCGGTGCGATGAAGCGTGGAGGTGTAGGCATGATCGGGCTCAATGCCGCGCGCACGTAAAAACATGCCGGCGCGCGCCGCCTGGTCGCAACCCAACTGCGTAAGCGGCGAGTCACTCCACCCCTGAATGATACGCTTAAGGTTGAATATCGTCTGTCCATGACGGACCAGATACAGATCTTTATTCATAGGGGTCCTTTCGTTCGTTACCAATCAAGGAGCGAAAACGCACCGTCGCAATAGCCAAAATGAAGCACGGCACCGTTGTCGGGTAGCTCTCCCCTGCCAGTCACATACTCAAGAAACTCCTGGCAGGAAGAGCCGTGGGAGACTGCCAGCACACAGTCGTGCTGCGGCCTGGCCATGATGTGGGACAGCGCCGCGACCATGCGCGACTGGAGCTCGCCTTCAGACTCGCCACCAAAGGCCACCGGATAATCACCCCAGGGCTGCGGCGGCATCTCGCGATTTGATGTACCCTCCAGCGAGCCCAAATGCCACTCGCGCAGGTCATCGACCAGCTCTATCGAGCAGCCCTCACCAGCAATTAGCTCAGCCGTATGCCGCGCCCGGCCCAACGGCGAGGAATACACACGGTCAAAGGTCACGCCACGCGCCTCAAACGCCGCGCGCGTCGCCAGCGCCTGCTCGCGCCCGCGCGCCGTAAGCGGCGAATCGTGCCCACCCTGCAAAATGTTCTGCACATTGAGCTCAGTCTGCCCATGCCGCACCAAATACAAATCTGCCACACGTCCTCCCCTCGCACCACCGCAAAGGGGACAGGTACCTTTGTGGTGGTTTACCGCCGGATCACACCACGGTGACGCTCAGCTACACCAGTACGTCGGCAAGCGGGCGCTTGGGTACGTGGTGCACCTGCGCCTCGTCACGCCAGTAATTAATAGAGCCGTCGGGGTTGGAATCGATCGCATCGATAACTTGAGTCTCGGCCGGAACGCCAAACGCCATGATCAGCTTGAGCTCATATTTGTCGTTATCGAGCCCCATGGCATCGATCGCGCGGGGCGTAAAGGCCTTGAACATACAGGCTGCCACCTCGGGCGTGGCGCTGCGGGCGGCGAGCATCATCGTCTGCGCGGCAATGCCCGTGTCGACCTCGGTAATGGGAGCGGCTGGCTTGCCCGGAACGGCGCGCTCAGCCAAAATCGCGATGTAGCCGGTCGGGCGCTCACCCTCGGCAGGACCCGGCCAATCCTTAAGCGCACCGGCCCATGCAAGCTCATCAAATACACGCGCGCAATCCACGGCACCGCTCACCACATGAAAACGCAGACGCTGAGCATTGGCGCCGCAGGGAGTCAGGTGAGCCAGCTCTGCCAGCTCGAGCAAAAACTCACGCGGCACGCGCATGGACTCGTCAAAACGGCGGCACGTACGGGCACGACGGACCAGCGCATCAAACGCTTCCAAGCCGAGCTTTTCGCAACCCTGCTCTGCCATCGATTCGACACTCGACGGCGCCTCGGGAACTGCTTCGTTCATAGGGACCCCCAATACAAGCCAATTGTCCTTAGGAAAATCTAACCTAAAACGTAGGCAATAACGAACAGGGCTGCAATGTTCTACACCTGTTGAATAGAAAATCGCAACGTGGGGAACAACGGAAACAATTCGGGGCCTTTGGGTTACGTTTCGCCCTCTCCGACCCATACGCCAGCGCCTTTAGGCGATACTGGTTGTAACGATCAAGGCTTACGCCGCACGGAAAGGAGACATTATGGGCATCTTTAAGAACGATGACCAAAAATCGAGCCAGTTTGGATTTGACGAGAAAAGCATGGCGGGCAAAGCCGTCAAGGCCGTGCGCTGGATTTACGCCATCACGGGCGTCTTGGCGCTCGTCGCCGGCATCGCACTGCTGTTTGCGCCCGCCAAGTCCCTCGTCTTCCTAACGACCGTCTTGGGCTTCTACTTTGTGATCACGGCCGCGATCAGGCTGTTTACCGCTGTTTTCGAGCCGCTGCTGCCCACCGGCTGGCGCGTGACGAGCATCATCTCCAACCTACTCATTATCTTGGGCGGCGTCATAATCCTGCGCAACCAGGCCTTCTCGACCGCGACGCTCACCACGATGGTGGTTATCGTGGCCGGCTTTGGCTGGATCGTCGAAGGTGTCATGTCCATTCTGGAGTCCGAGCTTTCGTCCAACCGTGCCCTCGCCATCCTGAGCGGCGCGCTCTCCATCATCGCCGGCATGTTCGTGTTTATCTATCCGCTGTGGTCGGCCAAGATGCTCGTCATCTTTAGCGGCGCCGCACTGCTGGTGTTTGGCGTAACGCTGATTGTTCGCGCTATTCAATTTGGCAAACTGGTGCACTAGATGCCGCGAACGCTCTTTATTGATGCAGACGCCTGCCCGGTCACGCGCGAGTCGATTGACTGCGCGCGGCGGGCGGGCGTCGCCGTTGTTATCGCCGGCAACAGCACGCAAAACCTAGAACGGCACATTCGCCGCGACGACCCGCGCGATGCTGAGCACGCGCGACGCGGATTTTGGGTCACGACGCTCGATGTGAGCGTGGGCGCCGACAGCGCCGACTTTGCCATTGTCGAACGCCTGCAGGCGGGCGACGTGGTCGTGACGCAGGACATTGGCCTGGCGAGCATGGTGCTCGGCCGCGATGCCGCCGCCATCGGTGTGCGCGGGCGTGTGTACGACAAAGCAACCATCGACATGCAGCTGTTTATTCGTCACGAGGAAAAGAAGGTGCGTCGCGCTGGCGGTCGCACCCGCGGGCCGGTAGCCTTCACCAGCGAAGACCGCGCCCGCTTTAAGCGCAACCTCACCGAGCTGCTGCACTAACCAAGGTAGATTTTTGGGACATGTCCGGAAATCTGCTTTTTGCTTTGGGCGGTGTGAACGCTCAAAATCCATGGCTCAACAAAAAACGGGCTTCAAAATGCCATGCGTCGCCGCATTGTGCAGGCGCCGAGCATGGCTATTTTGAAGCCCGTTTTGTTAGGCCCACTTAGAGGCCGAAGGCGGATAGGATGAGGCCCCAGCCCGCGCCGATGACATACATCATGATCAGAAACACAGCGTTTTCGCGGGCGCTGCGGTTGGTGCGGAACAGCACCAGGTAGCCCACGCCGGCGGAAATGAGCGTGCCGGCGAGCATCGGTGCCAGCTGCAGCGCGCCTTCCAGGTACAGTTGCGTGATGACGACGCTGGCCGAGCAGTTGGGGATCAGGCCGACGAGTGCCGAGCCCAGGACCGCAAGCATCTCGTTGCCGCGCAGGAACTGCTCGATCGCCGACTCGCCAAAGGTCTCGAGCACGGCGACCAGAATCAGCGTCACCAGGAAAATGAATACCGACACCTGCACGGTATGCGAGATCGCGCTGCGGATGATCGACACGATGGGCGCGCCCTCGTGGGAGTGGCTGTGGTCGTGGTGGCGCTCGTGCTCGTCCGCGTGACCATGATCGTGGCTGTGGTCGTGCCCGTGCTCGTCCTCATCCTCGTCACAGCCGCAATGATCGCGTTCGCACAGCTCGTGGATGTGATCAGCACTTACTCCCGCCTCGGCCACTTCATCAATGATGTCGCCCCCGGTATGGTCGTCGTGCGCGCAGTTCACATGAGCCGGATTGGCAGCGGTCCCCAGCACGGTACGGCGAATCGCCGCATGCGCGCGGGCATTACGACGAAGGCCGCGGATAGCCGCATCCACGATAAAGCCCGTGACCAGCGCGATCAGCGCCTTCGAGGCGAGCAACATCGCCATGGTCTGCACGGGTACCTGCTCGGCGAGCAACAGCGGCAGCATCTCGTCGGAGGTCGAGAGAAACACCGCCACCAAGGTGCCCAGCGTCACGACGCGACCGGCGTACAGTGTGGCCGCCATTGCCGAAAAGCCGCACTGCGGCACCATGCCCAGCAACGAGCCAACCACGGGACCCGCGGCGCCGGCGCGCTTGATGGCCCCGTTAACGCGGTCGCCCGCGACGTGCTCCAAGGTCTCGAGGGCCAGATACGTCACCAACAAAAACGGCACCAGCGAGAGCGTGTCCTTGCCGGCGTCGAGCAGAATATCAATCAGCAAATCCATGACGGATGGAACCTTTCGTGTCTTTCGGCAGCATTGTAAAAGTCCTAGCGGTCAACTAGGGTATTGTAGTTGTCCTAGGCGCGATGCCAATAGTTGCCCATGGTAAACTATCATCTCGCCATAACTCAATGCCACCGAGCCGCGCGACGCGGCCCGTCCAAGGAGCAGTCTATGAACGTTTCACAAGCACTCGAATACGAGCGTCAGCCGTTTATCCCCATGTTTATCTATGGCGATCACGGCGCCATGGAGTCCGAGCGCCAGAAGGGCGAAGAGGCCCTCAAGGTGCTCGAGACCGAGTACTTTACCGCCGAGGGCGACCCCGGCTTCGACTTTGCCACCGTGCGCGACCTGGCCGACCGCAACCGCGACCTGTGCGACCAGATTGGCGAGGCACGCCTGCGCAACGTGACGCCCGCGACGCTTTCGCGCGGCCTGTCCGATGCCGACACCTGCGCCGCCATCGGCAAGATGCAAAAGCGCACTGCCGCGTCCGTCATGCGCGAGATCCGCGGCGACCGCGACGCGCTCGGCGTCGCCTACGCTCGCAAGCCCATCCAAGGCACGGTGCTGGGCATCGACATCGAAACCACCGGTCGCGCGCCCGAGCGCGGCTACATCATCAACGTGGGCTGGGAAATCATGGAGCTCACCAGCGACGCCGTGCCGCATGACGCCGAAGCACACTACTGCGGCCTGCCCGACATCTATCGCGGCGAGGACGTGCCGCTGTCGAATATCCACCACATCACTTGGGACGACATCGACGGCAAAACGCCCTTCCGTGAGAACAAGGGACTGCAGAAGCAGCTGCTCAAGCTTATGAAGAAGTACCCGTACATGGCGCATAACGCCGCGTTCGAGGACAGCTGGTTCAAGATTCACCTGGACGGTTACGCCGAGGCGCGTCGTGCCGGCAAGATTATCGTCATCGACTCGCGCCAGATCTGCCGCAGCCTGGATGCCGACGTCCGCTCGCTCCCCCGCGAATCCGCCCCCGCCGCGCTCGAGAACTGGGCGCGCCGCCGTGGAACCCTCGCCGCCGACGCCAACGAGCAGCATCTGGGCCTGGACGACACCGACCTCATGCTCCGCACCGTCCAAGCCGAGTTCAACCTCAAGAACCTATTTGCCAAGTAGAAACGTCTACGACAAACACGGCGTAGATCACGAGCGGCCTCGCAGCGGGAACCCCCCGCAGCGAGGCCGCCCTACGTTCCACAAATAAATCTGCCATCACAAATTCTGAACCCTCATTTTGAACGATTTCGGCCAATTCCCGACACGTAATTCGTTATCGGATGGTGATGCATCACTATCAAATGTGCGGCAGTTGAGTAGTTATATGCTATAGCTAAGCTGCGAAAACTTTTATTTAGGGCATACCAACTCATAATTGCGTCAAGTTTTTGGACAGCATTTGGTTAGACCTCTAAAACGACTTTTTCACTCAGCGCCATCAACACGGCATTAGCTGACACGATATATACCATGAGTATCGTATTGTCACATACCACTGCAAAAGCGGTCTACCAGGCCGCGCATTCGGTGTCTGCGAAAGGCATCGAGTCCTGTAACCCTGCCGCGATTTACGGATCATGTCCCACCGGAACGCTCCTTGACGCAGCCGCAGAATGGCTCACCAAACATGATGTTTCCCTCGACGCAAATGATTCCCTCGAGGTGATGGTGTTTGATCGCAGGAATGCGCGCTATGCAATGAACTGTCAATGCCACGTTTCTTCAAAACGATTCTCGAACTCACGCTTTATAGAGCTCAAAGATGGCATCTTCATTGTTGGCGTTGAGCTTTGCGCACTTCAGGCCGCCACCTATCTTTCTTTTCGCGAACTAGTGGAGTACTACTTTGAACTGTGCGGCGCTTATTCCCTTGGAACCGACTCTTCCACCTCCTATACCGAGCGTTTCGCGCTCACCTCGACCGAGAGGCTAAAACAGTTCTTTAATTCCATTACCAGATGCGACGGTCTGGCTCTTGCCCGAAAGGCGATCCAATGTGTGCGCGACGGATGCCGGTCTCCTATGGAAACGGCCTTTGTCATGATGCTAACGCTGCCTAAAAGCGAAGGAGGACTTGGTATTAAGGGAATTGAGACCGATTACGAGGTGCAGGTCACCGCTGCCGCAAAGAATCTCACGAGACGCAAAAAGTTCTTTATGGATGCATATCTAAAGAAATCTCGCACAGACATTGAATACAACGGTTTTTATCATGACGCGGAAGAAGACCGCGCCATCGATGAGGAGCGCAAGAATGCGCTTGCGTCCATGGGATACGGAATCATCACCGTCAGCCGTTATTCCTTTATGCATGCCAGCTCTTTTGTTAGGGTCATGGAAGCAATCCAGCGGAAAGAGGGCGTACGCCCCTCGCGTCTGCCAAAAGACTTTCAAATCATGCAAGAGGACCTGAGACAGTTTGTGCTCAGAAGGTTTATAGAAGAGAAAAAGCGAATTCAGAAGCAGCTTCGCCAGGATTCCGAAGAGCGTCAACGAATCGACCTCGAAAAAGCAACACTCGAAGGCATCACGCTGGATGACCCGACAATTAATGAAGTTGCAGCAATCGATGACATGCAGACTGTCGAATCCGACAGCCCATCATTTGCCCAAACAAGCAGTCTCACGCCCGAGGGCAAGGTCTTCGGTGCCGGAAACTAGGCCGGCTAACAAGGTGGGTACCCTAACGATGTGCAAAATTGCGAGTATTCAGCAAGGTCGGGTGTCTATCACCCTCGAGTGGATCCAAATGTGAAGCGAAATCACTCTTGCGTGAGAGCGTTAGGCAACATTTGAGGAAGAACTCATCGGATTAACACCCTAAGATAACTCTTGAACTGCATTATATGACCTGCAATAAATTAGCGGACCCCCTATAGTTGCAGAATACTCCATTTTTTGCACGGCACGAGGGTACCCACCTTGGCATCGACTATCAAAAAACGCTCAGTCCGGGATCTCGTCACCTATTCCCCATCATTTTGTACAACGAATTACCTGAACGTCATTGACATATGAACATGCACTCATATAATCGAAAGTAAATTATATGAGCGCATGTTCATATGAAAGGATATTGCAATGAGCATCCGCGTTGATGAAACGAAACTCGACATCGAGGCCACCGAACCCGCGATCCCGACCACCTGCTCGCCCGAGGACCTTCCCGACGAGGAGCTTCTCTACGACCTCGCCGACCTGTTCAAGGTCTTCAGCGACACCACGCGCATCAAGATCCTCTATGCCCTCATGGGCCGCGAGCTCTGCGTGGCAGACATCGCCGAAGCGACCGAAACCTCGCAGTCCGCGGTGTCGCACCAGCTGCGCACACTCAAGCAGTCGCACCTGGTTAAATTCCGGCGCGACGGGCGCAATATCCTCTACTCGCTCGCCGACGACCACGTCTACACCATGCTCAACCAGGGCATGAGCCACATCTGCGAATAGCAGCCAACCACGGTACCAGCGCGGCCTGCACCCAAGCCGCAAATACAGGGAAAGGAACCCACCATGAAAAAGCAGTTTAAGCTCGATGAGATCGACTGCGCCAACTGTGCGCGCGAGCTTCAGGACGAGCTGGCCAAGCTCGAGGGCGTCAAATCCGTGTCCGTCAACTTTATGACCCAGAAGCTGACGCTCGAGGCCGATGACGCCGAGTTCGACGAGGTCCTCGACCGCGTTGTGGAGTTCACCGCCGACGCCGAGCCGGACTGCGAGATTATTCTCTAGCCCAGGTTTACGCCAACCTGCAAGGCCGCGCTTGCTGCGGCCTTTGCTCGCGAAATTATATGAGCGAATGTTCATACATTCAAATGGGAGGATACGAGTCATGGCCACCGCCGACCCCAAAAAGAAAAAGAAGAAGCGCAAGAAAAAAGAATCACTCGAGCATAAGCGCAACCGCATCCTGGTAGCGCTGGGCATTTTTGCCGTGGTGTACGCCCTCGATGAGTTCGGCACCCTTACCGCCGCATTCGGCACCCCGGGTGACGTCTATGCCAGCTTTGTGCTGTTCCTCGTGCCGTTTTTGATTGCCGGCTACGACGTACTGCAAAAGGCATTCAATAACATCCGCCGCGGCAAGGCCTTCGACGAGAGCTTCCTCATGGCCGTCGCGACCATCGGCGCGTTTGCCATGGTGCTCTTCCCCGATACCGACCCGCACATGGCCGAAGGCGCCGCCGTCATGCTGTTCTACCAGGTCGGCGAGCTGTTTCAGGCGTACGCCGTGGGCAAGAGCCGCAAGTCGATCAGTGCCATGATGGACATCGCGCCCGACTACGCTAACGTCGAGCAGCCCGACGGCACACTCGAGCAGGTCTTCCCCGATGACATCGCCGTCGGCACCGTGATCGTGGTCAAGCCCGGTGAGCGCGTGCCTATCGACGGCGTCATCGTCGAGGGCGAGACACAGCTCGATACCGCCGCCCTTACCGGAGAGTCGGTCCCCCGCCCGGCCAAAACTGGAGACGATATCATCAGCGGCTGCATCAACATGACGGGTCTCCTCCACGTGCGCACCACCAAGCCCTTTGGCGAGTCCACCGTCGCGCGCGTCCTGGAGCTCGTAGAAAACGCTAGTGAGAAGAAGGCACGCACCGAGAACTTCATCACGCGCTTCGCCCGCGTCTACACGCCCGCTGTCACCGGCGCGGCCGCGGTACTCGCGCTCGGCGGTGGCTTGGTCACCGGCGCCTGGTCCGACTGGATCCTGCGCGGCCTGACCTTCCTCGTCGTCAGTTGCCCATGCGCGCTCGTGATCAGCGTGCCGCTCAGCTTTTTTGGCGGCATCGGTGGCGCATCCAAGCTGGGCGTCCTCATCAAGGGCTCTAACTACCTCGAGACGCTCGCGGATGTGGACACCGTCGTCTTTGACAAGACCGGCACGCTCACCAACGGCACGTTTTCGGTCGTGGCGGTACACCCCGAGGCAGGCTATACCGAGCAGTCGCTGCTCGAAGTCGCGGCTCTTGCCGAGTCATTCTCCGACCATCCCATCGCGCAGTCGGTACGCACCGCCTTCCAGGGCGAGCTCGATCCCAAACGCGTAAGCGACTCCACCAATGACGCGGGCCATGGCGTGACGGCGATTATCGACGGCAAGCGCGTCATCGTCGGCAATGCCAAGATGCTTGCTGTGGCCGGTATCGAAGCGCCCAATTGCGAGATCGTCGGCACCATCCTCCACGTGCTGGTCGATGATACGTACGCCGGCCACATCGTAATTGCCGACACCATAAAGACCGATGCCGAGCAAACGATTCGCGACCTGCACGCCGCCGGCGTCAAGCGCACCGTCATGCTCACGGGCGACCGTGAGGAGGTTGCGGCGTCTGTAGCCAAGCAACTCGGTCTCGACGAGTTCCACGCGCAGCTGTTACCGGGTGATAAGGTCGAGCGTGTCGAGGCGCTGCTTGCAGCAGAATCGGGCAAGGGCAAGCTCGCCTTTGTAGGCGACGGTATCAACGACGCACCCGTGCTTACCCGCGCAGACGTTGGCATCGCCATGGGCGCTATGGGCTCGGACGCCGCAATTGAGGCGGCGGACGTCGTGCTCATGGATGACAAGCCGTCCAACATCTCCCGCGCGATCCGCGTGGCGCGCAAGACCATATCGATTGTTTGGCAGAACATCATCTTTGCGCTGGGCATTAAGTTGCTGATTCTGGTGCTTGCGGCACTGGGCATCGCCAACATGTGGCTTGCTGTGTTCGGCGACGTGGGCGTGGCGATTATCGCCATCCTGAATGCCATGCGCGCGATGGGTGTCAAGAACCTGTAGCGTTCGTGGGCTGTCCGGCCGGGACCGGGCTTGGTTTTGAAAACGTCCTCGCGCATGAGGCCCGTCTTTCCTGCTCCTGCGGAGCAACGGAAAGGCGGGCCTCGCGCTGTGGAGTGTTTTCAAAACCAAACCCGGCCCCGGCCTGCGGTGACGTAGGTGGCAGTTCTTGGGCATCGCTTGCTGGCGGGGTTCCTTTGCTGAAATGGACTTGGCCGAAAGGACCGCTGGTCCCGGTCGCTGGTTCGCGCTTTGCGCGAACTCCGCGCTACTGGGGGTTCGTTAGGATTCCGCCGCTTGGCCCGTCGCCTCGCCCCGGTTCAGCATCGCCCTCAGTTTCTCGAAGCTTTCCTCGCTCAGGCAGTGCTCCATGTGGCAGCCCTCTTGCGACGCGACCTCAGCCGAAACACCCGCATCCTCCAGCAGCCCCACGAAAAAGCAGTGACGCTCCCACATTTGGCGAGCGACCTCCAGACCACGCTCCGTCAGATGAACGTCGCGCTTGCCCATTTCGACATAGCCGTTGCTTTCCAGCGTCGCCATGGCCTTGGAAACGCTCGCCTTGGTTACGCCGAGGTACTCCGCAACGTCGATCGAGCGCACGATGCCCTGGCGTTCCGACAGAACGTAGATCGATTCGAGATAGTCTTCTCCGGATTCACGTAGGGCCATGGGCCGCCTTTCGCGATGATTGCTAGTTAGCCTTTGGATACTTTCCACGGCTTACTTTACCGCAAAAGTTGCCCATGTCTTACTACTTTGCCTAAAAGTTAGCCGTGTTTCACAAAACGAGCGGGACGAAAACAAAATGGGAACACGCCCCGCAAGGAGTGTCCCCAAGTGCCGAGCCGCAGCTATAGCAGTCCAAAGTACTTCGCGGCGTTGTAGATCCCATCGTCGTCCACGGCGGTCGTCACGTAGGTCGCCGCAGCTTTCACCGTGTCCTGCGCGTTGCCCATGGCCACACTTGTGCCCACGGCCGAGAACATCGACAGGTCGTTCTCGCCGTCGCCAAAGGCAATCGCTTCACTCGCGTCGATGCCCAGGCGCTCCAGCGTCGCCGCCACACCCAGGTCCTTGCCGCCGTTGGCCGGAATAATGTCGCAGAACAGGTCGCACCAGCGCGTGGTGAGCGAATGCGACACGGCATCGGTCACGATATGCTCGTCAACTGGGTCAACAAAGGCACAGAACTGATAGACCGGCGCGTCAAAGGCATGCTCAAACGGCTCCTCGTGGTAGACGATTCCCGCGTTGCTGCCAGCCGTCACCACGCGCTCGGACAGGCGGTTCACAAACGAGTTCTCGCCCTGCATGCACAGTGAGTCGTAGCGCCCCTGCGCCACCTGGTCCACAATCACCGCAACGTCGTCCGGATCGATCGGGCAGCTGCGGTAGACGCCCTTGGCATCAAAACAGTGCTGGCCCGAAAGCGTAATGTACGCATCCCAGCCCAGGTCGAACAGCCAGTCCGGCATCTGGTAGGTCGGACGGCCCGTGGCGATCACGCACGCAATCCCCTGCTCGCGAAAGCTGTCGAGCACCTGCTGCGCCGACGCCGGAATCCGGTGGGTCTTAAAGCTCAGCAGCGTGCCGTCGATATCGAAAAACGCGGCTTTGATCATTCTCGCCTACTCCTCGCCCTCGAGCTTTTCGCTCGCCTCGAGCCACGCCATCTCCAGCTCGTCCATGGCGGCGTGAGCCTCGTCGATCTTTGCCTGCTGCTCGCCGAGCGCCGTGTAGTTGGTGGGATCGACCTGGGCCATGGCGGCCTCGGCCTCCTCCACGCGGGCGCGCTGCGTCTCCATCTTGCGCTCGAGCGAGCTCACCTCGCGGCGGAGCTTCTGACGCTCGGCGTTGGAAAGGCCGTTGGGCTGACCGCTCGACTTGGGCTTGTCGGCAGCAGCCGCCGCACCGGTGTCGAACGTGCCGGTCTTAGCGCTCGGCGCGCCCACGGGCTCGCCCTCGGCGGTAGCGTTGCACAGGCGCAGGTACTGGTCCACGCCGCCGGGCATATGCGTCAGATGGCCATCGAGCAGTGCCCACTGTTGGTCGGTCACGCGCTCCATCAAAAAGCGATCGTGTGTCACCAGGATCAGCGTGCCGGGCCAGCCGTCCAGCAGGTCCTCGACAATCGCGAGCATGTCGGTATCCAGGTCGTTGCCCGGCTCGTCCAGGATGAGCACGTTGGGCTCGTCCAGAATCGTCAGCAACAGCGACAGGCGACGGCGCTGGCCGCCCGAAAGATCGCCGATGCGGCTCCAGAGCTGCTGCGTCGTAAAGCCCAGACGCTCGCAGAGCTTCTCGGGCGAAGTCTCCTTGCCGTCGATGACGTAGTACTTCTTATAGTTGCCGAGCACCTCGCGGATCGTGTCGCCCATGTAGGGTTCGAGCTCCTCGAGCTGCTGCGACAGCACGCCAAAGCGCACTGTCTGGCCAATCTTCACGCGGCCGCGCGTGGGTTCAATCTTGCCCTGGATCACGTCGAGCAGCGTCGACTTGCCGGCACCGTTCTCGCCCAAAAGGCCATAGCGGTCGCCCGCACCAATGAGCCAGGTCACGTCAGAGAGCACCTGCTTGGGCGCGCCATCGGCTGTCTCTTATACACATCTGACGCTGCCGACGAAGAGGATAGTGTACATCTGGGTGGTCGCCGTATCATTAAAAAAAAAAACAAGGTAGATGGCGAAGCATTAACAAAAACACAAAATTACAGAGTGTGCTAACGCATCGAAAGACGAAGGGACACTACGAATAGAGAAGAAGACATCAGAACAAGTACATAACTAAGGATGAGATACGAA
>OJJW01000023.1_pt1 | contig 71630 bp, 69 predicted proteins | sample 1596331 | NCBI WGS metagenome assembly OJJW01 (sample SAMEA4350156, study PRJEB24818) | metagenome | biome: human; feature: gut; material: faeces | place: Denmark | collected 2013-09 | reverse complement strand
AGAGCATCAATCCGTGGCTGCTCTTCCAGACCAGCGGCGGGCTGTTCTGGAAAGAGAATGGGTGAGGTCGGCAAATCGGAATTTGAAAGGAGCGTTTTCAATGGCAAGCAAGAAAGTCGAAATGTATGCTAAAAAACGATATGAATTAGATGAAATCAAAAATAAAATCAAAGAAGAATTTGATAAACGTAAGTTCTCCGATGTGGAATTCAAAGACGAAATTATACGTGAATTGGGAGACACCAAAACACTACTATTAATTTTTGAAAACTGGTTTTTACGAACAGGAAGTTATGCCAGTTTAGTAATTATGTTATCCGAGTATCAGGGGTATCAGAGTGCAGATATTATTGCCACTGGTGGTAAAGAAGCTTTCTTTTCTTTTGGTGCAGAAGGTGACTTTGCAAAGTTTGGAGAAGATGCTTTGAAGAATTTAGGCTTTCAAGGAAAAGTTAGATAAATTCCAGTTTGTAGATGGTCGTCAACCGGGATAGTGCCATAGGCCCTTGCTCCGAAAATTTTTCATAACCCGCAAGAATGTGGTCTTGATAATACACTTCAATTCATGCTATACTAAAATCAGTTTTATTGTACGGACAAAAATAGAAAGCGAGGCTTGCCAATGGACACCACAAAACGCTCTCCCCTTGACCGCCTGCTCTTTGCCACTTTTCTGAAAGGCCGCACTTCTTCCCGTGATGTATGGGAAGAAAAGGGCGATATGACCCCCGAAGATAACCAGAAGATCATCGAGGAGACCAACGAGATCATCAATGATGATTCCACCTATCCTTATCTCAGTTATCTGACCAACCTGCTTGCGAAATCCAAACCCTCCGGTGATGCTGTCAAAAAACTACATGAACACATTGACACTATCGCAAAAGGATTGTATGAGGACAGCACCGACGTGTTCCGTGCGCTCCTTGCAAAACTGATCGAGCAACCGGAAGAAAAGCAGACCTTTGAACGTCTGCTGGAGATGGCAGAAAAGTTTGCCGCACGATACGAATAAAACCCATAGATTCCATAAGCGAGTGACCTGAAAAGGCCGCTCGCTTTTTTGTTTACAACGTGATTGAAGGGAGGAACGCTATGCCAAGCAAAACCGAAGAATACCTTGCCCTTGCCCAGCGCACGGCGAACGGCTTGACCCGGTACTGGGAAAGCTGGACGGACTACCTGACCACCGCATCCCGACTGTACAAGTATCCCTTTGCAGACCAGCTGATGATCTACGCTCAGCGGCCCGATGCCACCGCCTGCGCCGAATTTGACATTTGGCGCAACCGGATGAACCGCTATGTGCGCCGGGGTGCCAAGGGCATCGCTCTGCTGGACGAATCCAGCGGATTCCCCCGACTGCACTACGTCTTTGACGTAAGCGACACCGGGGTGCGCCGCAATTCCCGTGATCCGGAGGTGTGGCAGTACAACGATGACCTGAAACAGCCTGTTTCGGAAATGTTGAACAAGACCTATGGCATCAGCGGAGAGCGTGTAAGCCAGCAGCTTGCCGATGTTGCCGGGAAACTGGTGGCGGATTACTGGGACAACAACGGCGGCGACATCCGTGCCATCGTTGACGGTTCGCTTCTGATGGATTATGATGAAGCCGGGGTGGAGATGCAGTTCAAGTCTGCCGCCGCCATCAGCGTCACCTACACGCTGCTGGAACGCTGCGGCTTTGAGCCTGCCGGGTGGTTCGACAAGGAAGATTTTCGAGCCATCCACGAGTTTTCCACCCCGGATGCCGTCTTTGCCCTCGGCGCAGCTGTCAGCGACATGAGCCGGGAGGTGCTGCGAAACATCGAGCGCACCGTAAAAACGACCATCCGCCGCCGAAATAATGAAAGGAGTCAGCATGAATATGAGCAGCAATCTGAACTACACGCAGACCGGGGATTATCTTCTCCCGAACCTGACCCTGAACCAGCCCCGGAAGCCGCTGGGCAAGTACGGCAGGCTGCGCCGGACGTACCTGATGAACCATCGCCCGGTGCTGTACCACACGATGCTCCTGAACGGGAGCCTGTACCCGCACCTGATGGAGGTGGAGCAGACGGCAGAGAGCCAGATGCAGCAGACCATGAAGCAGCTTCTGAAACAGAACCCGGCCCCGGACAAGGAGCAGAATCAGATGGCATGGGTGCAGCACATGAACAGCCTGCGAGCACAGGCAGAGGAACTGGTGCTGAACGAACTGATTTACAGTTAAGTTTCTTCGATGCCCACATCCCCACCGAAGCCCAGCAAATTGAAAAGATAGACCGAGCGGAGAGCGAAAAAACGCCCTCCGCTTTTGTTTTGTCGCAGGCGGAGATTGAAAACGAATTGCGCAAGCACGGTTCAGGATTTGCAGGCGGTAAGCAGCGCATTATGGCACTGTACCAGACCCAGCCCGACCGCAATCTCCGTGCCAAAGCGTTGGCAAAGGAGTACGGAATCGGTGGGCACTCCCACGATTATCTGGATGGCAGCAGAGGGTTTGTCAGCCACGACGGGAGAGGAATGGAATTTGACCATTATCCCGAACACAAGAAATTCATGTTAAGCTGGACACAGGTGGAAAAGTATATCGACCTGATGATCCAGTCCGACCGTTATCTGACGGACCAAGAAAAGGAGCATTACACGCCCCCTGTGCCCATCACCGTAGAGCCAGATGCTACCTTGACCCATGCCAAAAACCTGATCCGGGATTTCTGTCTGGAGGAATATGATTCTGAACCGGACTTTTCTGACTTGTCCAAGATCGGCGTTGCCTACACCAACGCCACCGATGAGGATATTCCCATTCAAGTTAATGTGGATTTGGTGGGATACCGGGTGGAACGGTATCTGGGTGAAGTGCTGATCGACGAGCGGCAGTACGAAAGTCTGGAAGATCTGACCGAAACCGAATTGGAGGCTCTGGATTTTTCGGAACTGGTCAGCGTCACAGACGAGGAACTGGAGCACTATCACAGCAAGGCAGAGGAACGCCCGGCACTGCTGCCGCTGGATGGCGCCGCCGAGTACAACGCTCTGAAGGAACAGTACCCGGATGCGCTGGTAGGCTTTGAGCAGAACGGATACTATGAGTTCTACGGTGAGGATGCCCGGAAGGTCTGCGAACTTCTGGGCGGCAAACTTCTGGAAAAAGAAACAGCACTGGGCACCGTCCCGGTCACCGGCTTTCCCAGTAACCAGTGGGTGTACCGTGCCAAACAACTATGGCAGCGCGGCGAGAACATCTACCTTGCCGGGCTGAACGAGGACGGCACCCACCACCAGACCAAGTATCTGCGCCGGGAGGATTATCTGCCGCTGGATGCCACCGTCCACATGGAAGGGCGGGCTTTCCGAGTAGATACGGTAAACTATGATAGGGGTAGCGTGACCCTGCAGGATGTGGCACTGGCAGAAATGCGGATGCCAGTTTTCCGGGAGGAACCGCTGGCTCTTGTCCGGGAGTTGTACGAGGAGCAGGATATGATGGAATCCCCCCTGCCCGATTACAAGGTCGGTGACAATGTTGTGGTCGAACTCCCCACTCGAACTATTGAGGGGAAAGTTGGCTATGTGGGTGAAACGGATGTGCGCATCGACACCAGTGCGCACGGGCAGTCATGGGATAACGAAGTTGTCAATAAGCAACAATTCGAGGAGGGCTTGCGGCAGAATGAACAGGTTACTACGCAGCCAGATGATACTGTAAAAACGGTTGCCATATACCCTGCTGAAGAAAACCGTATGCCTTATGATATTGTGATCCAGACGATTGGCTCAAAATCACCTGCTCTGGATGCAGTTGAATCGGAACGATCCACACTTGAACTTGCCGGGAACTTCCACATCACGGATGATGATTTGGGTGTCGGAGGCCCCAAACAGAAATTCGCCCGGAACATCGAAGCCATCCGTACCCTGTTCAAGCTGGAAGAGGAGCACCGGGGTGCCACCGCCGAGGAGCAACAGGTGCTTTCGCAATATGTGGGCTGGGGCGGTCTGGCAGACGCTTTTGACCCCAACAAGGAAAATTGGTCTGCCGAGTACACCCAGCTGAAAGAACTGCTCTCTGAGGATGAATACGCCGCCGCTCGCGCTTCTACTCTGAACGCCCACTACACCAGCCCCACCGTGATCCGTGGTATCTACGATGCGGTGGAGCGTATGGGTTTCCGCAGCGGTAACATTCTGGAACCTAGTATGGGTGTGGGCAACTTCTTTGGGATGCTGCCGGACAGCATGGCAGACAGTCGGCTGTACGGCGTAGAGCTGGACAGCATCACCGGGCGCATCGCCAAAAAGCTGTATCCGCAGGCTGATATTACTGTTGCTGGTTTTGAGACCACCGACCGCCGTGATTTCTACGATTTGGCGGTGGGCAATGTGCCTTTCGGTCAGTACAAGGTCAACGACAAGGCATATAACAAGCTGGGATTTTCTATCCACAACTACTTTTTCGCCAAGGCCATCGACCAAGTGCGTCCGGGCGGCGTGGTGGCGTTTGTCACTAGCCGCTACACTATGGACAGCAAGGACAGCACCGCCCGCAAGCACATGGCAGAACGTGCCGATTTGCTGGGTGCTATCCGTCTGCCCAACAGTGCGTTCCGTGCCAACGCTGGTACGGATGTTGTCAGTGACATTATCTTTTTGCAGAAGCGTGACCGCCCCGCGGATATCGAGCCCGCATGGGTGCAGTTGGGGCAGACTGAGGATGGATTTACTCTCAACAGCTATTTTGTAGACCACCCGGAAATGGTGTTGGGAAATTTGGAACTGGAAAGCACCCAATATGGTCATGACCTGACCGTTGTACCCATCGAGGGCACCAGCCTTGCAGACCAGCTTGCCGAGGCGGTGCAGCATATTGAGGGGCAATACACCGAAGTTGAGGTAGAAACACCAGATATTGCGGATGCCGAAAATGAGAAGCACATTCTCCCGGCTGACCCGGATGTAAAAAACTTCTCCTATACCGTAGTGGACGGCGAAGTTTTCTACCGGGAAAATTCCGTGATGACACAGGTGGAACTGTCCGACACCGCCAAGGGGCGTGTCACCGGCATGGTAGAGCTGCGGCAGATCGTCAACGACCTGATTGACCAGCAGTTGAACGATTACCCGGACGAGGACATCAAGGCAACGCAGGAGCATTTGAATGCCGCCTACGATGCTTTTACCGCAAAATACGGTCTGCTGAACGACCGTAAAAACGGGCGGTTGTTTGAGCAGGATTCCTCGTATTATCTGCTGTGTTCGCTGGAAAATCTGGACGAGCAGGGGCAGCTCAAGAGCAAGGCGGCGATGTTCACCAAGCGCACCATTCGCCCGGAGCGCACTGTCACCAGCGTAGATACCCCCAGCGAAGCACTGGCGGTATCTATTGGTGAGCATGGCAAAGTGGATTTGCCCTATATGGCAGAACTGCTGGGCACTCCCGGTGAGTACGGGCGCATTACCACCGAACTTTCCGGTGTGATCTTCAAAGACCCTGCCGCCGACCCCACTGACCCGGAAGCAGGCTGGCAGATGGCAGACGAGTACCTGTCCGGCGATGTCCGGGCAAAGCTGCGGATGGCGCAGTTTGCTGCCGAGACCAACCCGGAATTTGTGGTCAATGTGGATGCGCTGACCAAGGCACAGCCCAGAGAACTGGAAGCATCTGAAATTGATGTGCGGCTGGGTGCAACATGGCTGGACCCGAACATTATCCAGAAGTTTATGACCGAGACATTCCAGATCCCCTACTATCTGCGCCATGCTGTCAAAGTGCGTTATTCTCCCTATACCGCAGAGTGGCGCGTGGAGGGCAAGACCGCTACGGGACGGGGCGATATTATCTCCTCCGAGACCTACGGCACATCCCGTGCCAATGCCTACAAGATTCTGGAGGAGACCCTGAACCTGAAAGATGTCCGCATCTATGACACGATCGAGGATGCCGAGGGCAAACCCAAACGTGTGCTGAACAAGCGGGAAACCATGCTGGCACAGCAAAAACAGCAGGTCATCAAGGATGCTTTTGCCAACTGGGTCTGGCAAGACCCCCAGCGGCGTATTGCGCTGGTGAAGCAGTACAACGAGCTGTTCAACTCTACCCGTCCCCGTGAGTATGACGGAAGCCACATCAAATTCGTGGGCATGAACCCGGAGATTACCCTCCGGGAACACCAGCGCAACGCCATTGCCCATGTGCTTTATGGCGGTAATACGTTGCTTGCACACGAAGTAGGGGCAGGCAAAACCTACGAAATGGCAGCGTCTGCTATGGAAGCCAAACGGCTGGGACTGTGCCAGAAAAGTCTTTTTGTCGTGCCCAATCACCTGACGGAGCAGTGGGCTTCGGAGTTTCTGAACCTCTACCCCAACGCCAAATTGCTGGTGGCACGGCGCAAGGACTTTGAGACCGCCAACCGCAAAAAATTCTGCGCCCGCATCGCCACCGGCGACTACGATGCCGTCATCATCGGCCATTCGCAGTTTGAGCGCATTCCGCTGTCCTTTGAGCGGCAGGAGCGTATCATTCAGGAGCAGATTTATGAAACGCTTGCCGCCATCAATGAGCTGAAAGTCCACGCAGGCGAGAATTTCTCCATCAAGCAGATGGAAAAGACCCGGAAAACACTGGAGACCAAGCTGGAAAAACTGCGCTCCGATGAACGCAAGGACGATGTAATCACCTTTGAGCAACTGGGCGTTGACAGGCTCTTTGTGGACGAGAGCCATTTCTACAAGAACCGTGCGAAACGTTGTGCATAAGCCCTTGTTGACAGCAAGGACGAAAAGCACCATGTGATTGCACTTAGCAATAAGAAAATATCACAGAGAACTTTAATCTCGAAATCAGAGGTGAAATTCCTCTGCCGTACAGAACCAATGTCGAGGAACAGAATTCCTGAGAATAGGTCAAAATTCAAGACAGTACGAGAGCTAATACTCCACTGTGCGTTGCCACCTGTTAGTGTGCATTGTACAGAGCGTGGTGAAGGCGTAACCTGAAAACCTAAACCTCTGCAAAGAGGCATGGATAATAATGGTGCGGGCTTCCGAAACCTATGGCTATCCGATAGGGAAAGCTATGCAGCATCGTAAGAGCGAACGACATCCGAAAGGGTGACCCTTGGAAAAAGTGTGTGTGGCTGGTTTTTCTGCACACGCCCTGTGGGATGAAATCCCCATCAGGAATCATGCAGCAACTGTGGTTCAAAGCATGGTTAGATTTTCCCGGTGTAAGGTAGCGGCCTACGGGTTTCAGAACAAGGATAGAGATTAAGGAACGTTTGAGAGCCTGTTGTTGGAGCGTTACAGCGCAGTGAAAGCAACAGGAAGTCAGCCGTATCATAGTAGTCGGGGCTGGGTAATGCCAGTCAAACGGAATTGAAATATTCCATGGCGAAGGATACGAGTCAAATCGATTTGTAAATTTCACAAAACGAAAATCCTATAACTCCCTGAAAGATGGGTGACGAACTGCGAGGTGAAAACCTTGTGCATTTGAACGTCAGATTTTCAACGGAAACGGAACTTAAAAAGATTCAGGATTTTCTCTATGAGAAGTCCGGTCAAGGAGTATCGTTCACCGGTCTGGAGGAAGCGATGGTAAATGAAGTGACCATTGTAACCGCCGTCCACAATATCAAGTCCAACAAAGGCAGCAAAACTGCTGGCGTGGATAAGATAAAAATGGACAAATACCTTCAAATGCCCAAAGATGAGCTTATTTTATTGATTCAATCGAGTTTTCGTAACTACCGACCCAAGCCAGCCCGCCGTGAATATATCGAAAAGAGTAACGGCAAGAAAAGACCGCTGGGTATCCCCACTGTATTGGACAGGATCATACAGGAGTGCGTGCGTATCATTATCGAGCCGATCTGTGAAGCGAGATTTTATCCGCAAAGCTACGGCTTTCGCCCCTATCGGGCACAGAAACATGCAATCCGGGGTATCATCAATGTCATAAATGCTGGATGTAAATCGCCCGACCAACCCGTGTGGGCTATTGAGGGTGACATCAAGGGATGCTTCGACAATATCAATCACCGCCTGCTGCTCCAAAAACTCTGGAGAATCGGTATCCATGACAAGCGTGTGCTGAAAATTATCAGTCAGATGCTAAAAGCTGGATATATGGAAAATGACCTGTTTCATGCAACAGAGCTTGGTACACCGCAGGGAGGAATCCTCTCACCGCTTTTATCCAATGTTTATCTCAACGATTTCGATTGGTATGTTGGTCGTATGTATATGGAGCCGCACAGACAGTGCAAGCATAAAGGCAACGACACAAGGCGTTTGAAATGGGCTGGTGTAACGCCAAAGTACAATTATCGCTACGCCGATGATTGGGTGATTCTGACGTCAACGGAGAAGGAAGCACTCCGCTTGAAACGTGTCTTGACAAAATATTTTCGGAACAGAATGAAACTTGAATTGTCGCAGGAAAAGACCTATGTAACAGACCTGCGGACAAACGGTATACACTTTCTTGGCTTTGTGGTAAAGGCCGAACGAAAACGGAAAACTCCTGACCCGGCAACATGGACGAAACATCTGGTTGGAAAGCCGCTGCCGGATATGGAACGGTTAGGAAAGAAGATTAAGAAACTGCTCGAAGAAGTGCACCGCATAGAACTTTGTCAAAAAGTCAATGTGCAGGCTGCGCAAATTCAGTACGTCAACTCTGTCATTATGGGTATGGCACAGTACTTGCAGACATCCATCTGCTCTCGTGCCTACCATGCGATAGACCGCAGAGTAAACAACGCTGCACTGGCTGTATGGAAAAAGCTGTACCCCAAACGGTACAACTCCATGCAGGTGTCGCTGAAGGTGCTTTGCAATCTTCCTGACCGACACAAGGGCTACGACAGTAAGACATTTGCGGTATGGGTCGAAGGAAAATGGTTTGGTATAACTTATGCGTTCATCACGCATAGTCACTATGAACCCAAGCCATTTGACCAGAAAATGACACCGTATACAGTGGAAGGGCGCAGACGGTATGTGAACTATCGTGCTAAGCACAAGTCACTGCCATGTGACCGTCCATCCGTTAATTCCCCGAACGATATTGCAATGTCAGCATACGCAAAGGGAAGGATGAATTTTGAGTATTATATGAACCGGGAGTATGCTTACAGCAGGGACAAAGGAAAATGTAAATGCTGTGGAAATGCCTTCTCACCCATGCTTCAAAAGCATTGTCACCACGTTAAAAACAAGCTTCCACTTGATAGAATCAATAAAGTACCGAATCTGGTTTGGCTGTGTGAACCATGCCACCGCATGGTTCACAACAGTCCAATACCGCCTGAGCTTGATGCAAAGACGGTAGGCAAAATCATGAAATACCGCGAAAAACTTAAACTGTGAAATTTACAACCACTCTGTGTCCGTGAGAACACAGCAGTGTTGAAATCTGAAGGAAGAAAGTAAATCGATTTGATGGTACGCCGGGTGCGCTGAAAGGTGCACGCCCGGCGTGAGGTGGGGGAAAACTTGGAGATTACTTCAAAAAGTTACCTATCACAACAAAGCAGACTACTCGGCGGACTGCTTCGCAGCCGCAGAGATGCTGCACATTCTTTTTGACCACAAAAATGCGGAATGTCGCTGGATTATCTACCAGCGAAGCCCAGAAATCCAGCGATATGTTCGGCAAGTGCCGCTATCTGGACGAGATCACCGGCGGGCGTGGCGTGGTGTTCGCTACAGGCACCCCGGTGAGCAACTCCATGACCGAGTTGTACACGGTCATGCGGTACCTCCAGTACAGCACCTTGCAGCAGAAAAAGCTGACGCACTTCGACTGCTGGGCATCCACTTTTGGAGAGACCACCACTGCAATTGAGCTGGCGCCGGAGGGAACCGGCTATCGGGCGAGGACGAGATTTGCCAAGTTCTTCAACCTCCCGGAACTGATGTCCATGTTCAAGGAGGTTGCGGACATTAAAACATCCGACCAGCTCCATCTGCCTGTGCCCGAAGCAAAGTTTGAAACCGTGGTGGCAAAACCGTCCGAGATTCAAAAGGAAATGGTGCAGGAACTGAGCAAACGTGCTGCAGAAATCCACTCCGGTGCAGTAGATGCCTCCGTGGACAATATGCTCTGCGTCACAAACGACGGCAGAAAAATCGGCTTGGATGTGCGCCTGATGAACCCCATGCTGCCAGATGATCCCAACAGCAAATTGAACGTATGCGTTCAAAATGTGTTGAAAATCTGGGAGGATGGTAAAGAACAGAAGTTAACCCAACTTTTGTTCTGCGACCTCTCGACACCAAAGAACGATGGCAACTTCAATGTCTATGAGGACATTCGCAAAAAGCTGATCGCTGCCGGTGTGCCGGAAAACGAGATTGAGTTTATCCACAACGCCGACACCGAAGCGAAAAAGGCAGCATTGTTCTCCAAAGTACGCTCCGGCGATGTGCGCGTCCTGCTGGGCAGCACGGCAAAAATGGGCGCAGGAACCAATGTGCAGCAGCGTCTTGTGGCAGTGCATCATCTGGATGTTGGCTGGAAGCCCAGCGACATGACCCAGCGCAATGGTCGCATCATCCGGCAGGGCAATATGAATAAGGAAGTCAAGGTGTTCAATTACGTTACAGAAGGGACATTTGACAGTTATTTGTTCCAAACTTTGGAAAACAAACAGCGATTTATCAGCCAAATCATGACTTCAAAATCCCCGGTGCGCTCCTGCGAAGATGTAGACGAACAGGCACTTTCCTATGCGGAAATCAAGGCACTTTGCGCCGGAAATCCGCTCATCAAAGAGAAGATGGACTTGGATGTGCAGGTCGCAAAGCTGAAAGTGCTGAAAGCCGACCATCAGAGCCAGAAGTTCCGTTTGGAAGATAAGCTGTTGACGAAGTTCCCGGCTGACATTCGGGAAACGAACGCCTATATTGCTGGGGTGAAAGCGGACGCACAGCTTGCCGCCGCCCACCCGCAGGTGCAAGAGGGTTTCTGCGGCATGACCATCAAGGGCGTGACCTACGATGAGAAAAAGACCGCCGGTGAGCGTCTGGTGCTTGCTTGTTCTGAACTGCCAAACGCCGAAGAAAAAGTCATCGGCAGCTACCGGGGCTTTGAACTGTCCCTGCGTTTCGACACCTACCGCAGTGAGTATCAGGCTATTTTGAAGGGTCAGCGGAGATACCCGGTGCCCTTGGGCACCGACCCGCTGGGCAACATTATCCGTCTGGATAATTCGCTGAACAACTTCCCGGAGCGCATTAACTCTGCTGAGAATGAACTAGCCACTCTGCATCAGCAGCAGGCGGCGGCGCAAATCGAGGTGGAGAAGCCCTTCCCACAGGAGGAAGAATTGGCAGAGAAGTCCGCTCGGCTTGCAGAGCTGAACGCCCAGTTGGATGTGGACGAGAAAAATCACGAGCCGGAACAGGACGAGGAAGAACAGGAGGATGCACCTCGCCGCCCCTCGGTGCTGGCAGCACTGGAAGAAAAATCGGACAAGCCGGAGCCGGTGAAGCCCTTCCGCAGTTATTACGACAAGGATGGTGATGCCCGGTGAGGGAAAAGCGGGACGAGATCATCATCCTGAGAACCACAAAGGCCGAGAAGAACCGCATTTATGAAAAGATGCTGGGCATGGGCATCCGCAGCCTGAGTGCCTATATCCGAAAAATGGCTCTGGATGGCTACTGCTTGAACCTTGACCTACCGCAACTGCGGCGGATGGCATATCTCTTGCAGATGTGCAGCAACAACTTGAACCAGTACGCCAAAGCCGCTAATGAAAATGGTCGGGTCTATGCTGCAGACATGGAGGACCTGCGGCGGCGGCTGGATGAACTGATTGAGATTGGTCGGCAGATTCTTTCCCGGCTGGCTGATCTCTAAATTTCTCTCCGCAGTTGGAGGACTGCGGGGCTACATAAGGTTGACATCCTTGCAAAGCAATCGTTGATACCTTTATAATCGGGGTGAAAGAAAGGCAGGTGCTGGATATGAGGTTCGTTTTTAAGATGATCGTTTTTCCGTTTTGGCTGCTTACGGCTTTCCTTGCGCTGATGCTGAAATGGACGCTGAACCTGTCGGCGTTCGCGCTGGCGCTGCCCATGCTGTATATTTTTGGCTGCGGTCTTTATACGCTGTACTGCCGGGAGTGGATGCAGTTTTTGATCTTGCTGGTGGCAGAGTTTGGCTGCTTTGTGTTGATTTTCATGGGCGCTTTGATTGCAGATGCAGCAGAGCGTTTTAGTGGCTGGGTTGCCGGATTGTGAGGGATGCTATGGAAAACCAGAAATTGGAGGCTTGTTATTCTGAGCACAGCAGCACGCTCTTTTTTGAAATGCTGGGTGAGGACGAAAACTATCAGCGGCTGAAAAACGCCAAAATAGCGGCTGAAAAAGCCCTGCGGGATACCATCAGCAAAGAAGCGTGGAAGCAATACCTCGCTTTGGATGAGATCTGCAACGAGTTGGAATGCGCCCGATATAAGGCGATGTATCTGGCGGGTGCTGCCGATTACGAAAAAATATCCAAATGATCTTGATGCCGCCGATGTGCGGCATTTTCTTTTTTTAGGGGGGGTGATGGCACTGGCGGCAACACGGTTGATCCCTATGCGGAAAAACAAGGGCAAGTCCATCGGGGCGTGTCTGCACAATCACACCAGCTATATCCAGAACCCGGACAAGACCGAACAGGGCGAGTTGGTCAGCAGCTACCAGTGCAGCCCTCTGACCGTAGACGAGGAATTTCTGCTGACGAAACGGCTGTACGAGCAGACCACCGGGCGCAGCCAGAAAAGCGATGTCATCGCCTATCAGGTGCGGCAGTCCTTCAAGCCGGGGGAGGTCACGCCGGAGGAAGCCAACCGCATCGGCTACGAGTTTGCCGAGCGTTTTTTGAAGGGCAAGCACGCTTTTATCGTTGCTACCCACACCGACCGAGCGCACATCCACAACCACATTATTTATAATTCCACTGCCTTGGACGGAACCCGAAAATTCAAAAATTTCTGGCTTTCCTCCTTTGCGGTGCAGCGGTTGAGCGACCTGATTTGTTTGGAACATCAGCTCTCCACCATCGAGTACAAGCCCTACCGGGAACGGCAGAAGCGCATCGTCTACCCACCGAAAGAGAGCAACCGTGACCGGCTATGCAGCGTGATCGACAGCATTCTGGCTGAAAAGCCCAAGGACTACGAGGACTTTCTGCAAAGGCTGGAACAGCAGGGCTATGAGGTGAAGCGTGGCAAACACACGGCGGTGAAGGGCAAGGGGCGGAAACGATTTATCCGGTTCCGAACTCTGGGCACAGGCTACGGCGAGGACGAGATCAAGGCGGTGCTGGAGGGAAAGGTGAAGCACCACCCCTATCAGAAGCAGCCGCCCAAAGAACAGCCGTTCCAGTTGCTGGTGGACATTCAGGGAAAAATGGCAGAGGGCAAAAACATCGGCTATAAAAAGTGGGCAACGAAGTTCAACCTGAAAGAGATGTCCAAGACATTGCTGTTCTTGCAGGAGCAGAAAATCAGCAGCACCGAGGAACTACGGGAGCGTGCAGCGGCGGCAACGGAACGCTATCATACCATGGGGGATTCCATCAAGGCGGCGGAAGCAAGGCTGACCGAAATCGCTGTTCTGAAAACCCACATCATCAATTATGTCAAGACCCGCCCGGTCTATGATGCCTATCGCAAGTCGGGGTACAGTAAAAAGTTTTTGGAAGTCCACCGGGAGGAGATCACCCTGCACAAGGCGGCAAAAGCGGCCTTTGATGAAGCAGGGCTGCAAAAGCTGCCGAAGGTCAAGGAATTGGATGCGGAGTTCGCAGAACTGCTGACAAAAAAGAAAGCAGCTTACCCGGACTACCGCAAGGTACGGAATGAGATGCAGGAGTTGGTTCGCGCACAGAAAAATGTAGAACGATTTTTTGCAGAGGAAAAGCCAGCACAGGAAAACGAGCAGGCTCGATAAGAAAAGATTGCCGGGAGTTGACCGAGAGTGGTCGGCTCCCGGTATTTTTTGCGTTTTGCCATCCTGTTGGCAACAACAGGGTCTATTGATTGTGTATCAGGCGCACCACAACAGGTATTCTATGGAGTGTAAACAACTCTACTGAAATGGAGCGTGCTATGAAAGAATTATTCGGGCAGCGCCTGCGGGAGCAGCGACAGAATCAGGGCTTGACAATGGAGCAACTCGCAGAAAAAGCGAATCTCTCCACCAATTTTATCGGCGCAATTGAGCGTGGACTGAAAGAGCCTAGTCTTTCTACGCTCATCAGCATTTTGAATGCGCTGGATATTCCGGCAGATGTTCTGCTCCGTGATTATGTTGGAACAGCATCTCATGTGACCGATGAAGAGATTTGCAAGCGGCTGGAAGGCTTGACCCCTATCCAGAAAAAAGCAGCACTTGACTTGCTGGACACCTATATCGCCAATCTCCCGTATCTTACAAACGAAGAATAATCTGCAAACCTTGCAAGCGTATCGGCTGGGATTTAGCCGGTACGCTTTTCTTTTGCATCACTTTCGACTATAATAATTCTTATAGGGTGCATTATGCTCTAAAGAGTTGATTTGGAGGTACCGAGATGAGAGAACAACGGTACAGTATTCTAGCAGATATTCAGGACGCAATCGAGCGCGCAAAGCAGGGCAAGCTGGCGTTGTACTGGCAGCGCACCATCCAGCGGGAATACCGATGCAAAAAAGTCACCCCTGCCGAGCAACAGGCGTATGAGCAGTTGCAGAGCATTCTTTCCGAAGTGCCACAATGGAGCGATGAAGAAGAACTGCGCCATGACATGGAGAACATCGGCGGCAGGCTCTGGTTCTGCCACTTCTGGACTGACCACAATTCCATGGTGCAGTTGACGGAAGATCGCAACGGCAGATTTCATGCTGCCTACGTTCTGGATACGGACACCTCCCCAGAGGTGCGCCGGGAGGCTGCACTACTGGCGCAGAGAGAACTTGCGAAATGTATGCAGGAATGGGACATTTCGCTTCTGAATACGCAGGTATCTGAACAGATGAAGTATGCTTCTCTGGCGGAAGCCGCTTCTCGCCTCATGCAAGTCCTCAACGACCCGGAGAACATCACCGGGTAAAAAGCGTCCCATCGGGATGCGTAGCCTGCATTGGAAAATGCAGAACATAGGGGTTTGGGGCACTCCCCAACAAGCATTTTGCAACGCAAAAAGTGTTTTTGTATAGACGAAAACATTGCTTGCCACAACAATACGACCTTTCAGTCCGTATTCAACTGCTTTCTGTTCTATCGCAATTTTCAAAAATATCAGCTCTCTCACATTCGCGGCGGCAAATCGCATATTCAAAAATCTCTTGCAGTATGGAAGCCGGAGCTGGAGCGTTACACCGGTCTGGTGCAGCAAATCAAGGAAAAGAGCAAGGAACGCAAAGCGTTGGTTAAGCTACGATTAATTGGAGGCACTTCCGTGGGCTTTTTTCAGAAAATAATTGATGATTTTGGGCTGGGGCAGCATAAGGTGGATGAGGAAGCACTCTATGCCCAGATTGCTCTGTTCAAGGATGATTTGAAAGCGCAGGAAGGAAAATACACCAATCAGGACGAAGCTATCCAGTTTAGGGACAAGTGGGCAGACCTTTACAAAGAGGCGAAGGCGGCCCGGCTTGGAAAGAAATCTCCATTGTGGGAAGAACGAAAGCAGTTCACGGATACCTTTGACAGATTGGCGGAGGTGTTGACTGGATACAACAGTGCAGTTATCGCCGCTGAATCGAAACGGTGTGATGCCTTACTTTCCGACATTGACGGCAAAAATCTCGACCCACAGCAACGGGCAGTTGTCCTCTGCAATGAGAAAAGGATGCTGGTCTTAGCGGGTGCCGGCAGCGGTAAAACGCTTACGATAGCCGGAAAGGTAAAGTATCTGTGTCAGGAGAAGGGTGTGAGCCCGGAGGACATTCTCCTTATCGCCTTTACCCATAAATCGGCTGAAGAAATGACAGACCGCATATCTGGAAAGCTGGGAATTCCGGTTTCTGCGACCACGTTCCATAAGCTGGGCTTGGATCTCATCAGAGAAGCAGAGGGAAAACGCCCGGACGTGTATGAAGGTCTTACGGATTTTTGTCGGGACTATTTCCAGAATGTGATCACAACACAGGCAGGCCAGGTAAGGTGTATTATTGAGTTCTTTGCGTACTATCTTCATATCCCGGCGGATATGGAGCAGTTCAGCTCTCTGGGTGAAGCCTACGATTACGAAAAGTCTGTGGATCTTGAAACCCTGCGGTCAAAGTACGATCAGGCAAAGTGGATCGGCAAGAAAGAACAGAGCAAAAAGGAACAGCATCGGACGCTTCAGGATGAACGGGTACGCAGTCTGGAAGAGGTTTCTATTGCAAACTTTCTGTTCCTGAACGGTGTCCAGTACGAATATGAACGTCCGTATCCGTTCCCCGATAACGACCCTGATCGGAAACCGTATCACCCGGACTTTTATCTGCCGGAATACGACATCTATCTTGAACATTTCGGCATCAACCGTGAGGGAAAGCTGCCTTGGCTTTCTGCTGTCGAAGAAGAAAAATACCAAGAGGGGATGGCGTGGAAACGCCAGGTACATAAGAAAAACGGAACAAAGCTACTCGAAACATACTCCTACCTGTCCAGTGAGGGCAGGCTCCTAGAGTATCTGGATTCCCTGTTGAAGAAGAATGGGGTCAAGTACAAGGAACCTGACTTCACGGATATTTTCGAGAGCGTGTATGAAAAGCAGAGTGACCGATATTTCTCGGAGTTTATCAAGCTCTGTGCCACCTTTGTCGCACTGTTCAAGTCTCAGGGGCATAAGATAGATGATTTGGGTTCTTTGCAAGACAACGGAGTGTCCTCGCAAAAGCCATTTTTCAGAAAAAGAAATGCTGCCTTTAAGATGATCGTTCGCCCGTTGATGGAAGCCTATGACGCATTCTTGAGGGAAAAAGGGGCAGTGGATTTTGCTGATATGATCAATCTGGCAGCAGAAAATGTTACTGCTGGACAAAAAGTCCATCCATATCGGTATGTCATCATTGATGAATATCAAGACATCTCCTATGCTCGGTACCGATTGGTCAAGGCAATTTTGGATCAGACAGGGGCAAATCTTCTTTGCGTGGGAGATGACTGGCAGTCTATCTACCGGTTTGCGGGAAGTGATATTTCGCTCTTTACAGATTTTGAACGCTATTTCGGACGCAGCGTGATCATGCGCTTGGAGCGGACATACCGCAATTCCCAGCAGCTCATAGATGAGGCCGGTCGGTTTGTCCTTAGAAATCCCTATCAGCTGAAGAAGTCGCTCGTGTCACCAAAGTCGCTAGACTATCCGATCTCCTTCTTCTGCTACGATATAGCGCCCTTCCAGATGTTGCGGAAAGCTATTGATAAAATCATCTCTGAATTTGGCAAGGACAGTTCCATACTGATTCTCGGAAGAAATAAGTTTGATTTTGAAATCCTCATTGGGTCACAGCTATTTCAGTGGCATAGGGACGGAACATTAATGTACTGGGATTCCCCGGAAACACCGATTCGGTTTTTGACAGCGCATAAGTCTAAGGGACTTGAAGCGGATAATGTCATTTTGCTGAACTTTCAGAACTCGACTCTGGGATTTCCCAATAAGATTGCAGATGACCCGGTCTTAGCTCTGGTCCTCGCAGAACCGGAGGATTTTCTCTACGCTGAGGAACGACGGCTCCTGTATGTGGCGCTGACTAGAACGAAGAACCGTGTGTTTGTTCTCACGGACAGCCGGAAGCCGTCAGAATTCTTTAAGGAGTTCAAACCCTCAAAATCGGTGTTCATACTGAACAAGGAAACCGATATTGCTGACCTGCCGTGCTGCCCGAAGTGTCGCACAGGTCATCTTCTCAGTCGAAGAAACGAGAGAACCGGGAAGTTTTTTGTGGGGTGCAGCAATTATCCGAAGTGTGACTATGTGGTTCGGGATGTTACAGTTCTGACAGAGCAAAAAGTATGCCCACAATGCGGTGGATTTCTGGTTCGCCGCCGGGGACAGTATGGCGAGTTCTACGGTTGTACGAATTATCCGAGGTGCAGCTACACAGAGCAGATTTCTGTCGAAAAGAAAACAGGAAATTGATACGGAACCGATAAAGAGGTTGACGGTGTTGTCATCAACGACAAGTGCAAGGCTCTGGCGCAAAAGGTCAAAGAGATCATCGATACCAAATCTTCGTTTGCTGACTGGCTGAACAATCAGAACGTCCGCAATCAGTTGAAGCTGGAGATCAAGATCTGCCTTGTAAAAAACGGCTATCCTCCACAGTACAGCCCCGAAGTTTTCAAAAAGGTCATGGAGCAGGTTAAGAACTTTGAGGAGAACAATTAAATCATCCATAAAGAAAAAATACAGCTATATTCAGGCTTCACACTGAAATATAGCTGTATTTTTTTGCATCGCTAACAATTGTTGTGCTATCTCTTGAAAACAGCGTAAGGATTTATTATAATAAGATAAATGGTTGTGACTTTTGCAAAGGAGCTGTGAGAAATGAATCGGAACTGCCGCCGTAAAACAGAAAAGGTCTATGTGAAGGTGAACTCTGATTTTGACGCAACCGGCTATATGCAGCCCCGGCAGATCACATGGGGCGATGGCCGGACGTATCCCATCGAGCAGGTGCGGGACTTTCGCCCTGCAAATACCATTGCCGATATGCCCGGCGACTGTTATACTGTAATGGTAAAAGGGCAGGAAAGGCATCTTTTTTTCGAGCGTTCCGACCCACGGTTTCCCTCTCGGTTCGGCCGGTGGTTCGTGGAGGTAGAAACCAAATAACACAAAGGAGGGCTGAATCATGGCAGCGCAGCGCACCTATCTGGCAATCGACCTGAAAAGTTTCTATGCCTCGGTGGAGTGCGTAGACCGTCATCTGGACCCCCTGACCACCAATCTGGTGGTGGCGGACGCCTCCCGCACCGAAAAGACCATCTGCCTTGCGGTGTCGCCCTCCCTGAAAGCCTACAAGATACCCGGCAGAGCACGGCTGTTTGAAGCCATCCAGCGTGTCCGGGAGGTCAATGCCCAGCGGCTGCAAACTGCCATCCGGCAGCACAAGGCAGTGCGTGGGGAGGATGGCAAGTACCGCTTTGCCAGCACCTCTTTTGATGCCAATGCCCTGAACGCAGACCCGACGCTGGGGCTGAGCTACATCGTTGCGCCGCCCCGGATGCAGCGGTATCTGGACGTTTCCACCCAAATCTACAAGACCTACCTCAAATATGTGTCCCCGGCAGACATTTACCCCTACTCCATCGACGAGGTTTTCATTGATGTGACGGGCTATCTGCCCTATTATCACATGAGCGCCCATGAACTTGCCATGACCATGGTGCGGGAGGTGCTGTACAACACCGGCATCACCGCAACGGCAGGCATCGGCACCAACCTCTACCTTGCAAAGCTGGCCATGGACATTGTGGCAAAGCACATCCCGGCGGACAAAGATGGTGTCCGCATTGCAGAGCTGGACGAGCAGTCCTACCGGTATCTGCTGTGGAACCACAGACCGCTGACGGATTTCTGGATGACCGGTCCCGGCACCGTCAAGCGGCTGGAAGCCCACGGCATTTATACGATGGGGGACTTGGCACGGTTTTCCATCCACGGGGAAGATCGGCTATATGAGATTTTTGGCGTGGATGCAGAAATTCTCATCGACCACGCATGGGGCTGCGAACCCTGCGGCATGGAGCAGATCAAAAGCTACAAGCCCAGCACCAACAGCATCAGCGAGGGGCAGGTGCTATCCACTCCTTACCCGTATGATAAAGCAAAACTCATTGTCCGGGAGATGGCGGAGATTCTGATGTTCCGGCTTACGGAAAAGAAACTGGTAACAGAATCCATCACCTTGGAGATCGGCTACGACCGGGAGAATGTGGACAAGGGCGGCTACCGTGGTCTGACCCAGACCGACCGCTACGGCAGAATCATCCCCAAGGCGGCACACGGCACCGTCCGGTTCGATGCCCCTACCAATCTGGGCAGCACCATCATCAACGAAAGTGCAAAGCTGTTTGAGCGCATCACTAATCCAGCACTGACGGTGCGGCGCATCACCCTTAACGCCAACAAGGTCACGCCGGACGAGGGCATCTATCAGGTGGACTTTTTCACCGACACCAAGAAGCTGGAAAAGGAGAAAAAACTCCAGCAAGCCATGTTGGGCATCAAGAACAAGTACGGCAAAAACGCCGTGCTGAAAGCCAGCAGCTACGAGGAAGGTGCCACCATGCGCCAGCGCAATGCGCAGATCGGCGGGCACAGCGCAGGAGGTTCGGATGGAAAACTACAAAAATAGCAAGATCGGACAAGAGACTGCCCAAAAGTATGGGGATATCATAGAGATGGAACGCCCCCAGACTGAAGAATCCCTTCGCAAGCATCCCCGCATGACCTTACAGAACCGGGCAAAGATCTTCTCTCCCTTTGCAGCACTGCGGGGTTATGATGAGCAGCTTGCCGAAGAAAAGCAGCGCACCGAGCGTGTGCCCAAGCGCATTCTGACCGAGGAAGAAATGTCGGCTCTGTCCGATCGGCTGATGCAGGTCACCAAGGGCATGAGCATCACGGTGCGGTACTTCAAGGAGGACACCGCCCACCCGGAGGTTCCGGCAGTGGGTAACTACATCACCCTGACCGGCAAAGCAGACCGCATCGACCCGGTGTTCCGCACCTTGCAGGTGGGCGACACCATGGTGCCCTTTGAAGATCTGGTGGAACTCAGCGGGGAGGGCATCATGGAGATCGACCAATATCTCGGCATCTCAGAGGAATGAAAAAACGCTGGGAGAAATCTCCCAGCGCAAGCAGTCCTAATCACGGTAAGGCGCGGTAGAGGCATCCCTGCTTTGCCGAAGCCCTGCGTTCCACGCGGGGTACTTTGTAGGCAAAGTGGGGGACTTTTATTTTTTCTTCAGCTTTTCGATAGCCTCTTTCAAATCCTCTTCCCATCCGGCATGTTGGTCAAGGTACTCGCCATATATGAGCTGCTCTGCGGCTTTACGAGCCGCTATGGCATCCTCAAGAGATAAAAATTTGCCAAGAAAGACCTGTTTTCGCCTGAAGTTGATGTAGGCCCTATACCGGCCATCTGCCAGACGGGAAACGCCGTTTGCACCCGTGGTTGAGTTCCGGTTGGTTGCTCCACTCATGCGGCTTTTGACGGAAACAAGGCTGGAGCCGTCTGCCCATGCAGTGCTGTGGATTGCGTCGGACTTCTTTTTAATGTCACGGTTGCAGGCGGCGCACTGTCGGATGGGCGAGGACTGCCTGATTCTGCTGAGGCGAGTGACGGTGGGTTTGCCGCACTTGGGGCAGACCGCCTTGCAGCAGAAGCCGCTGCGTGGACCCTGCGCCGGAAGAACTTCAAGGATTCGCCAGCCGTTGACGGTCTGGCCCGTGTAACGCTGCTGGGCTGCAAGAAGGTCAGCTGCGGCCTTTTCCCGGACGGAGCGGTGAAGGCCGTCGCTGATGGCGGAGAAGGCGCAGGCCGGGCACTGGGTGCTGGTGCCTTGCAGCAGGCTACTGCGGTACACATCCTTGACGGTGCCGCAGTCACAGCGGCAGGTGAAGTAGTAGGGCCGCTCCTTTGAGGGGGCCAGCACCGTCCAGTGACCGAAACGGTCTCCGGGAGAAATCTTAGTCATAGCAGCTGCCTCACAGAAGGCCGTAATGCTCCGCCAGCAAAAACCTGACGTATGTGGGGCACGCACGCTTTTCACCGCACCAGTCCTGCACAGTGCGCCGCGGGACGCCCGCCTGCCTTGCAAAAGCGGTCTGCGACAGGCCAGTGCTGGCCACCAGCTCACGCATTGGAAGATGAGCTAAATCCCAGATGCGGGACAGCTTTGTCTTTTCGGCGTCCAGATCGATGCAACCGTCGGCATCATCCGGGATGCTGAGGGTGACATTGTTGAGGAAGACCTCGCGGGAAGCTGCCGGGTCGGTTGCCATAGTGAACAGTTCTGCGGTAGTATACATGGTTTTTCTCCTTTTATAGTGCCTGATACACGTTGTAATTTTTCAGGTATTCAAACGCTTTGACTGATTCGCTGTATGCCGTAAAGCTGGCTAAAGCCACTTCGCATTCGCACTTTGCGCGGCCGATCAACTCCCACAGCTGGCGCTTGCGGATCTCTTTTTCGCTTTCCGTCATGCCAGAGTAAGGGAGCATCTTGTACTCCTCAGACAGCTCTTCGTACTCTGCGCGGGCTTTTTCAAGCGCTTCGGAAGCCTCGGACATTTTTTGGGAGAAGTGCCCAAAAATGCTTTCGAGCTCTTTCACTGGGATGGTCTGTACGTTTGCCATTTTTCGGCCCTCCTCTTCAAATCTCCACACCAAGCTTTTCAGCTGCTGCGTACACGACAGCTTCAAAGGTGTCACCATCAGCGGTTTCCCATTCGGCGGTCATATCAGCGGCTTCGCACAGCTCTGCGCACAGGTCGTTATCCCACTCAGCGGCGTTGCGGATATCAGCGGCGATCTCATAAGCGTTTCTCATAATTGTTACCTCCGTTGTGTGGTGTCTTTCACTGTCTTTATTATACACGCATTGCGTGCAATTATCAAGACTTTTTTGAAAATTTTATACGCATTGCGTGCAAACACTTGAGCACTCATACAGCCCTGTGCTGTGTGGGCGCTTTTTTATTTGTCCTTCGTTGCGCGTTCGTTGTCCTTCGCTTTTTGCTGATGCGGTACACTAGGAGCACAAGGAGGGATGCTTTATGAGTTATTACCCGACACCCGGAGCGCCTTACGTTCCACAGCAGTCTGTCAATCCGGTTCGGTAGGTGCTGCGGTAATATCGCGGTAGAAAGTGGCCCATGCAGCTTCCTCATAGGGGCGTACAAAAAAGAAACCAATGCTCAATGGAATTGTCAGAAGAAGAACAAGAGAAATCGCCATAGCCTCTGAACCGGTGAAATATTTGAGAACCAGAAAACCCCCGGCATACAGTGGCAACGAACAGAGCAGCTCCCAGCCAATGAAGCTGAAATCCAGACAGAACAGCCGCCATTTGTTGCCGTCCATGATTCGCCGGGATTCTGTAATCGCTTCATTTGCGGTCAGCGAAGGATGCTCGGACATGATGTAAGGTGTCATCGCATAGCTATATGTTTTCACGATTCCCGGAATCACCAACAGCAGCGACCAGAGGGCGATGTACAGACCCTGCAGGAATTTCATGCAGAAGCCATCCCACAGACGGTCTTTCTGAGAGAACAAGTCCGAGATGGCAGCATCATTTCCATCTACAAGGTTCAGATTAAAATGAGCATATCCCAGTTGAACTGCACCGCCCACGATCAGTTGGAGGATTGCCCACAGACCAATGCCGACAAGCAAAACAGCAAGCAGCCGACCGCCGTTTGGCTGGGCGAACAGGTTAAAATGAATGTCTTTTGCCTGATTGGAATTGGAAATGGCACTGTTGGAACTGCTCACAATGGTAGCACCGAGCGCACTGGCGGCAATACCTGTCAGAACAGCAGTTTTCCATTTTCCGCGCAGAGCATCGAGAGCGAGCATACGATAGTCGGCAGATATTTTCATAAAAGCAACCTCCTGTCTGAAAATGACAAGTATGTGTGAAAAGGAATATGATATGCCACTTTAATTTAGATACGTTTGAAACGCTGAAAAAATTGCAGCATGAATGAAAAAGAGGCTGTTGCACCGGCTTTTATCCGTGTGCAACAGCCCCTTCTTTATTTCAGCAGCTTGTCCAGTTCGTCATAAATGGACTCAACCTTCGTGCCGACAATGACCTGACAGGCGTTTTTTCCCGGACGGATGATGCCTGTTGCGCCTGCCGCTTTTACGGCCTGCTCATTGACCTGATTGTAGTTCTTGACCACAAAGCGCAGGCGGGTAGTGCAGTAGCTGGCGTTTACTACGTTGTCTTTGCCGCCAAGGGCTTTCAGAATGTCCTGTGCAACCTGTGCGTATTTGCTTGCTTCGGCAGGGTCTACTTTTTTCTCAGCCGCTTTGTTTTTCCAGGAGTGTGGAAAAGACAAAAAGACACCTACACACACGACCACAACACAAAGGATGACAAGCAATGTTGTTGAATTCATAAAAACGCTCCTTTTACTATCCGATAAGACGCAGCGCGTCCTCATCTGCAAACACTGTCGAATGCTCTTTGTTTACCCTAACACAATATCTCTGTTCTGTCTAGTCCCTTTTCAGCTTTACACGGACATTCTTTCTTTCCTTGTGGATCGCTACAAATTGCCACTCCGTCGTAAGTCTCGGATAATGCGTAAGGGAGGAATATGCCGCATGGTTTCTGTTTTCGGCCATATAGTCCCGCAAGGTCACCTTTGAAAACCGAGGGTCGCGTGGTTCTGCTTCCTCAGTGCGTGTGCAAGCCAAACCATCGCACGGTTCTAATTCAATCGGTGCATCTGTCAACCGCGTGTCCATAAGGCAATATTGCTGGTCCTTCTTCTCTGGGTGAAAGCGATAATGAAGGATCACATAATTGGCGGGATACTTGACTGGCCCCGGCTTCTTGAAGGGATGCTCGATCACACCATTTTCAAGCACTGTGACCGTGATCATTTCCGCTTTCTTGGTAAGCGGATTCTGGAACACGATAAGCTGGCCTGCTTCTTCGATTTTCAAAGTCGGCCCCGGCACGGGTTCATCCGGTGCTTCCAGCATCAGGGTCAGTTCCTGATCGTAAAATGACAGAAACTCACTTTTGAAGCACATCCGAAAAATGACCCATCCGGTGTTCAGATCAAGTCCGTAGTGCTCCATCAGCTTTTTGGCCTGATAATCTTCCTTTGAGGGAACAGGTGATATTTTGAGCGGATTCCAGATGAAACGTTTGGAGTCCCATTCGTCAATACAGTAATTTTCTGCTAAAAGATGCCCCGTTGGATAAAAACGGAAGGGGTCATGCCGATCCATCAGCAATCGCTCTAACGGCGAATGGTACCCTGCATTCTTGTCCTTTTCGTAGATGGTCAGTCGGTTCTTCAAATGATAAAATGGCAGCTTACGCACCACATCTACTACCAATCCGCCCGGAAACGGATAAACTGCCGGAATCAGCCATTCTTCATTTTTCCAACTGAACGATACGGCCATTCTGACCGCATCGTTGCTTTCGATTGATTCCCACACCATAGCAGGAGCAATCATCTGCTGGTAGTTTGTGAAGTGCTCCATAAACCTCTGTCCTCATCTGTTTTTCTAACGAAAAAGACGGCTCCGAATAACCGAAGCCGTCTTTTATCAACTGTGGAAATGGAAACTCACTGGACGAATTTCAGTTTTCCAACCATGCGTAATCAAATTCTGTAAAGTCGTGGATGTAATGTGCTGCGCCAAGCTGGATCAAATCTGACCCATCTTCTTTTTCACCGATCGCAACGATCTGACCTGCGCCATTTCGTTTCGCCAGAGTGATGGCAGCAACACTATCCTCGATGACCATACATTCCGAAAACGGAACATTCAGTCGTCTGGCAGCTTCCAAGTGCATTTCGCCTTTATCAGCATAGGTTCCATCATCGTAGACAACATCTTCTTTCTTCAACCATTTCCCAATGGGGAAGCTGTCAAAGTAAAAGTCAACGTTTGCTTTGATAGAAGCACTTGCCAGAATAAAGGGGATGCCGCGCTCATGCAAGCCTTGCATCAACTTCTCAGCACCTGCTACGAGGTGTAAACTGTCAGGATTTCTCCTGCACATCCTGCGATACAATTCCTCTTTCCGCTCCGAGTATTGCTTTCGCTCATCGGCATTGAGCCATGGTGCCATGTTCTGAATGATCGACTCATTACACGGTCCGCAGATCAACTTAGGGTCAAGGGGATTCGGATCTTCGGGATGCAATTCATGATAGATCTCTGACCACGCCTCCATGTGAAAGCGGGTATCAAAGAACATCGTCCCATTAAAATCAAGAAGTACAGCGTGCATTGTAGCTCCAGCTTTGAATTAAGCGAAGATACCAAAGAATGCGCCGACCAGACCGATCACCAGCAGCAGAGCGATGCAGGTAACGGGCTTCCAGTTCTTCTTCTTCATCAGGAAGAACAGGCCGAGGGTCAGAGCCAGAGGAATCAGCTTGGGCAGAACGCCATCCAGAATGCTCTGGATAACGATGGGGCTGTCGCCGTTCTCGATAACAGTAGCAACGGTGGTGCCGCCGTAGTTGGAGGTCAGAGCACCAACGATGAACACGCCCAGCATGGAAGCGGCACGAGTGAACTCCTTAGCGTTTGCAGTCAGGATGTCGATTGCCTTAGTACCCAGATTATAAGACCAGTACATCAGGAAGAAGCGGCAAGCAAACTGCACGATGTTGAAGATCAGCAGGAACATGATAGGACCAGCAAGCGATCCGTTTATTGCCATGTTCGATGTGATACCTGCGGTGATAGGAACCAGAGTGAACCAGAAGATTGCGTCGCCGATACCGCCCAGAGGACCCATAGCAGCAACACGCACGGCACGAATGGTTTCGATGTCAGCCTTCTGCTGTTCCAGAGAGAGGATGATGCCCATAACGAAGGTAACGAGGAAGGGGTGAGTATTGAAGAACTCAAGGTTATGCTCCATGGAGAGCTTCAGATCTTCCTTGTTATCGCCGTGGATCTTTTCCAGACCGGGCAGGATGCAGTACAGCCAGCCGGCAGCCTGCATACGCTCGTAGTTGAAAGATGCCTGCAGGTTCAGGGAACGGAACACCATCTTATTCAGCGTAGCCTTATCCAAAGGCTTCGCGGGAGTCAGATTGTTGTAATGAGTTGCATTAGATGCCATCTTCGTCGTCGCCTCCATTCGCAGCAAAACCAGAACCAGCAGCCTGCTTGATAGCAACGCGAGTCTGGTAGTCGTACAGAGCAATTGCAATGCCCACAAATGCGATCAGCAGCAGAGCAGAGCCGGACAGTTCGGGGATGTAGCCGATGATGGTTGCCAGAGCAAAACCAGCAAAGTAGATGCCCCAGAACTCGTTAGACAGCATGATACGCAGCAGGGTTGCGAAACCGACGAAACGCATCATACCACCGGCAGCGCCCAGACCAGCCATGATCCAAGCGTACTTCTCAGCCAGATTGCTCAGAGTGGTGCCCATTGCAGAGCCGCCCAGCATACCCAGCGTGCAGACAATTGCAAACAGCAGGCCCAGCAGAGCCATTGCCATGTAGTTCAGACGGACAATGCCCTTAGTGTCGCCCTTTGCTGCCAGCTGGTCAGCCTTGGACATCATGGGGGACATGAGGGTGAACAGGAAGGTAACCATGTACTGGCCGATCAGAGCGAAGGGAACTGCCAGACCGACAGCAGCGGTGGTATCCAGATGAGAAGAGATTGCGAACACGGTAGCCATGACGCCGCCGATAACTGCGTTAGGAGGCTGAGCGCCGCCAACAGGCATATTACCGATGGTCATCAGCTGGTAAGTACCGCCAACGATCAGACCGGTGGGAAGATCGCCCAAGATCGCACCGATGATAGCACCGGAAACGATAGGCTGGTACAGGGATTCCAAGAAATCAAACTGGTCGATGGCCACGATAAAGACCCACACAAAGACCAGAATGATCTGAAGTGCACTAAAGCCCATAATAAGTACTCCTTTTCAAGTATTTAGGAGAGCAGCCGTCTGTTTACTTGAACAGCTTGTCGGTGCTTTCCGCATGTTCGGTAGGAACACGACGAATCTCCAGTTCCACACCGAGTTCCTGCAGCCGCTTGAAAGCAGCCACATCGGAATCGTCAACTGCAACGGAACCTGCCACCTGACGCTTGCCGTCAGCCATGTGCATATTACCGATGTTGACTTTCTTGATGGGAACGCCACCCTCCACCAGCTTCACGACATCCTGCGGATTCTCGCAGACGATGAAGATCAGCTGCTTTGCGCTTGCCTTGTGGATGGTGTCGATCGTCTTTTGGATGGTCCAGTAGCGCATAGCTGCATATGAAGGAGCAGCCATGTCCATCAGGCCCTGACGCAGGCTGTTGCCAGCCACCTCGTCATTCGCCACCAGAATCAGGTTTGCGCCGATTGCGCCGCACCACTGCGTAGCAACCTGTCCATGAACCAGACGATTGTCGATTCGAGTTAGAACAATGTTCGGCATTTTTTTTAATCCTCCTTGAAATTTTTTGTCTGAGTTTCCAATTCAGAGTAACTACATTATAGGCTATATTTGAACAAATGTCTTTATATTTTTTAACAAACTGTTTCTAAAAATCGGTTATTTTCGTGGCTTCTCATTACAATCTTCCAAAACTCGTCAGAAAAAGCTGGTAATATTCAACAAAAAATGTTATACTCAATGCAAGTTTGAGAGAAGGAGGATTCTGGATATGCAACGCGAAACTTCCAACGACAGCTTTCTGGAGTACGGCCAGACCTACCACGAACCCATCAGGCTCACACACCCTGACCTGATCCACCAGCATCTGACCGCCATCACCCGCCGCTATGTATCACAGTTCTATTGTTTTAGCTGTGATACCTATATAGAGGTACATGACGGCATCGGTGTTTTGCTGGTCTCCCATACGGCAAATGCCGCCGATGTACAAGAGTTTGCCATGAACCGGCTGATTCACATCAAGCCCAATGTCTATTTTGCGGTGGTTTCTACTACACAGAAGCTGGAATTTGACCTGTATGCCGAGAGCAACTATTCTCTCCATGTTACCGATTTCCCTTCACAGTACGAATTCCTCGCCGTCTTGCCCCGTATTGAAATGCAGAAGATCTTGGGGTATTATTATAGAATCCGCACCCCGAATTACTGCTTTAAGGGTGAGCAGCATAACTTTTTTGAGTTGACGTATGTAGACGAGGGCGAACTCGAAACTGAGGTGGACGGAACACTGTACCAGCTGAAAGACAAGGAACTGATGATCTACGGTCCCGGTCAGTTCCACACCCAGTATACGGATGACAGCCACAACGCATCCTATATGACGGTGCTGTTCGATATGCGCAATCTGACCCCTGTGGAACAGGAGGTCTGGTACGATGCTCTGATCAACCGGGTGTTCCACTATGACCAGAAGATCAACTCCTTAATAAAAGCGTTCGTCCGGGAAAGCACAACCGGCATTCCTTATATGAACAGTCTGATGCTCTGTCTGTTGACTGAGATCATCATCCGGCTGTTGCAGGGAACCTATGCTTCCCCCATGAACCAGTCCAGCAATTCCGTGCACAAGAGTGCAATGGATGAGTTGTTTAACCGGATCATTGCCTATATTGATGAAAACATCTACCTTCCTCTGACGATCCCGGAAATCTGCGAACACTTTTCGCTGTCGCGGACGGCGTTGCAGCTGATGTTCAAGAATTCCATCGACCAGTCCCCCAAAAAATACATCAACGATAAGAAGCTGGAGAGAAGCTGCCAGATGCTGCTGGAAAACCGCTATACCATCAGTGAGATTTCCCTGCGGCTGGGCTACACCTCCATCCACTATTTTTCCAAGTCCTTTAATATGAAGTATCATATGTCGCCCAGTGAGTTTGTAAAGCAGAATCTTCAAAACAAAAAGTGAAAGGAATCCCTCTATGAATATTGGAATGGTTGGAACAGGATTCATCGCCCATAAGATGGCAAAGGAGTTTACGAGTCTTCCGACAATGCCTGTTGTTGCCGTGTATTCTCGCAGCGCAGACACCGGAGTTGCAATGGCCAACGAGTTTCATATTCCCAAGGTCTATACCGAGTACAACGAGATGCTGGCAGACCCGGAAGTGGAACTGGTGTATATCGCCACCCCCAACAGCCTGCACTTTGAGCAGGCCAAGGCTGCGCTGCTCGCTGGGAAGCACGTTCTCTGCGAAAAGCCCATTGTCCCCACCTTGGCGCAGCTGGATGAACTGCTCGGCCTTGCGGAAGAACGCCGCTTGCACCTGCTGGAGGCTATTACGACCATTGACCAGCCGAACTATGGTATGGCAAAGATAATTGCAGAGGAGATCGGTGACATCAAAGCGGTATCCTGCACCTTCTGCCAGTATTCCAGCCGGTATGATGCCTTTATGAATGGGCAGACTCACCCGGTGTTCGACCCCGCCTACTGCGGCGGAGCCTTGATGGACCTTAATATTTATAACATCTATTTTGTGGTAGGGCTTTTTGGCGACCCGAAAGCCGTACACTATTACCCGAATCGCAACGCCAACGGCATTGACACCAGCGGTATCCTGATTCTGGAATACCCGAATTTTGTCTGTCAGTGTACGGCTGCAAAGGATTACTCTGCGCACAACAGTGCCCAGATCATAGGCACCGAGGGCAGCATCCTCATCGAGCCGAGCAGCAGCACCTGCCAGAAACTCGTTGCCATTCGGAAAGGAAAAGAGCCCTATATCATTGATGATAGCGATGATAGCGACGTGACGCCTTGGTGGTTTGTAGTTCTTAGCATCTCCAACTTCCTGATCGTTCCGTCGGATGTCATCAAAGAGCGGCGCATTCGTGCAATGCGTTCGGTGGTAGCCGTGCTGGAAGCCGCCCGGAAAGACGCCCACCTCGACTTCTAACCGTAAAATACAAATCCTTTACCGTTTTTTACTCTTGATAAATTAGTAACGACTATCTATAATAATGGTGGATGCTTGTATATCCTATCTGCCGTTGCGAACAATCGGCTCTTGCAAGGCAGAGCAAATGATAAGAAGGTAAATGTTTCAGGAGGGTAATTATGGCTTTAGTCACTACCAAAGAACTGATGCTTGATGCTCAGAAGAACCATTACGCAATCGGCGCATTCAATGCAGAGAACATGGAGATGGTTCAGGCCATCATCGCAGCCGCAGAGGAACTGCGCGCACCGGTCATCGTCCAGACCACTCCGGGTACTCTGAAGTACGCTTCTCCGGCCATGTTCCATGCTATGGTCGCAGCTGCCGCTTCCGAGGCTACTGTTCCTGTTGTGATGCACCTTGACCACGGCAGCAGCTACGAACTGGCTATGAAGGCATTCCGTGCAGGCTACACCTCTGTGATGATCGATGGTTCTCACCATGTTTTCGAGGAGAACATCGAGATCACCAAGGAAGTTGTTCGTGCCTGCCATGCAGCCGGCATCCCTGTGGAAGCTGAGCTGGGCAAGGTCGGCGGCAAGGAAGATGATCTGGACGGCGGCAATGGCAATGGCTACACCGTTCCTTCCGAAGCTGCTGAGTTCGTAGAGCGCACTGGTGTGGATTCTCTGGCTGTTGCTATCGGCACCGCACACGGCGTTTACAAGGGAACCCCGAAGCTGGACATCGACCGTCTGAGCGAGATCCGCAAGGTGGTTTCTGTTCCTCTGGTGCTGCACGGCACTTCCGGTGTCCCGGATGATGCTGTCCGTGAGTGCGTTGCCCGCGGTATGTGCAAGGTGAACTACGCTACCGATCTTCGTATCGCATTCAGCAAGGGTCTGAAAGAATACCTTGCAGGCGATCCCGAAGCATTTGACCCGAAGAAGTACAGCGCAGTTGGTCGTGAGCAGGTCAAGGAGTACGTCATGAGCAAGATCCTTGTCTGCGGCAGCAACGGCAAGGCATAATTTAGCATTCATCTGTCTTAACCCATATAAGACATTCTTCCTTAAGGATTGGAGCCGGTGCTCTTCGGAGCATCGGCTCTAATTCTTTTTTCATAAAAAGACAAGACCCCCACAGCAGTCTGGCAAACCGCTGTGGGGGTCCTGTCAATGAAAGAAGAGGTCTCGGATGACTTAGTAAAGAATGTAAAAAGACAGGCAGGAAGCCGCGCAGCACTCACTGCCTGTCTTTTCACGCCGGGGATGGAGGGGGGATTTTGCGAATGAAGAACTTATGAAAATCTCGTGCGCGAATGAAGAAGAAAGTACACGAGATCAACGCTATCAGAATACCAAAGCAATTATTTTACGATGCTCTGGACGGCATAACGGGAAATAGTAATAACGATCTTCGGTGCAACTTCCACACGGAGAGTATCTTCATCCTCCATGCTTACGATCTTGCCGTAGATACCACCGGCAAACATGATGCGGGAGCCGACCTTCATGTCCGTATGGACTTCGCCAAGTTCCTTGCGCTTATTGCGCATATTCTTGGCAGAGATAGCATACAGAATGAGTCCGATCACGCTCATAATGACTGCCAGTGTAACGCAGGTCCAAATAATTACTTCCCAATTGATCATTGTTTAGATTCCGTCGCTTTCATCAGATTCGGCTTCTTCGGCAGGAGCCTGTAACTCAAAGATTACCATACAATCCTTGCCGGTGTCAACCAGTTCTTCTGCGAGAGAGCGAGGATCATCTTCCATATCCAGCATCGTAACCGCAGTAACGATCATCGGCAGATTCGTGCCGGAAATAACCTCGATCTTCTGATCGGGCCGTGCGTACTTGCACTCAACTGCCGTCTTGAAAGGAGAGCCACCCGGCAGATCGGACAGAACCACGACACCATCGCAGGTGCGGAACTCATCGAATGCGGCGTTGAACTTCTCCGCCAGCTGCTCCGGGCTCATACCCTCTTCAAAGTTGATGTAGCGGACGTACTCGTTCTCGCCAGCGATCATCTGAGCGGAAGTGTGGATGCCATCAGCAAAATGGCCGTGGCCGGTAACTACCAAACCGATCATGTTCGTTGCCCTCCTGATTTTTTAATTACTTCAGCGTGTACGGATACAGGGTGACACCCTTGACAACACGGTTCACCTCACCAGTGGGGCAGGGGTTGTCCGGGGTAATGCCCAGAGACAGAGACTTCATCAGAGCGATGGTCTGAGCAAACAGGATGAAGTCCAGACCCAGCAGAACGTTCTCCATGTCCTGACCGATCTTGATCTGGATGGGGTAATCTGCCAGCTCCTCAATGCCTTCGCAATCGTGGTTGTAAACAACAGCGATCTTGTTGCCCTTGCGCTGATGTGCCATCTCCTTGACCAGATCCAGCTCATAGCGGCGGCGGTACTCATCGTCGCTCAGATAAGCGATGGTCAGGGTGTTATCATCAATGATGGACTTGGGACCGTGACGGAAGCCCAGCTCGGAATCGTACATGGTAGCGACCTTGCCGGCAGTCAGCTCCAGAGTCTTCAGTGCGGACTCCTGTGCAACGCCCTTCAGGCCGATGTTGCCCAGATAAACAATACGGTTGTAATCGAACTCGTCCACGATCTTCTGGAGTTCACCGAACTGGTCATCGAGGAAGTGCTGACCTGCAACAGCCAGCTTCTCGACCTTGGCAGTGATCTCATCCAGCTTGTCCAGATTCAGTGCCAGATAGGTTGCCAGATACATATTGCTGTAGCTGGAGGTCATGGCGAAGGACTGGTCATGGGTCTCCGGGGTCAGGTTGATAGCGAAGCAGTTCTTGCGGCTTGCAGCCAGCTTGGACAGAGTGCCCTCGTGGTTGCAGGTCACGAACAGGTGGTACAGGTTCTGGCAGACGACCTCTGCGGCTTCCACATTGCCCAGAGACTCAGGAGAGTTGCCGGAACGACCAAAGTTCACCAGCAGGGTGGGCTTGGTGCGGGACAGGAAGTTCTCCGGGGAGGGAACGATATCGGTGGAAGCGTAGGACTTGACCTTGTAGTTGTACTTGGGGTTCAGAGCCTGGAACAGGGAGTTGCCAACGAACTCGCTGGTGCCTGCGCCGACCAGAACAATATCAAAGTCATCCTGCTTGACGACCTGATCAATAAAAGCCTGCAGTTCATCCTTGCAGCCAGCCAGCTGTGCGCAGGTCTTGCGCCAAGTTGCAGGCTGCTGATAGATCTCGTGTGCAGTAAAAGTGGAAGATGTTTCCTTCATCTTCTCATCAGTCAAATTAAAAATGCTCATCTTTTTCTACCTCCTAATCGGTTGGTATTTTGTCCGAATCACAAACAGGGATCACCAGAGCGCACTCTCCCTGCCATTCTGTTATATCACACCCCAATAGCAGAAAACAAGGGGGCAACTGAAAGGCATAACTTTTAGTTTGAAAAATGCAAACCGAAGCCGTGTTTTCTCTGCTGACCGACCATTTTTTGGCCATGTTTGCCGAAACAAGTAACAAGTCGATTGAAAATTATAAATATTTTTCCGAAAGAATGCGCTATAATGGCATAAGGGTAATTCACTCGGAAGGAGGACAATTCAAATGATAATTCAAAGTAAAAAAGTATGGATCGCTGATCAGTTTGTGCCTGCTGCTATTGAGGTCAAAGATGGTAAGATCGTCGGCATTTTCCCCTATGGGACAAAGGATGTAGATGACGATTACGGTGACAAGCGTATCGTCCCCGGCTTTATGGACATCCACTGCCACGGTGCCTATGAGTTTGACACCAACGATGCAAACGAGGAAGGTCTGCGTTACTGGGCAGAGCATATCGTTTCGGAGGGTGTGACCAGCTTTTTGGCTACCACCATCACCCAGAGCGTTGAGGTCCTGACCAATGCCGTTGCCAACGTTGCCCGTGTCATGGAGGGCGGCTACGACGGTGCCGAGATCCTTGGCATCCACTTCGAGGGTCCTTATCTGGACATGAAGTACAAGGGCGCACAGCCGGAGCAGTTCATTGCAAAGCCCAGCGTGGAGCAGTTCAAGCACTATCAGGAAGCTGCACACGGTCACATCCGTTATGTTACGCTGGCTACCGAACAGGACGATAACTTTGAACTGACCCGCTACCTGACTTCGCAGGGTATCGTTGTCAGCATCGGCCACAGTGCCGCCACCTATGAGCAAGCTGTCATGGCTTATGCCAACGGCGCACGCTCCATGACCCATGTCTATAATGGTATGACCCCCTTCAACCACCGCGCAAACGGTCTGGTGGGTGCAGCATACCGCATCCGCACCATGTACGGTGAGATCATCTGCGATGGCTGCCATTCCACCCCGGCTGCTCTGAACAACTACTTCATGAGCAAGGGTCCCGACTATTCCATCATGATCTCCGATGCGCTGATGGCAAAGGGCACCCCCGTGGGCAGCAAGTACATCTTCGGCGGCAACGAGATCGTGATCTACCCGGACGGCAGCGCACACCTGACCTCTACCGGCGGTCTGGCTGGCTCTACCCTGAACATCAACAAGGGCTTGAAGATCCTTGTCGAGGATGCAATGGTACCGTTCAACTATGCGCTGAACGCCTGCACCATCAACCCGGCGCGCTGCCTGCATCTGGATGACCGCAAGGGTTCCATTCAGGTGGGCAAGGATGCCGACCTTGTGGTGCTGGAGGACAACTACGATGTGCTCCAGACCTATTGCAAGGGTCAGGCAAAGCTGTAAGATCTTGATTCAGTAAAAAGGAGAATAGAAATGAAACATCCCCTTCAGGAAATGATGGATAAGCGCCGTGAGGGCATTCGCTGCGGCATCCCCTCTTATTGCAGTGCCAACGAACTGGTAATCGAGATCGCCCTGCGCCGTGCAAAGGAGCGCAACATCCCTGTTCTGATCGAGGCAACTGCCAATCAGGTCAACCAGTTTGGCGGCTACACTGGCATGAAGCCCGCTGATTTCTATCAGATGGTCCTGAAAATGGCAAGCGACATCGGTCTGCCCGAAAACATGATGATTCTTGCAGGCGACCACCTCGGACCTCTGACTTGGCAGAAGCTGCCGGAGTCCGAAGCAATGGAAAACTCCGTGGAGCTGGTTTACCAGTATGCACGCGCCGGCTTTACCAAGATCCATCTGGACACCAGCATGAAGGTTGCGGACGACCCGGAAGGTCTGCTCCAGACCGAGGTCATCGCTCGCCGTGGCGCAAAGCTGTACAAGGCTGCTATGAAGGGCTACGAGGAACTGAAAGCTGAGAAGCCGGATGCAATGCGCCCGGTGTTCGTTATCGGCAGTGAAGTGCCCATCCCCGGCGGTGCTACCGAAGCAGAGGATACGCTGGCTGTCACTAAGCCCGAAGCATTCCGTGATACCGTTTCCACCTATCAGCGCGTCTGGACTGAGGAAGGCGTTGGCGAGGGCATGAAGGACGTTATCGCAGTCGTTGTCCAGCCCGGTGTGGAATTTGGCGATGAGCAGGTGTTCGACTACAACCCTGCCGCAGCCGTTGACCTGTGCGCCGCTCTGAAGGAGTTCCCCGACATCTGCTTCGAGGGTCACTCTACCGACTACCAGACCGCAACCGACCTGTACAACATGGTCACTGATGGTATTGCCATCCTGAAGGTCGGTCCTGCTCTGACCTTTGGTCTGCGCGAGGCTCTGTTCTCTCTGAGCATGATGGAAAAGGAGCTGGTGCCGGAAGAAAAGCGTGCCAACTTCATTGAAACACTGGATCAGGTCATGCTGGCTTCCCCTGCAAACTGGGAAAAGCACTACCACGGTGACGAAAAGCATCTGGCACAGTGCCGCAAGTACAGCTACTCTGACCGTGCCCGCTACTACATCGGTCAGCCGGAAGTCGTTGCAGCCATGAACAAGCTGTTCGACAACCTGCGCGAGTACCCCATCCCCATGAATATGCTGCACCAGTATATGCCCATCAGCTATGCCAAGATCCGTGAGGGTCAGCTGAAGCTCGACCCTCGTGAGCTGGCTATGGACGGCATTGTGCAGTTCATGCTGGACTACGAGAGCGCCGTCTGATCTGCCCTTTTTACACGCTAAAGAAGAAGGAAATGAAGGAGAACCCATGAAACAGTTTACTTATACCATCAAGGACGAACTTGGTGTCCACGCCCGCCCCGCCGGTCTGCTGGTCAAGCTGGCAAAGAAGTATGCCAGCAAGGTCACCATTGAAAAAGATGGCAAGACCTGTGATATGCGCAAGCTGATGGCAGTCATGGGACTTGGCATCAAGCAGGGCGAAACCATCACCGTCACGGTTGAGGGTGAGGATGAGACCGTTGCCGCAGAAGAAATTGCTGCATTCCTGAACGAGAACGTTTGATCGGTCTCACTAGATTGACATCCACGGTAGCAGATTCCTCCTGCTAAAACTGCCCGGAACGATAGGAGAAGGTCGTTCCGGGCAGTTTTTATGGTATTCAGAATTTTTTGATGACCCACAGAATCAGGATGATGGCAATTGCCACAGCGAGCGTGATCAGGAAGCTGTGGTCTTTCTTTCCGTTTTCCGGTTCGGCAGGCGCTGTGGGCTTCTGCTCTTGTTTCAAAGAGGTGATACCATCCCCCAGCCGCTTCTTCTTGGGGTTGTTATTGCGGCGGTAGATGCGGTTCAGCGTCCCCATGTAGTGGCTGTAATCCACAGGTGCCGAATCCTGTTGCGAGGTGGTTTCCGGCTTCTTGTTTTCTTCCATAATCACGATGTCCTTTCCGTCCGTTCAGCAGGTGCTGTATTTCTTTTATTATAACATATCATCTGCAAAAAATCTTGTTTTTCTATCGGGATTTTTCAGGCGACCTTTATTATTTTTCTCATGATAGCCGTTTTCGTTCCGCCAATAGACAGCGTTCGTTTTGTATGCTAGACTAGGTGTATCAAAATGTCAGGAGGTAGGTGTTTTATGAACTGTCCCATTTGTCATGCTGAAATGGTCATGGATTACAAGATCAAGATTGAAAACGGTATTCTCTTTAACTTGGTCACGATCAAAAAGAAAAACGACCAGAAAAAAGTAAAAGCAGCATTCTGTCCTTCCTGCGGCAAGATCGAATTGTACACTGACATTCCTTCCGGTGAAAAAGAATAAACACATCCAGTTTCCGGGGATGCTGAAACGATGCTCCCCGGGTAGGAGGTAAGAAAACCCATGCACTTTACAACTGTTACTGCAAACCCCTGCATTGACCGCACGATTCAGGTGGATTCCGTCAACCTTGGTCATAGCCATCGTGTCCAGAAAACGATCTGCGACTTTTCCGGCAAGGGCATCAATGTTTCGCTGGCACTTACCCAGCTTGGAATGCCGGTCAAAAGCGTCTGCCTGAGCCATTCGGATGGAGAAGCGGCTGATTTCTTCAAGCAAAGAGAAATGGATGCAGAGCTTATCCCCGTCCCCGGAAACGTCCGTATCAACATCAAGTTGTTTGAAACATCTACGGGCTGCATGACGGAGTTCAACGAAAAGGGCACTCCTCTACATCCCGAAACTGCCGTGGATGTTATTCGTGCTGTCAAAAATGTTCTGCCCACAACATCGGTGCTGATCCTTGGCGGCAGTGTGCCACCGGGCTTTCCTGACGACTTCTACTATGAACTTGGCAAAAGCGCACAGGAATATGACGTGCCCTTTATTCTGGATGCATCGGGTCCACTGCTCCTGAACGGAATGGAGGCGGCTCCTGTTCTGATTAAACCCAACGAAGAAGAATATTATGCCACTTTTGGCGTTCATCCCAGTGTGACGCAGGAGTTCTGCGCAAGCTATCGTCAAATCCTCATGGAGCACAACATCGCCTACGGCGCAGTTTCTCTTGGAGAAAAGGGTGCGTTGCTGGTCACGCCGGAGGCTGCATGGTATTCAGAACCTGTCTCGGTGGATGTAAAGGGCGTTCAAGGTGCGGGAGATTCCATGGTATCCGGTTTTGCCTATGCAATCGCCAAACAGCACACGCAAGGCGACCAGCTGCTTAAAATGGCAGTTTCCTGTGCACACGCTTCTCTGGAACTTCCCGGTACACAAATGTGCACCATGTCAGGCGTGGAAAAAAGATTCCCGCTGACACCTGTTAAGCAGCTCTGCACGTTTTAATTTGAATCCGCTTTCTTACAGCCACCGGTTTTGTCTTGACCGGTGGCTTTTGTTATATCTCGCAATTGCAGAAGCCTGAACACAAAAAGACCACCAGTCGAAAAAACGGCTGGTGGTTTTACTTACTTATGATGAATCATCGGAAGCTGCTTGACCTTATTTCCGACTTTTTTGCGTTCCAGTGAGAACACCATGTCTGGAGTGCGCTCAAAGAATCCTATATCACGCCGCCAGCTTGTGCCACATTTGCAGTGGAACAGGCCAATGAACTGCTGCTTCATTTTACGTCCGCAGTTCGGACAAACTCGTTTGCTGGCTCCCATAATAGTTTACTGGAGCTTGGCGATAATTTCATCGGCAGACATACCGCTGGCAAGCAGCTTTTTCAATACAGATTCTGCTTCAGCTTTCTTAGATTCTTCAGCGGCCTTTTTTTCGGCTGCAACCTTTTTTGCCTCTGCTTTAGAAAGATCCTTTGTTGCAACCTTCAACGCAGATTTTTTACTTTTCAGCTGGTCTTTCAGTGCGCTGATGTTGTCAGACAGCGCGGCGATCTCGGTTTCAATTTGTTCCTTGGCTGCGGTCTTTTCAGCAACAATAGCCGCATAGTCAATATTTGCTTTCTTAGTACGCACTGCATTCTTGCTTCCTTTTGGTCTAGCCATAATAGTCCCTCCATCTAGTATTGGAATTTAGCTATAAGTATATTCTTTCTGCCTCGAAATGGCAATACTCTTTCACTTCTTAAACGCTATATGTGGATGGTGAGTCAATGCTCTCGCTACTCCGAAACTTCGTACTTTTTATACGGCGAAAAGGATTATAATTTTCTGCGTAGTACGGTATAATAGGCGAAAAGTTTACTGTACGAAAGTGAGGAGTGGCGGTGGACAACATTCTGAATACCATAACCGCCTACCGTGAAGAGCGCAAATGGTCGCTTTACGATTTAGCAACTCATGCAGAAATGAAATCGACCACCATTTCCACATGGTACAACAACAATGCGACCCCGACCATTCCTTCGCTTGTAAAGATCTGCGATGCCTTTCAGATCACGCTTTCTGAGTTTTTTGCAAAGGCAGAGGGAGGTGCGTCTACCCCGGTGGTACTTACACCTCAGCAAATGCAGCTTATTGATCGGTGGTCGGTGCTGCGCCCCGACCAGCAGGAGGCCGTACTGAATTTACTAAATACGATTCCCTGATTCTACATGGATAGTAATAGGGGTTATCCCTTTTTCTATCATGGAAGATGTAACTTACATTTTCCATGCTCCGCCCACCTTGCCATCATCGACAAAGAAAGGACGAAGAATCATGAAAAAGAAATTGATTGAGTACAAACCCAGCCCCGGCAGTCAAGTGCGCTGCCGCCGATTGTCTGTCTGTTCTCCGGCCCTGTGGTGTGGCGATTGGCTGCGCTGCTCTGTGGTCGGAGGGCTGGCTTATGTACTTTGATTCTTACATCACAGGAAAACGCATCCAGCAGCTGCGCAAAACCAAAGGCTTAACGCAAGAGCAATTTGCCGTAAAGCTGAATATCAGTGACCGCCATTTGGGAAAGATCGAACGAGGGGAAGGCACTGCTTCTATAGATTTGTTGGTAGAAGTAGCCATTTCACTGAACACCACTCTGGACTTTTTGATTCTTGGCGTATTGGACACTCCACGGGAAAGGGAGCTTAATGCACAGATCAAAAAGCAGCACCAGAAAATCCAGATCTTCAAAAATAAGCTGAGTAATCTTATTGACGAGCTGGATACATCTGCATCTGTATAACCACCATAAAGAAGTCGAGAAGCGATTCTCGGCTTCTTTTTTTGTGCCATTTTTTCTGACGTATCTACGAAAAACCGGAACTGGCAGTTCCGATTTTCGAGAAAAATTCGCTCAAAAAAGTGGCAAAACCGGAACTACCAGTTCCTTAAAAAGACAGTGTTTCTACGATAAACTATTGTCACAGCAAGGGCAACACCCCAGACGGGGAGAAGCCCGAAGCTGTAAGCCGTACCTTGAAAACTGAATATCATTCCCTCGGACAAAACAATGAAACTTCCGTAATTCGCGGCCCGGCCATAAAGAAGGCGGGGTGGCTGAAAGGCCAATGACGGTGTGGGCGAAACTCCCCACTAACCGAGGTGCATTCCAAACCCACCGGGCGTCGAGGACAAATAGGGTGGGACACTTAAAACAAAATCTTCAAAGCCCACCACCGGGATTCTTCTGAATCAAGGCAGTGGGCTTTTTCCATACCGAACATTCACTATAACGATACGGAGGTAATGATTATGAGCCGTGATTTTTCTCGCAAGACCGACGAATCGACCTTGACCACCCTCTGCCCCCGCTGCTTGGATGCGTTCCGCAATGCCCGTGGCATCCGTGTCCGCCGTGCAGACCCCAGACAGACCATTAAGGAGCCTTGCACCTACTGCCAGACCCGCTTTGGGTTTGACTATTACATCCAGCCCACCAGCCCGAAAACCACCTACTTTAAGAAAGGACGGTTTGATGATGAATCTGAATGCGCTTAAAGTTGACCCTGAATTTCAGGGCAAGATTCCACCGCTGACCTTTGAAGAACTTAACCAGCTGGAAGCCAACATCCTGCGGGATGGACGCATCATCAATCCCATCATCGTGTGGGAGGGGCTGATTGTGGACGGACACAACCGTTTCATCATCGCCAAGAAGCACCCGGAAATCCCGTTCACTGTTCATGAAACGGAGTTTGCAAACCGCTATGAGGCCATCATCTGGATTTGCAAAAACCAACTGGGGCGGCGCAACCTCACCCCGGAACAGAAGAAGTACCTTATTGGAAAACAGTACGAAGCCGAGAAGTTAAACCATGGCGGTGATCAGAAAAGTAACCTTAAAAAATCGACTGGCCAAAATGGCCAGTCGATTGACAAACGGTGGACACGTCAACGAATCGCCGATGAAAACGGTGTCAATGACAGCTTTGTAAAAAGGGCTGAGCAGTTTTCCAAGGGCGTGGATGCCGCCGAAAAAGCTGTTCCCGGCACCCGTCAGAAAGTCCTTACTGGCGAGGTAAAACCGACCGCTGCTGAGATCGCATCCGTTGCGCGCGCACCTCCCGAAGAACGTCCGGCACTGGTGGCTGAAATCTGCAAACCCAAAGACCAGAAGAAAGCCGCCATGACCAGAACAACACCGCCCCCAGCAGCCAAACCGCTTTCCGATTCCAGTACATCCGAGGAAGAATCTACGGACGAAGAACTGGTTCACACTCCGGCTCCGCAGGAGCAGACTTTTCCACAAGGAGCGAACGAACCGTTGAAAATCGACCACCAGCAGATTCTTGAAATCGCAAACAGCCGCTATGTACCCAAACGACTTGCCGATGGGACTGCGATGCTTTGCGAGGTATCGGGAGCCGCCAACAGTATGATGCGTCGCTGGGAAAGCGTTTTCCGGGAATATCCCGACATTCTGTCCGATGCAGGGAACCGTGCATCCGTAGGACGAACGATTCAGAAATTGAGAGATTACCTGAAAAATCTGGAAGATAAGATGGAGGAACTGCTATGAAGAATATGAACTGCGTCAACACCATGCCTGAGATCATGCCCGAAATCACAGATGAAGCAATCATCGAAGCCCTTTTCGCTCAGCGGCCTTACGAAGAAAAGGTCATCAACAGTGCCTTTCTCGAAATCCCTGCGGAATATCAGCGCAAGCTGAACATTCCTAATGTCGAAAAGATGTCGGCAGAGTTCACTGAGCTGATTGCCAACCCGCCCAAGGTCAGTTACCGGGACGGTCACTACTTCGTCTTTGACGGTCAGCATACCATCGTGACCCGTCGGGCGATGAACGGCGGGCAGGATCTTCCGATCATCTGCAAAGTGTACGAGGGACTGACAGAGGAAGAAGAAGCCATGCTGTTTTCCCGGCAGACGGGCGTTTCCACGCCGCTGACCGCTGGCGCAGAGCTGCGCGCCGCTTTGGTGGGCAAAGACCCGGAATCTCTCGCATTCGTGAAAGCCACCGAAAGCACAGGTCTGCAGCTTGGTCTGGACAGCTACCGTGCTCCGTGGAAGATCATCTGCATCCGCACGGCTTTCAAGGAGTACAAAGCCTACGGCGCGGACCTTTACAAAGAAGCCCTGACCATGCTGGCAAAGGGCTGGGAGGGTGACCCCGATTCCCTCCGCTCCGGCATCCTGCAGGGCATGGTTCGCTTTGTGGCTCTGTATCAGGGTGAATATGACCCGGATCGTCTGGTCAAGCGGCTGCACACTGTTCACCCCATGACGCTGGTAAACGACGAGAAATCTCTGAGTGGCACGGTCAGCTACAAATATATGATGCTGATCCTGCGCACCTACAACGGTGCCAGTCGCCGCTTTAATCTGCCTATCAAGCAGTGATGTTCTCCTATGGTAACAGTCCTAAAACGTCGCAGAAGCCGTCCACAGGGCGGCTTTTGCCTACATAAGAAAGAGGGGGATGATTGCTACCGTTTATGTAACAAAGAATTTCGGCTTTCGCCGGGGCGAGATCTACTTTGCAGACCTTGACCCGCACTATGGTTCCGAGCAGGGCGGTAAACGCCCTGTTATTGTGATTCAAAATAATACAGGAAATAAATTTGCGCCGACTGTGATCGTGGCTGCTGTAACCTCAAAAGTCTCCAAAAAGCCAAACCAGCCCACCCATGTTCTCATTGAGCAGAACCCTGCATTCAGCCGTCCGTCTGTGGTGCTGCTGGAACAGATTTTCACCATTGATAAAGAGCGCATCAACAGTTTTATGGGAATGACCAGTGAGTGGGAGATGGCGCAAATTGAAAAAGCCCTGAAATGCAGTCTGGCATTGGATCGGGAGAATATGAACCAAGAAAGGGGGAATCTGTTTGGGTGAGGAAAATCTGAATCCCCGTGATGCGTACCGTGTGATGCTCCGGGATTACCCGGATGTATTGAACATCGACCAGATGTGCGAGGTATTGAGCGTCAGCACAAAAACCGGGTATGCTCTTCTAAAAAAAGGGAGCGTCCAGCATTTGAAGGTCGGACGCTCCTACCGCATCCCCAAGGCACATCTTTTGACCTATCTCATCGGATTCGCACCCGGTCACACCATCCGGGCGTGACATCCTTGCATTCTCTCCTGCCGTTGGGTACACTGATGGTGTCAGCGGCAGAAGTTACATATTCAAGTGGATGCAAAGACAGGAGGTAACACTATGGTAGCAGGGCATCTGCAAGAAAAAAATGACTTCTATTACATCGTTCTGAGTTACAAGGACGCAGCTGGAAAGCGAAAGACCAAGTGGGAAGCCACCGGTCTGTCCGTCAAGAGGAACAAGAAGAAAGCCGAGGCTCTTTTGTTGGAACGTCGGCGGAACTTCATGGTTCCCACCGCACCTGCGGAGATCCGCTTAGACGATGACATTCTCTTTTCGGACTTCATGCTGAAATGGCTGGAAGTTGCGAAAAGCACTATCCAAATCACGACCTATGCCAGCTATCAGGGAATGGTGGAGCATGTGATCGTTCCCTATTTCCGAAAGCGCGGCATCAAACTGGTAGACCTGAAAGCCACCGACTTGCAGGATTTCTACAACAAGCAGCTTGAACGGGTCAAGGCAAATTCGGTGATCCATTACCATGCAAACATTCACAAGGCGCTGAAGTATGCGGTAAAGATCGACCTGATCCCCACCAATCCGGCAGATAAGGTCGAGCGTCCGAAGAAGAACGAGTTCAAAGGCAGCTATTACAGTGCCGATGAGATTCATGCTTTGACGGAGGTCGCAGAGGGCACCAAACTGGAGATCCCGGTTCTGCTGGCATCCTTCTACGGCCTGCGCCGCAGCGAGGTGCTGGGTCTGAAATGGGATGCCATCGACTTTGAAGCCAACACGTTGGAGATCAAGCATATCGTCACGCAGGCATCCATCGACGGCAAAAAGGTTCTGGTGCAGGCTGATCGTGCAAAAACGAAGTCCAGCCTGCGGACGCTGCCCCTTGTGCCGCCCATCCGTGACCGTCTGCTGATGCTGAAAGGTCAGCAGGACACCTACCGCCGCCTGTGCGGTAAAAGCTACAATCGGGATTATCTCGGCTATCTGTGTGTGGACGAGATTGGGAACATCATCCGTCCCAACTACGTTTCCGAGCAGTTCCCGAAGCTGTTGGAGAAAAACGGTCTGCGTCCTATCCGCTTCCACGATCTGCGCCACAGCTGCGCCAGCCTTCTTCTGGCAAACGGCGTTCCCATGAAGCAGATTCAGGAATGGTTGGGTCACAGCGACTTCTCCACCACCGCCAATATTTACGCCCACCTCGATTACGCTTCCAAGCTCTCGTCTGCACAGGCGATGCTGGAGGGGCTGGGCTATGGCAATGCGTCAGCATGATGCCATACGCCCCAAGACAGGGTGGACGGGCGATGTTCCGGCAAAAAAGAATGGACAGACGAATAAAATTCATCTGTCCATTCGATTTGGCGGAGCATCAGGGAGTCGAACCCTGGCACCGGTCTCCCGGCCTATCGCATTTCGAGTGCGACCTCTTACGACCACTTGAGTAATGCTCCAGATATTAAATTCTTAGAATGCACCGTGCATTCCGGGAAAACTTTGGAGAGAATTTCAGGAGAGAACGACCGAAAATCGTTCGCTCTCGAAGTCGGAAAACCCGCATGAAACCTAGCAAAACCGGAAATCCACTTCCAAAAAGCCAGTTAGATTTCGAGTCGTTCTCGTTACGACCGCTTCGATACATCTCCATGATAAACCTTATATAGTATAGCAAAAAAGCCTGTTGGCGTCAACACTTTTTCGCATTCCAAACCCCGGGGCTGCGGTGCAGCAGTCCCGGGGTTTTCAGCTTTTTGCGCAGCACGGAAAATTTTGCAAAAAGGGACTGGTATTTTTGCGGGTTTTGAGTATAATAGAGAAGAGATAGTTCAAATTTGAAGTATAGCAGTTTGCGTTTTTAATGCCTTGGCAACATCCGCAAACTGCATATCGCAAATATGCCGTTTTGATAGGCGCTATTCTTGAAAATTGCGATAAAAAGGAGAATCACATCCATGGCACAGTCAAAACAGGATATGGGCTCTGGCAGCGTAAAAAAGCTGATGCTGCAGCTCATGATCCCGGCGGTCGTTGCACAGGTGGTCAACCTGCTGTATAACATTGTGGACCGCATTTACATCGGACATATTGCCGGCATCGGCGCGGCAGCGCTGACCGGCGTGGGACTGTTCACCCCCATCCTTATGCTGCTGAACGCATTCGCCATGCTGGTGGGCGCGGGCGGCGCACCCCGCACCGCCATTGCGCTGGGACAGGGCGACAAGGAGCAGGCGGAAAAGATCATCTCCAACAGCTTTACCATGCTGCTGCTCTTTTCGGTGGTGCTGACCGTGGTGTTCTACGCCGGAGCACCTACCCTGCTGCGGCTCTTTGGCGCCAGTGACGCCACCCTGCCCTATGCGCTGGCGTACAGCCGCATCTACATTCTGGGCTCGGTGTTCGTGCTGCTGGTGCTGGGCATGAACCCCTTCATCACCACGCAGGGCTTTGCCAAGACCAGTATGCTTACCACAGTCATCGGTGCGGTCATCAACATTATTCTCGACCCCATCCTGATCTTTGGTCTGGGTCTGGGCGTGCGGGGCGCTGCCATTGCCACCGTGCTCAGTCAGGCGGTGGGCGCGGTGTGGATCCTGCACTTCCTCACCGGCAAAAAGACCATCCTGCGCCTGCGCAAGGACTATATGCGCCCGGAAAAGAAGGTCATCCTGCCGGTGATGGCGCTGGGCATCTCCACCTTTGTGATGATGTCCACCGAAAGCCTGCTGTCCATCAGCTTCAGCTCCAGTCTGGCGCGGTACGGCGGCGACGTGGCTGTGGGTGCCATGACCGTTATCACCAGCGCCTCCCAGCTGTGCACCCTGCCCATTCAGGGCATCTGTCAGGGCGGTCAGCCGGTGATGAGCTTCAATTTCGGCGCGGGCAAAAAGCTCCGCGTCAAGGAGGCGTTCCGCTTCCAGCTGCTGCTGTGCGGCTGCTACACCTGTCTGTTCTGGCTGCTCATGATGCTGGCACCGGGGGCTGTGGCGGGCATCTTCACCTCGGATACGGCGCTGATCGACTACACCACATGGTCCATGCGCATCTATATGGCAGGTATCTTTGCCATGGGCTTCCAAATCGCCTGCCAGCAGAGCTTTATGGCGCTGGGACAGGCCAAGGTCAGCCTGCTGCTGGCCTGTCTGCGCAAGATCATTTTGCTGATTCCGCTCATCTTCATCCTGCCGCACCTGCTGCCGAACCCGGTGTTCGGCGTCTTTCTGGCAGAGCCGGTCAGCGATATTCTGGCGGCTACCATTACCACCATCACCTTCTTCTCCCGCTTCAACGGTATTCTGGAGCGTGGCGCTGCAAAGGTATAACGCATACGATTGGAATGCGCTCCGCTGTGCTCTGCGCATCATCAGCGGAAAAACTATTTTTAATAGAACAATGCCGGAGCGTCTGCGGACGCTCCGGCATTGTATTTTCACAGGAGGGGTCGTAATGACAAACGGCATTTGCGCCGCGCACTCCCAATTATTTCTCAGCCTTTACCGTCTCCGGCTCACCCAGAGCCAGCACCTTCGTCAGTTCGGCCTGCACCTTCGCGTTGGTGGCATCGGTGACGGCCAGCACGTCGGAATAGAACTTTTCCATCTCGTCGCGGGTGGAGAAGGTAGCCACATACATCTGGTTGCCCATGGCACCGGACAGTGCCTCGGGGATGCGGTCCACCATGCGCATATTGTCCTGATACTTCTGCATCAGCTGCTCGTGGCTGTAAACGAAGCTCTTGCCGTCCCGGCGGCCGGCAAAGGCGCAGTAATAGTGCTCACCCACCGGCATATCGGTGCCGCCGAAGGCGATCATGTCTGCCCAGATCTTGTACACGTTGGTGGAGCGGGCAAAGTCGATCATGTCCGGGGTAAAGCCGCCGCAGGGGCGCATATTGACTTCCAGCGCCACGATCTGACCTTTTTTGCCCATGCTGGCCTGATCCTCGGTCATGCGGAAGAACTCGAAGTGGACAAAGCGGCTCTTCACCCCAAAGCTCTTGACGGCGGCACGGCCTGCGGCGCGGGTGTCCTCCGGCAGATCCTTGATGATGTAGTAGATGGAGTTGTCATCGTTGTTCACGATGTCCATGATGGACACCGGGCTCACGTTGCCTGCCTCAAAGATGGGGTTGCCATGGGCGTCGATGATGGCATCGTAGCTGTTCACCTCGGCGCGGACGAACTCCTCCATGATGTAGGCCACATCCGGGTGCTCCTTCTCCTTGTAGGCCAGAAATTTTTCCAGCTCCTTGTCGCTGGAAAGGCGGTGCGTATCCGAAGCGCCCACGCCGTTGTCCGGCTTGACCACCACCGGGTAGCCCACCTGCGCCACAAAGGCCTTGCAGCCTGCAAGGTCGTCTACCATGTGGTAGCGGGCGGTGGCGATACCGGCTTTCTGGTAGTACTCCTTCATCTTGCTCTTGTACTTGATGCGGGGCATATCAGAGGTCTGGAAGCCGCTGGTGATGTGGAAATCGGTGCGCAGGGCGGCATCCCGCTCCAGCCAGTATTCATTGTTGGACTCCAGCCAGTCGATGCGGCCATACTTGAAGGTGAAAAAGGCCACGGCGCGGTACACCTCGTCGTAGTTTTCCAGACTGTTCACCTTGTAGTATTCGTTCAGGCTTTCCTTCAGTTCGGGCTTCAGTTCCTCGTAGGGCTGGTCGCCGATGCCCAGCACGTTCAGGCCGTTGTTCTTCAGCTCCCGGCAGAACTGCCAGTAGTTCGTGGGGAAGTTGGGGGAGATAAAAATAAAGTTCTGCATAGTATTTGTTGATTCCTCTTTCCGTTACCTCTATTGCAAAAGCCCCTGCGGGGCGGGACAGACTTTAATATTGGGAAACAACGGCGCGTCCATGGACGCGCCGTTGTGCCATTTTCACGGGATGGGTCACTGCTGACCCAGAATGTAGGGCATATAGTACGCCACCTGCTTATACCACCAGTTCCAGTCGTGGTTGACATCGTGACCCCACAGGTCTACCCAGATGGGGATATGCTTTGCCTCAAAGATGCGCTTGAGCAGCCATGTGGTGTCCGGCTGTTCCCAGTCGCCCTGACCGCAGCAGATGACAGCCTTCTGGCTGCGGAACAGCTGCATATAGGGGTGATCCTCCGGGAAGTTCTTCATGTAGTCCACGGGGGAGTTCATGTACACCAGCTCGTCCATATAGTCGCCAAAGCCGTAGTGGGCAGTGTAGATGCCGCTGAGCGCCAGACAGCCGCAGAAGATATCCGGGCGGCGCAGATACAGGTTTACCGCATGGGTAGCGCCCAGACTGCAACCAAAGGCGATGATGCCGGGCAGGTCGCTCCAGCCGTTGCGCTGCTGCGCCAGATGCTGAAGCATCGGGGCGGCTTCGCGGGTGATATAGCGCAGCCACTGCTCATAGCGGCGGATGCGCCAATAGGGGTTGCCCTGTGCGTCCGACCATGTTTCCTGATCCATGGTGTCGATGGAAAGCACCATGATCTGCCCGGACTCGATCCACGGGGCAAGGGTGTCGGTCATGTGGAAGTTTTCAAAATCGAAAAAACGGCCGTCCTGACAGGGAATATACAGCATCGGGCGGCCGGCGTGGCCGTAAAGCTTGCACTCCATATCCCGTCCCAGTTCCGGGCTGTACTCCTTGAAATACTGCATCTCCATGGTGTTTCCTCCTTTAGTGTTGTTAGGCTATGGTATCGGGGCACCTTTTGTGGGAGCCGCTCTAAGCCGTCCCCTTGGGGAAGGTGGCATCGCGTCAGCGATGACGGAAGGGGTAAACCCTTCTCTTACTCCTCCACCTCATACAGCAGGGTGTGGAACACGAAGGGCAGCTGTTTTTCCCAGCTGGCTTCGCTGTGGGTGCCGCCGGGCACGATGCGGCTGGTCAGGTGGATGCCCCGGGTCATCAGCTTGCCGCTCAAGGCAGAAAACTCCCGGCGGATGCCCTCGTGGTTGCCCATCTCCCGGGAGCCGTAGTCCATGTACAGCACCGTGCCGGGGGAAAGCTTTGCGCGCCCCACAAGGCCGGAAATCTTATCCGGCGCCACCCAGATGGAGGGGGAAAGTGCCGCTGCGCGGCTGTAAGTATCGTTATATTGCAGCAGGGCGTACAGGCTCATCAGCCCGCCCATGCTGCTGCCGCCGATAAAGGTATTTGCCCTGTCCGGCAGGGTGCGGAAATTCTGGTCGATCAGGGGCTTGAACCGATGGATGAACCAGCTCATGGTGGCCTGCCCCTTGCCGTCAAAGTGGCCGTAGGTGGGGTCATCGAAACGGTAGGGGGAATACTCCACCAGACGCTCGTTGTTTGCCCCGGCGTTGCACTCGATGGCCGCCACGATCAGCGGGGTGTCGGTATAGTCCAGATAATCCGCCACGCCCCAGCTTTTGCCGTAGGTGGCATCCTCGTTGAAAAACACGTTCTGCCCATCGAACATATACAGCACGGGGAACCGGCGCTCCGGCTGTGCTTCGTACATGGTGGGCAGGTAGACATACACCCGGCGCTGCTCGGTGCCGTTGACCGCCGGGTAACTCATGCTCCATTTTTTGATCATGGTGCTTCTTTCCTCTCAAATCTTCCTGCAAAGGGCACAGGCGGCAAGCCCACGCCCTTTATAGGTAGTGTAGCACCATGCGGCGGGAATTGCAATCTTTATGCGCAAAGGCGCGGCGGGACGATTTGGAATGCGCTCCGCTATCGGGTTGCGGCTCCCAGCATTCGCTTCGTGCCTTGGGCGGCACTCGCGTCTTGCTGGCCGCTGCCCCAACAACTCCTCCCTGTTTCCGCCGCTGGCGGCGGTCGTCGTCGTTGCACTCTAGCCATATTCAGCGGAAATATTATTTATAATTTCGCAATTCTGGAAAATCTGCGGAGCTTGTCGGGGCAAAGCCCCTCCATCTGCTAACGCAGACCGCTCTGCCGCTTAAAAGCCCCACTGGGGCTTTCATTGCTACGCAAACGCGGATTTTCCAGAATTGCCTTTTCACGGGAGGAGCCGTGACGGCAAACGGCATCTGCGGTGATGCAAAAGGGACTGTTGCCCCAGACGGTGTGCAACAGTCCCTTAAAAAGCCGTAGGGTGACAGGCGGCTCAATATTTCTTTTCCACAGGCACGATCCAGCCCTTGGTATCGGGCAGCTTGCCCCACTGCATACCGGTCATGGTGTCGTACAGCTTCTGGGTGACAGGGCCGATCTTGCCGTCACCGATAAAGGCGTGCTCGCCCTTCCAGACCAGCTCCTTGACGGGGGAGACGACAGCAGCAGTACCGGTGCCGAACACCTCTTCCAGCTTGCCTTCACGGGCAGCAGCCATGATGTCGGCAATGGCGATCTTGCCCTCAACGACCTCGTAGCCCCAGTCCTTCAGCAGCTCAATGCAGCTGCGGCGGGTAACGCCGGGCAGCACGGTGCCCACGGTAGCGGCGGTGTAAACCTTGCCGTCGATCTTGAACATGATGTTCATGCTGCCAACTTCTTCAACGTACTTCTTCTCCACGCCGTCCAGCCACAGCACCTGTGCGTAGCCCTGCTCCTCGGCCAGCTCGCCGGCCTTGATGGAAGCGGCGTAGTTGCCGCCGCACTTGGTAAAGCCGGTCAGACCCGGGGCGGCGCGGATGTACTCGTCCTCCACGTAGATGCGCACAGGGTTGATGCCCTCGGCGTAGTAAGCGCCGGAGGGAGCGCAGATGATGCAGAAGATATAGTGCTTGGAAGCGTGCACGCCCAGACCCACATCATTGGCAAAGATAAAGGGGCGGATGTACAGGGAAGCGCCGTCGGTGTGGGGCACCCAGTCGCGGTCCACATCCACCAGAGCCTTGACAGCCTGAATGTAGTCCTCTACCGGGATCTTGGGGATGCACAGACGGTCGGCAGAATCCTGAAAACGCTTGGCGTTGCAGTCCGGGCGGAACAGCTGCACGGTGTCGTCAGCGGTGCGGTAGGCTTTCATGCCCTCAAAGATCTCCTGTGCGTAGTGGAACACCACGGTAGCGGGGTCCAGCTCAAAGGGGCCGTAGGGGACGATGCGGGCATCGTGCCAGCCCTCGCCCTCGGTGTAATCCATGACGAACATATGGTCGGAGAACTTTTTGCCGAAGCCAAGCTTCGTCTCATCGGTGGGCTTTGCCTTGGGCGCAGCCGTGCGGGTGATCTTGATATCCAACATAGTGAGTTTCCCTCTTTCCTTTTATGCGCGTGCGCACGATTTCCGGCGCTTTATGACACAAATGTTGGTTTCTATTATAATATTCCCAGCCGGTTTTGCAAGGAATCGCAAAATGTTTCATCTTTCCACCCGGTAAGTTGCACCAAATTATGAGCACAGTGGTGTGCAAACTGCCAAATCTATGGTACAATAGGGGCACAGAGCACTTTGCGGGGCACGGCCCCGCTTTTCTATGGAAGGAGATACTGCCATGATCGACAGCGTTATTTTTGATATGGACGGCCTGATGTTTGACACCGAGCGGGTCTGGGCGACCCTGTGGGAGCCGGCACTGGCCACCCTTGGGCTTTCTTATAAGGAAGGGCTGGACGTTGCCGCCCGCGGCACGGCAGGGGACACCATGCGGGCGGTGCTGCGCCGCTTCTACGGGGAAAACTGCGACACGGACGCCATCATCGAGGCGCTGCACGCACAGGCGGAAAAGGCGTTTCAGGCACCGCCGCCCAAAAAGCCCGGACTGGACGAAATTCTGACATGGCTGGACGCGCAGCACATCCCCATGGCGGTGGCTTCCTCCAGCCGGATGGCGTCTATCCGGCATCATTTGGACGGCTGGGGTCTGACCCACTATTTTAAGGTGATCGTCTCCGGCGAGCAGTTCTCAGCTTCCAAACCCGACCCGGAGATCTTTCTGCGGGCAACGGAAGCGCTGGGCACTGTGCCCGGCCGCACCCTTGTGCTGGAGGACAGCTACAACGGCGTGCGCGCCGGTGCCGCCGGGCACTTTGTCACCGTGATGGTGCCGGACATGGCCCCCGCCGATGACGAGATGCGCCGTCTGTACACCGCCGAGTGCCGCGATTTGTACGAAGTATTGGACGGGTTGCAGAACGAAAGGTTCTGACCGTAAAAACATCATGCCGGACAGCCCGCGGGCTGTCCGGCATGATGTTTTCTTTATTCCTCAAATTCCAGATCGCTGGGCTGGATGAGGTCAAGCTCTGCGGCAGGCTCAGCCACAAGGCGGCGGCTCTGGTTGAAGATGGCCTTTTCCAGCGTGTTGCGCGCCAGACGGCCATTGCCGGCGGTGCGGCTGTCCAGCGCCTGACGGCGCTTGTAGTACCCCAGCAGCGGGAAGGTGCAGCTCTCGGCAAGGCGGTAGCCCTTGCCCTTTGCCAGCACGGCGGTGATGTCCAGCAGCTCGTCCGCCGTATAGTCCGGGAACTCGATCTTGTTGGGGAAGCGGCTGGCAAGGCCGCTGTTGGCGGTGAGGAACACCTCCATCTCCTTGGTGTAGCCCGCAAGGATGACCACCAGCTCGTCCCGGTGATCCTCCATACCCTTTACAAGGGTGTCGATGGCTTCCAGCCCAAAACTGTCCTGCTCGCCGCGGTACAGACTGTACGCTTCGTCGATGAACAAAACGCCCCCCAGTGCGCTCTCGATGACGCTGTTGGTCAGCGGGGCGGTGTGCCCGGTGTAGCGCCCCACAAGGTCGGCGCGGGTCACCTCCACCAGCTGCCCGCCCCCCAGCGCGCCGATGGCCTTGAGGTACTTTGCCACCAGCCGGGCAATGGTGGTCTTGCCGGTGCCGGGGTTGCCGGTAAAGATCATGTGCATGGACAGGCTTGCGGTCTTGAAGCCCGCCGCCGCACGGCGCTGCTGCACCTGTAAATTGTCTGCCAGACCGAACACATACTCCTTGACCGGGGCAAGCCCCACCAGCGCATCCAGTTCGGCGCGGATCTGCTCCACCGCGCCGGTGTAGGCCGCCGGCAGCAGGCTGAACAGGTCTGCCGGGGCGGCACCGTTCAGCGCAAATTGCAGCCCCTCGGGCGCGGCGGTCAGCGCCACCGTGCCGGACAGCTTTGCATCGGTCTGCAAGCAGTACTCGCTCAGGGCGCGGAAAATGCGCTCACAGCAGTCTGCCAGCCCTTCTGCGCCCTTTTCCTTGGAGCACTGCGCCGCCACATAGTCCCGCACCTCCGCCCCGGCGGCGAGGGTCAGCCCCAGACGGCTGTGCACCCGCTGCGCCAGCGCGTTCAGCTGCTGCGCCGCCAGCGCGGCGAGTGCTTCCGGGGTGAAGGGGGCGGTCTGGCACACATCCCCTACCGCCGCCACAAAGGGCGCGCCGAATTTATCTGCCAGCGCTTCCCGTCCCTTGCGGGAGAAGAAGATCAGGTACTTGCCGCAGGGGTCGATGCGGCTCACTGCACCGAGGGCAAGCGCCGTGCCGGCTTCCACCAGAATGCCCTCCTTGTTGACCAGATACCGGCTGGACAAAGGCGCACCGCCCTTGACCGCGAGGTCGGAGAGGATGCGCAGAAAGCCGGGGTGGCAGCTCTCGTAGTGCTCGAACACCACGATCTCGCCCGGGGCGTGCAGCGCAGCGTACAAGTCCTGCAAAAACAGCTTTTCCGCGCCGGGGTCGGGGTAGAGTGCGAGATCCATCACCGCCATCCGGTCGCTCTGCAAAAGCCCCCGCGCCGCCATGATGCGGGCAGTCTCGGCCAGTGCAAAGTGCCGCCCCGTACCCGATGCGCCCCACAGCAGGATCACGTTGCGGGCGGCTGCGCCCTCGGTGCCCAGCACAAAGGGGCGGCGCATTGCCCGCACCACGCTGTCCACAAAGGCATCCTGCCCAAGGACAGTCTTTTTTACCTCGGCGGCAAGGCCCTCAAAGCTGCCCAGCTGCTCCGGCTTTGTGTCTGCCGTGCCCTTTGCCAGCAAGCCGTCCGCTTCCATGTCCCGCAGCATCTGGCGACTGTCCTCCAGCGCCGTCTGCACCCCTGCATCCTGCGCTTTCAGCCGGGCGTTCTGCTGTTTGAGTAAGGCGTCCAGCTGCTTTTGCTGTTCCAGCAGCGCTGCGTTCAAATCCGGCAGGCCGCTGCCCGCCGGTTTTTTGGGCTGCGGCTTTTCCGGCTGCAGCTGTGCGCCGCCGAACTTCAGTTTGCCGCCCGCGCCGAACACGCCGTTCATCAAGCTTTCCCAATCATCGGTATATGCCATGGTGCTGCCCTCCATCGGTGTTTTTCTTCCAGTATAGTGAACTGCGCGGCATTTTGCAAGGGATTCCCTCTTGAAAAAAAGCCTGTTGTCCGATACACTGAATATAATGAATCTTACAAGAAGGAATGAAGCTGACCATGGCCGCAAAAACGCCTGCCCAGTGGAAAACACTGTTTGAAAACGAACCCTTCCACCGCGAAAACTACTACACCGGCCCCCTTGGCCCGGACTACACCCCCGGCGGCACCTGTCTGCGGCTGTGGGCCCCCACCGCCGAAGCAGTCACCGTGACCTTGTACCATAAGGGAGACGGCGGCGCCGTGCTGGGCACAGAGCCCCTTGTGCGCGGGGCGCATGGGGTGTGGAGCATCTGGCTGCCCGGGGAGCAGCACGGCCGCTACTACACCTTTGCCGTTACCGTAAACGGCATCACCCGCGAGACCGGCGACCCCTACGCCCGGGCGGTGGGGGTGAACGGCGTCCGCAGCATGATCGTAGATCTTGCCCGCACCGCGCCCTCCGGGTGGGAGCGGGATGTGCGCCCCGCTATCCCCCCGGCGCAGCGCGCCGTGTGGGAGGTGAGCGTGCGAGACTTCTCGCAGGATGCTGCCAGCGGGGTACGCCCGGCGTGGCGGGGCAAATATATGGCCTTTACCCAGCAGGGCACTACCCTGCACGGCGATGGCATCCACCCCACCTGCCTGAACTATCTCAAGCGGCTGGGGGTAAAATACGTCCAGCTGATGCCCATTTTCGATTTTGGCAGCGTGGACGAAGCAAAGCCCTTGCTGCGGCAGTATAACTGGGGCTACGACCCCACCAACTTCAACGTGCCGGAGGGCAGCTACTCCACCGACCCCACCCGGGGCGAGGTGCGCATCCGGGAGTGCCGGGAGATGATCGCCGCCCTCCATGCGGCGGGCATCGGGGTAGTGATGGACGTGGTGTATAACCACACCTACCGTACCGAAAATCCCCTGAACAATACCGTGCCCTATTACTTTTTCCGGCAGAATGCGGACGGCAGCTTTTCCAACGGCAGCGGCTGCGGCAACGAGTTTGCCAGCGAGCGCCCCATGGCGCGGCGCTACCTCATCGACTCCATCCTCTACTGGGCAAAGGAGTACCACATCGACGGCTTCCGCTTCGACCTGATGGGCCTGTACGATGCCGAGAGCATCAACGCGGTGCGCGCTGCGCTGGACAGCCTGCCCGGCGGGCGGGACATCCTGCTGTACGGCGAGCCGTGGCAGGGCGGTGCCAGCCAGCTGCACCGGTACGAGGCCAACAAGGCGAATCTTGCCATGCTCAACGAGCGGGTGGGCATCTTCTGCGATGACACCCGGGACGCCATCAAGGGCGGCTGCTTCGATGCCCGGGAACCAGGCTATGTGGAGGGCAAGCCTGGCAGCTTCTGGGATATCGGCGCGGCGGTAGCGGCATGGTGCCGCAGCGACCGTCTGCCGCCCCACGCGCCCAGCCAGATCGTGAGCTATGTTTCTGCCCACGACAACTTTACCCTGTGGGACAAGCTGCTCTGCGTCCGGTACGAAAAGCCGGAGTTCACCGCCCGGGACACCGTGGCGCTGGCGCAGAACCGGCTGGCGGCGGGCATCTACCTGACTAGCTTCGGTCTGCCCTTCATGCAGGCGGGCGAGGAGTTCGCCCGCACCAAAAAGGGCGTGGGCAACAGCTACCGCTCCTCCCCCGCCCTGAACCGGCTGGACTGGAACCGTGCCGAGCAGTACCACGCCCTCGTGGACTACTACCGGGGGCTTCTGGCGCTGCGGGCAGCCTTTCCCCGGCTGGGCAGCACCGACCGTCACGCCCCGGAGGCTTTGCAGTTCTTTGCACTGGAGCAGCCGCTGGTGGGCTGGACGCTGCCCGCCGTCTGGGGCGATGGCGCAGCATGGAGCGCCCTGTGTGTCTTTTATAACCCCACCGAAACCGCCTGCACCGTTCCCCTGCCCGCCGGGCAGTGGAAGCTGCTGAGCGACGGCACCTCCTCCAGCCTGTGGCGGGGGGCAAGCCGCGTTTTTACAAACAAAGCCCCCCTTGCGCCGTACAGTGCTACTATTTTGGGTGCGGTGTAAATAAAGAACGAACTCCCTCAGTCAAAACCTGACGGTTTTGCCAGCTCCCTCGGAGAGGGAGCCTCTGGCGCGCCCGGAAGCTTTGCACTTTAGCCGGAAAGTTTACCGTTATGCCAAAGGCCCCATCCCAGAGGGGGCTGTCGCCGTAGGCGACTGGGGGAGTTTTTCCCACAACCAAAAAAGGCTGCTGCACATTCCGTGCAACAGCCTTTTTACTATTTTCAGTTATTCTCTGCGCCCTTTTCGCCAAGGGTGACGCTAACGGTCTGCATCTGGCCACCGCGCGCGACGGTGATCTCGATGGTGTCACCGGCCTTGTGGTCCTGCATCAGGGTGCCAAGGTCGCTCTGGGTGGCAACCTCGCTGCCGTCTACGCTCACGATGCGGTCACCGGCCTGCAGGCCCGCCTTGTCGGCAGGGCCGCCCTTGACCACTTCCACGATGTAGACACCGTAGGCGTTCACGCCCAGCTGGGCGGCGGTCTGGGCGTCGGTCACGGCATAGTAGCTGATGCCCAGATAGGGACGCCCGGTCACATAGCCGTTTTCCAGCAGCTCCTGCGCCACCTTGACGGCGTCATTCACCGGGATGGCAAAGCCCAGACCCTCGGCATCGCTGTCGGAGGACTTTGCATTGACGATGCCCACCAGCTCGCCGTTCATGTTGAACAGGCCGCCGCCGGAGTTGCCGGGGCTGACGGAGGCATCCATCTGGATCAGGGACATAGTGTTGACAGAGCTGGAACCCTGAATGCTGACGCTGCGGTTCAGGGCACTGACGATGCCGCTGGTCACGGTGCCGCCCAGCTCACCCAAGGGGTTGCCCACAGCCATGACGCTTTCGCCCACCTTCAGGTTATCGCTGTCGCCCACGGTGGCGGGGGTCAGGCCGGTGGCGTCGACCTTCACCACGGCGATATCACTGGTGGTATCCTCGCCCACCAGCGTTGCGGGGTAATCCTTGTCGCCGATGCTCACAGTGATGTTGGAAGCGCCGCTCACCACATGGGCGCAGGTGAGGATATAGCCATCCGAGCTGATGATGACGCCGCTGCCCGCGCCGCTCTCCACCTGGCTCTGACCGTACCACGACCACTGGGAGTAGACCACCTGCTCGGTGGTGATGACCACCACGCTGGGGCTGACCAGCTCTGCCACCTGTGCGGTGCTCAGGCCGGTGCCGCTGGTGGCGCTGATGGAATTGCCGGTGCTGTCGGTGCTGCTGTCAGAGCTGGCAGGGCGCTCCACCTGCTGGATGACCACCTTGCTGCCGCCGCCGTATTTTGCACCCACAAAGCCGCCTGCAAAGCCCATGGCAGCTGCCAGCACCAGCGCCACGGCGCTGCGCACCAGCTTTCCGCCATTGAACTTCTTCTTTTTGCGGCGGGGCTTTTCCGGCTGCTGCGGGGCGCTGTACTGCGGCTGCTCCGGCGGGGTGGGCGGCACGCTGCCGCCGTCTGCCGGGGCGGTATACGCCGGGCGCACAGGCTGTGCTTCCGGCTCGTTATACTGGTTTGCCGTGTTCATGCCGCTGCTGCCCACGTTGGGGTAGCCGGTCTCGTTATTGGAAGCGGAATAATCGTATTCCCACTTGTTCTCGTTTTCCATGTTACTACATCCTTCCCTCAAAGGCCGGTCCGCAGGGACATCTGTTCCTTTGAACTGTCCCTATTGTAACCGTCAAATGTGAAAATGAATCGCTTGCGCCGTGAAGAATATGTGAAATGCGGTCCTGCTTTTCTGCCCTTGACAGCCGCGCCGCCGCTTGCTATTGTAAGGGAAGAACATCGGCCCGTCAAGGAGGAGCTTTTTATGGAACTGCGCCGCACCGAACAGGGGTTTGCCCTGTATAAAGAAAAGGACTGCATCGGAGAGTGCACCCTCTCCCCCGCCCCCAAGGGCGCACAGCTTGCCGCCCTGTGCATCCTGCCCCGGTGGCGGCGCAAGGGCTACGGCTCCTACCTGTTAAAAGAAGTATTGCGCAGCTTTGGCGGTTATGACCGGGAAACCGCCACCGTTTTTACCGCCCCGCTGCCGGAAAACGCCGCCGAGCTTGCCTTCTGGGGCAAATTCGGCTTTGCCGCCGAGGGCGGGCAGCTGGTGCGCCGCCGCACCCCGGACTTAACGGCGGTAAAGTTCGTACAGGACTTTTTAGCCGCCCGGCTGGTGCACCCGCAGCTGTGCGTGGACGCCACCTGCGGCAACGGCGGCGACACCGCCTTTCTGTGCAATCTGACTGCCCCCGCCGGGCGGGTGCTGGCCTTTGACGTGCAGCCCGAAGCCATCCGCTCCACCCGCGCCCGGCTGGAACAGGCAAATGTGCCCGCCGACCGGTACAGCCTTATCTGCGGCAGCCATGCCGACCTGTTACAGTATGTGCAGCCCGGCACTGCCGATGCGGTCATGTTCAACTTTGGCTGGCTGCCGGGGGCAGACCACGGGGTATTCTCCACCGCGCAGAGCAGCATCCCCGCCTTGCAGGCGGCGCTGCAGGCGGTGCGCCCCGGCGGCATCGTGAGCGCCATCCTGTACAGCGGGGCGGTCATCGGCTCGGACGAAAAACAGGCGGTGCTGCGTTTTCTGCGGGCACTTCCACTGAAAAGTTTCACCGTTCTGGTGTGTGATTTTGCCAATTGGGCCGAAACTGCCCCTCTGCCCTGCCTGATCCTGAAAAAATAACGAAAACCCTTGCATTATCACGCGTTTTCGTATAGAATAAGGTGCGTATGTGTAAAAGACGGGCTCGCCCTCTCAGGCGCTAACGCGCCAGCTCCCCCAAAGGGGGAGCCTTTGGCAATCCACGCAGACTTCATCTCTTTGCCAAGGCCTCTCCCTTTGGGAGAGGTGGATTTGCGTAGCAAAGACGGAGAGGGCGAGCCCGGCAAAGTCCCACCGGACATACTGAATGCAAAAATCCACCTCCTGCTCCACAGCAGGTTTATCAGGAGATCTACAACTTATGACAAATCGTGAAGAGATCGAACGCCGCAGGACGTTCGCCATCATCAGCCACCCCGACGCAGGTAAGACCACCCTTACCGAAAAGCTGCTGCTGTACGGTGGAGCCATTAATCAGGCTGGTTCCGTCAAGGGCAAGCAGAGCGCCAAGCACGCCGTGTCCGACTGGATGGACATTGAAAAGCAGCGTGGTATCTCGGTCACCTCTTCGGTGCTGCAGTTCAACTACGCCGGTAAGTGCGTGAACATTCTGGACACCCCCGGCCACCAGGACTTCTCGGAGGATACCTACCGCACCCTGATGGCGGCAGACTCTGCCGTCATGGTCATCGACGCCGCAAAGGGCGTTGAGGCGCAGACCATCAAGCTGTTCAAGGTTTGCACCCTGCGCCACATCCCCATTTTTACCTTCATCAACAAGATGGACCGCGAAGCCCGCGACCCCTTTGAGCTGATGGAGAACATCGAGGAGATTCTGGGCATCAAGACCTACCCCATGAACTGGCCCATCGGCTGCGGCAAGGAGTTCAAGGGCGTGTTCGACCGCAACGCACGCAAGGTGCTGGCTTTCTCCAGCGACGGCCGCGCCAACGGCGTGAAGAAGGTCAGCGAGACCGAAGCCGAGCTGGGCGACCCCGCACTGGACGAGCTGCTGACCCCCTATCTGCACCAGCAGCTGGTGGACGAGATCGAGCTGCTGGACGGCGCTGCCGAGGAGTTTGATCTGGACAAGGTGCTGCGCGGTGAGCTGAGTCCCGTGTTCTTCGGCTCTGCTCTGACCAACTTCGGCGTGGAGCCCTTCCTTGAAAACTTCCTGCGGCTCACCTCTGCCCCGCTGGCCCGCGTGGACAGCCTGACCGGCGAGCCGGTGGACCCCTGCCGGGACGAGTTCTCCGCCTTTATCTTTAAGATTCAGGCCAACATGAACAAGGCCCACCGCGACCGCATTGCCTTTATGCGCATCTGCTCCGGCAAGTTCGAGCGCGGCATGGAAGCCTACCATGTGCAGGAGGGCAAGAACATCAAGCTGGCCACCGGCACCCAGCTGATGGCGCAGGACCGCGCCATCGTGGACGAGGCCTACGCCGGCGACATCATCGGCCTGTTCGACCCGGGCATCTTCTCCATCGGCGATACCCTGTGCACCGGCAAAAAGAAGGTCCAGTTCGCGGGCATCCCCACCTTCTCCCCGGAGCACTTTGCCCGCATTGAGCAGAAGGACACCATGAAGCGCAAGCAGTTCGTGAAGGGTATGGAGCAGATCGCGCAGGAAGGCGCCATCCAGATCTTCCGCGAGGTCGGCGGCGGCATGGAAGAAGTGGTGGTCGGCGTGGTCGGCGTATTGCAGCTGGAAGTGCTGGAGTACCGCCTGAACACCGAGTACAACGTGGAGATCCGTATGCAGCAGCTGCCCTTTGAGCAGCTGCGCTGGGTGCAGAATGATCCCGACACCTACAACCTGCGGGATCTGGACCTGACCAGCGACACCAAGGCTGTGGAGGACATGAAGGGCAACCGTCTGCTGCTGTTCACCTCCGACTGGGCGGTGCGCTGGGCCGAGACCCACAACGAGAGCTTGCAGCTGAGCGAGTTCGGCAACATCTGATAAAAGAGCGCTGCGGAGTGCATCTGCGCTCCGCAGTTCTTTTTTATAGAATAAAAAACACAACAAAGTATGCCAGACATTGGAATGAGGGTTCCCATTGCGGGGAACACTGCTGGCATGGAGGGTAAAGGATATGCAGAACATCAACATTGGCAAAAGCGGCATTTCCGTGCCGTTTCTGGGCATGGGTACATGGGCCATCGGCGGCGGTGCATGGTGGGGCGATAACGACGATGCACTGTCGGTAAAGGCCATTCAGACCGCCGTGGAGCAGGGCATCCAGTGGATCGACACTGCGCCCATCTACGGGCTGTACCACAGCGAGGAAGTGGTGGGCGAAGCCATGAAGCACATCGACCGCGACAAAGTGGTGCTTTCCACCAAGTGCGGCTTGGAGTGGCGGCACGAGTCCCCCATCCTGCACAAGGTGGTGGACGGCGTGCAGGTGTACCGCGACCTCTCCGCCAAGGGCATCATCGAGGACGTGGAGGACAGCCTGCGCCGTCTGCACACCGACCATCTGGACGTGCTGTACACCCACTGGCAGAGCCCGGACTTCGGCGTATATCCGCTGGAAGAGACCATGGAAGCCATGATGAAGCTGAAGGAGCAGGGCAAGATCCGCGCCATCGGTGCTTCCAACGTCACCTCCGACATCATCCGGGGCTACTGCAAGTACGGCCAGCTGGACGTCATTCAGGAAAAGTACAGCCTGCTGACCCGCCGCATTGAAAAGCAGCTGCTGCCCACCTGCAAGGAGCTGGGCGTCTCGGTACAGGCTTACTCCCCGCTGGAGCAGGGTCTTTTGACCGGCAAGGTGACCATGGACACCACCTACCCGGAGGGCAGCACCCGCAACACGAACCCCTGCTTCCAGCCCACCCGCCGGGCACAGGCGCTGGAACTGCTGGCAAAGTGGAGCGACCTGACCGAGAAGTACGACTGCACCATGGCGCAGCTGGTCATCGCCATGACCGCCCGCATGATCCCGGGGCTGCACGTTCTGTGCGGTGCCCGCAAGCCGGAGCAGGTACTGGATAACGCCGGTGCCATGCACATCAAGCTGGACGGCGCCGACGCCGTCCGCATGAAGTGGGACGTGGACGCGATCTCCTGAGGATAAGCAGAACAACACCGGAGCATCCGAAGATGCTCCGGTGTTGTTTTTTATCATTTACGCTGTTCCAGCATGGTCTGGATACGGGTCTTGGCGCGGTAATAGGTCACCCGCGCCCATGCGGCATTGTGACCAAAGATCGCCCCGATGCGGTCAAAGGGCAGTTCGCCGAACACCCGCAGGCTGAAAACCTCCTTGTAAGGCTCTTCCAGCGCGTGCAGACACTGGTGCACCGTAAAGGCGGCATCCTTGTCCACCAAAAGCTGCGCGATGTCCAGGGTGTCGGCGGCTTTTGTTTCGGCATCTTCCAGCGGGGCGGCGTGCTTTGCGCGGCGGCAGTGGTCATAGTAGGCATTGCGCGCCACGGTGAACAGCCACGCCCGCACATCCTGTCTGCCGTCGTAGTCCTCAAGGCCGTCCAGCGCCCGGAAAAAGGTCTCCTGCGTCAGCTCCTCGGCCAGCGCTTCGCTGCGGGTAAGCCCCTGCAAAAACAGGCAGACGTCCCGGAAGTAGAGCCGGTAGATGGTTTCAATGTCCATAGGCATCACTCCGGCCATTCGACCTCATCCCATGCCACAGGCTCGCTGCCCACTGCATACCATGTACCGTCCTGACCGTTGAACGCCACCGTCATATCCGCTGCATCCACCACCGCCGAGCGGTCAGTGCTCATCCATCCGGTGCAGCGGAGAAGGTCTGTGTCCTTTTGCAGCAGCTTGTCAAGGGCATCGTGCACCCACGGAATGCGGTAGCGGATGACCTCGTAGTGCCCGTCGGCATAGGTCGGCTTCAGATATACGTCCTCGGCGCGGGTCTCCAGCACCCAGCCGTTGGCACCGTTTTCCGCCTGCTGGTAGGAAGCCTGCAATCGTGCATCAAAAAAGGATACCCGGTCGCAGGCGGTGTAGCCGTACCAGCCAAAGCCGCACACCGCAGCCAGCGCCAGCGCTGCCGCAAAGCTGCACAACATGGTGCGCAGACGGCGGCGGTTCAGGCTGCTGCGGATGTTTTTCAGCGGTGCATCCGGCTGGGGCTCCGGCTGCACCGGCACCGGTTTTTCCATCTGTTCCAGCTCTGCACGGCAGGCGGGGCACGCTGCAAGGTGCTGCTCCACCAGCGCACTGCTGGCGGGGCTGGCAAGCTTTTCGGCGTACAGGGGCAGTAAGTCGCGGATCACGTCACATTCCAGCTTCATGGTCATTTCCTCCTTTGCGGGCTTTCGTGCGCCCTTTCACCCCAATAACGCACAAAGAGGAAAAACGTTACAGGTTTTTTCAAAAAACTCCCCCAGCCACGCAGAAGCGAAGACTGAGGGAGTTTGTTCAGTTTTCCTTCCAGAACAAGCCGCCGGAGGTCTGGAACAGCAGGCGCGGGTTCACGCTCCTGCTGCCCAGCTTGAAGTCCATGGTCAGCTCCTCGCCCAGTGCGCCCACAGCCTGCCCCTTTTCCACGGTCTGTCCCCTGCTGACCGAAAGCTCCTGCAAGCCGTACAGGTAGCTGCGCAGCCCGCAGCCGTGGTCGATGACCACCGTATTGCCGGTAAGCGCAAGATCTCCCGCAAACACCACCGTGCCGTTGGCTGCGGCGCGGCAGGGCGCACCGGGGATGGTGTACAGCTTTGTGGAGTTGGAGCGGCTGCCCTGCTGGCCGTCCGTTACTTTGATCTGCCCGTAGTCCACCAGGGTCATGGAGTCCTCAGCCGGGGGCACAAAGCCGCCCTGCCACTGCTTGGCGGTGGCGGCAGCTTCGTACAGCGGCCAGATGGCGCTGCGGAACTGGGCGTTGGCGCTCTCCGCAGCCGGTTCTTCGGCTTCCACCTCCACCGTGCCGAAGTCCTTCGGCAGCACGGTCAGGGTGCGGGTGATGGTCTCGCCGTTCACCGTGATGTTCACCTCGTGTCCGCCGGAAGAGGCGTTATAGGCTGCCGGGATATAGGCGCGCCAGCCCTCGGCGGCGCGCACGCACTGCACGCTGCCAAGGTCAGTCTCGATGGTGGGCACGGCGTCCCCGGTCATGCCGGAGATGCGCACGCCCACCGTGCCGCCCTGCTCCACCCGCTCGGCGGAAAGCTCCACCTCCGCGCTGGCCTGCAGGGTAAAGCGGAAGCTGTACCGGTACCAGCCCGTGGGCTTTGCGGGGCGCTCTAACCCCAGGTTTTTGCGCAGCTGCCCGGTGCTGCCGCCCTCGAACTGGGTAACGACCCCACCCTTGGGCACACGCCATGCGGTCAGCTCCGCCTTATACTCACCGTTCGCGGGGAAGAGAAAGTTCTGGTACTCCCCTGCGCTGCCCGCAAACAGCACATCCCCCGCCGCATTCTGGATGGTCAGGGCGGTGTAGCCCGTCCAGTCCGGCAACGTCAGCTCCGGGTGGGCGGTGTACAGCACCCCCAGCTTCTGCACGCTCAGGGTGGCGGGGCTGGCAAACACCTTATCCAGCTGCCCGCCCAGCAGCGGCACCTGCCAGCAGGAGCCGTTCGGCTCCAGCGCCTGCCCGCCGAACTGCGCCGCCCCGTCCGGGCAGCCGCCCTCGGTGGTAAAGGCATAGCTTACCCCCATCACAGCCGCCAGCAGCACCACCACACCCAGCGCCACACTGATGATCCAGAGCAAAAAACGCTTCATGTTCCTTCTCCTTATGTACAAAAAGGGCGCACCGGGACAGTCCGTTCAGACAGACTGCTCCGTGCGCCCCGATGCGCTTATCTTCCCGGCAGTTTCCGGTATTTTAGGGGAATTATTCTGCCTCGTCCTCAGCAGCAGCTTCCTCCGGCTCTACGGTTTCTGCATCATCCTCGCCGAACAGCAGACGCTCGTATTCGTCCAGCTCCTTCTCGCGGCGGTTCAGGTAAAGAGCCACAGCAGCCAGCGCACCAGCCACAGCAGCCAGAACAGCGATCACAGCGACCAAGCAAGATTTTTTCATAGATTCAGTACACTCCTTTTTGCAGTTGAAACGTTGTTTCAGCTTGATTTTTCCAGCGGGCGACCCGCAAAAGGATCTTGATTCAAGCGGCAGTCAGCGCCGCCTTGTAGCTTTTATTATACCCGTTCCCGCCCAAAATTACAACCGTTGCACCCCAATTTTCACGCCCTGAAGGTGCTGCGTGGCGCAGTTTGGGCAGTGTGCCGGTTTTGGCGCGGTTCATTACAGCAAATTGCCAAAGTCACAGCAGCAGCGGCTTATACGCCCGGAACGCCCCGGGCAGGGCGTAGGCGGTGCGCAGCTGCTCCCGGCTTGCCCAGACATAGCCCGCCGGGGCGCTCTGCGCCGGAACGTGCAGCTGCACGCCGGACATGAGCCACTCGATATGGGTAAAGATGTGCTTTGCGGCGGGCAGGGCGGTGGGAGCTGCCGTGCCGGTGTCCAGCCCCAGTGCCGTAAGCCGCGCCAGCACCTCGGCCTGCAAAAGATGCTCGCCTTCCCACAGCACCGGCTGCCACAGCCCGGCCAGCAGCCCTTTTTGCGGCCGCTGCTGCACCAGAAAGCCCGCCGGGCTTTCCACCAGTGCCAGCGTTACCGGCACAATCTTGCGGGGCTTCGGCTTTGCCTTTTGGGGCAGCTGGGCGGTGGTGCCCGCCGCCCGGGCAAGGCAGCTTTCCGCCAGCGGGCACTGCCCGCACAGGGGTGCGCCGTTGGGCACGCAGACCAGCGCACCCAGCTCCATCAGCGCCTGATTGTAATCCCCGGCCTTTTCCGGCGGCTGATGCTCCATGACCCGGGCGGTAAAGGCCTTTTTTACCGCCGGTTCTGTAATAACACCCGGGTCATTATACAGACGGGAAAACACCCGCAGCACATTGCCGTCCACGGCGGGCACGGGAAGTCCGAAGCTGATGGACGCGATGGCTCCGGCGGTGTACTCCCCGATGCCGGGCAAAGCAAGCAGGGCGACGTAGTCGGCGGGCAGCTGCCCGCCGTACTGCGCACAGACGAGCTTTGCGGCCTTTTGCAGGTTGCGCACCCGGCTGTAATAGCCCAGCCCTTCCCACAGCTTATGCAGCTTTTCTTCCTCGCAGGCGGCAAGCGCCGGGATATCCGGCAGCGCTTCCAAAAAGCGGTAGTAATACGGCAGCACCGCCGACACCCGGGTCTGCTGCAGCATCACCTCACTGAGCCACACATGGTAGGGGGTGGGGTCCTCCCGGAAGGGCAGGCTGCGGCGGTTTTTGTAAAACCAGTCCAAGAGGGCAGGCGAAATGTTTTCCACTTGTTTTGTGCTCCTTGTTGAAAAATAAAGAACTAAGAAAGCCGCCGCAAAGGCGGCGGCTTTCTTGATTACAGTATGCGTGCTTCTCAGAAGCCGTATGCGGTGCGGGGGAAGGGCAGCACGTCACGGATGTTCTGGATGCCGGTGAGGTACATGATCATGCGCTCAAAGCCCAAGCCGTAGCCTGCGTGCTCCACGCCGCCGAACTTGCGCAGATTCAGGTACCACTCGTAGTTGGTCTTGTCCATGCCCAGCTCGTCCATGCGAGCCACCAGCTTGCCGTAGTCCTCTTCACGCTGGCTGCCGCCGATCAGCTCGCCGATGCCAGGCACCAGCATATCTGCTGCTGCCACAGTCTTGCCGTCGGCATTCTGCTTCATGTAGAAGCTCTTGATCTCCTTGGGGTAGTCGGTGACAAAGACCGGCTTCTTGAACACCACCTCGGTCAGGTAGCGCTCGTGCTCGGTCTGGATATCCACGCCCCACTCCACGGGGTACTGGAACTTCTTGTTGTTCTTTTCCAAGATCTCAATGGCTTCGGTGTAGCTGATGCGGCCGAACTCGCTGTTTGCCACCAGCTCCAGACGCTCGACAAGACCCTTATCAATGAACTGGTTGAAGAAAGCCATCTCGTCCGGGCAGTTGTCCAACACATAGCGGATGACGTACTTGATCATAGCCTCGGCGTTGTCCATGTAGCCGTTCAGGTCGCAGAAGGCCATCTCCGGCTCGATCATCCAGAACTCCGCAGCGTGGCGGGTGGTAAAGCTCTTCTCGGCGCGGAAGGTGGGGCCAAAGGTGTACACCTTGCCAAAGGCCATGGCCATGGCCTCGGCTTCCAGCTGGCCGGAAACGGTCAGGTTGACCGGCTTTTCAAAGAAATCCTTGCTGTAATCCACAGCGCCGTCCTCGGTCTTGGGCAGATTGTCCAGATCCAGTGTAGTCACGCGGAACATCTCGCCTGCACCCTCGCAGTCGGAGGCGGTGATCAGCGGAGAGTGGGCGTAGACAAAGCCGTTCTCCTGGAAGAACTTGTGGATGGCGTAGGCAGCCACGCTGCGCACGCGGAAAGCGGCGTTGAAGGTGTTGGTGCGGGGACGCAGGGTGGGCATGGTGCGCAGATACTCCATGCTCATCTTCTTTTTCTGCAGGGGGTACTCGTCGGCGGGGCAGTCGCCCAAGATCTCCACGCTCTCGGCGTTCAGCTCAAAGGGCTGCTTTGCCTGCGGGGTGAGCACCAGCTTGCCCTTGATGCGCAGGCTGCTGTACAGACCGGTGTGGATGACTTCATCGTAGTTTGCCAGCTTACCGGCTTCCAGCACCACCTGCAAAGTCTTGAAGCAGCCGCCGTCCGACAGGGCGATGAAGCCGATGTTCTTGGAGTCGCGGATGTTCTTTGCCCAGCCGCAGACAGTGATCTCGGTGCCGTCCGCCGGGGTGTTCTTGAACAGCGAAAGGATCTCGGTACGTTCCATAATAGTTCTCCTTTACAAAGAAAAAAGACAGCTTTTGCCCTGAAAGTTCAGGGCGAACAAGCTGTCTTGTAATGTCCGCGGTGCCACCTGAATTACCGGAAGTGCCCGGTCGCTCACGCGCTCTTTGTTTAAGCGCTGTCCCTATAACGCTGGACCTGCGGCGCACCTACTTAGCGGCAGACGCGCTGCCGTGTTCAGTTTGCTGCTCCCGGGTGTTCGTTCACGCGGCGCACGGGCGCGGCTCTCAGCTGTGCCGCACTCTCTGGGCCGGACGGCCCGCGCTACTTTTCCCGTTCCTTGCATTTGTTGTTTTAAGATAGCACGTTGGCGGCATTTTGTCAACCTTACCGTGCGGAATCGGGTAAAAATCTGCGTTTTTCCTTGTCAGATCGCCTTTTCTCTGGTAAACTGGAAAAAAGCGGTATTCCGCAAAAACAGATTCTGGAGGAAATCATGAAACACATACACCACATCATCCGTCTGCTGACCCTTGCCGTGGTCAGCTGCGCACTGGCAGCCCTGCTGAGCGGCTGCACCAAGGAGGAATTCATTGCCGGATACAACGAATTTATGTTCGGCGACTGGCTTCCCGCCTACGGAAGCGCCTCCCAGTCGGCTGCACCGGGCAGCAGCACTGCCAGTGACCCCGACCACGTCTATGCCGAGCCTAACCCCGAGTGCGATGCCAAGATCTCCTCTCTGATGAGCGAGCTGTACTCGCTGGAATCCTCGGCACGGTCGGATGTCAGCAGCGCCATCCAGAGCGCAAAGGATGAGTACCACTCTCTGCCCGCCGAAGAGCGGACCTTTTCCAATAAGGTCAGCATCGCCTACAGCCATCTTTCCTCTGTGGAGAGCACCTACGACAGCGCCGTCTCCTCGGTGGTCAGCGAGATGCGCAGCGTCCTGCGGGAGTATAACCAGCCCGAAACCGTGGCCGATCAGGCATGGAGTTACTATCAGTCTGCCAAGAGCAGCATGATCTCCAGCCTTGGCGGCTGATTCAGCTTAATAATGCATCCGCGAGGCCCTGTGCTGCCAGATATCCGGCGTACAGGGCCTCATTTAAGTTGTTGCCGTGCCCGCCGATCTCGATCAGCAGACTGCCGGTGGTCAGGTCCTGATTATAGAACCGGTAGCTGAACAGCACCGGGCGGGTAAGGCCGGGGTATTTTGCTTCCATGCTGCGCTCCCACGCAGCGGCAAAGCGCAGGTTCTGCCGCCATGCGGGCAGCTGCACGCTGGTGCCGTTATCGCACCCGCAGATGATCATCACCTGCGCCGCCTGCCGTCCGTCTATGGTGCATACCGGGGCGCAGCGGGTGCCGTTTTCCCGCTCGATGGCGTCGCGGTGGACGTCCAGCACCACCTTGATGCTGGGGTACTGCGCCAGATACTGCTGCACCACCGCCCGGCTGTTGGCGTAGCTGCCGGTGTAGCTGGGGTAGTCGTTCAGGGTCTCGTCGTGCAGGGTGCAGATGCCCGCCGCGTTGAGGGTATCGGCCATCACCCGCCCCACCGCGCACATATTGATGCTGCGGTCGGTGCTGCGCGCCCCGTCCCCGGGGGTGAACCACAGCCCGGCAGAAAGGCGGTAGTCCTCGGTGGCGTGGGTGTGCATGATGAGCACCTGCGGCGCGGCGCTGTCCTTTTCGATGGCAAAGGGCAGGGGCTGCGCCGCCTCGGCGGCAATGTCTGCCGCCGTCTGCCGGGTGTTATTCTTGATGCTGCCCGCACCGCAGGGAATGTACTTTTCGCCGCTGCCGTGCCCAAACTGCTGCTCTGTCACCGTGCCGGCATCGGCGGGGCGGGCTTCGTCCGGCTGCAGCGCCACAAAATACCGCTCCACTCCGGTCTGCACCGGGGCGTCAGCTTCCTGCGCCGGAGAGGGCGCGGACACGTCCTCCGGCACGCTTTCCGCAGACGCCGCCGCTGCCCGGCTCTCCACCGCCTGCTGTCCCAGATGCAGCAAAGTCTGCGCGGCAGGCACCGGCGCTGCCAGAAAGGCCGCCAGCACCAGCGCGGCGCTGCGGGCAAAGATGCACAGCGCTGCAAACAGCACCGCAGCCTGCAAAAAGGGCACTGCCCTGCTCTGCCCCGCAGGCAGACGCCAAGGCTCTCTGCTACGCATGGCAAGACCTCCTTTCTTCACCCCGTCAGCCAGCAGAGCTGCTGCACGGTAAGGCGGGGCTGCAAGGCGCGGTTGACGCTGCCCGCCAGCAGAGCCGCGCCGTGGGCGATAACGCTGTCCAGCGCGCGGGGCGTGACCACAAGGTCTGCACCCTCCTGCGCCTGCATCAGGGTAGGGATGCCCGCCGCCACCACCGGCACGCCAAGGGTGTCCCGGGTCAGGTGGCGGGTGTGGTCGGCCTGCGCCGGGTAGAGCCCCGTGTCCGAAAACTGCACCGTGCGCCCCAGCCGCTGCCCCTCGGCGGAGCAGAGACTGTCCACGCAGACCACCGCCGCCGGGTGCAGCTGGCCAACCAGCGCCGCCGCCAGCTGCTGAAGCGAAAGCCCGGTGGCCGCCGCCACCCCGGGCGCAACGGCTGCTACCGGGCGCAAGCCCCGCACCGGCGGGGCAGCGCCCGCGCCCATGGTGACAAGGATGCGCTGCACCGTGCGCGGGCCAAGGGCATCGGCGGTGATGCGGCGGTTGCCCACTCCCAGCACCAGTACCGGCCCTTCCGGCGGCAAAAGGGCGCGCAGCTCCCGGGCGCACACCTCGATGACGGCGGCGTCCCGCTCGTCCAGCACGCTGACGCTGGGCATTTCCAGCGTCACATACCTGCCCCGGGGACGGCTGAGCCCCTCGCGGGCAATCTCCACCCGGGTCACTGTCACCCCGCCGTGGCGGGCGGTGGCCAGCCGCACCCCTGCGGGCAGCGGCTGCGCCGCGCCGCTGAACAGCTCGTCAGCCATATCCGTAGTACGCATTTTCCACACTCTCCGTTCCTTTTTGGGGGCAAAAGCCCGCTTTCTTGCCGGAAAGTATGGGAAAAATAAAACTTTTCCAAACAAAAATCAAAAAAACGCTTGCGCTGGTACGCGAAATATGGTATCATAGGGTGCGCTGTTATAGGTAGCCAAGGAGGTGGAACGAATGCCTAACATCAAATCTCAGAAGGACCGCGTCGTGCAGGCTGCTGCAGAGCAGGCTCACAACAAGGCCATTAAGACCAACCTGAAAACAG
>OJJW01000016.1_pt1 | contig 86383 bp, 81 predicted proteins | sample 1596331 | NCBI WGS metagenome assembly OJJW01 (sample SAMEA4350156, study PRJEB24818) | metagenome | biome: human; feature: gut; material: faeces | place: Denmark | collected 2013-09 | reverse complement strand
TTTTTTCTTTGATTATTTCTCTGTCTTATTTTTTTTTTTTGTTTTATTTTTTTTTTTTGTATCTTCTCTTTTTTTTTTTTTTAATGATACGGCGACCACCGAGATCTACACTATCCTCTTCGTCGGCAGCGTCAGATGTGTATAAGAGACAGTGTATGGACAACTCTCTTTTGCTGATCAACTGCGATAAAATTGAAGAGCTGGTGCTTCTTGATGAGGCCTGCGACTCTCCTGTTGACATGGATTGGGACAGCACTGTAAGTGAGGGCGAAATTCCGGCGGTTGTGTATGAAGCGTTTGATGATTATATGACATACAAAGACGTCGGAGACACTCCTTCCCACTACGGTCTTTCCGCATTACTGGTAGGGGCCATCGACCACATTATTGATATTTGTAAAATCGATTCTGAAGCGTTCGCTTCTAGATTGGACACCGCCACTATTATGTTCTCGAACGGTCGAATTCAGCACCTCACTTTGTCTTGCGATGTCTCGGACTCTCTAGCCACTGCTGTGCAGCAAATTTATGAAATGGGCGAATTACTTGATAATAGCATTGTAACGATTGAGGCCTGCGATGAAGTCGAGGCTCTGATCAACTTCAAGAACATATCAATGATTCAACTTCCACTTGCAAAAATTGAGTGCGGCATTAAGAGATCCCTGTCCGAGACGGATGATGCGTAACTGGGAATCAATTCATTGATAATCCACGATATAAAAACCGCCCCGGCTTCCTGTTACGGAAACCGGGGCGGTTCGTTTGCTTTACTTGTGCTTTTTCAAGCGCTCACGCAATTACTTGCGGGGGTTCTTGATAGCAGCCTGGGCGGGTGCCAAAATTACAGGGCGTTCCTCGCTTCATTCGTTCTATGCGATTACCCTCAATCTCATAGCCTTTTTTCAAATCCGCCATGGATCAGAGGACCTACAAAGAATGTGACGAAGGCATTGGGATCCTGCTCGTGAATAATTTCCTGCAGCTCCCCGATTTCATACTTGTTCACGGCACAGAAAAGGATCTTCTTAGGGTGGTTGGTGTACGCACCGTATCCATTCCAGAAGGTGACGCCGCGTCCCATCTTCTGCAGGATTTCAGTCTGCACAGTGGAAACATCCGTAAATATCAGGGCCGCCACATTGATGTTCTGGTCGTGAAACCTATCTGCCACCGTATACAGGATTGCCACAAAGATGATGGAGTACATCGTAGTTTCCAAATCAAAAAGGAATAGGCAGACCGAAAAGAGAACTGCATTGACATAAATAGAAAGCCGTCCGCTTTTAAAATCTGGGTATTTCTTTACCAGACACATGCATGCAATGTCCATGCCGCCGCAGCACCCACTGCCCCGCAGCGCATAGCCGACACCTACACCACAGAGAATAGCGCCGAAGATACTGTTTAGCAGCACATCCTCCACAAGGGGTGCTTTGAGCGGCGGAAGTACTGAGAGAAGCAACGTCTGCACTGCTACCGAGAGCATGGTTTTGATGCAGAACCTGCGGCTCATGACCCGGTATCCTATCAGGAACAGCGGTACATTGATGAGGAAATTGATCATACCAACAAGGTTTGCATCACTGCGGATTGCAATGAACCTACGCAGAAAAATCTCTATAATCTGAGCCAGGCCTATCACACCGCCAAAGTTGATACCATTGGGGGTGACAAACAGGTAGATACCCAAAGTCAGTAGTGTGGAGCCAAATATCAGATCAAAATACTGCTTATATGCTTTATTCATAGCACTCTTCCCGAATCTTCTGTGCATACCAACCAAAAGAATCTTTTTTGTAGCGGGCGAGGTCTCCGGTGCCGTCGTTATGTTTATTTACATAGACCAGTCCGTACCGCTTATCCATTTCACCGCCGCCCGCGCTGACCAGATCGATGATGCCCCAGACCAGATATCCCATGCAGGGAATGCCATCCTCCAGAACGGCTTTTTTCATCTGGGTGATATGAGCATCGAGATACTCCACCCGGTAGGGGTCATGGACGGAACCGTCCACTTCCAGAGTATCCTCCACGCCCAAACCGTTTTCCACAATGAACAGCGGCTTGTGATAACGATCATACAGATCATTCATGGTCACGCGCAGGCCGACCGGGTCGATCTGACGTCCCCATTTCGTGATCTGCAGATACGGGTTGCGCAGGGTAGTAATGGCGTTGCCATCCGCCACATTTTTCAGATGCTCCGGATCCGTGGAGATCAGCCTGGAGGAATAGTAACTGAATCCCAGAAAATCGCAGGTGTTCTGAGCCAGAAGTTCGTCATCACCCGGCTGTTCGTCCTGCGTGATGCCCAATTTTGCAAAGTAATTCCGAGCGAATCCGGAGTAACAGCCGTTCAATTGGACATCCGGAAAAATGTAATTTTTGTTGTTACTGATACGTGCTTCCATCACATCATTGGGGTTACAGGAATAGGGATAAAAGCTTCCGGCCGCCATCATGCATCCAATTCGGAAATTCGGGTTGATTTTTTTACCGATCCGCACCGCGCAGGCACTTGCCACCAGCTGGTTATGCGCGGCATTGTACACGATCTGGTTGAACTCCGGGTCGTCCTTGTCCACCAGCAGGCCACCGCCCAGATAAGGAATGTGGGTGATCATGTTGATCTCATTGAAGGTCATCCAGTATTTTACCAGATTCCGGTAGCGGTCAAACACGGTGGCAGCATATTTTTCATACAGTGCAATCAGCCTGCGGTCTGCCCAGGCACCATATTTCCGGATCAGGGCTTCCGGCACATCAAAGTGGCACAGGGTGACCACCGGCTCTATCCTGTACCTACGACACTCCGTAAACAGCTCCTCGTAAAAACGCAGGCCATCTTCGTTCGGGGCGTTCTCTTCCCCGGTCGGATAGATCCGCGTCCATGAAATGGACAAACGCAGCGCCTTGATCCCGCTCTCTGCAAGAAGGCGGATATCCTCTTTGTATCGATGATAAAAATCAATTGCTTCCCGACTAGGATAATAATCGTACCGCGTTTCCAGAACGTTTCCCGGATGCAGCATGGCATTCCATCTGCCGTGGGCTGCATCCGGCAGAAAGTCAGCAGACGCAGGCAGCCTGCCGTCTTCCTGCCAGGCACCCTCGCACTGGTTAGCCGCAAGTGCTCCACCCCACAAAAAATCGGACTTAAGTTTCATAATACCTCCAACGCCCCGGGACGCATGCGCTCCCCGGGGCGAACAAAATTTTGATATCAGTGTTTCTTCAAGATTTCCTCGTCAAAGCCAAAGAGAATCGTAAGTACACAGGATGCTACGATCGTCACGATGATTGCAATAACCATAGCCACGATGGTATCCTCAAAGATCGGCAGGGCAAACAGGGAGGAAGAGCCATACTCGTAGTTATGGGCACCCAGCAGAGCGGCCACGACACCACCGATGGCGCCGCCGAGGGAAACAGCCCACATAGGTTTCTTCAGCGGCAGGTTAAAACCGTAAATGGCCGGCTCGGTCACACTAGCAAAGATGCAGCCCACTGCAACGGACAGTGCTTCGGATTTGATTGCCTTGTCCTTTGCCTTGATGGCGATACCCAGAGAAGCGCCGCCTTCTGCCATGTTGGACAGCAGCATACCGGGGCGGAACAGGGGATCAAAACCAGTTTCCGACAGCAGCTGGATCATGGGAGCTCCCAAAGTCATGTGCATACCGGTCATGACCATGTAGGGGAACAGAGCCGTAAACAGAGCAACCGTGATGGGGCCTGCAATGTTATACAACCACAGGATCGCGGCGGTGACATAGGTACCTGCCAGCTGACCCAGAGGCGCCAGTGCAAGGATCGAGACGGCATAGGTGGCGGCCATTGTCAACGTACCGACAAAGATAGGCTTGAACACGCCGGGGATCACTTTGTTCAGGAATTTTTCCACATAATACGCAACGATTGCCAGCAGCAGCGCAGGAAGCAGAGAACTGCCGTATCCTTTCAGGGCAACATTGATACCAAACATGGTGACTGGATCGCCAGCACTTACAATAGCCGTCCATTCAGGAGCGACCAGTGCACCGGCCACGACCATGGAATACGTGGGGGTCGCACCCAGTTTTTTGGCCGCTCCATAAGCGACCAGAATGGGCATGAAATAAAATACCGCATTGCCCACGATGCTCAGCAGCGTATAAGTAGAACTGTTCGCAAATGGAGCATAAACCTTGGAGATCAGCAGCAGGAACACCTTGATCATACCGCCGCCGATCAGTGCCGGAACCATAGGCTGTACGGCAGCGGATATGTAACCAATCACTGCCTGCCCAACCGAAATCTTTTCGCCCTTCAGGTCACCGTCCAGTTTTTCGTCCACAGCGCCGCCATCGCTGTAGCCCAGCTTCAGCACCTCTTCATAAACCTTCAGCAGATCCTTGCCGATGATGACCTGCAGCTGACCGCCCTGATAGGTGACGCCCAACACGCCGTCCAGATCATTGATAGCTTTCTGGTCTACCTTCTTGACGTCCTTGACCGTCATGCGCAGACGGGTCATGCAGTGAAATACGGAAGTAACATTTTCCTTTGCTCCAGCCAACGTCATGATATTCTGCGCCAGCTGTTTGAAATCTTTTGCCATTGTAACATCCTCCAAAAAATCTTCCTGGATGGTAACGGACAGAATGTTCCGGTTCAGTTCCGTACCGGAAACCCCATCCAAACGGTTCAGTTCTTCTAGATCTGCCATACCGCTGTCTTTCACAGTGACATACAGGTGCTCTCCGTCAAAACGTTTTCGTGCAACATTGCCTTCACCACCGATGTGATGTATGATAGTTTGAAAGAATGCATCCTGTTTCATGGCTAATCCTCCTGATTTTTTATCTGAAAAACGATGCGGGCCCTGCACCGCTGTTCATTCAATATGTAATAAAAGATCCGGGCACAAAGCGCCTTCAAACCACCTGAAAACGCAAGCGTTTTCAGGTCGGATGCGCTCTGTCCCCGGATCACGTCCCGCAAATGGCGAGTGCCGCTCCAAGCAACGGAAGCTGATTATGTATTTTTCTGGCAGACGCGGTTGATATGCAACATCAAATAGAGAAGCTCCTCATCATTACAGCACCAATTCTCCTGCTTTTGCAAGAAAGCCGCAATCTTTTTAGCACAGATATATGTTTTAGGGTAATCATTGGCCAGCATCTTTACCATGCTACCACTCCCCGTTTCGCTCTGAGTACCGCTCATCAGCCGTTGGATGAGATAGCGGATATGCATCGTGAACCGGTAGTAACTGTAGCTGTCCTTATCCAGTTTCAGATTCATTTCCCGCTCCACAATGGACTCCACGCCTTCCTGAATCTCCAACGCCTTTACGAGGGAATGGATCTCGCTGTTTTCGATTTCAGCATTGATCAAATGCATTGCAATGCTGACCGCTTCGGAATCCGGAAGTGAGACCCCCGTGTATTCCTTCAGGATATCCAATGCTTTTACGCCCAGATCAAACTCATTGGGGTACAGATGACGGATATCATAGGCAATGGGGATCGTCAGGTTCAACCCGCTGCGAAAGCGCTCCACCGCAAAGTTCAGGTGGTCGGCCAGTGTCAGCGGCAGGTTGGAGTTAAGGGTCGTATTCAGTACGACCTGCGCATCTTCTGTAATGTCGGCACTCGCCAGAAGAATCTCCTGCGGAAGAGTACTGATCATCTCAAAATAACGCGGGTCGATATCGTAAAACGTGCGGTCTATCCGCGACATATCCGTCAGTTCGTATGGAACCGCCGGAAACCCGATGCCCTTACCAATCACGATCAGTTCCTTTCCGCGGGAGTCCTGAGCAACAGCGGCACTGTTATTGATTTTCCGAACAATTCGCATAGCACCCACCCTCTCCGTTTCGGATAAAGAAAAAACCTCGGACTGCAGTCACAATTATACCTGCAGGTATAGACACTCTACCGAGCACTATCCTTTGTTCACAAGTACAACTGACGCTTCCGAGGAATCACGTGTTGTAATAAGATGTTAACATAAAATTCGTAGAGATTCCATTCGCCTTTTTTACAATTTTATCGGTCATTTTTTGTGCATAAATACTTCTTCTTTTAACTTTAAACTATTCATAAATCCACCACCTTATTCGACCGATGTACGCTTTCTTTTCTATTATTGGAACCTCTTTCCGCTTACAAAACAAGATACAAAAAAGCTCTTGGCCTCCATTACAGAAGCCAAGAGCTTTTTTCTTCTTTGTCTTATCAGATTTTATTTCCGGGGAGACTTAATCGCAGCCTGGGCGGGTGCCAAAATTACAGAGCGTTGGGAATAACGACACATCGCGGTTTTCAATTTTTCAGTTGATTCCAAGCTCTTTCATCAACTCCGCACGGCTCTTTTCATCTTCGGAAGCCCTCTTTACATCGTCAATGCGATTCTGGTCAAGGAGCTTCTTTACCAGTAAAGCCATTTTGTTTTCTCCGCGGCTCTCGCCTTTCACGATGCCTTTTTCAATGCCTCTGTTTTCCACTTTATCAAGCACATCACACATATTGCGTGGGCCTCCTTTCCTGTCATCGGTACTGGTATTGTATGCGTCTTCAAATCGGTGGTCATTCGTCATGATGCTTAACAACTGAAGCGTTTCCTGCACATGAGTCAAATCCTGTGAGCTTGGCACATAGTCGCCATTCTCTCTTTTCTGTACAAAGTAGTCTGCAACGACCTTGAAATCGCTTTGGAACAATTCTACCTGCTCACGAGTCAGATACGCAATCTGGAACAGGTTGATTTTATAATCGTTGACGTATGGCTCAAACTCTTTTGGGACATTCAATCGTTCTTTCAGAGAAAGCGGCCCACTCCACGGTTTTTCATGTCCAAAATAGAGAACCAGCGTCACGACTGGGTAGCGACTCCCTGTATCATTATCTCCCAGAAGCTACGCCCGATACTCTGCACCATCATAACCTATCACTCGGAGCGGCATGTCCGGGTCAGAAGCTGTTTGGTTCTCAAATCCGATACACGCCACCCGGATATTACCATTCTTCCATCGTTTGGCAACATCACGTTCAATTTCATGGAGTCTGCCATCTGCTTTATAATAGGTGCGCGGAGCCTGATCTTCCAATTCGTCTGCACCTAAAACTTGCCTTCCGTTGAATAGCAGTACATTTACAATATCGGAGAATACATCATTGTAGGATTCCAGAATCTTTTCAGATGCGTCTTTTTCTGCCACAGACTCACCGCCTTTCTTTTTTCTTATATTACCACATCACACAGACTGAATCAATCACGCCCATGTGAACTTTTCACTCTACCACTTGCTAAATCCAGAAATCCACAGCTCCACACCATATCATCCTTCCGCCATCTTATTTAACTCCGAGTTCTTGAACATCCGAATCACATTTTAGATGAGGCAGTTTGACACTCAATTCGTCCACAGTCATTGTGCTTCCCTTCCTCGACTGTCAAAACCCATTAGTAGTGTTAGTAGCATTTGTTTCTTTAGCCTGAGACGAACTTCTTCCTTCTGCGTAGCAGGAATCATTCTTGTATTCTAAGGCGAATAAGAAATATTACGAACCCGATATTGATTATCCCTCGGAAAGTGCTATAACGGTTTATACATTATGCTCATTTTTGCAGAGAGAGGACGAAAAAGTATGTCTAAGTTGCACGTGTGCATTGATGAAACATGGCTATTCAAGGTTGTTGAAGGTAATGTATTTGATCGTTTTCTATCAAATCCACACTACTTTCGCTTATTGTACCCTCATTGTGCCCTCAAAACAAGACGCAAAAATCCAACCAGCTCATCGTTGAAAAAGCCTACCGACAAAAATCCCTCCACTTTCTTCTGGCTGAAAGCGGAGGGACTGCTTATCACTGAGCAGATTCAATTGTAATCACAGGGTTATCATTTGCGCACAGATACGGCAAAAGTTTTGTCATATCCTTTCCGGGGATTTTGATGTCTCCGTACCAGCCTAACACTTAGCACAAAATCACTTCTTCATCCAATGCTTGAGCCAGTATTCATAGACCCCAACATATTCCCGATAGGCCCCTGTTTTGTCCGGCGTACAAAACAACCGCCATGCCTGCTGAAGAAATGGCTTTGACCATTCACTTATAGGCTTTCTGGCTTTCAGAAATTTTACCAGCTGACTGTAAGCGGTTTCACGATTTTGCGGTAAAAAGGAATGACCTGAGGACAGTGCAAAACTTTTCCTCAGGTCTTTTCAATAAGATAATATATAAATGAAATTCTACAAAATACGCTTCGGCCTGTGCCGGGTGTGTCGGTTGTGTCGATCTTCCGTAAACCTCAATCGTGCAAATCCTGCTTTTCAGGCCATATAACAGGCAAAATATGCCATATAGTAAAAGGATTTCCGAATCTTTTGACACATTCGGCACATTCAACACATGACCTTATGGACAGATTTTTGAGCGGATTCCTACTACTACGGTGAGATTATTCCAATCCCTTCTATGGATTTTCTGGTTCCGTGAAGCCTTGAACGCTTTGGCATCTTCAAATGGAATTACGAAACGAGCCAGCTCCATGAAACCGTCCATCGTACAGGATGTCATATTGATGCCTTTCACCTCGGACAGTTGGAAATCCAGCACCCACCGAAATTCCTCATTGCTTACAGGCGTAATCTGTGCTACGCAGCTGTTAATAAGTTTCCTGCTGACATCCGTTTTGACCGCTTTCTGCCACTCATCCAGCTTCTGGGAAATCAGCTTCATATCAATGCTCCCACTGCGTTCGTCCTCCTGTTCGATGCTTTCGTACTGGGATTGCAACTCAGCGATCCGCGCATCCAGTCCCTTGCGGCGATCCACCAGTTCCTGCTTCGTGATAACTCCGTCAGCGCACAGGTCAATATACCTGCCCAGCCGTTCTTTCTGTTTGGCGATACTGTTTTCCAGCATTGCCTTTTTGGAAATGCGCACAGTCTTTTCCTCTGCCATGCAGCGGTTCAGAATCCGGTATACCTCTTTGACGGTTTTACCTTTATCAAACGTCAGATTCTGGAACACCTTGGATGCCATCAGATCCAGCTTCCATTCACTGATGGCTTTGATCTGGCAGCTGATGCCCAAATCCAGACCATGCTCCTGTAAGTAGCTGATGCTTGGCCTGCGTGTACGGCGGTAGCACTGAAATCCGTGAACAACTGCCCCATCACGGTTTACTCTCCATTTGAACTGGATAAATCCAGCTCCGCAGCTGCACCGCAGCTTTGCTGTCCAGACAGATTTTGGCGTATTCCGCATATATTTGTGCTTTTTGCCGTTCTCGTTGATGACCCGTGCAGAGCGGGACAGCAGAATCTGCTGACATCTGTCCCACATCTCTTCTGATACCAACGACTCAAAATCCCCTTTCACATAGACATAGCTGCTCTCATCCGGATTTTTTATACGTTTCTGCGTCAGATAGCCATCACTGTGGGATTTGTTATAGCAGATGCAGCCTTTATAGGTCGCATTATGCAAAACGCGGCTCACTTTGGAAGCGTCCCATGATACATGACCACCTGCATCCAGCCGTCCCAGCCGATATAACTCGTTCACGATTTGAGTAAGCCCCTTTTCGCCATCCGAATACATCTGAAAAATCAACCTCACCGTTTCGGCCTGATCTGGGTCCGGAACGTAGGTTCCGTTCTCCCTGCGGTATCCCAAAATGTTTCCACTGCCATATAAAACATGTTTTTCCCGGCTGATTTTTTGTCCAGCCTTTACTCGCTCCGAAATCTTTCGACTTTCGTCCTGCGCCATAGAGGACATGATCGTCAGACGGAGTTCTCCATCGTTGGTCGCTGTATTGATGCCATCATTGATGAAAAACACGTTGACCCCCATTGCCTTCAGTTCACGGGTATAGGACAGGGCATCCACCGTACTGTATCCACGAAATATCCTCTGGCCCAGAAATGCCGATTGCCATACTTGTACTTCAAATTCGCATGTCTGTCGAAAATCATCAGGCTACTTTTTCCTTTGAGATAGCCCATGACGTAAGAAATGCTATACTTTGGAGAAAAACTTATCAACATATGGATGTGGTCAGGACATGCTTCCGCCTCGATAATTTCAATTTCTTTCTGTTCACACAGTTGGCGGAGTATCTGACCGATATCTTTTTTAATCTGGTCGTAAATTACCATTCTCCGGTATTTTGGTGCAAACACCACATGGTATTGACATCTCCATGCTGTATGGCTTAAACGATCTACGTCTTTGTTATCTTTCATTTCAAAGATAAACCTCCCTGTTCCTAGAATGTGGTTGGCAAACCCACACTCTATTCTACCGGGAGGTTTCTTTTTGTCTAGGGCTAAAGCTTTTTTTACTCCACCAGCATAGCTGGTGGTTGTCGCTCGCTCAAGCTATCCAATGCAAATGGGCCGCTGCACGATGCAGCGGCCCTTTTAGCGTAAAGGAGGAATCTGCTAAGATGAAAGAAAGCTCTTACTCAAGGTTTTTGCCGTTGGTTGCAATGACGTTCTTATACCAGTAGAAGGAATCCTTGCGGTAGCGCTTACATTCCTTCACGTCGTCATCGGTGCGATCCACATACACAAAACCATAGCGTTTGGCGATGCCGTTGCTCGTGGAGAGCAGGTCGAAGGCAGACCAGGGATTGTAGCCCAGCAGCTTCACGCCGTTTGCAATGGCAGCCTTCATGGCCTTGATGTGCTCACGGATGTACTCAATGCGGTAAGGATCATGGATAGAACCGTCTTTTTCCAGCTTATCATAAGCACCAAAGCCGTTTTCGCAGATCATTACCGGGATGTGGTAGCGATCGTTGATGTCCTCCAGCACATACTCCAGGCCGACCGGGTCGATGGGCATGGAGAAGTCCGTATCACCAATGAACTCGTTCTTGCAGCCTTCAAACAGATCTGGCTGCACTTCGTACACCACATGGCCGCCCTTGCCGATCTTGTTGTTCTGCTTGGAGCGGCGTGCGGCGCCCGGGGTAGGTGCCTTGACGCAGGCGCTCTGATAATAGTTGATGCCCAGGAAGTCGAAGCACTCGGAGCCTTTTTTGATCAGTTCCATATCGCCGGGCTGGATATCGAACATCAGCCCCTGGCGCTTGAGATATGCCAGAACCGATTCGGTGTACTCGCCGCGGATGTAGGCATCCATGTAGAAATAGTTTTTGAAATTGGATGCATTTTTTGCAGCTAGGATATCCTTGGGGTCGCAGGTGTGGGGGTAATAGGGTGCCATATCCAGTGCCGCACCGCACTGGCCGCCGGGCACGATCTCGTGAACCGCGATGGCCGCTCTTGCGTGAGCAAGATTCATGTAGTGGTTTGCCTGGTAGCGGAACTTCGGATCAAATTTCTGCTCGTTGGTCAGCTTATTCTTGCGGTCGATATAGTTGACCACGATGCTCTGCTCGTTGATGGTGAGCCAGTACTTGACCTCGTCCTTGTACTCGTTGAGAATGAAGCGGGCATAATACTCAAAGTCATCCACGATCTGGCGGCTGCCCCAGCCGCCGTACTTGTTCACCAGTGCCATCGGCAGGTCGTAGTGCCACATGGTGACCACCGGCTCGATGTTATGGGCGTGCAGCTCGTGCAGAAGGTTGTGGTAGAATTCCACGCCTTCCGGGTTGGGTTCGCCCACACCATCGGGCAGGACGCGTGCCCAGTTGATGGAGAAGCGATAGGAGCTGAACCCCATTTCTGCCATCAGGGCAACGTCCTCTTTGTAGTGATGGTAATGGTCGCTGGCAACGCTGGCATCCGCATAGCCGTATTCATCGTGGATCTCACGGTTGATCACGTCCTGCTGGTTATCCTTTTTGCCATAACCCTCAGCGGCACCCTCGCACTGGTAGGCGCTGGTTGCGGCTCCCCACAGGAACCCTTCCGGGAAACTAGTTACGATTTCCATTGATCTTATCCTCCAGGTTACGGTTCATCTGTATCATCAGGCGGATCATGCTTACCTCCGAAATGATGGTCATAACGGTGTCCTGTGCATGCATAAACAGCAGCGACAGCTCCGTGGGGTTGCCCCGGCACTCGTCCTGGATCACATCGGTCTGCGCATTGTGCGCCTTTTTGATTGCTTCGTCGGCTTCCTTCAGCTTTGCATCGGCTGCAGCGCGGTCTCCTCGCAGCTCGGCCTGCATCGCATCGGCAGCACAAGTCCTTGCGTCGCCGGCATTGATGATAATGCCCATTGCGACCTCTACCATTTTATCGCTCATATGTTGTATTTTCCCTCTTAATTTTATCGAATTTTCGGTTTATGCCTTTGCCAGAGCCTCGGCAGCCTCCTTCTCGACTTCCTGCTTTTCGTAGGTCTTGAAGAATGGATACCAGATCAGCAGATCCACTGCCAGGCACACAGCCCACCAGATTACGCCACGCATATCGCCGGTGAACATCACGGTGGAGAACGGTGCAGGAATGGTTGCGACCATTGCCAGCTCAATGGTGGGAATGGCCAGCAGGCCGGTGCGCATCACGATCCACACGATGGTGGCGTTCACAGTGGTGCAGATCCACATGGGCATCATGAGGATGGGGTTAAAGACGATCGGGGTGCCGAACAGGATGGGCTCGTTGATGTTGAAGATCGCGGGAGCAATGCAGACACGGCCCAGCGTCTTCAGGCGCTTGCTCTTGGAGAACAGGCACCAGATGTTCAGTGCCAGGGTGCAGCCCATGCCGCCTAGGCAGATCAGTGCGATACCGTTGCAGACTTCGGAAGTGGTCAGGTACATTGCGGTGCCGCCGGCTGCCACAGCAGCCACATTAGCAGCCTGTGCGGGGATGAAGATGGCGTTGCGGGGGCCAGACCAGGTCCAGCCAGAGATGCCCAGAGAATAGAAGAAGCAGCAGAACAGGTTGAGCAGGATGAAGCCCGGATAGGTCTGTGCAATGGCATTGATGGGTGCAAACAGCTTGAGCACGATGGGATACAGATCCACATCCAGATCGATGATCACGATCTTGAGCAGCAGGATGGACAGGAAGATGGGGATGATGTTCTTGATCCACTCCTGCACAAACTCAGGGATGGTGTTGTTGTTCTTGAACAGGTTCAGCTTTGCGATCAGGTGGAAGATGATGGACACATACAGGCCGATGCAGATCGCAACCACGATACCGGTGGGGCCGAAGCGGTTCCAGGTAACGGAGTAGACGCCGTCCACGGTGGTGCCCTTCATCGCCAGGATGTAGGCGCAGATGCCGGTCAGGCCGCCGACCACCTGATAATTACGATGTTTCAGAGAGCCCATTTCCTGGTAGACCATCATAAACGCCACCAGCAGCGAAAGCATGCTGAACGTATAGTTGGAAACCGCGCTCAGGTTGGGCAGGATGTTGGGGAAGTAGGGCTGCACGACATTGTAGAAGAAGATCAGGCAGCCGGTAAGGATGAAGGGCAAGCACTTGACGATGCCTGCGGAGAAGCCGTGCACCCAGGGCCGCTCGGTAAATTTCTGCACCGCCGGGGTCACTTTATACTGCAGCCAATCCATGAATTTCTGCATGGGTTTTTTACTCATAACATCTTCCTCCTGTCAGCTCTTATTCAGAACATCCAACGCAAAATCGATCAGGCCGTTGCCATCCAGCGAGCCATAGACAGACTGCGGAATGACTTCCACCGGGATGCCGTACTGGCCTGCGAGTTCGTCAAACTCATCCTTGTGGGAAGCGAAGTGCGGGCCGATGAGCAGCAGATCGTAATCCTCGATCACATCTTCTACCAGGCTCTGGCTCTTGGCAGCCACCTTGGTGCCGGGGGCCTTTGTGTTGGCCGCCTTTTGTGCCGCCTGTGCTAGGAAGCCAGAACTCATACCTGCGCCGCAGCAAAGTAAGATCTTGTACGCTTTCATGATAATTTCTCCTTTCATGAGGTGTTTTGAGAAGCAGGGCCGCTGCGCCGCGGCCCTTTTCTTGGCTCTATTATCGCCCGGCAGGATCCGGAAAAAAAGTCTGCGTTTTTTCCGTTATTTTGGAAATTCCAGGTCTTTTTTTTGCGAAAAGGGTATTATATAATAGAATAAAATATTAAGGATTTCTGAACCGAGAGATTCCCGATCACAAAAAAGAGGTCTGCAGTCCCATGCTTTCAACAAAAGATGTCATCCAGTATCTGAACCAGCACGGCAATGTGCAGGCCATAGAGGATATGGCCGCCTTTTTTTCCGTCACACCGCGCACCATCCGCAACCATCTGCGTTCGGTTCAGGACGCATATCCCGCCTGCCTGCAGGTCGGCCGCGGCCAGGTGAAACTTTTGAAGCAGATTTTCGAAGAAAGCTCTCCTTCTGCGCAGGTGCCGTCCTCCCAGCAGGAACGTTCCCGCTATATCCTCCGCGCCCTGCTTTCCCGAAGCGAGCCGATGGATCTGGACGAGCTGGCCGCTTCGCTGTTCATCTCGGAGGTAACGTTGCAGAACGAGGTCAAGCTCATCCGGCATGAGATCGCAGAATATCATCTTTCGCTGCGCACCAAAAACAACACCCTGTTTATTTCCGGAAGTGAAAAAGACAAAAAGCGTCTCATGATCCACCTGATCTACAACGAAGCGCAGCACACGCTTGTGAGCATGGAGACGCTCCATGCCATCTTCCCCCGCTACGATATCCAGAAGATCCGCAGCGATATCCTTGCCTGCCTGAACAGCCAGCACTTTTTTATCGACGAATACTCTCTGACCAATCTCCTGCTGCACATGCTCATCACGATGGATCAGCTTGGCACCGCCCCCAATGCCCCGCGGTACGAGGTCTCCACCGACCTCATTGAACTGAACCGGCATTTTGTGTCGATCATCGACAGCATCTGCACAGAACTTGAGCGGGAATACGGCATCGTTTTCACCCGCAGCAACAAGTACCAGTTCACCCTCCTGCTCATGACACGCGCCGTGCGCAACCAGGATGTATCGCTGCCAAGCCGTGCCACGCTTTCCATCCACCCCAGCACGATGCGCCTGGTAGACTCCATCGTTCAGGCTGTGAAGCAGGTGTATGACATCGACCTGACCGACATTGATTTCTTCATTCCGTTTGCACTGCACATTGATAATATGCTTGTGCGCATCCGCCAGAATGTGTCGGTCCACAACCCCCTGCTGCACAGCATCAAAGCAATGTCGCCCATTATCTACGACATTGCGGTCTATATCTCCAACCTGATCAACCACCAGGAGCATGTGCAGCTGTGTGAGGATGAGATCGCCTACATTGCGCTTCACATCGGTGCACGCATCCAGGACATCTATAACCGCCGCGGCAAGCTGTGTGCGGTATTGCTCTGCCCGCAATATTACTCCTACGACCATCGCCAGTTCGACCGGCTGCAGAGCTATTTTTCGGTCGATCTGACCATCGAATCGGTCGTTACCGCCCCGCACGAACTGGCCGGGCTGAAGTGTGATATGATCCTCTCCACCCTTCCGCTCACCGCAGAGCCGCCTGTGGTGCTCATCTCCAATTTTATCAGCAGCAATGACCGCCAGGCCATCAGCGACGTGATCCACCGCCTGAAGGCAGCGCGTGAAAAAGAACGCCTGATCAGCCTGCTGCAAACGCTGATCGATGCCGACCTGTTCACCCCCGGTGCAGACTACGCCGACCGCGAAAGCGCCATCCGCACCATCGGCGGCCAGATGTGCGCCTGCGGCATCGTACCGCAAGAATTTATCGAAAGTACGCTGGAGCGGGAGCAGATCTCCCCCACCAATTTTGGCATGATCGCCATTCCGCACCCGTCTGATTGCCGCGCTGCCCGCTCGGCCATCGCCGTGTCCCTGCTGCGCAAACCGCTGAGCTGGGGCACCAGCAGCGTGCGCATCATTTTCATGATCTGCGTTTCCAAGAGCGATCTGTCGGATTTTTCCGACATCTTCTCCTACCTTCCCCGCGTATGCAGCGACTACAAAACATTGGAACAGCTGGCTTCCGCTTCCAGTTATCCGGATTTCATCCAGATCCTTGGCGGCCTGTGCGCCGAATGATCTTTCTGCCTGCCATTCTTTCCTTTCCCCCATATAAAAACGAGATGCAGCACCTTTTCTGTCTTGGAAGGTGCTACATCTCGTTTTTTGCATCCGGGCCTGCCTGTAAAAAAGCTCTTGACAAATCCTTTCGTGTCATTATATCTTACCAAAGATAATTATCATAAGCAACTTTCAGAAAGGACTTTTTATGACGATCGAGCTTATCAAGCAGCTGATGGATACCTGCTATCTGGCAAAGCGTGCCCGGGACCTGCTGCCTCCCCTGCCCGATGGTGTGACGTCCTCTTACATTCAGTATCTGGATGTCATCCAGAGGCAGGCTGCTCTCGAAAAAATACGACAGCGACTATTTCCAGAGCCTTGCCCCCTGTCTGGACGATATCCCGGAGGCAGACGCAGAGTGTACCATCCGGACCATTGAAAAATTCTATCAGGTCATGTGTGAAAGGAGAAACGTCCATGAAAAGTGATAAATCTGATTTTACGCAGGGCAGCATCCTGCAAAAGCTGGTGCTTTTTATGCTGCCCGTTCTGGGTGCACTGGTGCTGCAGGCCGCTTACGGCGCGGTAGACCTGCTTGTGGTTGGACACTTCGGCTCAACCTCTGGCCTTTCGGCCGTGTCCACCGGCAGCCAGGTGCTGAACCTTGTCACCTTCGTGGTAACACAGTTTGCAATGGGCATCACCGTGCTCATCGCCCGGTATCTGGGCGAAAAGCGGCCGCAGTACATCGGGCAGGTCATCGGTGGCTCTATTGTTGTATTCGCGCTGATCTCGGCTGTGCTGTTCGTTGTGCTGGTCGGGTTTGCGCGGCCCATTTCCGTCCTGATGCAGGCCCCGGAAGAAGCCCTCGGCCTGACTTCCGTCCGCATCTGCGGTGCCGGCATCTTTTTTATCGTGGCCTATAACCTGCTGGCCGCGATCTTCCGCGGCCTGGGCGACAGCTAGTCGCCCCTGCTGTTTGTGCTTGTAGCCTGCATCGTGAATGTTTTCGGCGATCTGTTTCTGGTGGCCGGGCTGCATCTGGATGCCGCCGGTGCAGCCATTGCCACAGTGGCAGCGCAGGCTGTCAGCGTGGTGTGCGCAGTGATCATGCTGCTGAAAAAGCACCTGCCGTTCAAACTTTGCAAGGCTGATTTCCGCCTGAATCCCCAGTGCCGCAAATTCCTCAGCATCGGTCTGCCGCTGGCTCTGCAGGAGTTTCTGACCCAGCTCTCTTTCCTTGCACTCTGCGCCTTCGTCAACCGTCTTGGGTTGGAAGCATCTTCCGGTTACGGTGTGGCCTGCAAGATCGTCAACTTTGCCATGCTGATCCCCAGCGCACTGATGCAGTCGATGGCAGCGTTTGTCTCGCAGAATATCGGTGCAGGCAGCAAAAAACGTGCCAGACAGTCCATGTTCACCGGCATTGGCATCGGCCTCGCCTTTGGCTGCGCCGTGTTCGCAAACGCTTTCGCCTATCTGAAAGGCTTCGCGCCAGAGACCATCGCTACTGCTGTGCTGTTCAGCATGGTGGGTTATTTCAACGGCAACAACAAGACTGTCTGGGTCATGGTGCAGGGTCTGGTGCAGACCTTGCTGGTACGCCTGCCCATGGCCTCATGAGCATCCAGCCCAATGCGAGCCTGACTATGATCGGTCTGGCCGCCCCTACGTCCACCGCCGTCGGAATCGTGCTGAACATCTGCTTCTACTTCTACTTTGAGCGCACTTCCAGATCCGATTCTTAATGCAACGGCAGCATTTCCGGTTTGCACATCGCAGCCCTGAACCTCCGTCCAGGATCATTTCCTAGCTCACAGCAGTCAAAACCACTGGCTGAGCCGGTGGCTTGAGTAAGCCCTAGAAGGGCATAATACTAGCAAAACCCCTTAAGGGGTCACGAATGGGTCTGCCAACTGCATTCCTTTCTCGTGGCAAACCCCTCAAGGGGTCTTTTATTTACGCCTTGGTTTCCTTGCTACCCGTAAACGGGTCCACGAATTCCTTAAGGCTCAGCTGATCGGCAATCTGGTCCTGTTGCAGCTGATTTCTGATATACTCTTGGATTTTCTTTTTGTTCTTCCCTACTGTATCCACGAAATATCCTCTGGCCCAGAAATGCCGATTGCCATACTTGTACTTCAAATTCGCATGTCTGTCGAAAATCATCAGGCTACTTTTTCCTTTAAGATAGCCCATGACGTAAGAAATGCTATACTTTGGAGAAAAACTTATCAACATATGGATGTGGTCAGGACATCCCTCTGCTGCGCCGAACACAAGGCGGTCAAACTGCTCCGGGAGCTGGAGGACATCGACCTCATCGAACGCAAACGCCGTGGTCTGGGCAGACCCAGCCTACAGCAAGAAGTTTTTGGAAGAACACCGGGAACAAATCACGCTACACAAGGCGGCAAAAGCCGCTTTTGACGAAGCGAGTTTGAAAAAGTTGCCAAAGGTAAAAGAACTGGATACCGAATACTCCGCACTGCTTTCTCAAAAGAAAGCTGCCTATCCGAAGTACCGCAAGGCACGGGATGAAATGCAGGAATTAAAAAAAACACACAGAAGAATGTAGAGTTGTTCTTCGCCGAGAAAAAAGACACCAAGGAAAAATCGCAGACCCGTTAAACAGAAAACACCGAGGATCTTTCCCATTTTGGGGAGAGAGTCCTCGGTGTTCTTTTTAAGAACTTGAGTGAAGAAAAACCACCAGCTAAGCTGGTGGTTGTGAATCGCTCAAGCACTCAACCAAAAACCTCCCCGGCAAAACCATTCAGTTTCACCGGGGAGGGTTTATCATACGTTTATCTTCCCATGTTTTGCACGATTAGTGCATCTTCATGCAACAATCTTACTTTCTTGGATTTTTGATAGCAGCCTGTTCTGCACTTTATAAACAGAGAGCACAAGAAAGCACACATTTACGATATTTATTTTTTCAGACATTCGATTCTTCGTCCACATTGTAATATTTTCGGGAAATAACACATTTTTGGCTTTGAAGTTTTTGGAACAAACTACAACGCATTTTTTCATCCATTTTCATATCCATTTTTTCTCAAAAATTGAACTTCAAAAAATTTCCATATCACAAAGAGGAGGTGTTTTTCCACATGAACACACCCATACAGTTGAAAATCCGAGGACACACCAAATGACGCTGGACTACTTTTATGGTCAGTCGGGCGAATTGTTCTCCTACTTCCGCATCCCGAAAGCGCTGTTCCAAGACAGCCGTTTCCGGCAGCTCTCCACCGACGCCCGGACACTGTACGGTATCCTGCTGGACCGCATGAGCCTGTCTGCAAAGAACGGCTGGCTGGACGAGCAGGGGCGGGTGTATATCATCTATACCGTCCGGGAAGTGCAGGAATCTCTCTGCTGTGCCGAACACAAGGCGGTCAAGCTGTTCCGAGAACTGGAGGACATCGACCTCATCGAGCGCAAACGCCGTGGTCTGGGCAGACCCAGCCTGATCTATGTCAAGGACTTTTCGTCTGGACTGCCAAAAGCGCAAGTACAGAATTGCCCAAACAGCAATTCTGGTGCTGCTGAAAGCGCAATTCTGGAACAGCCAAAACCGCAAGCAAATAAGACTGATAAGAATAAGACAGAGTGGAACGATCCTGACCCTATCTATTCCGGGGGCATCCGGGAGCAGCTTGAGGATTATTTTTGTCAGTCATTGGAGGTAGAACTTCTGCTCCGACTCTGCCCGGACGATGAGGATACAATCTACCAGATCGTGGACTTGCTTGTGGATACCTGCTCTACCAAGCGCAAGATATTGCGGATTGCCGGAGATGACAAACCTGCCGAAGTGGTACGCAGTCGGCTGAAAAAGCTGAACGCTGACCACATCCGTTTCGTGCTGGATTCTCTGGCAGAAAACACCGCCCCGGTGCGGAACATGAAGCAGTATCTGCTGGCGATGCTCTACAATGCGCCCACCACCATGAACCTCTACTATCAGAACAAGACGAACCACGACTTTGCGCGTGGCTCACCGAAAGCGGGGTGATGTTATCGCAAAGAAAGCTACGATTATTGCAGTCACCAATCAAAAAGGCGGTGTGGGGAAAAGCACTACCTGTGAGAACTTAGGCATCGGGCTGGCAATGGAGGGCAAAAAAATACTGTTGGTGGATACCGACCCGCAGGGGTCGCTGACCATCAGCATGGGCTGGCAGCAGCCCGACGAACTGCCCATCACCCTCTCCACCCTGATGGCAAAGGCCATGAACGACCAGCCCATCCAGCCCGGCGAGGGCATTCTGCACCACGCAGAGGGCGTTGACCTGATTCCGGCAAACATCGAACTGGCAGGGCTGGAAGTAGCCCTCGTGAACAGTATGAACCGGGAGAAGATGCTCAAGCAGGTGCTGGACAGTGCCAAACGGGAGTACGATTTTATTTTGCTGGACTGTATGCCCTCGCTGGGGATGCTCACCATCAACGCACTGGCGGCGGCAGACGCTGCCCTGATTCCCGTGCAGGCGCAGTACCTGTCCGCAAAAGGTCTGGAACAGCTTTTGCAGACCGTCCAAAAGGTCCGGCGGCAGATTAACCCGAAGCTGAAAATCGAGGGGATTCTGTTGACCATGACGGACAGCCGCACCAACTACGGAAAGCAGATCAGCAATCTGATCCGGCAGGCATACGGAAAGCACCTGAAGGTGTTCGAGCAGACCATCCCACGGTCAGTCCGTGCGGCGGAAACCAGCGCGGCAGGCAAAAGCATCTTTGCCTATGACCCCAAAGGCAAGGTGTCAGAAGCCTACCAATCTCTTGCAAAGGAGGTGCTGGCGGATGCCGATCGACAGCGGAAACTTAGCTCTGAAAGGGCTAGATGACCTGTTTTCTACCGAGGAAAACCGACAGGAAGAACAGCGGGAGCAGGTACAGCAGATTCCCATTGATGCGCTGCACCCCTTCACCAACCACCCTTTCAAGGTACTGGACGATGAAGCCATGACCCGGACGGTGGAGAGTATCGCACAGTACGGTGTGCTGGCTCCGCTGATTGCCCGCCCACGCCCGGATGGTGACGGCTACGAGATCATCTCCGGGCACCGCCGTCAGTATGCGGCGAAACTTGCCGGGCTGGACACCCTGCCTGTTATCGTCCGTAATATGGATGACAATGCCGCCGTTTTGCTCATGGTAGACAGCAATCTTCAGCGTGAACACATTCTGCCCAGTGAACGGGCTTTTGCCTACAAAATGAAGCTGGAAGCTCTAAAAAATCAAGGTGCTAGGTCAGATTTAACTTCGTCCCAAATTGGGACGAAGTTGCGAGCGGATGAAAAAGTAGCTCAGGATTTAGGTGAAAGCCGCAACCAAATCCAGCGTTTTATCCGTCTGACCAACCTCATCCCGGAACTGCTGGACATGGTAGACGAAAAGAAAATCTCCTTCAATCCCGCTGTGGAGCTGTCCTATCTGGACGAAAGCCAACAGCGGGATTTTTTAGAAGCCATGGATGGTACCCAAAATGCTCCATCTGTATCGCAGGCTCAGCAACTAAAGAAGATGGCGCAGTGTGGTGAGTTCACCTATGAAAAGGCGTTTGATATTTTGGGGCAGGAAAAGAAGAGTGAGCAGGACACCGTAACTATCAAAAACGACATCCTGCGAAAATACTTTCCACGCAGCTATACGCCTCGACAAATGGAAGAAAAAATCATTCAGCTTTTGGATGCGTGGCAGAAAAAGCAACAGCGCCGCAACGAACGCTGACCCGTAACGCAAGACCCGATGGGGTCTTTTTTGTTTGCAAAAATTTGGAGACTAACTATTAAAAGTCAAGCCCCAAAATGAAAAAATCCGTCTGCCGACTGCTGCCCCTGACAAACAGCATTCAAATGCCATAATCAATGCAGCGAGGGCGACGGAGAGAATAGCAAAGCAAGCCCGGCCAACCCTCGCAGAAACAGAATAGCATTTGAATGCTTCGGTTTGTCAAGGGTTCGCTGCGCCAGCTAAGTTGTTCTTGGATTTGGCTCAGGCTCTGGAGAGAATCAGGCAGCTACAAGATATGCTTTGCCAGATTTCTGCAAGGCATAGATTAGCCGCACAAGTTTCTTCGTGGCATGGGATAAGGCAACATTGTAGTGCTTTCCTTCAGCACGTTTCTTGGCAAGATATTCAGCAAAGACGGGATTCCAGTGGCAGACGTACTTGGTTGCGTTGTAGAGGGCATATCGCAAATAACGAGAACCACGCTTCTCCATGTGAGCGTAACAGTTTGTAAGTTTTCCGGACTGGTATGTAGATGGAGAGCAGCCAGCGTAAGCAAGGATTTTGTCAGGAGATTCAAAGTTGGAAAAATCACCGATTTCAGCAAGAATCATGGCTGCTGACTGGATACCGACACCGGGAATAGAAAGAATCGGTGGATTCAGTTCATCCATGATTTTCTGAATAGAAACTTCAATTTCATCAATCTCGGAGGTGAGTTCCCGAATGAGTTTAATGGTATGCTTCAGTTCCAGAAATTTAGCAGGCATAACGGAACCAATGGAAGTTCTGGCAGCATCTCGAATCTGGATAGCCTTATCTTTGCCATAACGACCCTTGGATGCTGTCGCAAGAAGGTTTGTCAGCTTGGTGAGATGAATTTCTGAAATCTGTTTTGCACCGGGATATTCACTGAGGAGCGCATAAACCGAAGCAATATGGAGAGAGGGAACGAGCTTCTCCAGTTCTGGAAACAGAATCGTGACCAGTCTGGACACTGACTGCTTCAGCTTGGCTCTTTCACGAACCTTATCGAATCGGTATCTTGTTAGTGACTTTAACTCTTCGTTATGGTATGCTGTATCCGTGTAGGACTTGAGGTCTACATCGGACAATAGCATAGTTGCAATCGTTCTTGCATCCACACGATCGGTTTTGGTTTTGCGAAGGCTGAGACTTTTTCGGTACAGGTTGGTGTGCAAAGGATTCATGACATAGACGGCCAGGTCATTGTCAAGAAGAAATCCAAGAATGTTGTAGCTGTAATGTCCGGTAGCCTCAAGTCCTACTTTTATTTTGTCTGACTTTTTGGTACAGTCTCGAATCGTCTGAAGCAGCTGCTTGAAGCCATCCATGTTATTGGGGATGGTAATGCAGTCGGCACGAATCGTTCCGTCCGAGTCGAGAATACAGCAGTCGTGCTTATCCTTGGCAACGTCAATTCCAACACAAACCATTTTGATACCTCCGGCGTATTTATTTCGATGCTGTTCAGGACCACAGACTTCTTTGCTCTTGTAACCTCGTTCTAAATAAACCGTCTGGCGGTATCTAACTGATTAACATTTCAACAAAGAAGCTGTGGTTGGAGCCTCCCAAAAACCGTCTTTGCGGTAGTAACGCCTCACCAATCCACAGCACCCTGAAACTATTGTAGCATTCCGCTGGAGAGCGGTCTATAAATACTACTATTTTATTATACGAGGTAACGCCTATGAACAATACGATTCCTTTTCACTCCGCACCCCATGCTCCGCAGATCACGGTGGATGTGAATATCCTGACCATGCTGAAGCAGGCGGCATCGTGCTTGAGCGAAATGGCAAGCGAGAATGTCTACCTTGCCGCCATCGGCCCGGACATGGAACTGACCATTATCATGGAGGAAGATGCCCCTTCCATTCTGCCTTGTTTTGACGAGGACGATGCCCTGATTTCCGTGAAGGGCGCACCGTTGTTTATCAGCTACAATCCGGCGCAGGTTCTCAAGCTGGCAGGCAAGCAGTACCTGACCGGCCCGGTCATCTTCTACCGCACCGATGGGCACAGCGCCATCGTGTCCCTGACGGTGGAGGACATTTATCGCTTTCAGACCTATCTGGAAGATCACAGCACCACCCTGATGGCGGATGGTCAGAAGCTGACCTGCATCTGCATCGACTGAGGTGTGCCATGCTGAACTTTTTTATCGGTATCGCATTTTTTGAAGCCGGTGCTATTTTCGGCTTCTTCGTGGCGGCTCTGCTGAACGCTGCCCACGCCGGGCAGGAGAGCACCATCTTTGAGGAGAATGATAATGGAACAGAATGAAAATACCCTGTCCGTGCTGAAAATTGCACCGGGACAGCATCCGCAGCAGGTCGAGATCGATAACGACCTGAAAGCTTTGCAGCAGGCGGTGGGCGGCTCGATTGATGCCGTTTACCCCTTTGCAGACCCGGTGGCCATCATCTGCAATGATGAGGGCAAGCTCATGGGACTGCCCCTGAACCGTGCCCTGCGGGATGAGGACGGGCAGATGTACGATGCCGTTGCCGGAGACTTTCTGGTGGTGGGTTTGGGCGAGGAGGATTTTGCATCCCTGACCCCGGAACTGGCGCAGAAGTATGAGCAGCTTTTTCATCAGCCGGAAGCCTTTCTGAAGCTGGGCAACCGTCTGCTGGTGCTGCCGGTGCCTGATGAACCTCCCGCAGAAAAGCCCCGCACCAAGCCCACGGCAGAGCATGACCGCTAAAATCACCCTGCTGCACGGGAGGTGATGGCAGTGCAGGAAGAAATCGAACAGAAATCCTTCAACCTGATGATCTCGACCACGAAATTGTCTGCTCGGACCGTCCTGCGGGCGGTAAAGGCGGCGATCCGGCTGTACCAGTCCAAGGCATCCCAAGGCAAGCAGAGCGTCCGCACCCTTCTGCGGCAAAACCGGGGCGTTTCCAGCGTGGAGATCAGCAAGACCGGCATCCGTGGGCTGGAACGCTATGCCAAAAAGTACGGCATCGACTACGCCATCCGCAAGGACACCTCCGAGGTGCCGCCCCGGTATCTGGTCTTTTTCAAAGCCCCGGATGCAGAAGCCTTCCAATCGGCGTTCAAGGAATACTCGGCTTCGTTGCTGAACAAGGACAAGCGCCCCTCGGTGCTGGCACGATTGCAGGAGCTGGTGCAGGCGGCGGCAGAACTCCCCGGCAAAGTCCGGCACAAGGAACAGGAGCGTGGACTGTGACCACGAAAAAGCTGACAAAGCTGCTGGCGCTGTACCTGCCCTATATTTTGCTGGGACTGGTGGCAACCAACTTTGGCGAAGCGTGGCGGCTTGCCGAGGGCAAAGAGCTGGGCGATAAGATCATGTCCATGATGGGCACCATCCCGGTGGCGTTTGCGAACCCTCTGCCCAGTCTGCATCCGCTTGATTTGCTGGTGGGTCTGTGCTGCGGCGCAGGGTTGCGGCTGGCGGTCTATCTGCGTGGCAAAAACGCCAAGAAGTACCGTCACGGCATGGAGTACGGCTCTGCCCGGTGGGGTACGCCCAAGGACATTGAACCGTTTATGGCTCCCAAGTTTGCCGACAACATCATCCTGACCAAAACGGAACGGCTGATGATGTCCAACCGCCCGCCTGACCCCAAGAACGCCCGGAACAAAAATGTGCTGGTGGTGGGCGGCTCCGGTTCAGGTAAAACACGCTTTTGGCTGAAGCCAAATCTGCTTCAGTGCCACAGCTCCTATGTCGTCACCGATCCGAAAGGAACTATCGTGCTTGAATGTGGCAATGCAATGTTGAAGAATGGCTATAAGGTCAAGATCCTGAATACCATTAACTTTTCCAAGAGTATGCACTATAACCCCTTCGCCTATGTCCACAGCGAAAAGGACATTCTGAAACTGGTCACGACCCTGATGACCAACACCAAGGGCGAAGGGTCCGGTGGAGACCCGTTCTGGGAAAAATCCGAAAGACTGCTTTTGACCGCCCTGATTGCCTATCTGCATTACGAAGCCCCGGTGGAGGAGCAAAACTTCGCTACTCTGTTGGAAATGCTGAATACCATGCAGGTGCTGGAGGACGACGAAGAATACCAGAATCCGGTGGATCTGCTGTTTGAAGAACTGGCAAAAAAGAAACCCAACAGCTTTGCCGGGCGGCAGTACAAACTTTACAAGCTAGCTGCCGGAAAGACCGCAAAATCCATCCTGATTTCCTGCGGCGCACGGCTGGCTCCCTTCGACATCCAAGAATTGCGTGATTTAACGATGTACGATGAGCTGCAACTGGACACGCTGGGCGATAAGAAAACGGCATTGTTCCTCATTATGTCGGACACGGACAGCACCTTCAACTTCCTCATCAGCATGGTCTACACCCAGCTTTTCAACCTCCTGTGCGACAAGGCAGATGATGTGTACGGCGGCAAACTGCCCATCCATGTGCGGTGCCTGATCGACGAGTGCGCCAACATCGGGCAGATTCCCAATCTGGAAAAGCTGGTGGCGACTATCCGCAGCCGTGAGATCTCCGCCTGCCTTGTTTTGCAGGCGAGAAGCCAGTTGAAAGCCATCTACAAGGACAATGCGGACACTATCGTGGGCAACATGGACAGCCAGATATTTCTGGGCGGCAGCGAGCCTACCACCCTGAAAGACCTGTCGGAGATGCTGGGCAAGGAGACCATCGACGCATTCAACACCTCGGACACCCGTGGCAACAGCCCCAGCTACGGAACCACCTTCCAGAAGATGGGGCACGAATTATTGAGCCGGGACGAGCTGGCGGTACTGGACGGCGGCAAGTGCATTTTGCAGTTGCGTGGTGTCAGACCATTTCTTTCTGACAAGTACGACCTGACCCAGCACCCCAACTACAAGCTGACCTCCGACTACAACCCCAAAAACGCCTTTGATATTGAAAAATACCTGAACCGAAAAGAAAAGATCCACCCCGGTGATGAGTTCATCGTGGTGGACGCTGATTCGCTCCCGTCTGCCTGATTCGGTAGGCGGCTTTATTTTTACCCGGCCAGAGAGGTACACCAGCAAGTCAACTCCCACCGCAGCTTGCGGCTCAACTATTATGGCTTCAGGTGTGTACGGACGGTCTACAAGTTTTCAATTATAAAGGAGAAACGACTATGGAATTCTTTAACTCTGCTATCGAAGTTCTTCAGACTCTGGTTGTCGCTCTGGGTGCTGGCCTCGGCGTTTGGGGTGCCATCAACCTGCTGGAAGGTTATGGCAACGATAACCCCGGCTCCAAGTCTCAGGGCATGAAGCAGCTCATGGCTGGCGGCGGTGTCGCTCTGGTGGGCATCACCCTGATTCCTCTGCTGTCTGGTCTGTTCGGCTAAGAGCCGCAGGCGGGTTTACCCGCCTGTACATACGCAATCGCTCCATCTTTGCTGTGGATAACAGCCCTTTATCATAAGGAGCGCATTGCGGTACGAATCTCCACCCATCAGCGAAAGGCGGTGCTATGATGCAGTTTTTGACCCACATTATTTTTCTCCTGAATCTCCTCAAGACCCTCATCAACCACTTCAGCTAAGGACGGTGACTGCTGAATGGAAACCGTTCTCAAGGCCATTGCCGACTGGATCAAAGGCATCCTGACGGCAGGCATCATGTCAAATCTCAGCGGGTTGTTCGATGATGTGAACACGCAGGTCGGCAACATCGCACAGCAGGTGGGCACCAAGCCCTCCAGCTTTGAGCCGAGAGTGTTCGCCATGATCGAAGCCCTCTCCCGGAACGTGGTGTTACCCATCGCAGGCATCATCCTAACCTTTATCGCCTGCTATGAACTGATCGAGATGATCACCCAGCACAACAATATGGCACAGTTTGAGCCTGCGCTCATCATGCGCTGGATCTTCAAAACGGCGGTGTCGGTGTGGCTCATCAGCAATACTTTCGACATTGTGATGGCGGTCTTTGACCTGACACAGAAGGTGGTGTCCGATTCCAGCGGCATCATTGCCGGAAATACCCGTGTCAACGACATTGGCTTGTCGATGTTGGAAGCCAGCCTGATGCAGATGGATGTAGGACCCCTGTTCGGGCTTTTCCTGCAAAGTTTCTTCATCGGCATCACCATGCGGATCTTGAGCATCATTATTTTCGTCATCGTGTACGGGCGTATGATTGAAATCTACTGCATGGTGAGCCTTGCGCCCATCCCCATGGCAACATGGGGCAACCACGAGCAAAGCCACATGGGGCAGAACTACCTGAAATGCCTGTTCGCATTGGGCTTTCAAGGCTTTCTCATCCTCATCTGCGTGGCAATTTATGCCGTGCTGATCCAGAGCGTGGCAATTTCCGGGGATGCCATCAACTCCATTTGGAGCATTGTGGGCTATACCGTTCTGCTCTGTTTCAGCCTGTTCAAGACCAGTTCCGTGACAAAATCCGTTCTCGGAGCGCATTAAAGGAGGTGCTTTATTGGCTGCGTATATTTCCGTTCCCCGTGACCTGACGAAAGTAAAATCGAAGGTCGCATTCAACCTGACGAAACGGCAACTGCTTTGTTTCGGTACAGCGGCTCTCATTGGGGTGCCGCTGTTTTTTGTACTCCGAGATTCCGGCGGCAACACTGCCGCTACCCTCGGTATGATGGCGGTGATGCTGCCGGCGTTCTTTCTCGGAATGTATGAAAAGAACGGTCAGCCCATGGAAAAGCTGCTGTCGTACTATGTGCAGTCCCGATTTCTCCGCCCGAAGATCCGCCCCTACAAGACCAACAACTACTATGCGATTTTGATGAAGGGAGGCATGACCCATGATTCCGTTTTGGAAAAAGACCGGTAAGCACAGTAAGCCCCAGTCTGCGCAGAAGCGCAGGCAGAACACAAAGCCCGCTGTGCCCCGGACCGCCCAGCAGTCCATCCCCATGCAGCGGATGTTCGAGGATGGCACCTGCCGGGTGAAGCCCAACTACTACACCCGCACCATCCAGTATCAGGACATCAATTACCAGCTCGCCCAGCAGGAGGATAAGACGGCGATTTTCGAGGAATGGTGCAGTTTTCTGAACTTCTTTGATTCCAGCATCAAGTTTGAACTGTCCTTCGTGAACCTGGCAACGGACAGCACCGAGTTTGAAAAGAGCATCCGCATTCCGTTCCAGAAGGACGGCTTTGACGATGTTCGTGCGGAGTATTCCCAGATGCTGCGCCAGCAGCTTGCCAAGGGCAATAATGGTCTGACCAAGACCAAGTTCATCACCTTCGGTGTGGAGGGCGAAAGCATGGCGCAGGTCAAGCCCCGTCTGGACCACATCCAGAACGATCTGCTGAACAACTTCCACCGGCTGGGGGTGCAGGCAAATCCGCTGAACGGTGTCCAGCGGCTGAAACTCATGCACGATATGTTCAACATGGACGGCGCATCCAAGTTTCACTTTGATTGGAAAGACCTTGTGAAAAGCGGCCTTTCGGTGAAGGATGCCATTGCGCCCACCGCCTTTGCCTTCAAAAATTCCCGGACGTTCCAGATGGGCGGCATCTACTGCGCCGCCAGTTTTTTGAGCATCACGGCATCCGACATCAGCGACCAGCTTTTGAAGGATTTTCTGGATATGGATTCGTCCCAAATCGTCACCATGCACATCCAGTCTGTTGACCAGAACAAGGCCATTAAGACGGTCAAGCGCACCATCACGGAACTGGATCGCAGCAAGATCGAGGAGCAGAAGAAAGCCATCCGTGCCGGATATGATATTGACATCATTCCGTCGGATTTGGCGACCTACGGCAGAGATGCCAAAGCCCTGCTGAAAGAATTGCAGTCGCAAAACGAGCGTATGTTCCTCGTCACTTTTCTGGTGCTGAACACCGGGCGCACGGAGCAGGAGCTGGAAAACAACGTCTTTCAGGCATCCAGCATTGCACAGAAGCACAACTGCAATCTGTGCAGACTGGACTATCAGCAGGAGCAAGGGCTGATGAGCAGTCTGCCGCTGGCAGACTGTCAGATTGAGATTCAGCGAGGGCTGACTACCAGCAGCACCGCCATCTTCATTCCGTTCACCACACAGGAACTGTACCAGTCCGGCAAAGAAAGCCTGTATTACGGCCTGAACGCCTTGTCCAACAACCTTATCATGGTGGACCGGAAGAAGCTGAAAAATCCGAATGGCTTGATTTTGGGTACTCCGGGAAGCGGCAAAAGTTTCTCGGCAAAGCGTGAAATCGCAAACGCTTTTTTGGTGACAGACGATGATATTATTGTGAACGATCCAGAAGGCGAATATTCGCCGCTGGTGAATCGGCTGAAAGGTCAGGTCATCAAAATCAGCCCCAACAGTACCCAGTTCATCAATCCCATGGACATCAATGCCAACTACTCCGAGGAAGATAATCCCCTGTCCCTGAAAGCCGACTTTATCCTTTCCCTGTGCGAACTGGTGGTGGGCGGCAAGGAAGGTCTGCTGCCGGTGGAGAAAACCGTCATCGACCGCTGTGTGCATCTGATCTACCGCAAATATTTTGCGGACCCCTGCCCGGAGAATATGCCCATCCTTGAGGATTTGTACAACGCCCTGCTCCAACAGGACGAAAAAGAAGCCCACCACGTTGCCACCGCACTGGAAATCTATGTGAAAGGCTCCCTGAACCTGTTCAATCACCGCACCAATGTGAACGTCAACAACCGCATCGTCTGCTACGACATCAAGGAACTGGGCAAACAGATGAAGAAGCTCGGTATGCTCATTGTGCAGGATCAGGTGTGGGGGCGTGTCACGGCAAACCGCAGCAGCGGAAAGTCCACACGGTATTATATGGACGAGATGCACCTGCTTCTGAAAGAGGAGCAGACTGCGGCGTATTCCGTCGAGATCTGGAAGCGTTTCCGCAAGTGGGGCGGCATTCCCACGGGGCTGACCCAGAACGTGAAAGACCTGCTTTCTTCCCGTGAAGTCGAGAATATTTTCGAGAACAGTGACATGATCATCATGCTGAATCAGGCGGCAGGAGACCGGCAGATCCTCGCAAAGCAGCTCAACATCTCGCCCCATCAGCTTTCCTATGTGACCCACTCCGGCGAGGGCGAAGGGCTGCTGTTTTTCGGCAATGTCATTCTGCCGTTTGTGGACCGTTTCCCCACCGATCTGGAACTCTACCGCATTATGACCACCAAGTTGGGTGAAGTCTCGGAGGGCGCGCAGAAATGAGTGAACCGAAGCTGAACATCAAAGAGGAAACGTCTGCCAAAAAGACCTGTTCTCCCCCGAAGAAAGCCAAGGTGGAGCAGTCGGTGCCCAAAAAGAAAAAGCTGAAAACCGATGCGGAAAAGGCGGCAGAGAAAGCCCAGCACCTGCGGTTTGGCAAGGCGGAACTGACCCCGGACGAACTGAGCCGGTTGAGTAAGGCGCAGAAGCGGGAGATGTACGCTGCCCATGCCGCCCGGTCTGCGGTGCATCACGAAGTTGACCAGTACGAGGATGAAAACGTTGGTGTGCAGGCGCTGAGCGAGGGCGAAAAGGCTGCTGGCAATGTCCGGGATATTTCCAAAAGCCGCTATGCCCGGAAGCTGAAAAAGAAAGCCAAGATGCAGGGCAAGAAAGGCTCCAAAACCTCTAAATCTTCCGCATCGGAGCCGACTGCGGCACAAGATGCAGGTGCATCTGGCACCGGCGAGGGCAGTTCCAACTGGCTTTCCCGGTGGCGGCAGAAACAGGACATCCGGCAGAGTTATTATGCCGCCGCCCGTTCGGGCACAGCGGCGCAGACCGCAGGCGGCAAGGCGGCATCCAACGGTGCATCTGCCGCCCGATCCGGCGTGGAACAGGCGGTGGAGAAAGGCAAAACTGCCGTCAGCACTGCCGTGAAAGGGCTGGCGAATGCCGCCAAGAGCAACGCACACGTTCTGGTGATCGTGGGCGTTTTTCTTTTGCTCATCCTCATGGTGATGTCCGGCTTTTCCTCCTGCGGCATCCTCTTTTCGGGCGGCACACAGGTATCCGGGCAGACCATGTACTCTGCCGAGGACCGGGACATCCGGGGCGCAGAACAGGACTACAAGAAGCTGGAAAAGGAGCTGGATAAAAAGATCAAGCGCACTCCCACCGACCACCCCGGCTACAACGAGTACCAGTACCACCTTGACCCCATCGAGCATGACCCGTGGCAGTTGACTTCTTTTCTCACGACCCTGTATGACGATTACACCCGGTCGGAGGTGCAGGGCAAGTTGAAGGAGACATTCAAAAAGCAGTACAAGCTGACCACATGGGTAGAGGTGCAGATACGGTACAAGACCGTTTGGGTCATCAGTCCGGCAGGAATCCCGGTTCCCACGCAGGTGCCCTACGAGTACAAAATCTTCCACACAAAATTGGTGAACAAAGGGCTGGAAGTAGTTATCCGGGAGGAGCTGGACAACGACCAGTGGAAACGGTACGAGATCTTTCAGGATACGCTGGGCGGCAGACCCTATCTGTTCAACGGCGGTCTGCCGCCCGGTGGCTCCGATGGCTCTGGTACACCGGGCATCGACTATACTGTGCCTGCCGAAGCCCTGACGGACAGCGAGTTTGCCGCCATCTACAAGGAAGCCCAAAAGTATGTGGGCACACCCTATGTGTGGGGCGGTTCTACCCCGGAAACAGGATTTGATTGCAGCGGTTATGTCTGCTGGGTCTACAACCAGAACGGCTACAATGTGGGGCGCACCACCGCCAACGGTCTGTGGAACAAGAGCCAGCACATTTCCGAAGCCGAAGCAAAGCCCGGAGATTTGGTCTTTTTCAAAGGCACCTACGACACCCCCGGCATGAGCCATACCGGAATCTATCTGGGCAATGGCATGATGGTCAGTGCCGGAGACCCCATCAAGTACGCAAACATTCACTCGTCCTACTGGGAGAAGCATCTCGCCGGGTTCGGACGGCTTTCAAAATGATTGGAGGGTTCAACTATGAGCGAAAAACTGGATAAGCTGCGAGCAATGCTCAAGAAAGAGCAGGAGCGCCGCATCAAGCTGAACAATCGCATTGCGGTTTTGGAGCGTCGGATTCAGGAGGAAGAAGCCGCTGAGGTCAGCAACATGGTCCGCACGGCGAATGTAACCCCGGAACAGCTTGCTGCTCTGCTGCGGCAGTCCGCAACCGCCACCCCGACCCCGGCTGCGCTGTCCGCTGTGGGTGCAACTTTTGAGAAGGAGGTCGATGCAGATGAAGATTAAGAAACTGGGTGCGTTGCTGGTATCGGCGGCACTGTGCGTTGGCATGGCGGCTCCCGCTTTTGCTTTTGAGGGCGAAGCCGCCCCTGTGGAACAGCCTGTTCTGCCGGAAGTCGTGGAGGAGGATGTTGTCACCATCACAGATGAAATCTCTGGTGCCCTGACCCCGGAGGGCAACCTGACGCTGGTGGATGATTACCACACCGACTATTCCGATGGCAGCGGTCAGCAGTTCATTACGCTGGTGTCGAAGTCGGGTGCGACTTTCTATCTGGTGATTGACCGCAACGCCAAGGGGCAGCAGACCGTTCACTTTATGAATCTGGTAGACGAAACCGACCTTCTGGCTCTGATGGAGGAAGATGCTGCCGATGCTTATACCGCTGAAAAGGAAGCAGCGGCACAGGCGGAACAGGACAGGCTGAAAGCCGAGGAAGAAGCCAAGAAAACCGCCGAAGAAGCGGCAGCATCCGGCACGGAACAGCCCAAGGAAAATAAGGTCACAAAGATCGCATCCGGCTTTCTGGGCGTAGTCGTGCTGATCGCACTGGCGGCAGGCGGCATTTTCTACGCTTTCGCAAAGCAGAAGCAGAAAAAGCAGGCCGAAAAAGAAGCCCTTGACCCGGATGCTAACTACACCGAGGACAAGGGCGATTTTGAAATTCCCACTGAGGATGAGCCGGAGGAGGCTGGCGAAGAAGATACCGAACCCATCTGATTTTAAGGCGGCGTTTGCCGCCGTACATATTGCAATCAGAAACAGATTGGAGGGATTCCTATCGCAAAATTAGTCGTGGCGGAAAAACCATCCGTCGCAATGTCCTATGCCAAAGTCCTCGGTGCAACCAGCCGTCAGGACGGCTACCTTGAGGGCAACGGCTATCTGGTGAGCTGGTGTGTGGGTCATCTGGTGGAACTGGCTCCGCCTAATGTCTACGATGCCAAATACGTCAAGTGGAGCATTGCAGACTTGCCCATCCTACCGCAGAAGTGGCAGTATCTGGTGTCTGCCAGTACCAAAAAGCAGTTTGGTATCTTGCAAAAGCTGATGCACCGCCCGGACGTAGACAGCATTGTGAACAGTTGCGATTCCGGACGGGAGGGAGAACTGATCTTCCGACTGGTCTACCAGCAAGCGGGATGCAAAAAGCCCTTCTCTCGTCTGTGGCTGTCCAGCATGGAGGAATCTGCAATCCGAGAGGGTTTTGCCCGCCTCAAACCGTCAACTGAATACGATGCGCTGTACAATGCAGCACTCTGCCGGGAACGTGCCGACTGGATGGTCGGCATCAATGCGTCCCGGCTTTTTTCGTGTCTGTACAACCAACCCTTGGCAGTGGGGCGTGTTATGACCCCGGTGCTTGCCATGACGGTGGTGCGGGAAGCCGCCATTGCCGCCTTTGTGCCGGAGAAATTCTACACGGTAGATTTGGAACTGACCAGCGGTTGCACGGCATCCAGCCGCCGCATTCCCGAAAAATCCGTTGCAGAAAACCTGCTGGAAGCCTGCCGAAAGGAGATGGTAGCAACGATCCAGCGCATCACCCGCAAGGAAAAGTCCGAGAATCCACCACCGCTGTATGATCTGACCACCCTTCAGCGGGACGCTAACCGCTTGCTGGGGTACAGCGCACAGCAGACTTTGGACTATGTACAGAGCCTGTATGAGAAGAAACTTACCACTTATCCCCGAACTGATAGCTGCTATATCACTGACGATGACGAGGAAATGCTGGAAGAACTGACCGAGGCACTGGAGGTTTTTCTCGACATTACCCCGGAAGATGTGGACGAGGCTGTGCCCCGGACACGGCGCGCCGTAAACCCGGAAAAAGTCACCGACCACCACGCCATCCTGCCCACCCGTAGTATGCTGCAAGCCGATCTGGACGCACTGCCCAAGGGGGAGCAGAACGTCCTGAAGCTCATCATCGCCCGGACGCTGATGGCGGTGAGCAAGCCCTTCCGGTATCTGGAAACCCTGATGACCACCGAATGTGCCGGGGAGGAATTTACCGCCAAGGGAAAGGAGATTTTGGAAGAAGGCTGGAAAGCGGTGGAGCGCAAGGTGCTGGCAGACATCCTGAACCGGAAGCAAGAACTCACCGCCCTGCCCAATGCAGCGGAAAACGAGTGCGGCATTCTCAACGCCGAGCTAAAGGAAGGGCAAACGTCCCCTCCGAAGCATTTCACCGAGGACCTTCTACTTCATGCAATGGAAACCGCAAGTGCAGACAGTATGCCGGAGGGCGTAGAACGTCAGGGTATCGGTACTCCGGCAACCAGAGCCGCCACCATTGAAAAACTGGTGCAGAAGGGTTTTCTGGAACGCAAGGGCACCAAGAAAACCAAGGTGCTGCTGCCCACGGATAAGGGAAAAGCCCTCATCACCGTGATGCCCGAAGAAATCCAATCGCCGGAGATGACCGCCGATTGGGAAACAAAGCTACTGCAAATCGAGCGTGGCGAAATGGAGCCGAGCGAATTTATGACCGAGATCAATACGATGATTACCGAACTGGTAAAGAACACGGAAATGAAAAAAGGAGTGAATGCGCTTATGAAAAACAAGATTATTGGTATCTGCCCGAACTGCGGTGCAAATGTTGTGGAGCGTGAAAAGGGCTGGTTCTGTGAGAACAGGGAGTGCCGTTTCGTGCTGTGGAAGGACAATGCGTTCTTCAAGCGTCTGGGCAAGCGACTGGACGCTCATGTGGCGGACAAACTGCTGCGGGATGGCCGGGTCCGCCTGAAGGACTGCAAGAGTGCCAAGGGCAAGACCTACAACGCCACCGTGCTGCTGTCCTGTGAAGCGGATGGCCGCAGCAAGTTTTCTCTGGAATTTGAAGGGGGCTACTGATGAAGGATGACGCTGTAATAAAGGACAACGAGGCGGTCTACCTCCTCAACGAGCAAACGTATCTGCACCTGCGGGAAAATCTCGCAGGGGTCGGGTACGAGGTTTTCGACAAGAACAGCCCTCTCCCGGTGGAGGAAGGGCAGATTCCACGGGAAGCTCTGGGCAACACCCAGCGGCGCATCGAGACTGCCCGTGCTTACTATCTGGCAGAGCATCAGGACGAGCCTGTGGGGAGGATTCAGAATGTCGCTGTCACCACCTTGGAGAAGTTTCGCTCCGGGGTTCGCAAACGCCGGAATCTGGCTCCACGTTCCCTCCCGGAAAATGATGTGCGATTCATCGACCCGATGTACAACGAGCTGTTCCGGGTGCCAGACGGCGGTGTTGTGCAGATGACCTACCCGGATGGGCACCAGCGTTCCGAGAAGGTCGAATATCTCGATGACTACCACATGAAGATCGGGTCCTCGGTGCAGCACATCTGTGAATTTGCAGAGCGCATGGCACGCAGCCATGCCATCGTGGAGCCAGAGCCGCTGACACAGCAGGACTGTCGGGCGTGGAATCTGGAATACGATTATTATCTCACCGTGCAGGCAAACGGCGGCGCATGGGAGTATGCACTCTATCAGGGTGACTGCTGCCTGTTGGAGCGTGGGAAAATTGATGCGCCCGAACTGATGATCGAGGAGGTGCGGGACGAGATCCTGTACAGCCATAACCTACGGAACAAGGACTGCATCCCGCTCACGCAAGAGGAGTTTGCACAGAAACTCGCAGACCGAGACGAGATACAGTCGTATCGGATAAAGCAATTCCAGCAGAGCGGGCACGACTGCTATCTGGTCATGCAGCTGCATCAGGATGCAGACCCTGCGCTCCGATTTGCCGCCATGCGCTATCTGAATAAGCAGAGCATTGCTCCGTCCGTTGAGAATTACGAAATCCTGTACCGAGGCAATCTCCCGGAAGGAAAGCGCAGCGTTCCGCAAGCGGAGTTACTGGAACAACTGTACCAGAAATTCAACTTCGCCCGCCCGACGGATTACCATGGGCACAGCCTGTCGGTCAGCGATGTGATCATGCTGAATCAGGATGGGAAAATCTCGGCGCATTATGTGGACAGCATCGGCTTCAAGGAACTGCCGGGGTTTCTGGATACAAAGCCGAAACGTCCTTCGGTGCTGATGAATCTCAAGGAAAAGTGCGATGCCCCGGAGTGCAATCCCACGGTATGCCGGAAAGTGAGGGCTGACCATGAACTTTAACCACGAGGAACTGATGCTGATGATGCTTTACAACTCCGGTACCCGGCTGGGGCTTATCCACGAACTGCGGCTGATGCAGTGCTATCTGATGCCTGACGAAACCGCCCTGCGGGAACTGTCGGAACAGGTCATTGAAAAGCTGAAACTGCTGACCGATGCAGAGTTTGCCGAGTTGGAATTTCCGCTCGACTGAATTTTGCCGCCTGCGGGCGGCGTACATAGGCTCTTTTACAATGCGATTTGGTGTGGTATACTTAACTCGACAACTCGGAATTTTCTCAGGAGGCTATAAAAATATGATTGGAAGAATTTATCATGTTGGATTGACCGTTTCTGATTTGGATCGCTCAATTGCGTTCTATAGAGATATTCTTGGACTTGCGTTTCAAGGAGAGATTTTTATGGAAGGCAAAGAAACCGATAAAATGTTTCGCAAGTCGAATTGCAAAGCAAGGGTCGCTTATTTGAACGGTTCTAAAGCTATTGAAACGCCACCGGTCGAGCTGATTCAGTTCGTAGATAGCGAGATTCATAAAGAACAATCAGACTTGTTTACGACATCCATCTCGGAAGTATGTTTCTATACGGATGACATTGATTCTGTCTATAATATCCTTATCGAAAATCATGTGGAGTGCTTATCTGAACCGCAGTATTTCGACTTTAGAGCAAATGGATTTGGGGAGAGCCGAGCTTTTTATTTCAGAGACCCGGATGGCATTATCCTTGAAATGATGCAGCCTCTTTGATAAGAAATTATAGGTATAGGAAATTGCCAACTTCGCGTTTGTGGAGCGAAGCGGAACAATGAAAGCCCCAGTGGGGCTTTTAAGCGACAGAACGGTCTTGCGTAGCAAGATGGAGGGGCTTTGCCCCGACAAGTTCCAGTTTGCCGATGGTCGTCAAGCGGGATAGTGCCATAGGCCCTTGCTCCGAAAATTTTTTCATAACCCGCAAGAAAGTGGTCTTGATAGTACACTTCGATTCATGCTATACTAAAATCAGTTTTATTGTACGGACAAAAATAGAAAGTGAGGCTTGCCAATGGACACCACAAAACGCTCTCCCCTTGACCGCCTGCTCTTTGCCACTTTTCTGAAAGGCCGCACTTCTTCTCGTGATATATGGGAAGAAAAGGGTGATATGACCCCCGAAGATAACCAGAAGATCATCGAGGAAACTAACGAGATCATCAACGATGATTCCACCTATCCCTTCATCAGCTACCTGTCCGACCTGCTTGCGAAATCCAAGCCCTCCGATGATGCTGTCAAGAAACTGCACGACTGCATCGACAAAGTTGCAGTTGCGTTGGGACACGACAGCACCGATGTGTTCCGTGCGCTCCTTGCAAAGCTGATCGAGGAGCCGGAAGAAAAGCAGACCTTTGACCGTCTGCTGGAGATGGCCGAGAACTTGGCGGCAAAGCACTGAGACAGCTTTACGAGGTGATTTCAATGAGCTACGGTTGGGCAACTGTTTTCACTTTAGCGGCATGGTTTGCAGGACTTGTGATTGATGCAAATGTGCGGGTCGGCGACCTCGGTTTACGAACAGTGCTTCCTGTCATCGTGATGGGGTGCTGCGTTATGAAGTACATAAAGGACAATAGCAAATAATCTTATCTCAATACACTTTCCAGCGGGCGACCACAAAACGGTTACCCGCTCTTTTTATGCTCAAAAAAGAAGGGAGGAACGCTATGCCAAGCAAAACCGAAGAATATCTCGCCCTTGCCCAGCGCACGGCCAACGGCTTGACCCGATACTGGGAAAGCTGGACGGACTACCTGACCACCGCATCCCGGTTGTACAAGTACCCCTTTGCAGACCAGTTGATGATCTACGCTCAGCGGCCCGATGCCACCGCCTGCGCCGAATTTGACATTTGGCGCAACCGGATGAACCGCTATGTCAGGCGTGGCTCTAAGGGCATCGCTCTGCTGGACGAATCCAGTGGATTCCCTCGACTGCACTACGTTTTTGACGTAAGCGACACCGGGGTGCGCCGCAATTCCCGTGACCCGGAGATGTGGCAGTACAATGACGACCTGAAACAGCCGGTTTCGGAAATGTTGAGCAAGACCTACGGCATCAGCGGGGAGCGTGTCAGCCAGCAGCTTGCCGATGTTGCCGGGAAACTGGTGGCGGATTACTGGGACAACAACGGCGAGGACATCCGTGCCATCGTTGACGGTTCACTGCTGATGGATTATGATGAAGCCGGGGTGGAGATGCAGTTCAAAAGCGCTGCTGCAATCAGCGTCACCTACACACTGCTGGAACGCTGCGGATTTGAGCCTGCCGGGTGGTTCGACAAGGACGACTTCCGAGCCATCCACGAGTTTTCCACCCCAGACAGTGTTTACGCCCTCGGCGCAGCCGTCAGCGACATGAGCCGGGAGGTGCTGCGGAACATCGAGCGCACCGTAAAAACAACCATTCGCCGCCGCAATGCAGAAAGGAGCCAATATGAATACGAACAGCAGAAACGTGACCTACTCGACCGTCGGGGACTACCAGCTCCCGAACCTGACCCTGAACCAGCCCCGGAAGCCGCTGGGCAAATACGGCAGGCTGCGCCGGACGTACCTGATGAACCATCGCCCGGTGCTGTACAACACGATGCTCCTGAACGGGAGCCTGTACCCGCACCTGATGGAGGTGGAGCAGACGGCAGAGAGCCGGATGCAGCAGACCATGGCGCAGCTTCTGAAACAGAACCCGGCCCCGGACAAGGAGAGCCAGCAGATGGCGTGGGTACAGCACATGAACAGCCTGAAAGCGCAAGCCGAGGAACTGGTGCTGACGGAGCTGATCTACAGCTAAGTTTCTTCGATGCCCACATTCCTACCGAAGCTGAACAAATTGGAAAAATCGACCAAGCGGAGAGCGAAAAAACGCCCTCCGCTTTTGTTTTGTCGCAGGCTGAAATCGAAAACGAATTGCGTAAGCACGGTTCAGGATTTGCAGGCGGTAAACAGCGCATTATGGCACTGTACCAGACCCAGCCAGACCGCACTCTCCGTGCCAAGGCACTGGCAAAGGAGTACGGAATCGGTGGGCACTCCCACGATTTTCTGGACGGCAGTCGAGGCTTCGTGAACCACGACGGGAAGGGACTGGAATTTGAGCGTTACCCCGACCACCAGAAAATCACCTTAAAATGGGCACAGGTGGAACAGTATATCGACTTGATGATCCAGTCCGACCGCTACCTGACGGATAGAGAAAAGGAGCATTACACGCCGCCCGTCAACACAAAGCAGGATTCCGACCTGACCCATGCCAAAAACCTGATCCGGGAGTTTTGTCAGAAAGAATACGATTCCGAGCCAGACTTCTCCGACCTGTCCAAGATCGGCGTTGCCTACACCAACGCCACCGATGAGGAGATTCCCATTCAGGTCAACATTGATCTGGTGGGATACCGTGTGGAACGCTATCTGGGCGATATTCTTGTGGATGAACGCCAGTACGAAAGTCTGGAAGATCTGACCGAAACCGAATTGGAGGCTCTGGATTTTTCGGAACTCGTCAGTGTCACGGACGAAGAACTGGAGCACTACCACAGCAAAGTGGAGGAACGCCCAGCACTGCTGCCGCTGGATGCCGCCGCCGAGTACAACGCCTTGAAGGAACAGCACCCGGATGCGCTGGTGGGCTTTGAGCAGAACGGACAGTTTGAGTTTTACGGTGAGGATGCCCGGAAGGTCTGCGAACTTCTGGGCGGCAAACTTCTGGAAAAGGAAACGGAATTGGGCACCGTCCCTGTCACCGGCTTCCCCAGCGACCAGTGGGTGTACCGTGCCAAGCAGCTGTGGCAGTGCGGCGAGAACATCTATCTTGCCGGGCTGAACGAGGACGGCACCCACCACCAAACCAAGTATCTGCGCCGGGAGGATTATCTGCCGCTGGGTGCTACCATCCACATGGAGGGGCGCGCTTTCCGGGTGGATACAGTAAACTTTGATAAGGGCAGCGTATCCTTGCAGGACGTGGCATTGGCAGAAATGCGGATACCAGTTTTCCGGGAGGAACCGCTGGCGCTTGTCCGGGAGTTGTACGAGGAGCAGGATATGATGGAATCCCCCCTGCCCGATTACAAGGTCGGTGACAATGTTGTGGTCGAACTCCCCACTCGAACTATTGAGGGGAAAGTTGGCTATGTGGGTGAAACGGATGTGCGCATCGACACCAGTGCGCACGGGCAGTCATGGGATAACGAAGTTGTCAATAAGCAACAATTCGAGGAGGGCTTGCGGCAGAATGAACAGGTTACTACGCAGCCAGATGATACCGTAAAAACGGTTGCCATATACCCTGCTGAAGAAAACCGTATGCCTTATGATATTGTGATCCAGACGATTGGCTCAAAATCACCTACTCTGGATGCAGTTGAACCGGAACGATCCACACTTGAACTTGCCGGGAACTTCCACATCACGGATGATGATTTGGGTGTCGGAGGCCCCAAACAGAAATTCGCCCGGAACATCGAAGCTATCCGTACCCTGTCCAAGCTGGAAGAGGAGCACCGGGGTGCCACCGCCGAGGAGCAGCAGGTGCTTTCGCAGTATGTGGGCTGGGGCGGTCTGGCAGACGCTTTTGACCCCGGCAAAGATAATTGGGCAAAGGAATACGCCGAACTGAAAGGACTGCTTTCCGAGGATGAGTACGCTGCTGCCCGTTCCAGCACCCTGAACGCCCACTATACCAGCCCCACCGTCATCCGTAGTATCTACGATGCCGTGGAGCGCATGGGTTTCCACAGCGGTAACATTCTGGAACCTAGTATGGGCGTGGGCAACTTCTTCGGAATGCTGCCGAACACCATGCAGGACAGTCGGCTGTACGGCGTGGAGCTGGACAGCATCACCGGGCGCATTGCGAAAAAACTGTACCCGCAGGCAGACATTACCGTGGCTGGCTTTGAGACCACCGATAGGCGTGACTTTTATGATCTTGCCGTGGGCAACGTACCTTTTGGTCAGTACAAGGTCAACGATAAGGCGTACAACAAGTTGGGATTTAGTATCCACAACTACTTTTTCGCCAAGGCCATCGACCAAGTGCGTCCGGGCGGCGTGGTGGCGTTTGTTACCAGTCGTTACACGCTGGACAGTAAAGATTCTTCTGCCCGCAAGCACATGGCAGAACGAGCCGATTTGCTGGGGGCCATCCGTCTGCCGAATAATGCGTTTCGCGCCAATGCTGGCACGGATGTTGTCAGCGACATTATCTTTTTGCAAAAACGTGACCGCCCCATTGACCATGAGCCGGACTGGGTGCAGTTGGGCAAAACAGAAGATGGCTTTGCCATCAACCAGTATTTCGTAGACCATCCGGAGATGATTCTGGGCGTACTCTCCACCGAAAGCACCCAGTATGGACGAGAGGAACTGACGGTTGCGCCCCTTGAGGGCACCAGCCTTGCCGACCAACTTGCAGAAGCAGTACAGCATATTGAGGGGCAATACGCCGAAGTTGAGGTGGAAACACCAGATATTGCGGATGCCGAAAATGAGAAGCACATTCTCCCGGCTGACCCGGATGTGAAAAACTTCTCCTACACGGTGGTGGACGGTGAGGTGTTCTACCGGGAAAACTCCGTGATGACGCAGGTGGAACTTTCCGACACCGCCAAGGGGCGTGTCACCGGCATGGTGGAACTGCGGCAGATCGTCAATGACCTGATTCAGCAACAGTTGGAGGATTACCCAGATGCCGACATCAAGGCAACACAGGAGCGTTTGAACGCCGCCTATGATGCCTTTGCCGCCAAATACGGCTTGCTGAACGACCGCAAAAACGGGCGGCTGTTTGAACAGGATTCCTCCTACTATCTGCTCTGCTCTTTGGAAAATCTGGACGAGCAGGGGCAGCTTAAATCCAAGGCAGCGATGTTCACCAAGCGCACCATTCGCCCGGAGCGCACCGTCACCAGCGTGGGCACCCCCAGCGAAGCGTTGGCGGTATCTATTGGTGAGCATGGCAAAGTGGATTTGCCCTATATGGCAGAACTGCTGGGAACTCCCGGTGAGTACGGGCGCATTACCACCGAACTTTCCGGTGTGATCTTCAAGGACCCTGCCGCCGACCCTACCGACCCGGAAGCGGGCTGGCAGATGGCAGACGAGTACCTGTCCGGCGATGTCCGGGCAAAGCTGCGGATGGCACAGTTCGCCGCTGAGACCAACCCGGAATTTGCGGTCAATGTGGATGCACTGACCAAGGCACAGCCCAGAGAACTGGAAGCTTCTGAAATTGATGTGCGCTTGGGTGCCACATGGCTTGCACCTGAGATCATTCAAAAGTTTATGACCGAGACCTTTCAGATTCCCTACTATCTGCGCCATGCAGTCAAAGTGAGATATTCTCCGTATACCGCAGAGTGGCGTGTGGATGGTAAGACCGCTACGGGGCGGGGCGACATTATCTCTTCCGAAACCTACGGCACATCCCGTGCCAATGCCTACAAGATTCTGGAGGAGACCCTGAACCTGAAAGATGTCCGCATCTACGACACCATCGAGGATGCCGAGGGCAAACCCAAGCGTGTGCTGAACAAGCGGGAGACTATGCTGGCACAGCAGAAACAGCAGGTCATCAAGGATGCTTTCGCCAACTGGGTCTGGCAAGACCCTCAGCGGCGCATTGCACTGGTGAAGCAGTACAACGAACTGTTCAACTCTACCCGCCCCCGTGAGTATGACGGAAGCCACATCCATTTTGTCGGCATGAACCCGGAGATCACCCTCCGAGAGCACCAGCGCAACGCCATCGCTCATGTGCTTTATGGCGGTAATACGCTGCTTGCACACGAAGTTGGCGCGGGCAAAACCTACGAAATGGCGGCATCTGCTATGGAAGCAAAACGGCTGGGGCTGTGCCAGAAATCGCTGTTTGTGGTGCCCAATCACCTGACGGAGCAGTGGGCAAGCGAGTTCCTGAACCTCTACCCCAATGCCAAGCTGCTGGTAGCACGGCGCAAGGACTTTGAGACTGCCAACCGCAAAAAATTCTGTGCCCGCATCGCCACCGGGGACTACGATGCCGTCATCATCGGGCATAGCCAGTTTGAGCGCATCCCGCTGTCCTTTGAGCGGCAGGAACGTATCATTCAGGAGCAAATTTATGAAACGCTTGCCGCCATCAATGAGCTGAAAGTCCACGCAGGTGAGAATTTCTCCATCAAGCAGATGGAAAAGACCCGGAAAACGCTGGAAACCAAGCTGGAAAAACTGCGCTCCGATGAGCGTAAAGACGATGTAATTACCTTTGAACAACTGGGCGTTGACAGGCTTTTTGTGGACGAGAGCCATTTTTACAAGAACCTCTTTTTGACCACAAAAATGCGGAATGTCGCAGGATTATCCACCAGCGAAGCGCAGAAATCCAGCGATATGTTCGGCAAGTGTCGCTATCTGGATGAGATCACCGGCGGGCGGGGCGTGGTGTTCGCCACGGGAACGCCCGTGAGCAATTCTATGACCGAGTTGTACACGGTCATGCGGTATTTGCAATACAGCACCTTGCAGCAGAAAAAGCTGACCCACTTCGACTGCTGGGCATCCACCTTTGGCGAGACCACCACCGCCATCGAGCTTGCGCCCGAAGGTACAGGGTATCGGGCGAGGACGAGATTTGCCAAGTTTTTCAATCTGCCGGAATTGATGTCCATGTTCAAGGAGGTTGCGGACATTAAAACATCTGACCAGCTTCATCTGCCTGTGCCGGTCGCAAAGTTTGAGACCGTGGTGGCAAAACCCTCGGAGATTCAAAAGGAAATGGTACAGGAACTGAGCAAACGTGCTGCAGAAATCCACTCCGGTGCAGTAGATGCCTCCGTGGACAATATGCTGTGCGTCACCAACGATGGCAGAAAAATCGGTCTGGATGTTCGCCTGATGAACCCCATGCTGCCGGACGACCCCAACAGCAAGCTGAACGTATGCGTTCAGAATGTGCTGAAAATCTGGGAAGATGGCAAAGACCAGAAGCTGACGCAGCTTTTGTTCTGCGACCTCTCGACCCCGAAAAACGATGGCAATTTCAACGTCTATGACGACATTCGCAAGAAATTGATTGCCGCCGGTGTGCCGGGAAGCGAAATCGAGTTCATCCACAACGCAGACACCGAAGCGAAAAAGGCTGCACTGTTCTCGAAAGTGCGCTCCGGCGATGTGCGCGTCCTGCTGGGCAGCACGGCAAAAATGGGCGCAGGAACCAATGTGCAGCAGCGTCTTGTGGCAGTGCATCATCTGGATGTCGGCTGGAAACCCAGTGATATGACCCAGCGCAATGGTCGCATCATCCGGCAGGGCAACATGAACAAGGAAGTCAAGGTGTTCAACTACGTCACCGAAGGCACATTTGATTCGTACCTCTTTCAGACCCTTGAGAATAAACAGCGATTCATCTCGCAAATTATGACCAGCAAATCCCCGGTGCGTTCCTGCGATGATGTGGACGAACAGGTATTGTCTTATGCGGAGATCAAGGCGTTGTGTGCCGGAAATCCTCTTATCAAGGAGAAGATGGACTTGGACGTTCAGGTCGCCAAGCTGAAGGTGCTGAAAGCCGACCACCAGAGCCAAAAATTCCGCCTGCAAGACAAGCTGCTGACCAAATTCCCGGCTGACATTCGGGAAACGAACGCCTATATTGCTGGGGTGAAAGCGGACGCACAGCTTGCCGCTGCCCACCCGCAGGTGCAAGAGGGTTTCTGCGGCATGACCATCAAGGGCGTGACCTACGATGAGAAAAAGACCGCCGGCGAGCGTCTGGTGCTTGCCTGCTCCGAACTGCCCAACGCCGAAGAAAAAGTCATCGGCAGCTACCGGGGCTTTGAACTGTCCCTGCGGTTCGATACCTTCCGCAGCGAATATCAGGCGATTCTGAAGGGTGAGCGGAGGTACCCGGTAGCACTGGGCACCGACCCTCTGGGCAACATTATCCGTCTGGATAATTCGCTGAACAACTTCCCGGAGCGCATTAACTCTGCTGAGAATGAACTAGCCACTCTGCATCAGCAGCAGGCGGCGGCGCAAATCGAGGTAGAAAAGCCCTTCCCACAGGAGGAAGAACTGGCAGAGAAGTCCGCTCGTCTTGCAGAGCTGAACGCTCAGTTGGATGTGGACGAAAAGAACCACGACCCGGAACAGGATGAGGAAGAACAGGAGGACGCACCTCGCCGCCCCTCGGTACTGGCAGCACTGGAAGAAAAATCCGACAAGCCGGAGCCGGCGAAGCCCTTCCGCAGTTATTACGACAAGGACGGTGATGCCCGGTGAGGGAAAAGCGGGACGAAATCATTATCCTGAGAACAACAAAAGCTGAGAAAAGCCGCATTTATGAAAAGATGTTGGGCATGGGCATCCGCAGCCTGAGTGCCTATATCCGCAAGATGGCGCTGGACGGCTATTGCCTGCACCTCGACTTGAAAGAACTGCAACGCATGGCATATCTCTTGCAGATGTGCAGCAACAATCTGAACCAGTACGCCAAGCGTGCCAACGAGTGCGGCAAGGTCTACGCCGCCGACATGGAAGATCTGCGGCAGCGTCTGGATGAACTGATCGACATTGGTCGGCAGATCCTTTCCCGGCTGGCTGAACTCTAAAATTTTTTCCCGCAGTTGGAGGGCTGCGGGGGTACATAAGGGACAACACCATTGACTGGCTCATGCTCTATCCATATACTGAAAGCAGAAAGGCGGTGTCAATATGAAATTCGTAGCAAAAGCTCTCCTATTTCCTGTGGTTCTCCTGAGTGCGTTTCTGGTGCTGATGCTGAAATGGACGCTGAACCTGTCAGCGTTTGTTCTGGCACTGCCTATGCTGTATATTTTCGGCTGCGGTCTTTATACGCTGTACTGCCGGGAGTGGCTGCAGTTTTTGATTTTGCTGGTGGCAGAGTTTGGCTGCTTTGCGCTGATTTTCATGGGTGCTTTGATCGTGGATGCAGCGGAGCGTTTTAATGGCTGGATTGCCGGATTGTGAGGGATGCTATGGAAAACCAAAAATTGGAGGCTTGTTATTCTGAGCACAGCAGCACGATTTTTTCTGAAATGCTGGGTGAGGATGAAAACTATCAGCGACTGAAAAAAGCAAAAATAGCAGTCGAGGAAGCATTGCAGAACGTCATCAGCCAAGAAGCATGGAAGCAATACCTTGTCTTAGATGAAATCTGCAACGAGTTGGAGTGCGCCCGATACAAAACAATGTATCTTGCAGGGGCAGCAGACTGCAAAAAACTAGAAGAATGATTCAGATGCCGCCTCTGGGCGGCATTTTTCTTTGCAATAGGGGGGTGATGACGCTGGCAGCAACGCGGCTGATTGCATTGCACAAAAACAAAGGAAAGTCGGTTGCGGCCTGCCTGAAAAGCCGCACGGACTATGCGCAGAATCCTGACAAAACGAACAAGGGAGAGTTGGTCAGCAGCTATGAGTGCAGCCCCTTGACCGCAGACGAAGAATTTATGCTCTCCAAACGCCAGTATGAACTGATGACTGGGCGCAGACAAAAAAATGATGTGATTGCTTATCAGATTCGACAGTCCTTCAAGCCCGGTGAGATCACCGCAGAGGAAGCTAATAAGGTGGGCTATGAACTGGCCATGCGGTTTACAAAAGGCAAGTATGCGTTTATTGTCGCAACGCATACTGACCGGGAACACATTCACAATCATATTATTTACAACTCCACTGCGCTGGACAGCACCCGGAAATTCCGTGATTTTCTATTGTCCGGGCTGGCTGTGCAACGGTTGAGCGATTTGATTTGTCTGGAACATCAGCTGTCTGTTATTGAAATCAAGCCGTACCGGGAGCGGCAGAAGCGCACCCTTTATCCACCCAAAGAAAGCAATCGTGACAAGCTGTGTTCTGTAATCGACGGCATCCTTCTGGACGAAAAAACTGCAAATTTTGAAGCCTTTCTTCAAAAGCTGGAACAGCAGGGCTATGAAATCAAACGAGGAAAGCATACTTCGGTCAAAGGCGCACGGCAGAAACGCTTTATCCGTTTTCGGACACTAGGCGCAGGATACAGCGAAGATGAGATCAAGGCGGTCATTGCCGGAGAAGCCGAACACTGCCCGCATCAGAAGCAGCCACCGAAAGAGCAGCCGTTCCACCTGTTGGTGGACATTCAGGCAAGGCTCTCCGAGGGCAAAAGCGAAGGCTATGCACGGTGGGCGAAACGCTACAATTTGAAAGAGATGTCCAAGACCCTGATTTTTTTGCAGGAAAATAAAATCGGCAGCATCGAAGAAATGCAGGAGCGTGTGGATGCCGCTACTGCTCACTATCACGAACTGGGCGATTCCATTAAAGCGTCTGAGAAGCGGTTGGCAGAAATTGCGGTGCTGAAAGCACACATCATCAACTATGCCAAGACGCGACCAGTCTATGATGCCTACCGAAAGTCAGGGTACAGTAAAAAATTTTTGGAAGCCCACCGGGAGCAGATTACACTGCACAAGGCTGCAAAAGCCGCTTTTGATGAAGCAAGTTTGAAAAAGTTGCCAAAGGTAAAAGAACTGGATGCCGAATACGCTACACTGCTTTCGCAGAAGAAAGCAGCATATCCAGCCTACCGTAAGGCACGGGATGAAATGCAGGAATTGAAAAAAGCACAGAAGAATGTGGAGCTGTTCTTCGCCGAGGAAAAAGACCCCAAGGAAAAATCGCAGACTCGCTAAACAGAAAACACCGAGGATTCTTCCCATTTGGGGGAGAGTCCTCGGTGTTCTTTTTCGTTATAGGAGCATTTGGCACAAATGCGCAGCCTGCATCCGGCGGATGCAGTACACAAAGGGTTTGGGACTATCCCAACAAGCATTTTGCAATGCAAAAATGGCGTTTGTATATACGAACGCCCTGCTTGCGACATAGATGTTCCCGTTAACTACTGCGTCAGAAATTTTCAGATCACTTCAACTTTGCGAGAATATCGTCTGCGCTCACACCACTGGCCAACAGCTTTTTCAGCACGTCCTCTGCTTCGGCTTTCTTTGCCGATTCCGCTGCTTTGGTTTCAGCCTTGACCTTTTTAGCCTCGATTCTGGCGATTTCCTTGTCGATAGATTTCAGCTCTGCCTTCTTGGTTTTCAGGTCGGCTTTCAGCGCATCGATATTCGCAGTGATGGATGTAATTTCGGCGGCAGCAGCTTCCTTTGCGGCCTGCTTTTCGGCAATCTGTGCAGCAAAGTCAACGGTTGCTTTTGCGGTCTTGGGCTTGTTCTTGCTTCCTTTGGGACGGGGCATAGGGGACACCTCCAATGTTTTTTGATGGCTTCAGTATAACACTCGTCTTTTATGTTCGCAAGAGGTGTATTTTGTAGAATGAAAATATATCTTCATTTAAACAATAGATCGATTCAACTTGTGCAACCATTCAGGAATTGCGCTGTAATCTCTTACCCACAGAATGTTAATTCCGATGCGATAAAAATGATTTTCAATTTGAAGCCGGTCTTTTGTTGTGAACTGTTTTGGCACCACAGCACCAGATGCATCGGTACTTTTGTACATCATAGGTAAAATAGCATAATGCTTCGGTGGATTATACGCTGTGATTTCCAAAAGCCTTCGGATATTGGGATCACTTAAACTGCATCCAATAAACAAACATATATTTTCTCTGAAGAAAGAAAGCTGACTTGCAATCGGCCAACTATAAGGCTGATTATAAAGCATATTATAGTCAGCTTCTGTCAGGCAGATTGATCTTATATGGAGTGTATCCAATTGACTTTTTGTTGCAACTTTTGGTAAAAATCCGTGCACATGATAGAGCCGTAAACTTTGATTTGGTTGTCCATTCACGCCATAAAAATCCGCACTCGCCTGACCATTTGAGTATCTAACCTTCGTTGTGAACATGGAACAACACTTTACTCCACGCCACTCTAAATACTGTTCAAGGAAGTCATCGTAATTATAGGTTAAAATCCTGAAATTTTGATCTTTCCGACATTTTTGAGCCAGCTGCGCAATCTCCCCTAACTCGGTATTCACATCCAACTCTCTCGCTTTATCATATAAGCTTTGATGGATTTGCCAAGCAAAGGTTTTCTCATCTGCCCAGACATCTTTGCATAACTGAGCTGTTGTAAGACTCGTCCCGCCAACTTCCTGAAAAACCGCCTCGGAATCATCCAAAAGATGTTGCCTTTCAATTTCCGTCTGAAACTCTCTCAGCAATTCATCCCAAGTTTTTGCTCCCTGTTCCTTCGAAACACCCGCACCCAGCACAATTGCAACGCCCTTTTTCTCTTCGATGCAGGTACGTATTGCATTTGTATAAATATCATTGTTTTTTTGATATAAGTCATCTCTGTACAGATTTTCGGAAATTTGAAACTTTTCTTTGTCTTGTGTAGTTCTTTTACGGTCAATATTCCATGAACACACATGACCATACTCAGCTGGATACTCTTTAATCCATTTGTTTATCTCATTGATATCCCATACTGTAAGGTCTAATTCTTCAGCAGATGTTCTGGCGTTTACAATGAAGATAGTTTCCGCCTCATAATTTTTTCTATAATCATCCGCGATTGTTTGGATTCGTTTTTCCAGCTGTTTTGATTTGCTATCTATAAATTCGAAAATCACAGGCTCTTGATATCTGAAAAATCCATCTGGCGCAAACGCATCAAATCTTCTTGCAGATTCTGCAAGCTTGCTATTTCCAGATACTCTGTACTCAAAATAAAGTGGCTTGTTTTCTTCCAATGATTTTTTCTTCAGCACTGCTTTAACAAATGATATGAATTCATCCCTTGATAATTTTCCATTCTGCTCTTTCATGAAATCCACCAGTTTTTTCGCTTATATAGACCGTTAGACGCCACTGCCTATCCTTACGATTGAATTAAGCAATCTATCATCAGGCTTGCACTGCTGTAATTAATTCCTGTACAGAATTTTAAACTCCGTAGCCCTTGTTCTTGATGACCTCCACGACCTGAGAGACGTACTTCTGGCAGGTATCATGGTCAGGGGCTTCTACCATCACACGGACAACAGGTTCCGTACCGGACTCGCGGACAAGGATACGACCGGTATCGCCCAGCGCTTCGGCTACGGCCTTGACTGCCTCCTGCACCGCCGGGTCGTTCTGTGCGGCCTTTTTATCAGTGACACGAACGTTCTCCAGAACCTGCGGGTAGATCTTCAGGGGCTCAGCCAGCTTGCTCATAGGCATCTTCTTCGCCAGCATAACTTCCATCATCTTCAGGCTGGTCAGGATACCATCACCGGTGCTGGCGTACTTGGAGAAAATGATATGACCGCTCTGCTCACCACCGATACGGCAGCCATTTTTTGCCATGTACTCGTAAACGTACTTATCGCCCACGGCGGTCTTAGCGTAACCAATGCCCTGCTCGTCAAAGGCCTTATACAGGCCAAAGTTGGACATGACCGTGGTGACCACGGTGTTGTTCATCAGTTCGCCGTGCTCCTTCATGTAGCAGCCGTAGATGTACAGGATATGGTCACCGGTGACGACATTGCCCTTCTCGTCCACACACAGGCAGCGGTCGGCATCACCATCAAAGGCAAAGCCAACATCCAGACCGTTCTCCACCACGAACTTCTGCAGGCCCTCAATATGAGTAGAGCCAGCGTTGTTGTTGATGTTCAGACCGTTCGGCTTGTTGTTAATGACGTAGGTATCTGCGCCCAGAGCATCAAAAACAGACTTAGCGATATTCCAGCTTGCACCGTTGGCGCAATCCAGACCAACCTTCACGCCCTTGAAGGAATAGATACCCAGAGAGATCAGATAGCCCATATAACGGTTACGGCCTGCCACATAGTCCACCGTGCAGCCGATGTGTTCACGGTGCGCAAAGGGCAGCTCCGGCCATTCCTTATCGAATACATGGAGTTTGCCGTCGATGTAATCTTCCACCAAAAGCAGGGTCTCCTCGGGCATCTTCTCACCGTAGCAGTCGATCAGCTTGATGCCGTTATCATAATACGGGTTGTGACTGGCAGAGATCATGATGCCGCAGTCAAAGTCGTCCACGCGGGCAATATAAGCCACGGAGGGCGTAGTGGTAACGTGCAGCAGGTAGGCATCTGCGCCAGAGGCGGTCAGACCTGCAACCAGACTGTACTCGAACATATAGGAGCTGCGGCGGGTGTCCTTGCCGATAACGATACGGGCGGGCTCATTGTTGCCGTTGCGCTCGCGCAGAGCGTTATAATACCAGCCCAGAAAACGGCCAACCTTGTAGGCGTGGTCGGCAGTCAGATCAATACCAGCTTCACCACGGAAGCCATCGGTTCCAAAATACTTTCCCATTATGTAATTGTTTCCTCATCCAAAGAGCGATTTAACGAATATATGCTTTAGCCGGATTATAATCCGTTGCCTGCTGCTCACCACGGAGAGGTAGCATATTTGAGCAGCACAGCCATGCTTTCACATGACTGTTGTGTGGATAATTAGTATTTTCTCCACACCATCTTATTGACCACATTCACATACCCCTGAATGATGCGAACCACCTTCATGGACACGGTCTCGTCCACATAGTCGGGGCAGGGCTTGCCCAGAACACCCTTCTGCTTCATCTCGATCGCCATATCGGTGGCGTTGAGAAGTTCCCGGGTGGTAATGCCAGCCAGAATAAAGTCACCAGCTTCCAGTGCCTCGGGACGTTCCGTACTGGTACGGATGCACACGGCGGCGATGGGGTGACCGATGGACAGATAGAAGCTGCTCTCCTCTGGCAGAGTGCCGGAGTCGGAGACGATTGCCAGAGCGTTCATTTGCAGCTTGTTATAGTCGTTGAAGCCCAGCGGCTCGTTGACCCGGACGCGAGGGTCCAGCTGGAAGCCACTCTTCTCCAAACGATGCTTGCTGCGGGGATGGCAGGAGTACAGGATCGGCATATTATACTTTTCTGCCAGCGCATTGATGGCAGTGAACAGACTCAGGAAGTTCTTTTCCGAGTCGATGTTCTCCTCACGGTGGGCAGACAGCAGAATGTACTTGTCCTTCTCCAGTCCCAGACGCTCCAGCACGTCGCTTTTCTGGATCTTCTCCAGATTCATGTGCAGGACTTCCGCCATGGGAGAACCGGTCTGGTAGGTGCGTTCCTTGGGCAGTCCGGTGTCCGCCAGATACTTCCGGGCGAACTCGGAATAGCACATATTCACGTCAGAAATCACATCCACGATGCGGCGATTGGTCTCCTCGGGCAGGCACTCGTCCTTGCAGCGGTTGCCGGCCTCCATGTGAAACAGAGGAATGTGTAGCCGCTTCGCAGAGATGGCAGACAGGCAGGAGTTGGTATCGCCCAGCACCAGATAGCCCTCCGGCTGCAATTCGCTGAGCAGCTCATAGCTACGTCCCAGAATGTTACCGCAGGTCACGCCCAGATTCTCGCCAACCACAGGCACAAGAATGTCCGGGCCATATTCCCCGAAGGTGTTCTTCAGTTCGAAATCCTCCCAGAACACGGTGGAGAGGTTTCTGTCCCAGTTCTGGTTGTAGTACACCACGCAGCAGTCAAAATATTCCCGGCAGCGCTTGATAACAGCTGCAAGACGAATAATCTCCGGACGGGTGCCGCAGCCAATCATGACCTTGGTGCGCCCATCATTTTTCCATGTAAAATTGTGTTCCATAAAATTCTCCTAACGTCAACCAGTAGCTACTCTTACACCGGCTCGAAGAAGGTGTCCGGACGGTTCGGGTTGAAAATCTCGTTACAGGTCATCACCGTCACCAGATTCTCCGTTTCCGACAGGTTGATGATGTTGTGCGTCCAGCCGGGAATCATGTGGACAGCCTCAATTTTGTCCCCGGAAACCTCAAACTCCACTGTTTCTCCAGTGTTGATGTTCCGTTCCTGAATCAAACCGTGCCCAGCCACCACAATGAATAGCTCCCACTTGGAGTTGTGCCAGTGCTGGCCTTTGGTAATACCGGGCTTCGAGATGTTGATGCTCACCTGTCCGCAGTCGGCGGTGTGCACCAGCTCGGTGAAAGAGCCACGGTTGTCCACATTCATCTTCAGGGCATACTTAAACTTGTCGGTGGGCAGATAGGTCAGATACAGGGAGTACAGCTTCTTGGCAAAAGAGCCGTCCGGCATTTTCGGCATCATCAGGGTGGTGGGCTGTGCTTTGAACTCCTGCAGCAAGTCTACAATCTCGCCCAGCGTGACCTTGTGGGTCACGGGAACGCAGCAGTAGCGACCGTCTGCTTTCAGAATAGTCTCCACACCGTCAAATTCACAGTGCTGCTCCTTGCCCTCCAGCAGGTCAAACATTCCTTCTACGAGATCGTCAATGTACAGCAGTTCCAGCTCGGTGCTGCGGTCGTTGACGGTAAAGGGCTCGTCATTGGCGACCGCCCAGCAGAAGGTACTGACGGCACTATTGTACTTGGGGCGGCTGTGACCCATCAGGTTGACAAAGCGGTAGACTGCCACCTTCGCCCCGGTCTCCTGAGCATACTGGAAGAACAGCTCCTCGCCCGCCTTTTTGCTGCGGCCGTACTCGCTGTTGCCGAAGCGGCCTGCCAGCGTCGCCTGAATGGAGGAGGACAGCATGATGGTGGCCTTGTTGTTGTGCTTTTTCAGGCAGTTCAGCAGGTCGGATGCGAAGCCGAAGTTGCCCTTCATGAAGTCTTCCGGGTTTTCCGGACGATTCACGCCTGCCAGATTGAACACAAAGTCCGCCTTCTGGCAGTACTCGTCCAGTTCCTCCGGCGTGGAATCCAAATCATATTCGTAGATTTCTTCAATATGCAATGCCGGGCGGGTCTTGTTCTTGCCGTCCCGGATGTTTTTCAGGTTGTTGCACAGGGCGGTTCCCACCATGCCCTTGGCACCTGTGACTAGAATGTTCATCCTATCACCTCTTTAATGTACTGCGGTGCAGTCCGGAATATCTGCGCCATCCGGCACGGTTGCATGATTGCAGATGGTGCAGTTACTGCCGATGCGAGTAAAGTTTCCCACAGTCGCACCGGTGCGAACAACGCTGTTGGTGTAAACTAGGGCGTAGTCCCCTACCGCTGCATCACAGTGGATTTCCGTTCCGGCATTCAACAGAACACCGTTGCCAACAGATGCACCATTCTGGACACAAGCATTTTGCAGCACCACACAGCCACAGCCCAACTTTGCGTATGGACTGATGTAGGCGCTGGGCGCAACGATGTTGGGGAACGCATAGCCAAGTGCTTTTGCCTTCTCATACACCTGTGCTCGGAACCGATTATTGCCGATTCCCACCACCAGCAAGCCATACTCCTTCCGCAGCTCCGGCAAATCAGCAAGACCGCCAACCGCCGGAATGCCGCAGATGTCAGTGCCCACAGGTTGCCCATCGTCTACAAAGGCACAATCATATCGGAACATCGCCTGCTCCGCCACCATGCGCCCAAAGCCACCGGCACCAACCAGCAGCAGTCTTTCTTTAGACATTCGGGATGCCCTTCAGTGCATTCTGAACATACTCAGTGGTGAGAATCTTCTTGACTGTGCCTTCCACATCCAGACGCTCGGTGTTGTGGCTGGTGTAAGATTCATCTGCCATGGTATGTACTTCGCCCTTGACCACGAACTTATCATAGTTCAGGTCGCGATTATCCGCAGCAACACGGAAGTAATGACCCATATCCTGGCTGCGCAGACGCTCCTCACGGGTCATCAGAGTCTCGAACAGCTTCTCGCCGTGACGGGTGCCGATGATGTTCGTGCCGGTATCGCCGAACAATTGCTGGACAGCCTTAGCCAGATCGCCGATGGTGGAAGCATCAGACTTCTGGATGAACAAATCACCAGGATTTGCATGTTGGAAAGCGAACAAGACCAGATCCACAGCCTCGTCCAGGTTCATCAGGAAGCGGGTCATGTTGGGGTCGGTGATGGTGATGGGGTTGCCAGCCTTGATCTGGTCAATGAACAGCGGAATGACAGAGCCACGGCTACACATCACGTTGCCGTAACGGGTGCAGCAGATGGTAGTGCCACCACGCTCAGCAGCTACACGGGCGTTAGCGTAGATGACATGCTCCATCATAGCCTTGGAGATGCCCATTGCGTTGATGGGATAAGCCGCCTTGTCAGTGGACAGACAGACAACACGCTTAACGCCTGCGTCGATGGCAGCGTGCAGAACGTTGTCAGTACCGATGATGTTGGTCTGGACGGCCTGCATGGGGAAGAACTCGCAGGACGGGACCTGCTTCAGGGCGGCGGCGTGGAAGATGTAGTCAACACCGGGCATTGCGTCACGGATGGACTGGGGGTTGCGGACATCACCGATGTAGAACTTCACCTTTTTGGCGTTCTCCGGGTGCTTGGCCTGAAGCTCATGGCGCATATCGTCCTGCTTCTTCTCGTCACGGGAGAAGATGCGGATTTCCTTTAAATCGGAATCCAGGAAGTGCTTCAAAACGGTAGAACCAAAAGAACCAGTACCACCAGTGATCATAAGGGTTGCGTTATCAAATGCAGACATTTTAATTTTCCTCTCTTACTTTGCTTCAAGCGATTTCTTTATATCAGAAGAACAAATTCCCTTTGTTCTCTTTAAACGAACAACTCTTTTGTTGTGCTCTTCACACCACTGCTCTACCGCGTCAAAACGTCCACCACGGTGATCTTCACCAAGCGCAAGAATATCAAAATCAATTGTCCCTAAAAATTTAGAATCGACAGACTCGTACACTACAACTTTATCAACAATTCGTAATGCTTCTAGCATTTCGACCCGTTCTTCGGTTGTATAAAGCACCTTTGCGTCCGGCTTGAATTTTTTGATATAATTTCCGTCTTGAACCGCCACAATTAAATAATCTGCATATGCTTTACACTGCTTGAACAGTCTCAAATGTCCTAAATGAAAGTAATCATATACTCCAAAGGTTAGAATTTTACTCATTTTCGTATTCTTCTTTCAACTTTTTTAATGCGATCAGCAAAGGGTCGTATACTGTTATATCGATGCCATCTTTATATTTTTCATAAAGAATCGGCAGTTCTGTGCAGCCCAAGATAATCGGGACATCATATTCATCCATAAGCTCTTGGAATGACTTTTTTACCTCGTCCGAATACTTATTTTGCTTCACAGCCTCAATGCAATTTCGCAAAAGCACATATTGTTCTTTCTGAGGAACTTTACAGATAATTCCCTTTTCGGAAAGTGCCTCTTGATATACTTTGGATTCAATCGTCCCTTCAGAACCAAGCAGGAAAACCTGTTTTACATTATCTTTGCTGATTTGCTCTACACAGGAATGAATAATATTTATAACAGCGGATTTTGCTTCCGGAACTTTTTTATAAATTTGAGGCAGGAAAAGATGCGATGTATTGCAAGCAAGAATGATTCTTGCTGACCCCCCCCCGATTTTCAAAAGCCCATCAATCGAGTTAGCCATTTCGTCAATCAATCTTTCGACATTTTCATGATAAAGAAATGCCCGCACACGGCTTGGCATAGTGCATCTGTTATCAATGATAATACGCGGCCTCTCCCATTCTTTCTCCGCTGGAAAAACCTCTGCATACTGCTTGAAAAGGTTGATAGTGGCATATGTTCCCATACCGCCTAAAACACCAATTACCAAATCTTTCATCGTTTTACTCCTCACTCATTCCAGCAACGAACCATTCCATCGCGTTTTCATAGTCTTTAGGCGTGTTGATTTCTTTCAAGCGCAATGGAAAAGCAGTCATTGGAAGATATGGTGTAAGTACCTCGTACACATGGGAAGAAGTTCCTCTCAATTTATCCGCTTGCACTTTTGTAATGCCTGACCACTGCATATTTCCCGGCTTTTTAGACAAAACTTCAACCATTCCGTTTTGTGCCATCGCACTGATTGTTTCACCGGACGCGTTTTCTGTCACCGCAATACATTCATTGGGAAATTCAACGAAACGCTTGAAATCTTCTGGATTCATAATTGTGTCACCATCTAAAGTGATAACATATTTACGGACGCCAAGAAGAGCTTTTTTTAAGCTGTCAGCAGGACCGTTATGCTCATACTCGTAGTTGCAGACAAACATAATATCCTTACGATATTCTTTTACTACGTTGATGACGCGCTCTGCATCAAATCCAACAACAACTCTTATATCATCAAACGCATCCAGAAGCTTGAGCTGACGGATAATAAGCGGCTCACCACCAACGTCAACAAGAGCCTTTGTTGTTCCGATGCCAAGTCTTGTACCCATTCCCGCACAGCAGATGATAACGGTAACATCCGTCTTTTTAATCATGGTCATCCCCCTTTACAACAGTTGCCACAGAAAATCTGCACATCTTTTATCATCGTAAAATGCGAAATCAGAGTTTCTGAGAAGCGACTGCGCAATGGGTCTTACGCCACCGAAACCAACCGCAATATCGGCCATGCGCGCCATACCGGAATCGTTGTCACCATCGCCCACAACAACCATTGGCTGAACAAATTGTCGTACCATCAGTTCTTTATCAGCCACGCTTACAACTTTAGAAATTCGGTCATTTTTGACATCCGCTTTTGAGCAGTAACAATGGTTTTCCATTTTCAACTTTTTCATTAAGCCGCTGATCCAAACATCCAAATTTCCGGTAACAACATAACAACGATCTCGATTATTCTCAATAAAATCAGCGATATATGGATTCAGCGGAATTTCTGAAACGACCTGATTGACTTCGCTCACGGAAATATCACTCAGTATTTTTACACGGTTTAAAAAGCTTGTCCGAAATGGAATTTCGCCACGCATGGTTGCCTCTGTTAACCGGCGCATCTCATCTAGTTTTCCAATTCTCTTAGAGACCTCCGGTAAAACTTCCTTGCGTGTAATAGTTGAATCCATATCGAATAGGAATATATAGTCTGACATTCTCTCACACCCACTGCACTTTTACTTCTGGTATGCTTTATACATATGATGGGATACTCTTTTCTCTTCGGGAGGAAGCTGCATATAATCGCCGTAAAATGCGGTCAACCACTTATCATATCCAACCGGTGCATTGTATTCTCTTCCCTCAAAAGAAACCTTTATGAAAGAAGAAAAAATATCCTTCTCGCAAACGATTTTGGAAACGGAAGTGAAGTTTCCGACTGCCGATGTATTCGTATCAGCATATTTCTTTGAATTATCAACAATCTTTTTGGAAAAGTATCCTTTCGGGAAAATCTTCAAAACTTCAAAGCCAACCGTTTTTACAATGTCTTTTATAATTCCATGCGTTCCAACAACACCATTTTGAACAGCATTTAATTTTGTATACCAATCTCTTAGTTTGTACATTTCTGCAACTTTTTGGTTGCTTTCAGGAGCATTGTCATAGACAAAAACGTCAATATTCACACTGATCTTCATGCCGTTTTCATCTGGTTCATACAAAACAGTTTCCGTGTCCAGCACTTTTCCATAGGGGTAATAGAAACTATTGCCAAGCTCCCGACAAATAAATTTATAGCGACCATTCGCTTGATTAAAAATATTCATAAATCGGTCAAAATCTGGCCGCAACATTCCAATATCAATATCATCATCCCAAGGAATATACCCTTTGTGGCGAATTGCGCCAAGTAATGTTCCAGAATCGAGCCAATACCGAATTTGGTTTTTCTCGCAAAAATCAGCAACGGTATTTAAAATGCCAAGCTGATAGATTTTTACTTCTTCTTCGTTAAGTTGTTTCATATGATTCTCCTTAATAGGCAATCAACTATTTGACCTTCTAAGTCTTGCATAATGGTTATCTCTTTTCTCTAGCGAATAGTTGCTAACCGATAGTTTTTCTAAATCTAAGCGAACGCTTGATGACGTGGCCTTATTTTGAATCTCAATTTTTCGAACTCGGTAGATTTTTCCGTTTAAATTTATAAGTGTGCCCTCACGGAGTTTAACAACGCTATTTTGCTTCTTTTCGACATATGCAAGATTGTCATAACAACTTCCATAAAATTCTTGACTGGAGAAAAACATTTCAGGTGTAGCAACCATACCGGTAGAAATATTTGGCTCTTCCCACAAATCTTTTAGGGTATCTAGAAATTTTGACGGAGTTTTAAGATGATGCTCGAGAGTGATATAAAAATGTGAGAAATCTTTTTGCTCAATTATGCTAACGTGTTCTTGTGGGACAGGTAGATATTTTGTGGCGTCTGAATTTTCAGATTTTGTGTCATTTTGACTCTCTCTGTATATTTCTTTACTTTGTTCAATGGGTGTGTTTTGAGTGACATTCTCCATCTTGGTATGTTTTCTTTTCCATGCCAATCTTAATAGCAAAATCGCACCAATTAGGACATACCCAACTACAAGTGCTATTGCCCAGAGGCTTACATCAGAAAAGTTTGTGATAACTTTTTCAATCAACATACGGAGCGCACCTCCTTATAAATCGAAACTGCCGCACATAAAATCCAGGATAATATCCCAAATGCAAGAAGCAAAAAAGCACATGAGGTTTCCTCTCTATCTGACAATGGAACACCAATAAATGCACTACGGTACACTACTATATAATTTATAGCGAAAATAAAGAATGAAACCAAAAGCCATCCTTTCAAAAATCCGTGAATTTTATCGACCTGATTGTTTTCAAACAATGTCGGCCATACTATTCCACATACAAGTGCTCCAACTTCGACAAGTTCATTGCTGGAAGCTTTTCCGTAAACAAAATGAAAAACAAGAAACACACAAAATGTGCATCCTGAATACAAGAATGAGCGAGCCGCCCATATAATAAGCAATTTTGTTATATGAATCGCTCTTTGTAATGCCGATTCTACTTTATCGGTTTCTTTTGCATTCTTTTCCTCTACTTCCGTCACGATATCCTCCTGTTACTTCCCATATTGGCTTAGTAAAACTCTTTTCTATATTTCCAACAATACCATCCGCGGCTTGCCATAAGGACAAGCTCCGTTACACAGCGGAATACCGCGATCCACATCACGGTAAAATGCCCCGTTGCAATCAGCAATAGCAGGCTTGCCACCTGAACAACGGCAGACAGAATTGTTGTTTTTGTCACCTGTGCGGCCTTGTCCAGTGCGCCCAATGTCGGCCAGCCCAGCACGATTCCCGGAAAACTGAAAATCAGTACTGGCACCAATGCGCGGAACAGAGAAGTCGCTGCAACATACTGCTCACCACCAACAATCTGAAGTACATACGGTGCTACCGCAATCGAGAACGCGCTGCCTGCGAACACAATGGGCATAAAAATCATCAGAAGCCGCTTGATAAACTTCCAGCTTTTTGTCTTGATCATCTCTGGGTAAATGCCATCCGTAATAGGGGTATACATCGTCTGCACCGCGCCAATTAGCTGCATACAGACACTCCAATATGCAACTTCCGTTGCTGGAAGGAATGCGCCAATCAGCAGCGTATTCAATGCACCAAATGCAGTTGTTGCCATGTTGGAAGCAAAATAGACAAACGAATTTTTTAGCTTTTTCCACGCTGTGCTTACACTGGAAAAGTGAATCTTAATGTTTTCTTTCTTCAGTTCAACAAACACAAGGATAACAGCCACCAGCGAACCAACTGCATCCAGTAAGGGAACAAACAAAATGTCCTTATCCGAGTGGACAAAAATAAAAGTCAATGCTGTTGCGATGCCGCGCATAGCGACAAAGCGCAGCGTGATGACCTGCATTTTTTCGATACCTCGGAAGAAATAATCAAACAAAAACACCGACAAAAACACTGTCACAAATGCCAACAGCGTATATCCGATGTTGGCGCGCAGCAGGGGAATCACCGCAATCATTCCCAGCAGGGCAACAAAAGCCGCCGCCGCCAACAAAACGCGGGCAAGGAGAATGTCACCAACTTCTTTTTCCAATTTTTCGTGGTCGTTCTTCGCGTTTACAATATCCTTTGTGCCGGACAGCATAAAGCCAAAATCTACAACCAACTGCATATACTGCATTACAGCTTTTACATACGAAACCACGCCGTAGCTTTCTACAGAAAGCACACGGGTCAGATACGGCAATGTCAAAAGGGGAAATACGATTTTGGCGATTGACATACCATAGAGCATAATAATATTATTTGCTACTTTTTTCATAATAAGATTAAATCCATTACCTTTTTAAGTTTCATTCATACTCGCTATACACTTCACTTGCACAAAACCCAAACGAAAAAACGAACATAATGAGATAGTACGGACTTTCAAGTCCGACATTAACGCCAATCAAAACAATCGATGAAAAAAGCATGAATATAGCGCATCTTGAAATATCATTGCTCTTTTCGGAAATCTTTTCTATTAAATCGAAGATCATAACCAAAAAGAGAACAATGCCAACAATTCCAAGTCTAAACGCGATACTAACATATGAGTTATGAGGACCTGTTATAAAAAGTTTATCAAGGGTACTGTATTCAGCTGTTGCAGCAAATGGCCCGGATACAACACTTCCTAGATTTCCAACAAAGTTCTCTGTTGCGTAGGACGTTCCATAGCCCACTCCAAGGCCGTAGCTTTGAACCAATTGTGCTAGTTCATCTTTCCAATACAGTAATCTCCACCATGAATTTGCATCGAAAATATTAGTGAATAGACCTGACATTATAGGCAGAATAAAGATTCCAGCAATCATAGTTTTAAATGCAAGACCAAATATTTTTATCGCATTACGCTTATTTTTATAGAAGTATAGAAACGCATAAATCATTCGAATTAACATGTTTGTCATTTCTCCGCCAACTGCGATTGGCGAGAATAAGATAAGGAGCGTTTGTAAAAGTCCACTTTTGGTTCTTCGTATATCATTCCCCCACAATAGCAATCCAGCTAATATCAGTTCTGTTGGAACTGATATTGCAAATCTTTTAGAATAAATCATGCTTCCGATATATATGATCCAAAAGATGATATTATAATTTTTGTTCAAAAAATTCTTGAAATAATCTATGTTGTCCCTATCTTCCATTAAGAGAATTGCTGGTATGACAAACACATAATATGCTTGGCGTGGAATATATGCTTTTTCAAAAAAAAGGTCATCACTTGCAAATAATTTGTTCGTTCCTGCAAAGGACATCGCTATCATCATTAGTGCGTAGAGTTCAAATCCAATTATTGCCTTATTTATTTTCGTGAGTTGAATTACTCCCCAATGTGAATAGAGGTATTTGATATAAGCAACCACTAAAAAAAGCAATACAAGATAAAAGATTTGAATCCCGGCAATAGAGAATTTGACAAATGGCCCCCCAAACAGTGCAACACCTAGTACGCAAATATAAAACAGCGTCATTTTATTTCCTCAGAAAATTAAGAATTAAAAATCTCGAATTAGTTGTAAAATATCTTTTGAACAGCCTTTTTGGTTCTTTTATAAATCGATAAAACCATTCCATGCTAATATCCTGCATCCATTGAGGTGCTTCATCAATTACGCCAGAGACGACATTAAATGCTCCACCAACGCCAATCATAAGGCCGTTGATTTTCCCTTGCATTTTATAGCAGAACTCTTCTTGGCGTGGAGCACCCAAGGCGACCCAAACAATATCTGGATTGGTTTGATTTATTCGAGCTATGAGCGCATTCTCCTCTTCTTCACTGAGCGGACGAAACACGGAAGGCTCATATCCAACTACTTCAACCCATGGATACTCCTTTTTGATTTTCTCAAGAAGCGCATTTATATTTTCTTGCGTTGTTCCATAAAAGTAATGCCGAATTTTCTTTTCTTTCGACTCTTCAAAAAGCCTTCGCATCAAATCCGGTCCGGTGACACGATTCATCTGCGGAAATTTCTTTCTTCCAATTACAGAAAGTGGTTTCCCGTCTGGCACAGACAGCAAAGACTCTGCTTGCACCTTATAATATTGTGGATCATCATGTGCCATAACTGTCGTATGCACATTGGAAACACAGACGTAATTTCCATGTACAGCATCCCAATTGGAGAATAAAAAGGAAATACAACTCTCCATATTCACTACTGAAATCGGCACACCGATTATATTTACGCGTGTAGGAATATTCTTTAGTTTGTTACAATGTATCATATATTTTATTTAGTCTTTCATAGTTTGAAGCAGGTGTCTGGTTGCACAGGTAATAGTTATAAGCATTAAACGAAAATTTCGTTCGTTGTTCATAAACTGCATCCAACGCTTTCCTAAAAGAGCCCTTGACTTCAAAATCAAATAGAGTTCCTGCATTTGATTTTGAAACTAAGTCGCCAGCATTTCCAATACTTGTTGATACGACCGGTACTCCCAAAAAAAAACATTCTGCAATATTCATAGGGTAGCCCTCATACCATATATAGGGCGTAATCAATGCGACTGCGGATTTTAAGGAATTGAATAATTCTTTTTGTGGACAGAATCCATTCAAATGAATGTTCGGACATTTAGCTGCTAACTTTCGAACCTCGGCTGCGCACTCACCCTCTCCATAAACTTCAAGTACATAGGTGCCCGGCAGATTGATCCATTCATTAAGCAGTTTTAGTATTCCTTTTCCTTTATCAAGTCTTCCGGCATAAATATATGTTCTTACCCCCCGAACAAATGTTCATATATATCGTTTTGGAGAACATAATTTTTATCTTTTGACAGTGTTTCGCTGTAATAGGCCAGTGCATTTTTCTGATATATTTCGTTGTTCTGCAAAACATCTTCAATAGCATTTATAAATGTATCGGGCTTGTCAGGTTCAAATGTTGTTCCACCTTTTGAATTGACAAGAATATCTCCTGCATTGCCTATATTTGTCGATACAATAGGGCAACCAATGGCCATTGCCTCTGCAAGAATCATTGGGAAGCCTTCATACCAGATACTTGGAAATACAAGTGCTGTTGCAGTTGATAAATCTTCAAAAATAGTTTTCTGTGGAGTAAATCCGTAAAAGGAAATATTCTCTTTCACATTTTCTTCAACGAAATTTTTGAGAGTTCCATCTCCATAAATGTGCAGGTAATAATCCTTAGGAAGCAACTTCCACAATTCCAAAAGGAGTTTTATTCCCTTATTTTCTTCAAGTCTACTTGCAAAAATGAACACTCGCTTGTGTGCTCCTTTGCTTGGCTCCCCTTTTCTACTTACAAAATTAGGTTTTACGAATACCTGATTTGAATTTATATCGATGAGTTTATCGAATTTACTTTTGTTGAATTCGGTCAAAAAGATATATGATATTTTTTTATAGATTCCTAGTTTTCTGTTAACCGTTAACATTGCTGCAACAATTATTGTTCCAAGTGTAGAGTTTCGATAACATTTGTTTTTTATTGCTTCTTTGAAGTTTCCGTTCTCGCGGCACTTTTCGCACACCTTGCCTTTGCAGTAAAAAGACCCATTCGGGCAGAGAAGTCTGAAATTATGGATTGTCTGAACCACAGGAACTTTCATACTTCTTGCAGCATAATACACAGATGGCGAAATCAATGGAAACGTGTTATGGCAATGTACAACATCGATTTGTTCGTTCTTTATCAGTTTTCTGATTTCTATATAGGTTCTAAGAGACCACACTGTTGTAAAAGGCAAAAAGAGCAATTTCCATTTATCAGATTTCAGCTCATCGTTGCTACGCGTATACTCTATTACTTCATGGCCATTATCTCGAAGCAGTTCTACTTCGTTTTTGAAAACCGTATGTTCTCCGCCACCTATTTGATAAAAATTATGAACCATTAAGATTTTTTTCTTTTTTCTCACGGCTATTCTCCCAATCTTTATGTAAGCTGATACCCCTTACTCCCCACGCCCCAGCAGGCACACCTTGAACGTCTTAAAAATGATCTTCCAATCCACCCAGAAGCTGCGCTCTTTGACGTATTTCACGTCCAGATCCATCCACTCCTCAAAGGAGAGGTCATTGCGGTGCGGGGCGATCTGCCAATAGCAGCTCAAGCCGGGGGTCACATACAAGCGCTGCTTTTCGTAGTCACCGTACTGCTCGACCTCGCGGGGAAGTGCCGGGCGGGGACCCACGATGCTCATATCACCCTTCAGGATGTTCCACAGCTGCGGCAGCTCATCGATGCTGGTCTTGCGGATAAACTTGCCCACACGGGTAATGCGCGGGTCGTCCTTGATCTTGAACACAGGACCATCCATCTCGTTCTGATCCAGCAGGTCGTCCAGTTTTGCCTCTGCATTGGGGCACATGGAGCGGAACTTATAGAACTTAAAGGGCTTACCGTTGCGGCCAATGCGCTCCTGACTGAAAACAGGACCCGCAGACGGGTCGTCCACCACAATTGCGATAGCCGTAGCCAGCATGACCGGTGACAACACCACCAGTGCCACAGAAGATAAAATAATATCCTGCGTCCGACGCCCGATCCAGTACAGGCGATGGTTCCGCAGATTTTCCTTGCGGTTAACTTCAACTTCCTTATCGATTCCGACAGTATTCGTAGCCATTTTTTCTCCTCACATAAATTCGCGTTTGTTTATAGATTTCTTGTTTTAACCCGCTTTTGCGGTAACTGTTTCAGCTTGTATCGCCTGCTTAGATGGGTGCTTCGAGTTACTTTTCCCCCACCGCATCCCGATGGCATCCAGCTTTGCAATACGTTCCTCTGTCAGCACCGCACCGCTTTTTTCTGGATTCTGGCGGGTATACCGCTGCCGTTTGACCCAATTTCCGAGGTTGTAACCGCCCGGTGACACATATTCTGCTGGGACGTTCAGGTCGCCGTGGGCATCAAAATAGCGCTTTGCCTCCTGATACCCCTCGTTCCACTTGCGGTCATTGCGATTGCCCCAGTACATCCCGATCCGGCTGAGCCGCTCGACCTGTTCCTCCGTCAGTTTTCCTTTCGGGTACGCCCATTGCTGGCTTTCGACCCATTGTCCCAGCCGTTCGCCAGCCGCTGTCGCATAGGAACGTGGGATATTCAGGTTGCCGTTTTCCTCATAATAAGCCGCAGCCAGCGCATAAGCCTTTTCCCACTTGGCATCGAAAATGTTCCACACCATGCCGATCTCATCAAGCTGTGCGATGCGTTCTTCCTTCAGTCGGCCGTTCAGCTTTTGCTGCCGGGTCTTGATGATCCACTGTCCTAAGGGATAGCCGTCCGGATCCACATACTTTCCGGGCACCATCAGGTTTCCGTAGGTGTCGTGGTATTTCTTTGCGACCTCAAATCCGTGCTGCCACGCAATTTCCTTCCGGTTGCCCCAGACCATGCCGATGCTGTCCAGCCGTTGAATCTGTTGTTCGGTCAGGATGCCTTGAATTTGTCCCTCGCGCACACGACGCTGAGTGACCAGCCACACGCCAAGGCTCAGACCGCCGGGCGTGGTATACAGTTTCGGGACATTCAGGTTGCCGTGTTCCGCATAGTAGATGCTTGCCTCGGAGAAGTAGTGCTCCCAACCGGACGAAAGGCTCGCCTGCAGCTGCTCGAACAGCACCCGGCAGTCATGCACCTGCTCGATGACCTCGAATCGCTCGGTGACGATCCTATCGCCCTCACCGTTGGCATAGAGCCGGTGGACCGCCTCCTGCATCTCGCCTTGCAAACCGGAAATACTGGTCAAGCCCTCGAAATTGTTGACAACATCTAGGATAAGCGGCGTTGTATTATCCCCAGCGGTCAGGGCACGTCCTATCTGTTGCTTGTAGATAATGGGCGAAATCGTTGGACGGAACAAAATGACACCGGAAATGCCCTCCACATGGACGCCCTCGTTGAGCATGTCGATGCAGAACAGCAGCTTCAGACGGTCGCTTGTGTCCGTTTTGAAGTCCGCAAACGCCTTATCCGTATTCGGGTCATCCGAGTAGGCTTCGTACACCACCACATCTGGGTTGACCCCAGAGAACCACTCCGGCACATGGGAAATCATTTCGTCCATATGCTCCTTGTTTGCGCAGAATACGATGTATTTTCCACTTGTCTGCGTGATATGATGTTGAAAGACAAGATCAAGTCCGTCTGCCTGTTCCAGTGCGCGGCGCAGCGCGTCCAGATATTTCTGATTCACATCCTGAATGCCCGGTGCCCGCAGGTTGTCCACCCGTGCCTGATACTTTGCAAGCGTTTTCTGGTACTGATAAACTGTGGTCACATATTTCGGGGCAGGCAAAATGCCCCTGACGACTGCTTCGCCAAGGGTCATGTCGCTCGCCGTATGCCCATCAAAGAGCTCTTCGGCCATGTCACGGTTATTATCCAGATACCGGATGTTTGTTGCCGTCAGCCCCAGAAGCTTTGCCTCCGGGCACAACTTTAATAAAGCCACCGTGCTTTCGCCCCAGCATTCCGCACCGGCACGGTGGAATTCATCGAGTATAATATAGGCAGGCTTCTGCGCTGCAATTTTCTCCAGCTGCGCCTGTGTACAGCACATCAGTTTGGCATAGGTATAAAAGAGAACGTTTGCCAGCGGAAAATCCGGGTCGTTCCTTTTCAGGCTCTCCAGCTGGGTCTTAAAGATATATTCACTTGGAGAAAGCCAGATTACGACCTTCTCTGGGTTGTCCTCGATCAGCTTGAACGCAATGTAGCTCTTTCCGGTGCCGGTGGGATGAACAATGGCAGCCTTGCCGTACTGCTCCATCATCCGGACTGCCGCATGATATGCTTTTTCGTTGTGTTCAAACAGGCGCAATGCCACCTTGTTCACCCCTTTCCGCAATAAAGGGGTATCTCTCATTTGGTTAATGGAAGATACCATGTGTTTGACAAATCTTGTTATTTTGACCATTCTATTTTAACATTAAATTACCATTGAGTAAAGAGGAACAGTCATCATTTTGTACCCCCCCCCCGGAGAATTTTCAGCGATATAGTCAATCTTTTTGTGATTTATTGTCCAATTTGTTCAGATAATCAGCCACAAATTCAATTTTCAAATCATTAGTGGTCAATAAGGTGTCAGCAGGAGGCTTTATATGGCAAGACGCGGTGAAAACATCCGAAAGCGCAGCGATGGGCGGTGGGAAGGCCGATATATCAAAGGCCGTTCTGCGGACGGAAAGCCCTGCTGGGGCTATGTATATGGGGCGACTTATACCGAAGTAAGGGAAATCTCTGCCCGTAAGAAAGCAGAGTACGGCATTTACAACCTGAACAGCACCGATATTACTTTTTCGGAAATTTCAGAGCAATGGTTGTATTCTGTCCGGCATGGTGTAAAAGAATCGACTTTTTCACACTATCAGTATACTTTGCGACATTATCTCCAACCTGTTTTCGGGGATTTCAAAGTGAGTGCTTTAAGCGAAAAAATTCTGGAGCAGGGACTTTTGGCAGTGATAACACCAGCCAACGGAAAGCAAAAGCCTTTAGGGGCAACCATGGCACAGGAGTGCTTGTCGATGCTGCGGCGCATCTGCAAGTATGCAGCGCATTTTCATCTTATTCGCCCTTTGGAAATCATGGTAAAGCTGCCGCAAAAATCCCCAAAAGTGCTGCTGCCGTTTACCACAGAAGAACAAAAGAAATTACAGTCGTTCGTAATGGATGCGCCTACGCCCCGGAAAATAGGTCTACTGCTTGGCTTTCAGTTAGGGCTGCGTATCGGCGAGATCTGCGGATTGAAATGGGGAGATTTTGATTTATCGGCAGGAACTGTGACGATCCAACGGACAGTGACTCGGATCTCTTGTGGAAATGGCCATACAAAAGTCATCGTTCAATCCCCCAAGACCCAAAACTCCCATCGTGAGATTCCACTTCCAAAATCGCTGCTTCGTGTTCTGAAGAAGCTGTCGAAAGATTTCAGCAGCGGAACGTGGTTTCTTTCTGGCAATGAGGAAAAGCCAGTCGAACCTCGATGCTACCGTAAGAGCATTTACGGCTATCTGAAAAAAGCCAGTGTCCATCAGGCGCATCCTCATGCGCTTCGCCACACCTTTGCAACGACCTGCTTGCAGGCGCATTGCGACATTAAAACCTTGAGCGAACTGTTGGGTCATGCAGATGCTGCAGTCACGTTAAAAAAATATGTTCACTCTGATATGACACGCAAACGAAAAGAAATAAATCGTGTTTTCGAAAACTTTTAAGGGGCGATTCGTGGTCAGGCATTCGTAAAATCTTCGATAAATCGTAACTTGTTGAGTTCCTTCTTCCATTAACCAAATGGAGGATACCTTTTCTTGTCTTTCTGTCGGTTGATTTTCGTGGCAAAATTTCGGGAATATCATTCTTGAATATACGGTGCGCCGTACACAAAAACAACCTATTTCCGCTAATATCTACAAAAAAAGGAGAACAGACATATGATATTAGCGACCGATGAAGATACAAAAGTAAAAGATGCCGTTGCATTACGTTTCAAAGAGCTTTGCGAGGAACGCAACATAAGTCCCAATGCCCTCGCTGTCCGTTCCGGTGTCACTCCGTCCACCGTTTACAGTATGCTTGATTCCTCCCAGCAGAGCGTTACCGTTCCAACCGTCAAAAAACTGTGTGATGGCCTTGGAATTACGCTTGTAGATTTCTTTAACGCCTCGATTTTCACTGCAATCGATCAGGAAATCCGATAAATAACACATTGACATCGGTTTATGTACCCTATTGGAAATGCACCAGCATTGTACGAAGCCGCTGCTATTTATCAATGCCTGCATTATAGCCCTGACGTTTTTCTTTTTGCCCTATAACATAGAGATTTTTCTCTATTATAGATGCACCGCGCTTTTGCGCTCTGCCCGCCTTCCACCATTGAAAACGAAAGGACAAAAACATGAAAAGGAGAATCATCGAGTACAAACCAAGTCCCGGCAAACAGAATCTGACCCGCCGACTGTATCTTTGCGCTCTGACCTTGTGGCGCAGCTTGTGGCTGCCTACCTGCTTGGTCGGAGGGCTGGCATATGATGTATTATGATCAGTTCAACACCGGAAAGCGTATTCAAAAGCTGCGCAGAGAGCGCTACCTGACGCAGGAAGAACTGGCCGTCCGCTTGAATGTCAGCGACCGCCACCTCCGCAGTCTTGAGAGTGGGGAGTATATTCCTTCTATTGACCTTTTCATCGAAATCGCTGCATTTTTTGATGTAACACTGGATCATTTGATTATGGGAAAGTCGTTATCTGACCAAGAAGAAAGCTTACGAAACAAGTTGCAGCAAAAGCGTTTGACAAATCAAAAGCTCCGTTTGAAATTGCAGCGTATTATGCAGAAACTGTCTGCAATCGCTGAAGAACTTTAACTCTATATAAAATTGCGCCCCTCCGGGCAGGCAGCATTGCGCTGCTTGTTCAGAGGGGCGTTTTTTGTTTTTGTGCTCAAAAAACTTTTTGAAAAGTTTCAATTTTATCGTATTTTTCACAAAAGTGAAATATCGATTCATCGTTGTTTTTATATCAAAACCGGAAGCATTACTTCCGGTTTTTTAAACCAAAAAACCGGAGGTACGACCTCCTAAAAAAACATTCAGTTTTCAGGTACACTATGGTCACAGCAAGGGCAACACCCCAGACGGGGAGAAAGCCCGAAGCTGGTAGCCGTACCTTGAAAACAGAATATCATTCCCTCGGACAAAACAATGAAACTTCCGTAATTCGCGGCCCGGCCATAAAGAAGGCGGGGTGGCTGAAAAGCCAATGAGAGGAAGGGTGCAGTCCCCCTCACCGAGGTGTATTCCAACCCCACCGGGCGTCGAGGACAAATAGGGTGGGACACTTAAAACAAAAACTTCAAAGCCCACCACCGGGATTCTTCCGAATCAAGGCAGTGGGCTTTTTCCATATCGAATATTCATTCTGATGACACGGAGGTAATGATTATGAGCCGTACTTTTACCCACAAGACCGACGAATCGACCCTGACCACCCTCTGCTCCCGCTGCCTGAATGCCTTTCGGAACACGCGTGGCATCCGTGTCCGCCGTGCAGACCCCTATCAGCTCACCAAGGAGCCTTGCACCTACTGCCAGACCAACTTCGGCTACGACTACTACATCCAGCCCACCAGCCCGAAAGCCGTTTATATGAAAAAAGGACGGTTCGATGATGAATCCGAATGCGCTTAAGATCGACCCGGAATTTCAGGGCAAGATTCCGCCGCTTACCTTTGAGGAACTGAACCAGCTTGAAGCCAACATTCTGCGGGATGGCCGTATCATCAACCCCATCATCGTATGGCAGGGCTTGATCGTGGATGGACACAACCGCTACACCATTGCCAAGAAGCACCCGGAAATCCCTTTTACTGTTCACGAAAAAGAGTTTGCCAGCCGCTATGAAGCAATCATCTGGATCTGTAAAAACCAGTTGGGGCGGCGCAACCTCACACCGGAACAGAAGAAGTACCTTATTGGCAAACAGTATGACGCTGAAAAATGTTCCAACGGTGGTGATCGAAAAAGTGCTGTTGCAAAATCAGGTTGCCAAATTGGCAACCTGATTCCCGCTTCAAAAACCTGTCAAAAAGTCGCCAAAGAGAACGGTGTGGGCATGAGAACAGTTTTTCGTGCAGAAGAATTTGCCAAAGGCGTAGATGCTGCCGAAGAAGCCGTTCCCGGCACACGGCAGAAAGTGCTTTCCGGCGAGGTCAAGCCGACCGCCGCCGAGATTGCATCCGTCGCCCGTGCCCCTCCCGAAGAACGTCCTGCGCTGGTGGCTGAGATCTGCAAGCCGAAAGAAGCGAAGCCACCAAAGTCGCCTGCACAAAAGCAGAAAACGCCCCCAGCCGTAGCTGCACCGCCACCTGATGCCAGTACATCCGATGAAGAAGTTCCTGACGAAGAACCAACGTCTGCTCCTGCTCTATCCGAGCCGATCTTTCCACAAAAGGAGAATGAACCGTTGAAAGTTGACCGTCAGCAGATTCTTGAAATCGCAAACAACCGCTACCATGCCAAGCAGCTTGCCGATGGAGCCGCGATGCTTTGTGAGGTATCGGGTGCTGCCAACACCATGATACGCCGCTGGGAGAGCGTTTTTCGGGACTATCCCGATATTCTGACCGACACAGAAAACCGTAATGCTGTCAAATGGAACATCCAGAAGGTCAAAGACTATCTGCAAAAATTGGAGGATAAGCTATGAACAATATGAACCGCACCAGCACTATGCCTGAGATCTCCCCCGAAATCACGGATGAGAGCATCATTGAAGCCCTCTTTGCCCAGCGGCCTTATGAGGAAAAAGTCATCAACAGTGCCTTCCTTGAGATCCCTGCCGACTACCAGCGGGATCTGAGCATCCCGAATGTTGAGAAGATGTCGGCAGAGTTTACCGAGCTGATTGCCAATCCACCCAAGGTCAGCTACCGGGATGGACACTACTTTGTCTTTGACGGGCAGCACACGCTTGTGACCCGGAAATCCATGAACGGCGGTGCCGACCTTCCCATCATCTGCAAGGTGTACACCGGGCTGACAAAGGAGGAGGAAGCGATTCTCTTTTCCAAGCAGACCGGCGTTTCCCGACCGTTGACTGCCGGTGCCGAACTTCGTGCGGCATTGGTGGGCAAGGATGCAGAGTCCATTGCATTCCTGAACGCCACCGAAAGCACCGGTCTGCAGCTCGGTCTGGACAGCTACCGTGCTCCGTGGAAGATCATCTGCATCCGCACGGCTTTCAAGGAGTACAAAGCCTACGGCGCAGACCTCTACAAAGAAGCCCTGACCATGTTGGCAAAGGGCTGGGAGGGTGACCCCGATTCCCTCCGCTCCGGCATCCTGCAGGGCATGGTTCGCTTTGTGGCTCTGTATCAGGGCGAGTATGACCCGGAGCGTCTGGTGAAGCGTCTGCAAACCATCCACCCCATGACGCTGGTGCGAGATGAGAAATCCCTGAGCGGCACCGTCAGCTACAAGTATATGATGCTGATCCTTCGCACCTACAACGGCTCCAGCCGCCGCTTTAATCTGCCCATCAAGCAGTGACCTTACTTCTTCATGTTGGTTTCCTTTCACATCGCAGAAGCCGTCCGCAAGGGCGGCTTTTGCCTACATAAGGAAAAGGGGGTTGACTGCCACCGTATATGTAACAAAAGACTTTGGTTTTCTCCGGGGCGAGATCTACTATGCAGACCTTGACCCGCACTATGGCTCCGAGCAGGGAGGTAAACGTCCTGTTATTGTGATTCAAAATAATACCGGAAATAAATTTGCGCCGACTGTGATCGTGGCTGCTGTGACCTCAAAAGTCACCAAAAAGCCAAACCAGCCTACCCATGTTCTCATTGACCGAAATCCAGCGTTTTCAAGGCCCTCTATGGTGCTGCTGGAACAGATCTTTACCATCGATAAAGAACGCATACAGCGTCTCCTAGGGCAAACTACGCCGGGCGAAATGTACCAGATCAACGAAGCCCTGATGAACAGTCTGGATTTGAACGGAGGTCGATAATATCAATAAGAACGTTTCTTCTCCCCTTTCCCCCGCTGTTCCTCCCAACGTTTTCAGCATCGATGCAACTGCACTAAAGCTGATTTCCATTTTATTTGACAATAACCTGATCTCTGCTGAGGTCTATCATCAGGTCCTTAGCAGATATTCTGCGTAATGTCAAGGATGTCGCTGACACCGGCGACATCCTACATATTCCCTTCTCAATCTTCTATACTACGGGCAAAGGAGGTACAGCGATATGAACATCACGCAAAGAATGTACTTTGGGCAATTCCCATTGGACAAGGACCGTGACCGCCGCATTGTCTTTTACGGTCGTGTTTCCACCCAGCATGAAGCGCAGGTCGATGCGCTTGGCAACCAGATGCAATGGTACGATGACCAGCTTCGGTATCATCCCAACTGGCAGGTCGTTGACCGCTATATCGACGAGGGCATCACCGGAACCTCCGCCAAAAAGCGCCCGGCCTTTATGAAAATGCTTTCCGATGCCAAGTGCGGGAAATTCGACCTGATCGTTACGCGTGAGGTCTGTCGCTTTGCCCGCAATACCGTCGATACCCTTCAACTCACCCGTGAACTCCGTAATTTCGGCGTAGAGGTCTTTTTCGTATCCGACAACATCTGGACGATGGACGGCGATGGCGAACTCCGGCTTTCCATCATGGCAACCATGGCGCAGGAGGAAAGCCGCAAGATTTCAGAGCGTGTTCTTGCCGGGCAGAAGATAAGCCGGCAGAACGGTGTGCTTTACGGCAGCGGCAACATTATCGGCTATGACCGGGATAAGGTCAACCGTACATACGTTATCAACGAGGAACAGGCTGCTACCATACGGATGGTTTTCACGCTCTATTCTCAGGGCTACGGGGAAAAGGCGATCGTCAATGAACTTTCCCGGCTGGGTCGTAAGGATGGGCACGGAAACGTCAGTTGGTCCTGTACAAAGATCAGCCGCATCCTTCGTAACGCAACGTATATGGGCTATGTCTGCTACAACAAGTCCAAGGTCAACAACTATCTTGAAAAGAAACGCATCAACAATCTGGACGAAACTTCCTTCGTCTATGTAAAAGGCAACTTTGAGCCGATCGTATCAGAAGCCCTCTGGCATGAATGTGAGCGCATCCGTAAAAGCCGTATTGTCAATCTGCGTCTTCCTGATGGAGAAACACGACGCAAGGGCATTGACAGCACCAAATATTTATGGGTCGCAAAACTTCGTTGCCGCTGCGGTTCTTCCTACCGCATTTTCAACTGGCGCAAACTGAAGGACGGAACGCCGGTCTTTGGCTACCAGTGCAATATGCGAACCGTCAACCCGACCCGTTCCTTCGTTCTGGAGCACAACATGACCGAACAGCTCAGTTGTGATGCCATTTCTATCCCGGAGTGGAAGCTGGAACTGATGGCGAAGAAGATCTTTGAAAAGGTCTGGGGCAATCAGAATAAAGCCATCCTTCGTGCCTGCAAGATGATTGAAAGCTGCCAGAACGGAAAAGCCGCCACACGAATGTCCGCTGCACCGATTCAGGGCCAGATCGAAAAAATCAAAAAACGCAAGCTGAACTACGCTGCCATGCGTGCAGACGGCGAACTGCCACGAGAAGAATATCAAGCCCTCTGCAAACAGGCAGATGACGAGATTGCACACTTGGAGCAAGAGCTGAAAGCCCTCTCCCCTGCGTCCGAACCGCAGACGGTTTCTTCGGACATGAAAGCGATCTACGATTTTCTCTCTCAGAAGGTCGATGTGCACGGTGCCCGTCTTGCTCCCGAATTGATTGACCAGTTCGTTGAAGTGGTCACCCCCATTGCCGATTACTCCTACCGCTGGAAGCTGAACACCGGCTGCAAGAAGTCCAAAGAGGATCGCGCCGATCTGATGGCTGTATCGGAAAAGCCCATCCTTACCTTCACCATCGACTTTGAAACCGCCAAGCGTTACCGGGAAGCCAACAAGATGCCCCACCAGTTCCGCCGTGCAGCGTGGACCGACCTGACCGTGGAGGTGTATCTGTGATGCTTCTGGGAAGCAGCCCTGTGTTAAACGCAACTCATCTCATACATGAGCAAACAAATAAGGCCCACCGCCAAAATTGACGGTGAGCCTTATTTTATGCTCGATTTTTAACGATAACTCGCTATAAAATCCTTATGCTCTCGGGTTTTTAATAGCAGCCTGAGCAGCAGCCAGACGTGCGATGGGCACACGGAAGGGAGAGCAGCTGACGTAGTCCAGACCAACATTGTGGCAGAACTCCACGCTCGTGGGGTCGCCGCCGTGCTCGCCGCAGATGCCCAGACCCAGATCAGCACGGGTCTCACGGCCATCGTGAGCAGCCATCTTGACCAGCTTGCCGACACCGATCTGATCCAGATGCTGGAACGGATCGCTCTCGTAGATCTTGTTCTCGTAGTATGCGCCCAGGAACTTGGCAGCGTCATCACGGCTGAAGCCGAAGGTCATCTGGGTCAGGTCGTTGGTGCCGAAGCTGAAGAACTCAGCTTCCTTAGCAATCTCGCCGGCAGTCAGGGCTGCACGGGGGATCTCGATCATGGTACCGACCTGATACTTCATGTCAACACCAGCAGCAGCGATCAGCTCGTCAGCAACCTTGACCACAACGTCCTTGACGAACTTCAGCTCCTTGACCTCGCCGACCAGCGGGATCATGATGTGCGGGGTGATCACATGACCGGTCTCAGCAGAGACGTTCAGAGCAGCCTTGATCACAGCACGGGTCTGCATAGCAGCGATCTCGGGGTAGGTAACAGCCAGACGGCAGCCACGGTGACCCATCATGGGGTTGAACTCGTGCAGAGAAGCAACCACGTTCTTCAGGTCTTCGTAGGTCATGCCCATGTCGGCAGCCAGCTCCTTGATGTCCTCGTCCTTGGTGGGCAGGAACTCGTGCAGGGGCGGGTCCAGATAACGGATGGTCATCGGGCGCTCACCCATGATGCGGTACATCGCCTCGAAGTCGCCCTGCTGGAACGGCTCGACCTTGGCCAGAGCAGCCTCGCGCTCTTCCACGGTGCGTGCGCAGATCATCTCGCGGACAGCCTTGATGCGGTCCTCAGCGAAGAACATATGCTCGGTACGGCACAGGCCGATGCCCTCAGCACCCAGATCCACTGCCTGCTGTGCGTCACGCGGGTTGTCGGCGTTGGTCATGACCAGCAGCTGACGAGCTGCGTCTGCCCAGCCCATGAAGCGGTTGAAGTTCTTGTTGCCGGTAGCGGCCACGGTTGCGACCTGCTCGCCGTAGATGTTGCCGGTGGAGCCGTCGATGGAGATCCAGTCGCCCTCGACGAACTTGTGGCCGTTGATCTCGAAGGTCTTTGCCTCCTCATCGATCTTGACCTCGTTGTCATTGCCACAGCCGGAGACACAGCAGGTGCCCATACCACGGGCAACAACGGCTGCGTGGCTGGTCATGCCGCCGCGGACGGTCAGGATGCCCTGAGAGACCTGCATACCCACGATATCCTCGGGGCTGGTCTCCAGACGCACCAGAACGACCTTCTTCATCTTGCCGGACTTGACCATCTCCTCTGCCTCTTCAGCAGTAAAGACGATCTGACCGCAGGCAGAACCGGGAGAAGCTGCCAGACCCTTGCCGACGACCTCTGCAGCCTTCAGGGCAGCAGCATCGAACTGGGGATGCAGCAGGGTATCCAGCTGCTTGGGCTCCACGCGCAGGACAGCCTCCTGCTCAGTGATCATGCCCTCGTCCACCAGATCGCAGGCGATCTGCAGAGCAGCCTGTGCGGTACGCTTGCCGTTACGGGTCTGCAGCATATACAGGTGGCCATCCTCAATGGTGAACTCCATATCCTGCATATCGCGGAAGTAGTTCTCCAGACGGGTAGCGATCTCGACAAACTGATCGTACACCTCAGGCATCTGATCCTTCAGGTGGCTGATGGGAGAAGGAGTGCGCACGCCGGCAACAACGTCCTCGCCCTGTGCATTGATCAGGTACTCGCCCATCAGCTTCTTAGCGCCGGTGGCGGGGTCACGGGTGAATGCAACGCCGGTGCCGGAACGGTCGCCGGAGTTACCAAAGGCCATCTGCTGCACGTTGACAGCGGTGCCCCACTCGTAGGGGATCTCGTTCATCTTACGGTAGACGTTTGCACGGGGGTTATCCCAGCTGCGGAACACGGCCTTGACAGCCTCGATTAGCTGATCACGGGGATCCTGCGGGAAGGGACGGCCTTCGTTCTCCTCGTAGATCTTCTTGAAGGTGCCGACCAGTTCCTTCAGGTCGTCAGCAGTCAGGTCCACGTCGTTCTTGACGCCCTTGGCTTCCTTCATCTTGTCGATCTCGACTTCGAACAGGCTCTTCGGGACCATCATAACGACGTCAGCGAACATCTGCACGAAGCGGCGGTAGCAGTCGTATGCAAAACGGGCGTTGCCGGTCTTCTTTGCCAGACCCTCAACAGCCTCATCGTTCAGGCCCAGGTTCAGGATGGTGTCCATCATGCCGGGCATGGACTGACGTGCGCCGGAACGGACGGAGACCAGCAGGGGGTTGGTGTTGTCGCCGAACTTCTTGCCGGTGATCTCTTCCAGACCCTTGAGGTGCTCAAAAATGTCAGCAGTGATGTCGTCATTGATCTGACGGCCGTCTGCGTAGTACTGGGTGCAGGCGTCGGTGGTGATAGTGAAGCCCTGCGGCACCGGCATACCGGCTGCGGTCATCTCGGCCAGACCGGCACCCTTGCCGCCCAGCGTGTTCTTCATGGTGACCTTGTCACCGCCGAAAGCGTCATTGCCTTCGCTGAAGTAATACAGATACTTTTTGCTCATGCGTTGTTTACCTCCCATTCGTGACCGGCGGCATGGCAGCCGCGGTCTCATCGTTTGCCTTGTCTTGAACGTACGATGAACATTGTTTTGTGAATGCTAAACTATTATACCAGAAAATCCATTCCTTTCCACCATGCAAAATCCCGAATTTGTCTGTTATTTTTTATGCAAATCTCTTGAAATTCTCCAAGTTTTAAGGTAGTATAGAATGGGAGAAAGTTCGAGAGGTTTTTTGTTTATACACGCGATTTCTCGTCCTGTTGGATACAACTTTCTATCCCTGTAACTTTTTCATTTTTATTTTGTCGGAACAAAGCTTTCCGCAGCGGGTATGCTGGGGCGGACAGGCAACAATTTTCCGGTCGCCTTTCCTGTCTCTCTTCCGCCGCGCGCTTTGGTGGGAAGGGAGATTTTTTCATGCCGAATCCTATTTCTGAACAGGCCCGCGCCGCTGCTTTGGCACAGCTGGACGCCGCCGAAGCTGCCCGCGAGGACATCCTTGTGCAGCACATTGCAAACGGCGTTGTCATCAACAGCCGCACCGTGCAGATCGACCCAGAGGTGGTCATTGCCCCGGGTGCTGTGATCCTTGCAGGCACCATCCTGCGGGGCAAGACGGTCATTGGCGCAGGCTGCGTCATCGGCCCCAACACCCTCATCGAGGACAGCACCGTGGACGAGGGCACTGCCGTCAACGCCAGCCAGATCTACGGCAGCCACATCGGCCCCCACAACAACATCGGCCCCTTCACCCATGTGCGGGTGAACACCGTCACCGACTACGGCGTGCATCTGGGCGCCTATGTGGAGACCAAGAACTCCAACTTTGCCCGTGGCAACACCGTGAGCCACCTGACCTACATCGGCGACAGCGATGTGGGCAAGTACTGCAACTTCGGCTGCGGCACCGTCACCTGCAACTACGATGGCAAGGATAAGTTCCGCACCCAGATCGGCGATTACTGCTTCATCGGCTGCAACACCAACCTTGTGGCTCCGGTCAAGGTGGGCGATGGTGCCTACACCGCCGCCGGCAGCACCATCACCAAGGACGTGCCCGCACAGGCGCTGGGCATTGCCCGGGAGCGCCAGACCAATCTGGACGGCTGGGCAGAGCCCAAGATGGAAGCCTACATCGCCAAAAAGCAGAAACTGGAAAACGAGCAGAGCAAGTAACTCTCTGCCGGAAAGGAGCCGCGTATGAAATCTGAAAGCTTTCGTAAGCAGGCGCTGAGCCTTGTCCTTTTCTTCGCGGCTGTTGCCGCCGTGTTCGCCCTGACCCGTCTGCGCAGCGACCCCGCCAAAAAGCAGGCGGAGTTCGTGGTGCAGCAGCTGCTCTCCTGCTCCTCTGCCGTGGAGCAGGCCGTGGATGCCGCCGCGCCCGCCGGCAGTGAACCGGGGCTTGCCGCAGCGGACACCGATGGGCTGTACGCCTTTCTTCAGGCGCAGCTGGGCGATGCCATGACAGCCGACTGTCTGAATAAAGTCATGGCAAACCGCCTGCCCACCCGCATCACCGCGCTGGCAGGGCAGTCCGGCGACAAGCTGGTGCCCACTGACCTCACCCTGAAAAAGCGCGCCGGGGCAGAAAACTGCTACGACTTTTCTGCCACCCTGCTGACCGCCACGGACAGCACCGCCGCCGCGCAGGTATCCGGCACCATCACCATGGTGAAGGAGGATGGTCGGTGGAAGGCTGCTGCCATCACGCTGAACCTGTAACAAGCCCTTTTGCCCCTGTGCCCTGCGGCACGGGGGCATTTTTTGCTTATAATGTATATCTTTTTGCGCGCGCGTATGTTATACTTAGATGTTGTATCACACTATTATCAGGAAAAGGTATTATCATATCATGAATGAAAACGATATCTGGCTCATTGCAGGGCTGGGCAATCCCGAAGCAAAGTACGATGGCACCCGCCACAACGCCGGTTTTGCCGCGCTGGACGCGCTGGCCGACAAGTGGCATATCTCTGTGTCCAAGACCAAGTTCCAAGGCCTGTGGGGACAGGGCGAGGTGGATGGCCACAAGGTGGTGCTGCTGAAGCCCCTGACCTACATGAACCTCTCCGGCGATTCCATCGCCCCTATGGCGGGCTTTTTCAAGATCCCTGCCGACCATGTGCTGGTGTTGTGCGATGACATTACGCAGGCACCCGGCAAGCTGCGCATCCGTCCCTCCGGCTCTGCGGGCGGGCACAACGGCCTGAAGAGCATCATTGCCCGGCTGGGTGGGGAGAACTTCCCCCGCATCCGCATCGGCATCGGCGCAAAGCCCCACCCGGACTACGACCTTGCCGCATGGGTTCTGGGCAAGTTCCCGCCGGAGGATGCCAAGGCCATCACCGACCGCTACCCCGACCTTGAAGCCGCCGCAAAGCTCATCATGGACGGTAAGCTAAGTCTGGCGCAGAGCAAATATAACGGGTAAAAATCATTCTCCCGCATCCTGACAGGAAAGGAGGTTTTTCCATGTACGAAGCCTTACTCAAGGCCACACCAGAATATCAGAAGGTCGCCGCAAGCTTTGGCTCGGCAGGGCCGGCGGCGCTGTTCGGCTTGCCGCCCGCAGGCCGGGCGCTGCTGTATGCCGCCCTGCAAAAGGACCTTGGGCGGGTGCTGTGCATCGTGACCCCCGGCGAAGCCGAGGCCACCCACTTTGCGGACGACCTCAAGGCGCTGGGGCTTACTGCTGCAGTGTTCCCGCCCCGGGACTTTATGCTGCGCCCGGTGGAGGGTGCAGGCCGCGAATACGAGTACCGCCGCCTTTCGGTGCTGGGTGCACTGGCAGGCGGGCGGCTGCAGGCCGTCTGCGTGCCCGCCGAAGCCCTTTTGCAGTACACCGTGCCCCGGGCAGAATTCATCCAGAACACCCTCACCTTAAAGCCCGGCATGGTGTATAACCGCGAAGCGCTGGTGGCGCGGCTGTTTGCCGCCGGGTATGTGCGGCGCAGTCAGGTGGACGGCCCGGGACAGTTCAGCGTGCGCGGCGATATCGTGGATATCTACGCACCGGATATGCGTCAGCCCGCCCGCGTGGAGTACTGGGACGACGAGATCGACTCCATGTCCTCCTTTGACCTGCTGACCCAGCGGCGGGACGGCGCACTGGAAAAAATATACCTCTCCCCTGCCCGCGAGGTGCTGTTCGGCAGCACCGCCGAGACCGCCGAAGCGCTGCGCAGCGCCATCAAAAAGGCGCGCGGCAAGCACCGCACCGCGCTGGAAAAGGCCACCGAAGCCGACCTTTCCCAGCTGGATTCCGGCATGATGCCGGAGGCCATGGATAAATATTACGGCATCCGCTACCCTGCCCCTGCCACGCTGCTGGATCATCTGGACGCGCCGCTGTTCATTCTGGACGAAGTGGGCGGCATCCGGGATGCCCAGAAAGCCACCGAGTTCCGCCGCAGCGAGGAGCTGACCGGGCTGCTGGAAGAGGGCGTGCTCTGCCCCGGGCTGGATGTGCTGTACCAGACCATGGACGATCTTGTCATTGCCGCCCAGAACCACAGCACCCTGCTGTGCGAGAATTTCCTGCGCGGGATGAACGAGTTCAAGCTGAAAGACCTCATCAACGCCGAGGCCTTTGCCGCCCCCAACTGGAACGGCGACCTTGCCTCCCTGCGGGAGGACTTAGACCCGCTCATTGCCCAAGACTATGCCGTCACCCTGTTTGCCGGCACACCCAAGGGCGCAGCTGCCCTGACCCGCGACCTTGCCGACAAGGGCTATTCCGTGAGCATGAGCCGGGATGTGCGCCCCGCCAAGGGCATTTTGCAGGTGCTGCCCGGACACCTGACCGCCGGGTGTACCTTCCCCTTTGCCCACGCAGCGGTGCTTTCCAGCCGCCGCCACGGGCTGGACGAGGAAGCCGCCGCCGAAGCCAAAAAGCGCAAGAAGAATAAAAACGCCCTGTCCAGCCTTTCGGACATCAAGCCCGGGGACTATGTGGTGCACCAGAGCCACGGCATCGGGATGTACGCCGGTATCCAGCGGTTAGAGGTACAGGGCGCTACCAAGGACTACCTCAAGGTGCAGTATTCCGGCTCAGACGTGCTGTATGTGCCGGTGACCCAGCTGGACCTGCTCAGCCGCTACACCGCCCCCGGCGACGAGGAAAAGGTAAAGCTTGCAAAGCTGGGCGGCACCGAGTGGCAGCGCACCCGCGCCAAGGTGAAAAAGGCCACCGAGGAGATGGCGCAGGAGCTGATCGAGCTTTACGCCCGCCGCCGTCAGGCCACTGGCTACGCCTTCCCGCCGGACGGCGACTGGCAGCGGGACTTTGAGACCCGCTTTGACTACGACGAGACCGACGACCAGCTGCACGCCACCGCCGAGATCAAGCAGGACATGGAAAAGGGCTACCCCATGGATCGGCTGCTCTGCGGCGATGTGGGCGTGGGCAAGACCGAGGTGGCGCTGCGCGCCGCCTTCAAGTGCATCATGGGCGGCAAGCAATGCGCCCTGCTGGCACCCACCACCCTGCTGGCGTGGCAGCACTACAACACCCTGCTCTCCCGCATGGAGGCTTTCCCGGTGAAGATCGGGATGCTGTCCCGCTTCCGCACCGCAAAGCAGCAAAAGGAGACATTGCGCGGCTTGCAGGCCGGCAGCGTGGATATCGTGGTGGGCACCCACCGGCTGCTGTCCAAGGACGTAAAGTTCCACGACCTCGGTCTTGTCATCATCGACGAGGAACAGCGCTTTGGCGTGAAGCACAAGGAAAAGCTGAAGGAGAACTTCATCGGGGTGGATATGCTCACCCTGTCGGCTACCCCCATCCCCCGCACCCTGAACATGGCCATGAGCGGCATCCGGGATCTTTCCACCATCGAGCAGCCGCCCATCGAGCGGCAGCCGGTGGAGACTTTTGTGCTGGAATATAACGATGTCATCCTTGCCGAAGCCATGAAGAAAGAACTTGCCCGGGGCGGGCAGGTGTACTACCTGCACAACCGGGTGGACAACATTGAATCCTGCGCCGCCCATGTCAGCCAGATGGTGCCGGGTGCGCGGGTGGGCATCGCCCACGGCAAGATGACCGAGGAGGAGCTGAACCCCGTGTGGCAGCACCTGCTGAACGGCGAGATCGACATTCTGGTCTGTACCACCCTCATCGAGACCGGCATTGATGTGCGCAACTGCAACACCCTCATCATTGAGGACGCCGACCGCATGGGTCTGGCACAGCTGTACCAGATCCGTGGGCGGGTGGGACGCTCCGGCCGCAAAGCCTACGCCTACTTCACCTTCCGCCGGGACAAGACCCTGACCGATATCGCCCAGAAGCGGCTTTCCGCCATCCGGGAGTTTACCGCTTTCGGCTCCGGCTTCCGCATCGCCATGCGGGATCTGCAGATCCGCGGCGCGGGCAGTCTGCTGGGGCACAGCCAGCACGGCCACATGGAAGCCGTAGGCTACGACCTCTACGTTAAAATGCTGGGGCAGGCCATCTCCCGGGCACGGGGCGAGCCTGTCCAGCGGGACAAGAGCGATTGTCTTGTAGACCTGCGGGTGGACGCCTTCATCCCGGAAAAGTATATCCCGGACGGCGCGGGACGTATCGAAGCCTACAAGCGTATTGCCGCCATCCAGACCCCGGAGGACGCCGCCGATGTGCTGGACGAGCTTATCGACCGCTACGGCGACCCGCCGCCCTCGGTGAGTGATCTGGTCAACGTTTCCCTTGTCCGCGTGCAGGCCGCCGCCGTGGGCGTGTACGAGGTGACCCAGAAGAAGGATACCCTTGTGCTGAGTCTGGAAACGCTGGACCTTGCCATGATCCGCGGCCTGCTGCAGGCTTTCAATGGCCGTGTCACCGCCGGGGCGGGCACAAAGCCCTATCTCTCGGTGGTATTACAGCCGGACGAAAAGCCGCTGGAACTGCTGCAAAACATCCTGAAAGCAATGGCAGATATCCTGACCGGCACCGAACGCGAAAAAGCTCCCCAAACAGGGGGAGCTGGCACGCGCAAGCGTGACTGAGCAGGTTTTATAAAAACAAACAAGGAGCAAAACGCATGAAAAAGAAACTGCTTGCGCTGGTATGCGCACTTGCACTGACCGTCAGCCTTGTGGGCTGTGCACTCTCCACCCCGGACACCGTAGGCAAGATCGGCGATTTTGAGGTGACCAGCGGCCTGTACCTGCTGGCGCAGTACGATGCCTACCAGCAGGCTGCGCAGCTGGCAGACTCTGAGCAGGACACCAGTAAGGTGAAGTCCTTCCTCAAGGCCACCATCACCACCGATGCCGACACCGGCGAGACCGCCGTGGTAAAGGACTATGTGGCACAAAAGACCCTTGAGACCCTGCAGACCCTTGCCGCCGTGGATGCCCGCTTTACTGAACTGGGCGGTGAGCTGACCGAGGAACAGAAGTCTGCCGCCGACAGCTACGCCCAGCAGCTGATGGATAACTACGGCGACACCTACACCGCCAACGGCATCGGGCTGGAGACCTTGAAGCTGTTCCAGCAGCTGCAATACAAGCACACCCTGCTGCTGGATCTTATCTACGGCAAGGACGGCGAGACCCCTGTGGAGGACGGCGAGCTGACCGAGCATCTGGACAGCACCATGTACGAGATCGGTTTTATCACCGTGCCCCTGTACAACACCAGCACCTTCGCCTTTGCCAGCGATGACCAGAAGGCCGAGATGCTCTCCCTTGCCCAGAAGGCTGCGGACAACTACAACGCCAACGCTCCGGAGGACACCTCCAGCCAGATGGCCGCCTTTAACAGCATCGCAAGCAGCGCACTGACCGATATCTGCGCCGTGCTGGACGCCGAGGTTCCCTCCACCAGCACCCTGCAGACCGACCTGCTGAGCGAAAGCGACCTGACCGACGCCTTTACGCAGGAGGGTGCAGCCGACACCCTGCGCGGCCTTGCCTATGGGCAGGCAGCCGCCATCCAGTACTCCGGCTATGCCCTGATGCTGGCCGTCCGTCTGGACCCGCTGGGCGTCTCCACGCTGGACGCTCTGCGCAGCCAGATCCTGAGCGACCTGAAGGGCGAGGAGCTGGACGACGCCCTTGCCGCCTACGGTGCTCAGCTGGATAACAGCCTAAGCTGTCTCTTATACACATCTGACGCTGCCGACGAAGAGGATAGTGGAGATCTAGGTGGTCGCCGGCTCATTAAAAAACAAAAAAAAGAAAAAGAAGAAGAAGAAGAACAATAGAGCAGCAACAAGTCA